>Ga0307507_10001737_pt1 | contig 47995 bp, 44 predicted proteins | sample 7_EM_MG_FD_207223 | JGI IMG/M metagenome (GOLD analysis project Ga0307507, IMG submission 207223) | Populus trichocarpa ectomycorrhiza microbial communities from riparian zone in the Pacific Northwest, United States - 7_EM | ecosystem: Host-associated > Plants > Roots > Unclassified | place...
GACCTCTAGACCTCCGTACCTACCTGAAAAAAAAGTATGGTATGGTAAGGTAAAGTAATGGTAAGTTAACTGTTCCTGGGTGTGCCAAGCTTACATGAAACGACAAAGTAAGCTAATTTTTTTCCACGCTTTTAACTTTGAAAACCCCTAGGCTATACCGTCTATAAGGTGCCGTAATGTACCGTATTATTCCAACACTGATGCACCTGAAAAAGAAATATAGAGGAATTGTGGTGGGTAAAAGGAGGTTAGGGCGGGATGGAACATCCATCCCAACTCGCTTGGGGGTCGAGATTGCACAGAGCTATGGGCCGTTCGATCATTCTTGACAAGTAGGGGTAGGATACTAATGTTCCTGAGTGGATGCCAACCCTACGGCTAAAGGACTCCCCACTCTACTAATTTTTCTTGATGAGCACTACTAAGCAGTGTGACCCTGTGTGGGTTGGCTCTCGGGTCACCTTTGACAGGTCAGAAACTATGCGCTTTACATCTAGTTCTCTATACTTGTTTCTAAACAACCGATGTCAAGACTTTAGAGGAGTGGGGCAAAAAAGGAATTAGGGAAAGAATAAACGAACAAATGTGCAAACAGGACCCAGAAAATAAGTAAAGCAGACACGACGGAAACTCCAAGCTATGCCAGCCTAGCTCAATACAATAAAATAGCCCGCCACTGACGCCAAAGTCTAGATTATAAACAAGAATTGGAAAATCCTGACTCGATTACATAAGGAAATGCGTGTAGAGGCTTAGACGGATGTAGGGTAGATATATGCGTCCTCATCCCAAATGATTTCCTGCGACTGAGGGGAAAATATTTAATCTAAGTTTCGGTATGAGGCTTACTCCGGAAGGAACGGAAAGGCGGCAATCACTATAAGACAATGTTTTAGACCAGGAAAGGAGGCAGAGAGGGGATGAGAGGAGAGGCAGTGATGGGGACAGGTATGCTTAAGGAGCTGTTGCGGTCCTCGGAGAAATGGGGCATAGGCTATCTATAGTCGAAAGTGGTGGGGAACGACGTCTCCGCGGCCTTATTCCGTGCTGGGAGTCGCAGATGCCGGGGCCTGCAGTAACGCTATCACTGCCGTATGGCCATAGTAAGTAGCACGCGAAAGCGGTGTTCGGCCGCGCTTATCCGGTGTGTCGGGGTTGACGTCGCCCCGGTCGAGTAGTATTTTTACCACTCCCTCGTGCCCATTCGAAGCAGCACCCCAGAGTGGTATTTGGCCTTTGTGATTTGCTCTGTCGGGGTTGATGCCGTCCCGCTCGACTACTATTTTCACCGCTCCCTCATGCCCATTCGAAGCAGCACACGAGAGTGGCATATGGCCGCGCCCATCCGGTTTTTCAGGGCTGACGTCACCCCGTCCGAGTAGTGTTTTCACCACTCCTTCGTATCCACGCCAAGCAGCCCAGTAGAGCGGTGTTTCGCCACCAGATTTGGTTGGTCGGGGTTGACATCGTACCGCTCAAGTAGTATTTTCACCACTCCCTCGTGCCCACCCCAAGCAGCACAGTAGAGCGGTGTTTGACCATTCACATTTGGTTTGTCGGGGTTGACGTCGTCTCGTCCGAGTAGTATTTTCACCACTCCCTCATGCCCGTTCGAAGCAGCACCCCAGAGCGGTGCTTTACCGCTGCAATCCAGACAGTCGGAATTGACGTCGTCCCGTTCGAGTAGTATTTTCACCACTCCCTCGTGCCCATTCTCAGCGGCGCCCCAGAGCGGTGTTTGGCCGTACTGATCTGGCCTGTCAGGGTAGACGTCGTCCCGTTCAAGGAGTATTTTCACCACTTCTTCGTGCCCTTTCAAAGCAACCCAGAGGAGAGGTGTACTGCCAGTGCAGTCTGTTTGGTTGATATCACAACCTTCCACCTCTAGCAAACTAGCTACAATCTCAACAATCCCGAAGAACGATGCACAGTGTAGATAGCTGAACAAGGAGGGTTTATCGAAATCAACGGGGAATAAATACGCTTGCTCCACGTCCAAGAGGATTTTTGGAGATATATGGTTGCTGCAATCGCCAAATAGCTTCAGCGCGAGCAGTCTTGCACACTCTGAAAGATCTCGTTTTGCGTGCACTCCCCAATAGAGGGAAGAATATTGCAGAAAGGGTATGCCCGAATACTGGAAAAAATCTTGCCATCTGAATCAGAACCCCCCAAATCGGAATCTTCCAAAATGTAATCTTCCAAATCGGAACCTTCCAAATGGGGATAAGAACCTCGCCGGTTTAAAGATGGAACTTCCGGAAGGGGTGTACCCCAAAGGTCGTGAGAGGGGCTAGCCGAAATGGCCTTGACCTGATCTGAATTCAAATAAGTCAAGCATGTCTCTGCTATTGTCGAATGAGCTCTACCAAAAAGCTGGGGATGAGCCCGGAGGTGCTCTTGAAGTGTAAAATGGATTAACCGGACTGTGGAAGACTCCTTATCTACCGTAACAAGTCCTTGACAACAAACTAGCAATGTCCCTATTGAAGGGATATCATCCCTATCAAGATCCGGTGACCCTATTTCCACCCCTAGAGCCTGACACAGTTCATTGACATTCAAGGGCCGCTCCCAGTGGGAAATCCACATCAAGGTGGCTATGCCGAGCCTCGCTTCCTCTTCACCCTGCCCCTTTATCCGAGTCTCGCTATAAGCACCTTCCAACCCCAAGCCGTTAGTTATTGCCGCGAGCCTTCGTCGCCTGCGGCCGATTGTGGTTCCCTGCAGGATGGCATCCATATTCAACGAGACTAGCAGGAATCTAAACATGTATCTGTCAGTGGACGACTTGAGGCAACTTCTCCGATATGGTTGCTTCTACTTACATTTCAGAAATATCATCGGGAATTTTCCTCAGGATGTCTGCCTTCAGACTACTGTCAATCGCATCTGGCCTTGTGTCCTCATCCAGTCGGGTATGGAGATAACTAATAATATCATTTCTTCGGGGAGTGATGCGTATAGTCATTACTCTTCCAGGAAGACGATTCCCGACCTCGGCCCGGATGTGCGGTCTTCCTGTCACGAACACCCGAGTGCCCGGAGACCTTTGCAGAATCTGATTAAGCGAATCAAGAAGCTTGACTCGATATTTCGTCTAGAGCGTCGATACATATGAATGTGGGCCTCTCGCCAGCGGTAGCCTGCAGCATCTTCACAATATTATCAAGCTGCGATCGCCGTCCACCAATCACCTTTTTCTGGTTCGTATGCTTGCGCTATTCCCTTGGGTACCTTTTCCAACCCACTCACAATCTGTTTAAGCACGGCGCCCAGCATGCTCGCCGGCGACTGCTCCTTTTGGACTGCGAAGTCAAAGTATAAACATGCAACCGCGACCTCTTGGTCCCCGGCCCAATCGCACATGTCTATTACTACCGAGCTATCATCACAGCTTGTTAGCACTGGCCCTTTTTTTTATCCTCATCGCGGTTCGTCCTTGTTACCTAATAAAAGTCTTGCCAACCCCAGGATCTCCATAGCAAAACAAAACTGCCTTATCGGATTCACTTCCCCCACTACTGGCGTACCAGCTTCTATACTCCTCGGTCTCTAACACCCATTCCCCTATATTTTTGACCCGGCTCTCTTGAATAGCCCTGTGTCGTAGCCCAGGCTCTAGCAGCGAAAACCAGGTCAATATTTGAGACCGGTCATCGGCAATGGTATAATTGTTCCACACGTTGTTATAGGAGTTCGTAGTATTGTAGGAGTTGTTGTTATGAGACATCTTCGCTATTCGGAAACTTGTTGAAGATAGATGATTGAGTTGGTCGGTTGATGGAGTTGCTGGGGGCTAAAGAAAAGCGGGGTCTTTGTGGAACTTCATGGATGCCTCCGGAACACCCAATAAATCTCCCCCAAGGTTTTGTCAACCACAATTTGCTTGCGCTCGCCGCAGGAGTGGCGCCACACCCCTTTCAGTGCTCTCTTGCGGTGCAGTACGAACCCTTCACCGTGATGAACAAGCAGGCTTGCGCCTGGTGTGGGAGTCCGGCTGCTTGGCCTGGTATGTACAAGTACCGGTACATCGAGCCTTGTGAATAAATCAGTCGAAACCCTTACATATCGCCTAACTTAAAGCATCGCAGCGCATTCCATCGTGATGCCGATTCAGGCCGGAAAAGCCCTTCCCGCAGCTTTGTAATTTACCGAGTTCCATGAAGCTAATCACTATGTTTTTTGATATTCCCAAGATCACCAAGTGCAGTACTCACCGGAAGCGCGGTGCGTTACCTTAGATTGCGTAAGCACAATACATCTATCATAATGCCTGTACCTCATCTTTTCAAATCAGCGAGGCTTAAATTCGTCAATACTAGATACCCTTTGACAACTAACTTAAGTAGTACAGGTAATTCAAGAGTTGTTGGACACGATGAGCAGTCCCCTTTCTCTAACTAACCGAGACAGCAGAATAAACCCCGGTGGACAAACTCTAAAACAAATTACCGTATTAACGACACTCCTAATACTATTCCTTAAAGATGACAAATAATATAATTAGTACGGCACGTGCGAAAAAGCCACCCAACCCCGCTTCACTTTGGGCTACTTCCAAGTTAGTAACAAGCATCACCCTCTCCTCCTATTCTTACCAGCATCATGAACCGTCACTCGTCTAGCATTGATTTATAGGGTTTGGATGGTAGGTTCACATAGCCATGAACTAACGCAATGCGATAAAATATAGTAACGTGTGCTAAACCTACAAAACACCGCCACCTAAACCAGCACAAAACAAAAAAAAACCCTCGGGCTCCAACGTACTGCATGTATTAGAGTGTCTGGGGAGAGCGCACAGAGGAAAAGAAGCTCTAATCGAATCTTTAATCACACGAATAGCCCCTACATTACAGACAAGTGCCTCACGGATAAAATTAACACTTGCTAAAATCGTCTTCTAGCATATAATCCTTATTTCTCGGTTACTAGCCAAACTTCCCAATAGAGCTATTCATTCATTCATTTATTCAGCTAGGTAAATCTCTATAGCTCTACCATCTAAAAAACCGCCTATTGATTGTGTAGATGAAACTTAACCTATCGAGGTTCCCCGTAGGGCCCTATAGATTTTTACTCTCCTCACCTCGCACTACATCACGAACTCTTACCCACTTGCGCAATTGCAACTTCCAATAACCTTACCCAATATTAAGGCCAAAAATATGAGTACTCTGCCTATCGTGTGATAAGAATATGTGATAAGTGGAGGCGTAATATTGCCTCAAGCCCACGCCCCCGTCCGAGAAATACCCGAGAAATCATGTTTCAGTGATAGTGCGTGAGGAACATTCAAGTTGACAATTTAGCAAAGCGGTAGCCCAATAACCGCCCGTACATGGGGGATCTACATAAAATATATCATAAATACCGTCAGGGCAGCGTTATGATAGTTTATCTAAGCCCCTGCTTTTAATCTTCATTTTGACAGTTTTTCTGCTCTTTTGCCCCCCTCTCCCTCCACACGACGAATGTTGACCCTGTCGCAGACAGCACAGCTAGTAGCAAACCACTTCACCTTGACATGAACTAGGGCAAAAAAACATCATCTCTCGACATCAAAATTCACAGTGCGAGATACGGTATTTCGGCAATACACCATAGCTGTAATTTAATGTATAGCACAAATTCTCTACCATACTGTAATGTACCCTATTATCCCAGCACTAGTGTCCCTGATATGACAAGATTTCCCTGCCTAGTTGGAGAGATTGTAGGGGTTCGTGACGCCCGATCCGGATATGTGCTAAATGCCCCAAGAAAGGAAAAATAGAAGAATTGTAGTAGGCAATAGGAGATTTGGGCGCGATGAAATATCCATCCTAACTGGCTCGAAATTTGAGATTGGACAGCACTATGGGCCTTTCAATCACACCTGACAAGTCTGGGTAGGATACCGGTATTCCTAGAGTGGAAGCCAATCTCAGTTAAAAGACTTCCATTGTACTAATTTTCCCTGATGAGTAAGACTAAAAAGTGTGGGCCGGCTCGCAACCTTACTTCCAAGCCCAGAGCTCGCGCCTGTAGGAGAGCATAATCTTCATTAGACCATGCTCATAATTGGCACCAATCACCGCCACACTTGAGTTAACAGCTAGCTCTCGGGTTGCTTTTTACGTGTGTCATATATTAGTTGCGCTTTATATCCCTTGTTCTCTATAATTGTATCTAAACAACCTTGTGTCTACACTGAAAAGGGGAAGGAGAAAAAGGGGAACTGGGAGAAAGACAAATGAACAACAAATGTGCAAGAAGACCCAGAAAACAGTAGAGCAAACACGACGGAAACCCTAAGCCACACTAGCCTATCTCAATACAATAGAAATAGCCCGCGACCGACGCCAAAGTCTAGGATATAAATAGGAATTAGAAATTCTAACTCGATTATATAAGGAAATGCATGTAGAGGTTTGGACGGGTATGTGATGGGTTTGTGCATCCCCACTGCAAATTATTTCCTGTGGCCAAGGGAAAAACATTTAACCCGAGTTTCGGTGGCCGGCTTACTCCGGAAGGAAAGGAGCAACGGCGATTGCCAGAAGACGGCGATCCAAACTGCGGGAGGAAGCAGGGGGAGGTGAGAGGGGAGGTGGTAATGGGAACAGGTATGATTACGGAGTTGTTGCAGTCCTTGGGGAAATGGTACATAGGCTGTCCATAGCCGAAAGCGGTGAGGGAAGTGGGGCCTCAACGGCCTTATTCTGCGACGTGAGCCACAGGTGTTGGGGGCTCTAGTAGCGCTATCATTGCCGGATGGCCAAAGCAAGTAGCATGCCAGAGCGGGGTTTGGCCGTAGTTATCCGGTGTGTCGGGGATGACGTCGTCCCGCCCGAGTAGCATTTTCACCACTCCCTCGTGCCCATTCTCGGCGGCACACCAGAGCGGTGTCTTGCTATCGGTATCCGGTCTGTTGGGGTCGACGTCGTTTTGTTCGAGCAGTATTTTCACCACCCCCTCATGCCCATTCGAAGCAGCACACCAGAGCGGTGTTTTGCCACTGTTATCCGGTGTGTCGGGGTTGACCCCGTCCCGTTCGAGCAGTATTATCAACACTCCTTCGTGCCCATTCTCGGCAGCACACAAGAGCGGTGTCTGGCCGTCGGCATCTGGTTTACCGGGGTTGACGTCGTCCTGTTCGAGTAGCATTTTCACCACTCCCCCGTGCCCATTCTTAGCAGCCCACCAGAGTGGTGCACACCAGAGCGGTGTTTGGCCCCACATATCCGGTTTGTCAGGGCTAACGTCGTCCCGTCCGAGTAGTATTTTCACCACCCCTTTGTGTCCCCCCATAGCAGCCCACCAGAGCGGTGTTTGGTCGTTGATATCCGGCCTGTCGGGGTTGATGCCGTCCCGCCCGAGTAGTATTTTCACCACTCCCTCGTGCCCACTGGAAGCGGCACAACAGAGCGGTGTTTGGCCGTCGATATCCGGATTGTCGGGGATGACGTCGTCCCGCTCGAGTAGTATTTTCACCACTCTCTTGTGCCCATTCGAAGCAGCACCCCAGAGCGGTGTTTGGCCGTTGATATCCGGCCTGTCGGGGTTGACGCCGTCCCGCCCGAGTAGTATTTTCACCACTCCCTCGTGCCCATTCTTAGCGGCACACCAGAGCGGTGTTTGGCTATACTCATCTGGTCTGTCGGGGTTGACGCCATCCCGTTCGAGGAGCATTTTCACAACTCCCTCGTACCCATTCAAAGAAGCACCCCAGAGCGGTGTCCGGTCCTCGGTATCCGGATTATCGGGGTTGACATCGCCCCGTTCGAGTAGTATTTTCACCACCCCCTCATGCCCATTCGAAGCAGCACACCAGAGCGGTGTTTTGCCGCCGTTATCCGGTGTGTCGGGGTTGATGTCGCCCCGGCTGAGTAGTACCCCTATCACTCCCTCATACCCGTTCTCAGCGGCACACCACAGCGGTGTTTGGCCGTTGAACCCCGGCCTTTCGGGGTTGACCTCTTTCCGCTCGAGCAGTATTTTCACCACTCCCTCGTGCCCATTCTTAGCAGCACACCACAGCGGAGATCGGCCAAATAGATCTGTTTTGTCAGGATTGACGCCGTCCTGTCCGAGGAGCATTTTCACCACTCCTTCGCGCCCATTCTCGGCAGCACAGCATAGCGGTGTTTGGCCGTAATCACTCGGTTTGTCGGGGTCGACGTCGTCCCGCTCGAGTAATACCTTCACCACCCCCTCGTGCCCATTCTCAGCAGCACACGACAGCGGTATTTGGCCGTATCCATTTCGTTTGTTGGTGTTGACACCATCCCGTCCAAGCAGTATTCTCACCACTCCTTCGTGCCCATTCAAAGCAGCCCAGACGAGAGGTGTACTACCTATCCAGTCCGTTTGGTTGATATCACAACCTTCCCCCTCTACCAGGCCAGCTACAATCTCAACAATCCCGAAGAAGGATGCACAGTGTAGACTAGTGAATGGGGAAGGTCCACGGAAATTAACCAGGGAAAATCGCTGCTTCTTTGCGTTCACGAGGATTCTTGGGGATATGTGGCTGCTGTAGTCGCCAAATAGCTTCAGCGCAAGCAGTCTTGCACAAGCTGAAAGATCTCGTTTTGCGTGCACACCCCAATATAGGGAAGAATATTCCAGAAAGGGTGTTCCCGAATATGGGGGAAGATAGTCACAAGGTGGGTAAGAGCCAGAATTAGCCCAACCTGAGGAAGAAGCTTCCAGGGCGGGTGTGCTCCGGGGATTGCCAGTGGGGCTGATCGAGAGAGCCTTGACCTGATGCGAATTCAAATAACTTAAGCATATCTCCGCCATTGTGGAATGAGCTCTACCAAAAAGTTGGGGATGAGCACGGAGGTACTCTTGAAGAGTAAAATGTATTAACCGGACAGTAGAAGCCTCCTTGTCTATCGTAACAAGCCCTTGACAGCAACTTAGCAACGTCCCTATTGAAGGGACATCGTCGCTATCGAGATCCGGTGATCCTATTTCGATCCCAAGAGCGTGACACAGCTCATCGACCTTCAAGGGCCGCTCCGAGTGAGAGATCCACATCAACGTAGCCATTCCAAGCCTCGCTTCCTCCTCGCTCTGTCCCTTTATCCGACTCAACGTCTCGCTATAGGCACCATCCAACCCCAAGCCCTCAGTCACTGCGGCGAGCTTTCGTCGTCTGCGACCGATTGTGGTTCCCTGCAGGATCGCATCGATATTCAGCGAGACTAGTAGGAATCTAGATATTCATCTGTCAGTAGATGACTCGAGGCAGCTTCTCCGGTGTCGTTGCTTCTACCTACACTTCAGAAATGTCTTCCGGAATTTTCTTCAAGATGTCTGCCTTCAGACTATCGTCCATGGCATCCGGCCTTGTGTCTTCGTCTAGTCTGGTATGAAGATAATTAATAATATCATGTCTCCGAGGAGTGATGCGTATAGTCATTACTCTTCCAGGAAGACGACTCCCGACCTCAGCCTGGATGTGCGGCCTTCCTGTCACGAACACTCGAGCGCCCGGAGACCTTTGTAGAATATGATTGAGCGAATCAAGAAGCTTGACTCGATATCTCGCCACACACTCATCCAGAGCATCAATGCATATGAATGTAGGCCTTTCGCCAGCGATAGTCTGCAGCATCCTCACAAAGTCGTCAAGCTGCAGTTCCCGCCCACCAATCACCTTTTTCTGGTCTTCGTATGCTTGCGCTATTCCCTCGGGTACCTTTTCCAGCCCACTCACAATCTGTTTGAGCACGGCGCCCAGCATGCCCGCCGTTGACTGCTCCTTTTGGGCAGCGAAGTCACAGTAAAAGCATGCAACAGCGACCTCTTGGCCTCTCGCCCGATCGCACAAGCTGTCTATCACTAACGAGCTATCACCTCAGCTTGTCAGCGCTTGCCCTTTTCTTCCATTCATCACAGTTCGTCCTTGTTACCTAATAAAAGTCTTGCCAACCCCAGGATCCCCATAGCAAAACAAAACTGCCTTATTGGATTCGCTTCCCCCGCTACCGGCGTACCAGCTTCCGAACTCCTCGGTCTCTAAGACCCATTCCCCTACACCTTTGACCCGGCTCTCTTGAATAGTTTTGTGGCGTAGCCGAGGCTCTAGCGGCGACAACCAGGTCAACAATTGAGAGCGGTCATCGGCAACAGTACAGCTGTACGACACTGTATTAAAGGAGTTATTGTTGAAAGATTTGGTATTATCATGGAAGCGATGTTGAGCCATCTTCGCTGTTCAGGAGATGATAGAGGATAGGTGATTGAACTGTTCGGTTAATTGGATAGCAGGGGAGCTGAAGAAAAGCGGGGCCCCCCGTGGCACTTCATGGATACCTCAGGACCGTCCAGTCAATCTCCCCCAAAGCTTGTCAACAATACCGGCACCAGTACCGGTATTCCTTCATAATGTTGCTACAGGCAGGAAAAGCTCCTCCCGCAGCCTTGCAACTTCTAGATTCTATAAATCTATGGTACAGTACTAGTACCGAGCAGCATAGTGCGGCGTTACCGAAGGTTGCGTAAATACGATACATTTATCATAATATTAATACATTCTCCTCAAGCCACAAAACCCTAGCCCACCCTAAATCTCATTAGCCTTGTAACAACGAAAATCCACCCCGACTCATTTCCAGGGACCATAGATCAATAACCAAATACTAGCTGGTATTTAAATTCTTTCTCCATTAAACTTATCCCTCATATTTTTGAGGAATCTCAGTAGTAGGATTGAGGTTGGGGAATAATAGTACTAGTCAAGGTGGGTTACCGTTGTCATGGAGGTTAACGAGGTCTAGGACTTTGCGACTCGCGAGGATACCAAATGACTTAGACGTAAATTCGTCGAAACTAAATATCCGTCGGCGGCTAGCCCAAGCGGTAATTCAGAGAGTCGCTGGATGTGTTGAACAATCTTCTACGGCTAGTACTTGTACCAGTATCCCCCACCCACCGAGACAGCAGAATGAATCTCCAGTGGACAAACCCTAAAAGAAGTTACCCCGTCGACTACACTCTGAATACTATCTCCTAAAGACGAATGGTGCGGTTAGTACAGTACTCGGATATGGAAGTAAAAATCGAGCATGACAAAGATAAGGCTAGAATCCCGGGAATCTCACATAGCTTATTTGGGTAATCGTGATATGAAAAACTTCGTGCAACAGAAGTGGTGTAGTGCTCAGAATAGTGTTAACTGAGTACTGCTCAGCATTGCCATGATGGAAACCAGGTTGTCTCCGTAGCTTTGCTCCCGACCATGGTACGAGTATGAGTACTTCGCCTGATCTTGATTTATCTTGGTGTGTTGTCTATCGTTACCCCTCTTACCATAGGACGCCCCTAGGTGCCCGTACTAAAATCACTAAAAGTATGTGAAAACCAGGACGCACGAAGGGATTAGGAATTAGAAGAAAAAAGGGGCACTAGAAGGTTAAAACTCAAAGTAGTTGCATTTGTACCTTAATACTATCATGGAAAAATTGTGAAGGCCTTAGTACCTCAACTAGTGTATGCCGACTGCTCCATACATATATTATCAATGATGTAAAGGCTACGCCTGCCAAATTTTAGTCCGGGTTCTTCTTACCTTGAGTGTGCCGACCCTTTATGTTATTCTGGCCAGCTCAATACCTCTCAGCAATGACAAGGTCCTTAGCATACTCAATTTTTACTTCCATATCCGAGTACATGCAGAAAAATAGAGAAATAACTCAACCCCACTTCAGTCCAAGCTATTGACTCCAAGTTGGTAACTATCATCACCACCCTTTCCTCCCTTATTCCTACAGAATCACGAACCGTCACTCGTCTAGTCTATATTTTTAGAATTCGAATGGCGAGTATTGTCGGTCAGCAAAATTGACCGTGCACCAATGATCGATGGCAAGGCAACCCCCTCCTCATCACTCCGTATTTTCAGCGCTACCTAAAGAAATTTCTCGAGATTAATTATTAATTCTACTGTGTATTCTACCATATTATACTTTAAATTCTATATATTTTTTTTGGTTTTCATGGTATTGAGGTTGGTGGGCAAGCGCCGCCGCCACGGCCGGGGTTTTCCCCGTTCGCCGATACACAGCTAACCCCGTCAGACACAATACATAAATGTAGCTATGATACCACGCGATGCAATAAAGCATAGTACTGTGCAGAGACGTACGCTAAACTGACCACAAACCACTGTATGTACAGTATTAGAGTTTCTAAACACAGCATATAGGGCGAAAGAAGCTCTATTCCAATCCCCGAACACACAATCAACCCCTACATTACAGATAAGAACATCACGGATAAACTTGACTCTTGCCAACACCACCTGCCAGCATATAACCCTTATTGCTCAGTTACTAGTTAACCCCCCCATTATAGCGCTATTCATTCATTCATTTATTCGACTAGGTAAATCTATGCAGCTTAGCTATCTAAAAATAAAATAAAAACCGCCTATTCACTGTGTAGATGAAACCTAATTCACCAAGGTTCCGACGCCCAGTAGATTTTAACCCCAGTCTCCTTTCACCGCGAACGAGGTGACAAGCTCTTGTCCACACACACCATCGCAACTTTCAACAAACTTACCCTGTATTAAAGCCAAAAAATGAGTCTTTTGTCCACTGAGTGATTAGGATGTGCGGTAGGCGGAGGCGTAATATTGCCTCAAGCTCATGCTTCCGTCTGAGAAATGCCCGAGAAATCATGTTTTGGTGATAAGGAATGGGGAACATTCGAGTCTTTATTTACTAGGTTTAGCAAAGTGGTAGTACACTAACAGCTCTTACGTGGAAAATCTACATAAAATTTACTATAGATACCATCAGGGAAAGGTTGATTTATCTAAGCTCCTACTTTTGATCTTCACCTCGACAGTCATTCTTTTTTTTGGTCTTTCCTTCCCCCATGTAACAAGCTCTGGCCACTATAGTAGCCTCAGAGCGGGCGGCAGATCACTCCAACTTGACACGAACCAGGACAAAAAAAAACCATTCCCCGGCATCAGAATTTATAGTGCGAGATACAATATTTCGGCATTACACCTTATGGCTGTGATTTACCCTATGGTACGAATGCTATACGGTACCGTAACGTACCCTATTATTCCAGCACTAGTGTACCTGACATGACAAGATTTTCCATGCCTAGCTGGAGAGGTGGTGGGGGCTCGTGACGCCCGACCCGGATATGCGCTGAATGCCCCAAAAAAGGAAAAATAGAAGAACTTTAGCAGGCAAAATGAGAGTAGGGCTCGATGAAATATACATCCCAACTCGTTCGGAAGTTGAGATTGCACAGCGCTGTGGGCCGTTTGATCACTCCTGACGAGTCTGAGTAGGATACTGGTGTTCGTAGAGTGGAAGCTTAAGCATGGTTAAAAGACTCCACTGTCCAAATTTTCTTTGATGAGCAAGACAAAAAAGTGTGGGCTGGCTCCCAACCTCACCCCTGAGCCCGGAGCAAGCTCCTGGAGGAGAGTGGTATACGAGCACCTTAATTAAACCATGTCCATAATTGGCACTAATCACGACCATACTTTAGTCGACAGCTAGCTCTCGGCTCGCTTCCTACATGTGTCGAAAATTACTTGAGCTTTATATCTTGTTTTCTATATCATTTTCTAGACACCCTTATATCTACGCTTTAGAGGGAGGGGGCGGGAGAAATTGAGGGAAAAAATGAACAAGAAACGTGCAAAGCGCACTTGCAATCAGAGAACAATAAAAGTAAATGTGTGGAAATTCCAAGCAGCCCCAGCTTATCTCAATCCGATAGAAATAGCCCCCCCCACCAACACCTAATCCTAGATTATGGGGAAATTGACAAATCCTGACTCGACTATGTAACCTAAGAAACTCCATTTAGAGGTTTGGAGGGGTAAGTGATAAATGTATGCATCCCGATCGCAAATTATCTCCTACGACCAAAGGAGAAATATTTAGTCTGGGTTTCAGTGGCGGGCTTACTCCGGAAGGAAAGGAGCGATAGCGACTTCCAGAAGACGGCAATTCAAACTGCGGGAGGAAGCAGGGGGGATGAGAGGAGACAGGCAGCGGTGGGGGGCAGGTATGATTACGGAGGTGTTGCGGTCCTTGGAGAAATGGCACATAGGGTATCCGTAGTCGAAAACAGTGAAGGGGGCGATGCCTCCACAGACTTATTCCGTGCTAGGAGCGGCAGGTGTTGGGGGCTGCAGTAACGCTATCACTGCCGTTTGGCCATAGCGAGTAGCACACAAGAGCGGCGTTTGACCGTATATATTTGGTTTCTCGGGGTTGATGTCGTCCCGTCCGAGTAGTATTTTTACCACTCCCTCGTGACCGTTCTTAGCAGCACCCCAGAGCGGTGTTCGGCCGTCGGTATCGGGAGTATCGGGATTGACGTCGTCCCGTTCAAGTAGTATTTTTACCACTCCCTCATGACCGTTCTTAGCAGCACCCCAGAGCGGTGTTTGGCCGTCGATATCTGGTCTGTCGGGGTTGACGTCGTCCCGTCCGAGTAGTACCCTCACCACTCCCTCGTGCCCATTCTCAGCAGCAGAACAGAGCGGCGTTTGACCGTCGATATCCGGTCTGTCGGGATTGACCTCGTCTCGTCCGAGTAGTATTTTCACCACTCCTTCGTGCCCATAGTTAGCAGCACACGAGAGCGGGGTGTAGCCGTACATATCCGGTTTGTCAGGTTTGGCGTCGTCCCGCTCGAGTAGTACCCTCACCACTCCTTCGTGCCCATTCAAAGCAGCCCACATAAGAGGTGTACTACCTAGGCAATCTGTTTGGTTGATATCACAATCTTCCACCTCTACCAAAGCAGCTACAATCTCAACAATCCCGAACAAGGATGCACAGTGGAGGCTACTAAACATGGAAGGTCTATCGAAACAAACACTCCAGGAACGCAATTCCTCGGCCAGCAAGAGGATTTTGGGGGATATGTGGTTGCCACAGTTGTCAAACAGCTTCAGCGCAAGCAATCTTGCACAATCTGAAAGATCTCTTTTTGCGTGCACTCCCCAATATAAGGAAGAATATTCCAGAAGGGGTATGCCCGAATAAAAGGCAGGAGTTTCTGAGATATCTGAATCTGAATCCGAACCGGAATCTGAATCTTCTGGGAAGGGTGTGCCCCAGAGGTCATGAGAGGGGTAGTCCGGGAGGGCCTTGACCTGATAGGAATTCAAATAACTTAAGCAGATCTCTGCCATTGTCGCGTGAGCTCTACCAAAAAGGGGATGACCCCGGAGGTACTCTTGAAGGGTAAAATGGATTAACCGGACCGTGGAAGCTTCCTTATCTACCGTAACAAGACCTTGACAGCAGACCAGCAGTGTCCCTATTGAAGGAATATCATCGACATTGAGATCCGGTGATCCAATTTCGACCCCTAGAGCCTGACACAGTTCGTCAACCTTCAAGGGCCGCTCAGAGTGAGAGATCCACATCAATGTAGCTATGCCAAGCCTCGCTTCCTCCTCACCCTGTCCCTGTATGCGGCTCAATGTCTCGCTATAAGCGTCCTCCAACCCCAAGCCGCTAGTCATGGCAGCGAGCTTTCGTCGCCTGCGACCGATTGTAGCTCCCTGCAGGATAGCATCAATATTCAACGAGACTAGTAGAAATCTAGATATGCACCAGTCAGTGAACAACCCGAGGTAGCTTCTCCGGTGTCGTTGCTTCTACCTACACTTCAGAAATGTCTTCCGGAATTTTCTTCAAGATGTCTGCCTTCAGACTATCGTCCATCGCATCCGGCCTTGTGTCTTCGCCCAGTCTGGTGTGAAGATAGCTGATGATATCGTCCTTCCTAGGAGTGATGCATATAGTCATTACTCTCCCAGAAAGGCGACTCCCGACCTCAGCCTGGATGTGCGGTCTTCCTGTCACGAACATGCGAGTGCCCGGAGACTTTTGTAGAATCTGATTAAGCGAATCAAGAAGCTTGACTCGATATCCCGCCACACATTCATCCAGAGCGTCGATGCATATAAATGTGGGCTTTTCGCCAGCGATAGTCTGCAACATCTTCACAATTTCGTCAAGCTGCGGCTCCCGCCCACCAATCACCTTTCTATGGTCTTCGTATGCTTGCGCTATTCCCCTGGGTACCTTTTCCAGCCCACTCACAAACTGTTTGAGCACGGCACCCAAGGTGCTCGCCGATGACTGCTCCTTTCGGACCGCGAAGTCAAAGTAAAAACACGCAACCGCGACCTCCTGGCCTCTCGCTCGATCGCATAGGCTGTCTACCACTAACGAGCTATCATCACAGTTTGTCAGCACTTTCTCCTTTTCCTTCCATTCATCGCGGTTCGTCTGTGTTACCTAATAAAAGTCTTGCCAACCCCCGGATCTCCATAGCAAAACAAAACTGCCTTATCGGATTCACTTCCCCCACTACCGGCGTACCAACTTTTAAACTCCTCGATCTCTAAGACCCATTCCCCTACACCTTTGGCCCGGCTCTCTTGAATAGTTTTATGTCGTAGCCTAGGCTCTAGCGGCGACAACCAGGTCAACAATTGCGAGCGGGCATCGGCAACAGTACAGTTGTACGACACTGTATTAAAGGTGTTATTGTTGAAAGAGTTGGTATTGTCATGGAAGAGATGTTGAGCCATCTTCGCTGTTCAGAAACCGATAGAGGATAGGTGATTAAATCGGTATCGTTGGGAGATGAAGAAAAGCGGAGTCTTTTGTGGAACTTCACCGTAAGTTACACAAGCACAATACTGTGGATCTATCCCAATACCCCATCTTTCCAACAACTGATGCCTAAACTCGTCAGAGCCGAATATCCTTCGACTGCTAACCTAAGCAGTAAGTCAAGAGTTGTTGGATATAACGAATAGTCTTCTATAACTAACCAACCGAGACGGCAGAACAGACTCCGGTGAACAATCTCGGAAAGGAATTACCGTATGAATAGCACAATAATATAATTACCGGTAGTACAAGAGGTTGAAAGAAGGTTTGGTGAAATACACGAGCTTAGCGAGAGTTTCACCAGATTATGCGGTATTTTTTATAACCGTAAAGGCTACAAACACATATCTGAAGAAAATATGAGTGTTTGACATGGTACAAACATTAAAAATGTCAAGAAATAAATATGGCTATACAGTACCTAACAGGAGTATATACTTGTACCAGGATTTGCGATTCTACTCACAGTTGTTATCCGAAATCAAGGCAAACTTACAACTCCAGCTTGCCCTCAATTTTTTAAAAAATAAGAATATACCCACGAGTACAGAAGAAAAAAAATATGAAGGAAAAAAATACCACATTTTCTGGCCATGCTGAACCCCCCCCTCAATATCATACAAAAGTTCTACATTATGAAGAAATTATGGCATAAAAACGATATGCGGAGGAGGCCATGGATTTTTAATTTCTAATTTTTAATGTATGGTTAAATTTCATCAGATCTTTATTAATGAGAGCTGGCGGGGCATGGACAATGTGTGAGATCGAGCCATTATCAACACTCTCGTCTGGTGGCCATATCGGTCCCTCAACAACATTCTATGGGGCGAAAAATAAAGAGAGAAAAGGCAGCGAACTATGTACAGGTTTTTAATGTCCCTGTTAATAATTCAACCCCCTTTCTTTCTCTTCCACCCTTATTCTTCCATCTAAGTTACCAGTGGACATTTCTTTGCTGTTCACAATGTCATGATGTTGTTGACGCGGTCACCCCCGGTCACTCGGTGGTGCTTCCTTCTCATATGTTGGAAATCACTGTGTTATGGCGGCACTTGATGAGGGATGTGTCCGCACTACAAGGCCGCACTGGTGCGCGCACACTAGCAAAAGGACGCGCAAGCTATGAAAAAGTTTCCACACCCCTGTTTGTTTCTCTTTCTTTCCTTCCTATCCTTTCTCTCTCACCTTCTTTCTTTCACTTCACTTCTTTCCTCAAGTCCTTCCTTTCAACTTATCACAACCAATCATGATCTTCACCTCCGTATAATACAAACTTTGTGTCTCCACTTAAGCTGTTCCACTCCGCTGCGTAAAACTCTCACCGTTAATCATTACCTCAGCATTGAATATTTTCAATATCATATCCAGCAAGGTTGGATCCAGAACCGGATGCGCCTGATATGGGATTATTGCTAAACTCAATTCGATCGTGCTGCTGTGTGAACTGCCCCCTTAACTATGCTACAGTATGTGATCAATACCAAAAGCCAGCTATCTCGACACACAATCAAAATAGGGTCAGAGCCCGAGTGAGCCAATTCGACGGTACGCCTCGGAAAGGCCGGAATCAATATCTCCTGAGTAAGAACCAGGGCCACTACGAGATCGATTTCATGGCAGAATAGAAATTGAGAATGAACGAACATTCACTCCCGTCAAACCTCTGAAGAATAGAAATCAGGAAAGCCGGTCATCACTACCCAACACACGCATCATGACCTACGATCTCTTCAACTCAATGATGAAATATTACGCCAAACAGGCCCGAAATAACCCCTTGATCCGCCTCCCTCCCACCGAAGAAAAAAATATATAAAAAAAATACCCCAACCACCATAATTAACCCTAAACCAACTCCTCCCCATTCTGTACCTTCTTCAACTCCCCAATCCTAGCCAAATACGCTATCACACCGCCATCAGCCCATAAACCCCACATCTCCCACCGCTCAAAACTAAAAAACTAAAAAATAAAAGGGAGAGAGCCTACCAGCCCCACTATCCGCCCAAATCTGATACCTCCCCACCTTCCACCCATCCCCACCCTTAACAAAATCCAGCAAATACACAAAACACTCATCCCAGGCATCCCCCGTCGTTGTCCAAATGAACCTCCCAGTGCCCCTGACAAAAACCTTATCATTCCCCTCGTCAACGATGTACTCCTTGAATTGCATATTTCGGAAGGAGAGGTTGTCGGCCAGTATGTTGAAGTAGTCTGGTATCGGCAACTCGCGGCCGAGGAATGGTGCTAGTTGTGGGAGGCCGTGCTCATAGGCGGTTGCGGTTTCGGCGAAGTGTTGCAGGATCGTGGGGAGTGGGGGAGGCGGGGATTGCGAGAGGGTGTTGCACAGGGCGGTTGCAGTAGTTAGGAGGGAGGATGGGGAGGGGCCCGGCATTTTTGGAATTTTCGTGGGCTTTTCGGTGTTTGATAGTAGGATGGTATAACAATGGTGGTGGTTTTTGGCGTATATATTATTGTAACCTGTTGCTGACGTCATGTTCTGGAAAGGCTAATCTACGGGTACAGGCAGGGTGGTGCGGTGAGGTGCGGATCTTTTACTCAGTAGGATTTTGATATCACTGTATTAACCCATCTCCCCCGTCAGGTAGAGATATTTGATTAGATATCATAAGATATGATATCAGATAAGAATAATTATTGCAGCTCATGATAAATACACTAGGACAACACCGTCCCGCAAAGCGAAAAACATGCAGGTTGTGATCAGTAAAAATACATCTACCCAATTATCCCGTATGCCAAATTCCGAACATGCTGAACCGGAGAAAGAAAATCTTCAAACCAAACAAGCGAGACAAGCAACAAAACAAGCGAGTAGAGATACTAGTAGTAGACGGCGATCCATATATTTTCCCAATTACTGGACCTCAATCCTCTGCCCAACACCAGAGACCCTCTTCGGCACGACAATTCTCAAAACTCCGTGTTGTAGAGAAGCTGTGACGGCATCGTGATCAATCCCCGCCGGGAAGTTAAAGCTTCTTGCAAACTCCCCTACCGACCTCTCGGACAACAATCTCTTCGGCCATTCCTCCCTCCTCGTTACTCTACACCTCGGCTGTTCCCTCTTCTCAGCCGGCTTCTCCACCTTAGCAGCTTCCCCCTCAGCTCTTGGCTTTTCAGTTGATGACTCCACAATCCCCATCCAATCGTCTTCGTCCGGAACGTCTTCCACCGTGGGCTTTAGCGATTGCGGAGATGATGGCGCAGAAGAAGTAGGTGTTAAGGCCATTTCCCCATCCTTATCCTCCTTCTCCTTTCCCTTCTCACTCGTCACCTGCGATGGCAGCGATGATGGTGTTTGCGGCTGTGCCGGAGGCACGACTGTAGTTCTCGACCGATCGACTCGTCCCTTGACAATCAGGCTGCCCTTATCCGTAAACTCGACGGAGATATCCGATTTATCGGGAACGCCAGGTAGCTCGCCTTCGACGATGTATTCATTCGTGGTCTCGCGCACATCGAAGCGGGGAGAGAATGACTTTCGTGGCGGACAGGGAGAGTAGTAGAGCTCTGGGAAGAACAAGGACTGAAATACTGGTGCAGGCATTGCGATGAATTGGCTTTCGTAGCGTGTGTTTGGTTTGTGGAGTGGCGGTATAGGGATGATAGTCGATAAGTAGTGTTTGTAGATCGTAGTTATAGGTAGAAGGAGGAAGTGATGATTATCCGAATTGTGATTTTCGAGAATGATGAGGCCCTTGCTCCCTCGAAGAAGGCATACTTATACCCATGATCACCGCTTCTGGCATTTTCTTTGATTGATTTCGCAGCAAGCTTTCGTAATGCCCCGGATAGCCCAAGATGTTTGTCGAGAGTTGGCGAAGATCGGAGAGGATTGTGGAAACCCAGGGAACATTCTGGAAGATACAAAACCCCTAGAACATTAGTGGCCGGTGGGCCTCGAAATCTTATCTAATCTAATCCATCTTATCTACCCGGCATCTCCGCCAAGAGTTGATTCAGTCATCACCCGCAGCCTCACGTGTCAACAAAAGAACCCAGTTCGAGAGGAACGGCGAATCATCTCAGGCCCCGATCCTGCTTCCCGAATCAATCTTTCAGACCTAGCAAAAAAGAAATCAAACTCTATCCAAAGTGCAATTATCGTGGCTATGCTTATGGGCCTTGGAAAAGCAACAATAGGCTAAGAGTGCCTTGCCTTGTTCAACATTACGCAAGGCTCGACCGAACGATCAGATGCAGAACCTCTGATCAATTCCAAGAACCCCCTCCACCTAAGACTGACCAATGAATCACCTAGAAAATGAACCCTGAACTTCGCAAATACTTAGAGGGGGGGCTACAGCCCTACGAGTTCCGTTATCATTCGAGATTATGGCACTTTGCCATGTTCAGGTTTGTGAATACTACTGCATCTATCGGATTCTATCCCAAGCATGATACCGATGGTCCGCTTCCTTGGACTTGATCTATTGATAGCATGAGATCACGATACTGTGTTCGAGTACCGTAGTGGAACTTGACCCAGAATACGATACCTATCAACCCCCACTTGGACCGGAATAGTAGCATGCGGGGTAGCACAGTATCTTTACGGGCACCTGATAACGGTACGGGTATGATAGGATAGGCTAATCCGCATCCTCGGCCTTCCAGTCTGTAAGACGGACCGAGCGTTTGGGTGGTAATACCTTACTTCTTGACACTCGAGCATGACACAGTGATCAACACTGTACGGTACTTAATCCACCGAACCAAGTTCCCCTCAGGGTATACTAGTACCGGAAGGCCCCTTTCTCTACCAATAACTCTGGTCTTGCTCAGACCCAACCCCGGAGGATCCGAGCAGCACTTGTAGGTAAACCCTATCATTGTTCATTTGCAATCACAGGTCTAATTCTATTGACGATAACTTCTCCCCACCAGATCGAGGGATACCGATTGTGTTTCGGATCCTGCACCGGAGTTTTCCGTCTCTAAATATGGTAGTCTCTGCAGTGGGCAGCCATTTTGCAGTCTTTTCACTTTTAAAGTCAGAACGAGTAAAAGCAAAGAACATGCAAGACTACCTATCGTACCGTACCGTATTGGCTAACCGTTGGAGTACCGGGATGTTTCGATTGTGATGGCTGAGGGCTGAAGGTGGGGTCACTGGGCTGAAGTGCATAGTCCCTTTCAAGGCAGGAAAAGCAACCGTAGGCGAGTGTAGGCGACGGAGGTTGCAAGAATCCCACGATACCGGTATCCTGCCCTACCGGTATTTCTGTGCTTGTAAAAGTGGAAAGAAAGAAAAAAAATGTCTTTAATAAAAATGTACACCGAAGGCAATAAGTAAAGTAGAAAAGCATCAACCAAACAAATGCAAATCATGATCACAATCAAAAACCCCCTTCACTCCGATTCCAAATAGAGAAAAAAAGACAAAAAAAGGACCGAGTCAAGAACGCCCAAAAGAAAAACTCCCCCGCAACCAGTCACCCGTTATCGAAACGAAACAGGACGACAAAACACTCGCAACCCCCATCAATCAATCCATCAATAAATCAATTAATACCCATACTTCTGACTCGCAGCAAGCTGCTTCTCATAATATATCCTAAAAAAAACGTGATCAGCAACCCTCTCCCACTATTACCATATCGAGGTTAGGTTTGGTTCTAAAGCATACCTCCCACCCTCTAAAAAATCCTCCATAGTCGCCTGTCGCTCCGCATTCTCCCTGTGAGCCTTCTCCAACTTTCTCGCCTTGCGCTCCTGCCGGGAGCGTAGCGGGTGCGCTATGTTTCTCAGTACGCGTTGCGACTTCGAGGGCTTTCGCCGCGGGATAGCGCTAAGGGGGAGGAGTGATGCATGGTCGTAGCCTGCCATTCTTTCGTTCTATTTTTTTTTTATATATAGGAGGAGGAAGCGGTTGGTTTTCGCTTTGGGTGAGGTGAGTGTAGTGGCAATAGCAGCAGTAGCGGTAGTAGAAGTAGTAGCAGTAGTAATATAGTAGTGAAGGAAGTCGAAGGTAATCAGCTTATGTTTCGTTTTCTCCTCTTCCCTTCTAGTTTAGGATGGGGATGATAAAACCACGAGTATTGTACCGGATTGAGCTTTCCTTCAAGGGAATGACGGACGGATGGGTGGGTCTTATCTACCAGTTTTTTCTTGCTTTTTTTCTTTTTTTTTCTCTTTCCTCTCATCCACTTCTCCTACCATGCATACCATTCGTCCATGCATCCTCGAGTTCACACATCCATTCCCTCCAACATGATCAAACCCTGTTTCCCTCGCCTGACGAGTGGAAAATACACTTTGCTAGCTTGCTCGCTCCATTAGGGTATGAACAGAAATTACTTTTTTTTTTCCCTCTCCGCTTCTTCGATTGATTGATTGCTCACACCGTCAAGACTCGCTTGGTCGTATTTGGATTTAGAAGTGGGGGGTATGTGTGTGCGTTGTTTTGTGTGTGCGAATTGTTTCGCCTAGCACTGACTGGCTGCCTAGCACTGACTGGCTGCCTGGCACTGACTGGCTGCCTGGCACTGACTGGCTGCCAAGGAATGGAGAGAGAAAGGAAGAAGGAAAGAAGACGTGTCACAGATGACGTTGTGCTACGGTTGAATTATCGATAGGCAGTGGCTTTACAACGGTATGGCGCAGCAAGAATTAGCCACAAATCCGCCTCTTAGGCCACTGTGTCGCGCCGTGTTTCTACATGCTCGCGCGGCTTGACTGGCCGGCTTGCTAGCTGTCCTCCCGCCAGCGCTGGGATATGCGGGGCAAAAAACGATCTAGTGTTGCGTGCGTGAGCTTGCCCTCCGGTATTGTACCGGAGTTAAGCTCAGAATCGGAATTGGAATGTCATGAATGCTCACTCGTGCGAGATTTTTTTTCCTTTTGTCTTCTTCTCCCCTTACAGCACACTCCCTTAAACCCAAGTACCCGTAAATCTTGGGTAAACTCGACCCGCCGTCATACTTCTTAAGACAGCCACTATTCCTCTTAAAGACTAACCCCGTGGCGAATTCGCTCTTCCGAGGATAGTAACTACCATACCAGGAATGGCGGCGGGCCGAGTTTACCCAGAATCTACGGGTAGTCCAGTTTGTTTGCCCCCGGTGTGCCTGTGCAGCGGGTGAGATTCTGGATAGAGACATCGTATTTGGAAATTTCCTTGTGGATTCGTCGGGTAAACATCTGAGTGGATGTGATGCTTGGTGGTCATGAACCAGGATGGGTTGATGACTCGCCAAGACCCGCCCCTTTGTGCTTGAGTCGTGCCCTCACTGCACTGACCCTGTCTTGTGTGCTGTCGCGGTGTTTCGGCGCCTTGGGTTCTTTGAAGTATGGTGGCCATCATGTGCTGCGCCAGGAGGCTTTTGAGTGTGCGGATAGGCTTTGAGGATAATGTTCGTGAACAAGTAGAGATCGAGGGAATGTGCAGAACAATGCTATGTTTCTATGTTTTACGTATGTCTTGAGGCTGTGGGTTTTGGATGGAGTTCGGAGGGAGTTCGGAGGGGGCAGGTGGGATTGTGCCCAAAGAGTGCCCCACCGGGGGTTCCCGACTCTTCGAATTCTTGCTTCTAGTGAGATTGAAAATCCGGAGACCGGAGGAACCTACCACGAAAATCCACCAAAAAGCGCTCCTAACAACGAAATCCATCGTCTCTCAAAGGGCTCTAGGAATCTGAAAGACTAAGGCACAGCGAGCAAATCTATCACCAGAGATTTTTGATAGGTTCCCCGGCTCCGTTGACATCTCGTGCTTACCGGCATTTTGGGGGTATCAGGGTTATTAATCTACTTGGAGTTAACCGGGTACCGTACCGTACATCCTGTAACACGGCGCGAAAGCCATGTCAATGTATGGTACTATAGTTTGCCACATTAGTTAGACGGCGATGGATTTCCCAACTTCGACTTTTGCTTGCTATGTTATCGATGATTCACTACACATAATGCTATATAGTAGTAAAGTACTGTAGTAGCGGGGTGGTCCGCCGGGCACGGGTATCAAGCTCATAGGGCACCAAGGCCAGGCTCGATTACTAGAAAGTATTTCATAAAATATCACTCTATCAGAGGCCCAGGGATCGAGAGGAATCACTGGGGTCAAGAACGTTACTTAAGCCACGAGGATTGAACGCAAGGAATATTTGTTAGTAACTTGCAGCAGCTGTTGGAGGTACTTGTATAATAGGTAGAATACCGGTACCTCCATTTACTAAACTAAGGAAGAACCTCTGCAATGGTTAAATACTCACCACTCCCGTAGAGTAAGTTACTATTGCTACCAGTTACAATACCATAATGCACCACAATTTATTATTGAATTTAACCATTTCGCCTCATCAAGGCGTATAGTACCAAAAGCCATCAGTATCATCAGCACGCTATATTGCCTCACGGGTCTTCAAGCCTATTATCGTGCCTTGACCTTACCCCCCCGCGGCGGAACAGGTTTTTGGCGAATCCTACAGATGTAATACTAAAAGCCTATCGTATTCTATGTTCCATCCCTATGATAGGTGGCTTTAAGATTGGCATATTCTACTGATCAAGTCTAATAGTAACCAAAATTATCTTAGTGGTATCCCGTGAGGGCTATATCTCACTAGCCTCTGGCCCAAATACGAGGCCTATCCTAGTAAAAACACTCGTCAACCGATCAAGAAGCAAGAGAAATACCGTACAAAGTTAAGGGAGAACACTCTACTATTGAACTGCATTGCGAACCTCTTATTTGTCCGGACGGCATAGGTTACGTGGACAGCACAATCACCAGGCTTCCTCCTAAGGCATCTACAGACACAGCCTACCTGTACCTATACACCAATGAAATGTGAGCCGGGCGGTACTGCTATCGCAGTCCATTCAAGTAAACTACTGGCAGGTTTGTTCCGGATGAGCTGTCCGTGTGCTCACTACCAATTTTTACTTAGTAACCGGGAACCTGAATGGGTATATTCCCACCCAACCAATCGGATTTCCTGACAACCACGATGAAATGTGTAGAAACTTGGAGATATATATAGCTAAGCCTTGCCTACAAAGTACTGCACTTTCACTACACCCCCCGATTCCTCAACCCGCGCTGATATCTGTAATTTAACGAACTCAACCACCCCCCAAAGAATAAGGTGAACCCCAAGCTCTTACAAATTACCCTATCAGAACCCACACCCTTGAGCCCTAACTGAGACACAAGGTTAGAAGAATACTCGCTACTTTAAACTCCAATAATATCCTATGATATCTGGCCTTCATGGAGCTAGCCCCCCACACAGATAGCCGAAAAAGCCCGACTCAAACAAAACGAGGACGTGGTGCTGTGCATGGACTCTTCGGCCAATCCGACATGATAGAGCAAGGATATCAATACAAGATTAGAATCTGATAAAAGAAAGGTTCAAAACAAGGGAAGCAGCAGGATATCAGAACTAGCAAGGTGTAAATAAACTCTCTTTAGCAAAATATACTCCGAGAGGGAGGGATAAGCGGAGAGATGCTCCACAATCACGATTCTTGAAATTATCCAACCTTTCCGACCTCAAGAAGCATAGCGTCTTCGCTAGAACTAGGGTTATCCATTCGGTAGGAGAGTCACCAAGTATGATTCATGCCACCCCTAGTTGTATCAATCGAGGTGTTGTGTATAGACAGCTGAAACTATAGAAGTAATTTTTTGATTATAAGTTAATTACAAAATTTTGCTGCCCTTCTGATCGGGGCTACTCTGCCTCTTAGGGTATTCACAGTCCCAGTGAGTTTCCTGTAAGGATACGTGTTGTCCGGAATATGTTGCACTTGCCGGAATGTGAAATGATCAGTATTGCAGGAATAGTGACTGGTATTGCGGAATATATGGCTGGACAAGGAATGACAGTGAGTGAGCACTTGAGATATCAGGGCTGGTATGGGAATGGATGAAATCCTGATGGTTGCGCTGGACTAGGAAGTTTGTGTATATTATAGTCTACATCAGCAAAAATAAATAAAAATCCTGCGTTTGGTGCGCTAGTGCCATGTCCAGATGCCTGTAGGTCCTCTACGTCCTGATATTTATTGCTATTATACCACAATTGTCTAGATGTGACGCCATATCGCTCCAGGGTCCAGTTTACACCCCTACCTCTCTAATCTTTAACTTCTCCAGATATCGCCTTCTCTACCCCCATTTTTCTTCCATCTAGAGGCCTCCCCATCTCCCTCTTCTCTCCTGCTGTATCCGAATATTCCCACCTCTCTTTACGGCGTCCTGATTCTATTTGCGGGAGCGACCTTGTTGTGCCAGTGGCTTGATAGAGAAGATTATATATACTATTACTATTATGGAACTTTTATGCACATTTGAAAAAAGCAATAACGCCTTGTTCTCCTCCTCCCCCCCCCCTCCCAAGTCCCGCGGAGGATACACTACTGGCGAATAACTCATACATATTCGAAGCATCTTAGTATGGAATTAGTAAGAAAAGAAAAGAAAAAAGTAAAATGACCAAAAAACGAAGAAAAAAAAGAGCTCGGCCAGAAACACCACAAAGATTGGCTTTATCTACGTACAGAGGCTTTCAGGAGTATAAAAATGAAAAAAAAGTGAAAAATAGGAGATTTCTCCGCAACAAAGTTGAAGAAGGGCACCAAAGTGGAGCTGTGAACAACAGAGAGCTGGAAGTATACAGGGAGTGAAGCAACATGAGGGTGGTAAGCACACTGCCGGAATTCGAGAGGAGAATCCAGTGTTCTCAACGGTCTGGGGGCGACTGCCAAGAGCCCTGGACGAGACGGGACGACAAAATGCGGTCCGCTCCCGTCCTAGAAGCCCGAGGATGGTGGTGATTGCTAAGGGCGGCGGGCCCTACAGCGCAAAACAAATTGGCGCGGGAGACCGTGGGGGACTGCGGGGGACTGCTGCTACACCTCCGTGGCCATTTGTAGAAGCCTAGAAGAGTGGTGTTCGGTGATACCAATCGAGGGAGTTGGGGTTAACATTGGTACGGCTCAGTAGGATCCTTGCCACACCTTCATGGCCATTTGCCAAAGCTAAAAAGAGTGGCGTTTGTTCATACCAATTGGGCAAATTAGGATTGACATAGGCGTGGCTTAGTAGCATCTTCACCACTCCTTCATAGCCTTTTGCGGAAGCTTTGTGAAGGGGTGTTTGGCCATTCCGATCCGCTGCCATGGGGTTGACATCGGCGCGACTCAGTAGGGCCCTTACAACTCCTCCATAACCATTTGAAGAAGCCCGAAAGAGAGGAGTTTGGCCATACCCATCAACCAAGTTAGGGTTGACATCCGCACGGCTTAGTAAGATCCCTGTAACATCTTTATATCCATTCGCAGAAGCCAAAAAGAGTGGGGTTCGGCCATACTGATCAGCCGAATTGGGGTTGACATCAGCACGATTTAGTAGGATTCTTACCACTCCTTCATAGCCTTTTGCAGAAGCTTTGTGAAGGGGTGCTTGGCCGTTCCGATCTACGGCGTTGGGGTTGACATCGGTGCGACTCAGTAGGACTCTCACAACTCCTTCATAACCATTTGAAGAAGCCCGAAAGAGAGGGGTTTGGCCATACCGATCTACTAAGTTGGGGTTGACATCGGGGCGGCTTAGCAGGATCCCTGCCACATCTTTATGGCCATTCGCTGAGGCTAAAAAGAGTGGTGTTCGGTCATACTGATCAGCTGAATTGGGGTTGACATCAGCGCTGTTTAGTAGGATTCTTACCACTCCTCCATGGCCTTTTGAGGAAGCTTGGAGGAGTGGTGTTTGGCCATTCCGGTCTGCTGAGCCAGGATTGACATCGAGGCGGCTCAGTAGGATCCTTACCACCCTTTCATGGCCATTTGCTGAAGCTCTGAGGAGTGGTGTTTCGTGAGCCTTATCTGCTAAGTTAGGTTTGACATCAATGCGGCCTAGTAGGACCCCTACCACTCCTTCATGGCCATTCTCGCAAGCTTTGAAGAGTGGTGTTTGGCCATCCAGATCTGCTGAGTTGCAGTTGAAATCGGAGCAGCTTAGTAGAATCCTTACTACTCCTTTATGGCCATTTGCAGAGGCTAGGAGGAGTGGTGTTATGCCAGTCCGATGTGGTGTGTTGAGGTTGACATCGGGACGGCTTAGTAGGATCCTTACTACCCCTTCGTAACCCCCTGCACAAGCCCCCAAGAGTGGCGTTTGGCCATCCTGATCTGCTGAGTTGGGGTTGACATCAGGGCGGCTTAGCAAGGTCTTAACCACTCCTTCATGACCTCTTGCCGAAGCTCGTAGGAGCGGCGTTTGGCCGCATGCATCAGGTGTATTGGGGTTGACGTCGGCGCGGCTTAGTAGGGCCCTTACCACTCCTTTATGGCCATTCGTAGAAGCCTGGGAGAGTGGCGTCTTGCCATACCAACCCATTGAGTTAGGGTTAACATCAGTGCGCAATATTAGGATTTTTACCACTCCTTCATTCCCATTTTCAGCCGCCAAAATCAGAGGTGTGCGACCCCACTCATCTGTTTGGTTTAAATCTCTCGGCCCCATACCCAACAGTGCTTCTAAAAGCTCATCTATTCCAAAGTATGCAACATAATGCAATCCACTAAACCCTGCAGAGCTGCTCCTCCAGTGGCACAAAGCTCCTCTGTTTGAAGAAAAGATATTTGCAGCTGCGTGGTGACTGTACCGGTCCAGAAGCTTAAGTGCAAGATGCTTGGCACGCACAGTAAGCTGTTTCCTGGCATGAGCTCCCCAGTGACAAGAAGCATAGTCAAGAAGCGGAAATCCAGCTGGCGCGGTTTTGAGATTTGATGGGAGCTCCCGAACTGATCGAATGCGCAGATAGTTCAAGCAAATCTCAGCGATGGTAGCATGGGGGTTCTGAAAGACATTGTCCTTATGGCGGCGTAGATATACCTCCAAAGTAGCATGTACTAGGCGGACTGTTGATGATGCATCGTCAGTGGTCACTAGTCCCATGCAGGATGCCACAACAGTCTTTATCTGAGGAACCATTTCAGTAATGATATTGGGAGATCCAACTTTAGTCGCCAGGGCATGGCATAGCTCATCGATGAGCAAGGGTCGTTCTGCCAATGAAATCCACATCAATGCCGAAATTCCGTACCTCGCAAGGGCTCCATGTTGCCCTTTTATTCTCTCCAGAGTAGCTGTGTAGGTGTCGCTCAAGCCAGTTGTCATCTCACAGAGCTCCCTCCTTCTCCCACCTATCGTGATTTCTCCTAATATTGAATCGATGTGCAACTTAACAAGGAGGAAACTTCTGCCAATGGTTAGGTATCAGTTTATAATAATGTTAGGCTATAATCACATTTCAGGAGATTCCCGCGGAATTCTTGTCATAATCTCTGACCTGAGCTCATTGTCCATTGCCGCAGGATGTGGATCGGCATCCAGTCTTGTCACTAAGTACGTTTGGATGTCACTAAAGCGGGGTTGTATAGTGATGATACCCATATCCAGTGGGATATTGCTTTCTAAATCTTGGATATAGGGCCTCAGGGTCAGAAACAATCTTGCATTCGGCGATGTGTCCACTATCTGACGTAGGGAGCGTAGAAGCCGGGCTCTGTATTCCGGTACAAATTCATCCAGTGCATCAACACAGATGAATACTTGCTGGAAACGTTCCAACACTGCCGACAGTAGTTCCACCAGCTTCGCAAGCTTTAATACCCGTCCTCCAAGATGAGCCCTCGCCTCATAGAAGGCTTGTATGATTGCTTGTGGAATCTCATCCAGGCCCGCCAGAAACTGCCTCAAGAGGCTTCCAATCATCACTTCCACCGTTTGCTCTTTTTGCCCCCGGTAATCGCAGTATATGCAACCAACTGCAGCATTAGGTTTCGTAGTTGTATCGCACAGCCTATCTATAACTAAAGAGCTATTTCTAAGTAAGCAGTGGTCCGAGTATATACAGGGTCACAAATACTACCAAATAAAGGTCTTTCCCGCCCCGGGAGCCCCATGGCAAACCAGAATCCTACCAACCGAGCGATCATTCCCTCGCCATGCCTGAAACTCCCGACTTTGCAGTACCCACTCTCCTACACCTTCGGCACGAGCACGAGCCACATCATGGTGCCTCTTCAATGACTCCAATGGCGATATCCATGACAGAATCCGCGACCCTTCATCAGAGGCAGCTGTGTAATTCGTGATGTTATTCAAGGTCGTGACATTAAAGCAACTGTTGTTATTACTGAACAAGGTTCGGTTGTAGCTGTTGTTCATGATTTCTGAGTGGATGGTGGTGAATCTGGGATGATAGCCGAACCGAGCCGGGGGGAATGCTGATGGAGACAATTAGTTCTAACAAAATCAGAGCTGCAGGCAGTAGGGGATGAGTTAATGACGCGCCGAGACCCGTCCCTCCTAAATACGCCCATCCTACTTAGTGTTGCAAAGGTCTCACACCCGGGGGTTGGAAGGCTGAGTCGAAGCCTCAGAAATAGGGATTAAAGGGGGTTCTTTAATGCCCTGGTAAGCAAAAATATCAGGAAATACCGGTCGGTACTCGCCTGGCCGAATTGAAGCTGGATACTTTGCATGGGATTTTCCGACTTGGACTTGGCTCACGAGTATTTATTACTCAGAAGGAGGGAATAGGAGTGCTTCCGTTTCCTATCATTTTATTTCTCTCTTTGCTTACAACTACTTCAAATGTTATTGTTGACTGTGCTGTCAGAAGGGGTTCTGTCATAACCCCATTCGAAAAAAAGCGCGTTCCAAGTTCTTCGATCATTTTTTTGATCCTGCAACAATCCGCCAAAAAAAAGGGGCCTTTATAACAACCCATCACCTCTCAAAGAGCCCCAGAAATCTAAGAAACAAGTTCTTGAATAACCAAGACACCGTAAATAAATCTATTACCACTGGGCTTTTGATAAATTCTCTTGCTTCGTTGATGTCACGTGCTTACCTGTGTTTGGGGGATATCGCGGTTACTTATCTCACCTGGATCAGCCGGGTAGTCTACCACATTGGTTAGGCTTGGCGATGGATCTTTCCTGGCTCTGGATTTTACTTGCTAGGTTATCATTCACCAGATGCAATACAGTAGTGAAGTAACTTAGTAGCAGGGGATGATCTACCTAGGCGCTAGTATCTTAGGACAGCAAGGCCTGGCCTGGTTATCAGCGAGTATCTCACAAAGTACCACTCTATTGGAGGCTCAAAGATGGAGAGAAATCATTGGAGTCAAGAATACTACTTCCGCAATAGGGATTGAACGCAAAGAATATTTGTCAGCAGTTGACAGCACTTGGCAAATGTATGATAGGTATGATAGATACCAGTACCAACAGTGAACCAAGGAAGATCCTCTACAATGGTTGAAAACTCTCCACTCTAGTAGACTACCAGCTACAATACAATAAGGCTCCAGAATTCACTCTTGAATTTAAGAGTTTATCCTCTCTAAGGTGTACCAAAAACCATCAACGTTATCATCACTCTGTTGTCTCACGGCCTTCATGCTTGTTATCGTGCCTTGAAGTTACTCCCCCCCATGCTGGGACAGGTTCTTGGCGAATCTCACAGATGTAATACTGAAAACCTCTCATATTCTATGTTCCATCCCTATAGTAGGCTACTTTAAAGCTAGTATATTCTACTAATCAAGTCGAGTAACCAAAGGTCATCTTAATAACACCTAGCGAGAACGATACCCTACTACTAGTAGACCTTCATGGAGCAAGCCCCCCACACCCGAGATAGCCGAAAAACCTCCGCTTAGACGAAACCCCATCTTAAATCTAGACATGGGCAACTTAGTAGGAACTGCCGGGATCAACAGTTAAACAGTGTTTCCAGGTAACTCGTTTTTCCCTTGGCCCCAAGTTTGAGTCCCCACGCCTTCAGGAATAGCCTGGGGAGATACAGATTGGAACAAGGGCGCGGTGCTGTGCATGGGCTCCTTAGCCAATCCCACATGATAGAGCATAGATAATAAGACTGAATTAGGTCAAACAGGGGAAATAGGAGGAATCCGAACCAGTAAGGTATATTACTATATAAACTCTTGGTAGCAAAATATACCCGGAGAAGGATGAATATGCCGAGAAAGGCACCACGATCACTATTCTTGCAATTACCCAGCCTTTCTGACCTTCTGAAGGGTGGCGTCTTCGCTGGAACTAGGGTTTCCATCAGGTCGGAAAGTCAGTAAGTATGATTCCCGCTTCCCTTCCTTGTTTTAAACGGCGACGGCTGAACCGCCAAACCGCGAAACGAAATGGCAACTAAAACGAAACGCCAATAGTTAAACTAAGGCAATACTAAAGACTTCGATTGCCAACGCACAACTTAGGAGGGGGGGCTCCTATCATTCAACTGCTCGCTCGCCCACAGTCACGCTCAACAAATAAACTAACTGACGGTAAAGACATGAGCATACATAAACCAGCGAAGTCCCTCTACCCTTCCAGAGATCGCGACACGTGCCCGCTCTCTTCCACGCATGTCCCCCTTTCTCTTCCACAGACTTCTGTGCTAACAAAAGGAAAGACAGGCATCGGGGAACCTCCGCTTTCCATAGCTCCGCGCATCCAACCCTTCGCGCATCCGACTCTTCCAGAGTCGCATTTCCTTCCGACGCTGCATCGATCCCAAGCGCATATCCGAAGGCTCTGTCCGAATGATGAAGGGATAGACTGCGCGCGCGCGATTGGATGAGCATGCCGAGCAGCATCAAAGACTTCCAACACGTTACATCCATCAAGGTGTTGTGTATAGACGGCCAGAGCTATAGAAAGTGATTTTTTGATTGTAAGTTAATTAGATAATTGCAGTCTTTTTGATCGGAGCTACCCTGCGGCTTAGGGCATTTACGGCAGAGTAGGTTCCGGAAAGAGTAGCCTAATCAATGTCGAGTGACGTATTGTGTTGCCTGGAAGCATTCAATACTAGCCTACTAAACTACTTCAATCAAAATAAAATCAAAATCCAAGGCTACCTAAAGCGCCAAGCTATTTCACCAACCTACCTCAGCATTGACCTTTCAACCTCATCGATAACCTGGGATTGTTATCATTTCTCCTGAAGTATTCCGTAGCTAGTGGGAAGGCGCTAAGGTACGAGTACTGTAGACAAAGGACAGCACCTCATAACCTATCGAGTTTTGGCTTTTGCTAACACTCGGTAGTGGCGTCCCATCGAATACCAGCAATACTCGCGCGGCAACCTGTGTTACTCTGTCGTTCACCACTGAGACTCGTATCACACACTAAATTAGAGCTGTAGTACAAAGAGGCTGGCTTTTGATGCCGGGTAACCTTGTGTCGTCTGGGATGCAAGCCCGAGCTCGCCACAATATTGACTTTGGGCATATAGCCGCATTCCGCTATCTCGGACGGCCAAAATCCGAAGAACCTATCCGGCGCAGCGGGTGATCCGAGGCAAGAGGTCAGGCTGTGGTGGAAATGTTTTTGAACTCTCGGAGGTTCACACGGGATAGCGAGGTATCCGGATTGTCGATGTCAAGGACAGCGGGGTGTACTCGCGTAACTGCACTCGAGTACGGCACTGTTGTCGAGCTCGACGCCGCTCCTAACCTCCCCTTTCCCTGTCCTACAGCCCCCTTATCCTCCTCCCTCGCTCCTTTGTTTTACGTTCCCAAGTCTTCACATATTTTTGATAGCTATTGCTGGCTCGTTTAACGGCATCTAGTGAGTTCACGGTCAACTACCGTGCGGTATCCTACCGTATAATATCGTATGATATGTAAACACACCGTTCGAACCCTACGCTGGATCGAATCATGGGTGCTCGAGGACAGGTGTGTCGAGCCGTGCGGGTCAATGACATTGGGATACGCACTCTTAATCACGCCCGGGGTCAATACCCCCGGAACTTTCCGCAGCCAGCAATGGTCTGCTGTGTGGTATCGTGGTACTAGCACCTTTGACCCGTGTCGCTAAAGTAAGCGCTCACTACGACCTGCGACCGCCATGTGAGGTTTGACCCTCAGGATAATGTCTATGGTTTTAAAAAGAAATAGGAGGGAGAAAATGCTGCTCACCGGGATGAGTCTACGGTACAGTCGCAAATTGCTCTCGTATTTTATCACATTCTTAAATGATTCTTACCAAAGTACTGATCAATTTGGACATGGTATCTAGTGTTTCGTATATTTCCGCACCGGATTCGGGAGAGCGGGGGGGGGGGGGGTAACATGTGGAAGACACCAGACGGTAAGGCAAGTGCCCATGGAAAATAAATACTGCGATGGGGTTTCCAGAATTGCGAGTAGGCTAACTCGTCCATCAGATGGTCAACCCGACAGCATTCGCCGGAGGATTTGTACTGCACTCAACAGCAACACAGGTATCTCGCCATTTTTCCTGGTCTACCAAAATTAGCGAGTGAAACATTCTCTCACATCCCGCGGGTTAGGATCTCAGACTTGCTGATTGGTCGAGTAAGGTACAACCACATCGGTGCCTGGTTTCCCCCTGCAGATGGCCATTATCATGTCGCACAAATCAATAAGCATTCAACCTTTTGGAATAAAGTTTGTTAGTCTATGGCACTCCTAAACCTATTCGGGGTCTCCGTGTTGTGACCCCTAAGTTACAGCCAAGGGGTATCACCCACCGGCCGCATTTGGATGAATTCACACCTCATATTGCGAGCCCTTCCCCCCGACGATGAGGTTAATTGAACACAACATTTCTGGGGCTGAGAATTGCAGGATTAAAGAGACCAGGGCAGCAACAATGGAATAAAATCACACCTCTCCCCCGACCCCTTTTCGTTTCCTTTTATCTTTCTTTTTGTCCCGACTGGATCGTCACTCCCTTGAATCGCCGGCTAAGCCTTTTCTTTCTTTCTTTTCTTTTCTCTTCGTCATTATTTTCTTCGCTTTTTAAGCGTCCATTCCTTTAAAGCAGGATCCAAGATGCGTTATCTTTCATTCTTTCCTGCGGTACTATCTGCCCTCACAGGTGCGATCGGGTCATTCGCACAGGGAACCAGCGGGCAGAATGCAATCACATACCCACTTGGCGGTTCTTTGGACGGCAACGTGCCCCTCACTATCACTTGGACCGTATGTTTAACCGTTTTTATTTCCTTCGCTGTGGCCGGAGAATTCTTCAGCTAATCTTACAAACTGCAATATAGCCTACCACCCAAGGAAAAATCACCATAAACCTCCTCAAGGGACCTCCTAGTAACCTTGTCGACCTTGGACCTATCGCGGGTGAGTGTCCGAATCAACGTTTATATTAAAGCTTCGGCGACTAATTTGGCACTTAGCATCCATTAACAACGATGGAACCTTCACATGGACCATCCCAAATTCCCTGCAGGACAGCGGAGCAATGCCACAGGGCGATAGATACGGCTTCAAGATCATCGATGACTCTACCAAAACCTTCGAGTACAGTCCTCCATTCGATCTCTCAATCCCGGGCTCTACCTTCGGCGGCGCCACCTCGAGCGGGACTCTCAGCGCAACAGTGTCACCAACCACCTCTATGACATCGGTCTCATCCTCACATTCTTCCTCCATCTCTACTACTCCCACCCCTACTCCCAAGAGCACAACCACCCAGGAATCCACCACATCCACCTCAGACCTTCCCACCTCGACAACCCAACCCCCCGCATCCACGAGTACAGACCTACCAACCGACATCCTCCCTAACTCGGTCGATACCTCCCCGCAATCGACCATGGCCGCCACCACCACTAGCGCCACACCCACGCCCTCGCAATCGAAAGTGGCGGACAATCTCACCCCGAATCCAGGCCCGAACATTCCGCTGATTATCGGTGTGTCGGCTAGTGCCTTTGGCGGTCTTGCGTTGCTGATCGTTGCTATTGTCGTGCTTGTCAAGTGTCGGAAGAAGCGGTCGAGGGCTAGGGCTAGAGCGCCGTTGGCTACAACGCAACCGCCGGTACAGAGCATGAGGGGGTATGATATGTATAATCGTGTTTGAACTACTAACCGATCCAATCCATTGAATGGAGGGCAGAGAGCGGAGGGGGGAGGGTAATGACTTTTTATGTTACAGTAGTAATGGATTGGCGATTTGTAGGGTGTTACGGTGAAGCGCATTGAACAGAACTGGCTTGAACGGGGAAATAATGGCACACTTGACCTTTAAAATACATTACAGTGTTTCCCTACATCGCGATCGCCCAGCACAAGGAGGCACTGACTTACAAGAAAGATTCTTTAAACCATGGCTTAAAGCCACACAACCTAATAAAGGCTAGATAATAAATGGTGAGCGCTCGCTATGCCGGGGGCCCGCTATGTGGGGAAACATTGGTGCGAGTACTACCTAATTTCAAAAGTATTCGGACACCTTGGCGCCAAGACCCATACAAATCCGCGCCAAGCCGTCCGAATACCTTTGAAATCGGTTAGTACAGTACTGGCGCGGCCGAATTGAAGGCAGACACTTAGACTAAGGTGACGGCGCCCATACATAGTGTCCGGCTTCAATTCGGCCGCGCGAATACAGTACAGTACAATGCAGTACAATCGCAATCCCACACCACAACCACCCGAGACCGAGAAGGCCGAGAGTACCAAAAAACATCAAATACCTCACTTAAAAAAAGTTTCACCCTTCGCTCAGGACCACTTATATACGATACCTCACCATTCATTCATTGATTCATTCACCCATTCATCCGTGACTGACCAAATTAAGCCTTGAAGAAATCAATCACGATAGTCACCAATTATCACATTAATACATTCCCACCGTCCCCGCCACCCCCCTTCCTAAACTAGAAAACGAAAAAACATGACCAATGCGCCACCACATTCATACGACAAAAAACAGAGTGGGGTTGCGGTTTTTCTTTTTTTTTCCCTCGCCTCTTCTTTCAAATAAGATCAAATCAATCAGGTCATCCGTGAATTAAACACGCATTTCATTGAGAGGGAAGGGAAGAAGAAAAAAAAGATCATGATATGAGAGTAGAAGAGGGGGAAAAAAAGAGTTTGAAAGAAAACAAGATATGATTTTTCAAGAAAAAAAGCAAAACAAAAACAAAAACATTCCTTACACGCCTGTGAATAAAGAAGAAATGAAGATGAAGATGGAGGGAAGCTATGGAAGAATGGTGCAGAAAACAAAATGTGAACGCCATGTATGGAAAACCCCCCGGAGCAGAAAAACAAGGATGAATGAGCTAGAACAAAACAAGCGGAAGAAAGGACGAGATGAGAGGAACGAAAAATGAGGAAAGAAGTTAGTATTGAGATGGGTATGATGGATGATTTCCGGGGGGAGCGACGAGGCTGGCGTGAGGTGGAGAAAGAAGTCAAAGTAGAGAAAAGGGTAAGAAAAGTAGTAAAAGGGGAAAGAAAGCAAAAGTTAAAAGTGGAATAATAAGAAGCGCCCCCTCCCCGTTCCCCAATCGTCAAAGAGTAGGCGCATACCAACACTAGCAATGAAAAAGAACGAGATAAGAGGATCGCAACAAAACTATCCTAATCGAATGAAAACAACCAAACTACTTTAACCTCCACCTAGGCTTATTATCTGCCTTCGCCGCTGCCTGCTGCTGCGCGAACGTTGACCCGGGCGGCATACTATTCCTCTTCGCCGCCCCCGACCCTGGCCCCGACCCCGATCCCGGCGTCGTCGGTCTCGGTAGCATACTCATACGATTGCTCCTCGCGCTAGCCATAGCACTAGCAGGCCTACTGTTCGTACTACGCTTTGCATTCTCCTTATCACGCAAGTCCTGTCGCTCCTCTCTCTCTCGACCCTTCTCTTCGACGTAGGTACTATGCGAGATAGTGCTCAAAGTTATAGACTCTTGCGAAGAGTGGCGGGTCTGGTCACGGGATTGGTGGCGGAGCTGGCTCATGCTTGCTTGGCGGCGAAGTTCCGGGTGTTGGCGGCCGCCCGCAGCGGGGGCTAGCCTTGGTGCTGGGCTAGGGGATTTGAGAAAGACACTACCGCCAGATCTCCGGGTTCCTGGGAGGAGGGGGGAGCCGGGGAGGGATGCAGAAGTTAGCGGGGTTGGGCCGGGGATTCTGCTGGCACCGGGAGAGGCGGGAAGCGAGAGGGTGGGGCTGGTAATTCGGTTGGTATTTGGGGGGTGCTTGCGGTATGGGCTCGGAGTGGTGAGGTTTAGGGGCTTAAAATTGTGTCCGAATGGGCTGTCGCTGGTGTTTGTTGAGGAGTTCCACCTTGGCCGGTTGTCTACTGGCTTGCTGCTAGAGCTGGATGACGAGGAAGACCTACGAGCTGTGGGTGGAGTCTGAGAGGCTCCCGGGATAGATGAGACTCTAACCATCCCAGTTGTGATGGGTGAAAGTGAGTTACGTACCGATGCACCAACGACTGACCCTGTAGAGGAAAGTCTAGCATACTGGCTCTTCTTCGGAATCGAGCTGGCTCTGGGTTGAGGGCTAGGCCGGGTATTTATAGCTCCGCTTGGCGACTTGGTAGCTGACGGAGGTGATCGCTTTCTCTCAATCCCTCCGGGAGAGGTAGCCATGACAACTGAGCTAGCCGGAGAGCTACCAGGAGTAATTATTCCCGAACCTCCGTAAGAGCGTACCTCAAGGGAAGTCACCGAGGAGAAAGAATCTCGAAGCATCTGTATGTTCAAACCAAGGTCATTCATATCCTGTTCCATGTCGGCCATTCCATCCCCGAGGGTCTTCCAACGCGTCCGCATCGCCGCGTCGAGGCGAATGATTTCTCCGTTAACGGTTATCCTATCACGGACTCCCTTGGTAATAAGTCCTAATGCTCGTTCAATTGCAGATCCTACACAGCATTCTAGTGAGTTCATTGCCACGAAAATGGCCAGCTTAATAGAGACAACATACCGTAGTGCACCTTCTTTGCCTCGTAATTCTGAATCTTCAATGCTAAATCGCTGTCAATCCTCCCCTCACTTTCTTCCCATATCGTAACTGCGTCTCGCAATTTCTTCAGACTCCTCTCCACACTGGACATCATATTAGCCGTCTGCACGCCAGCGTTCCTAAATAGGGCAACCCATTTGTCTTCGCCCAACTCTTTCTTCAGCCCCTCCACGTCGCTATCTAATTTCTTCCATTTCTTTTCCAAGGCATTTCGTCGGCTTGCCAAATCTTCGCAGGCGCTAGGAAAGATTCCCTCAGCTCTGGCTTGGAAGCTCTGCAGCCTCATTGGGAGGAAGTCCAAGCTAACTCTCAAAGGTTGCATCCTTGCCATCAATCCGAGTAACGAGCTCTCCTCTTCTGCGGCGGTCTTAGCGACTTTGGGTAGGGCTGATATAGGTGTTTCCTCGATTATGGTCTCCAAAGCATCTAGATCCACTACACTAGTGTCTTCCATCATACTCCGATGTCGCTTTTCCTCCTCCTCAAAGACAATTGTTTGGCACGCGTCCAATTCCGCCTGGATGTCTTGCAAAATCATAGTCCATAGCTCTGTCCATTCCATTGCAGTCTCGACTTGATCTTTCACGCCCTTCAGGATAACCTTCACTTCATTCCACCCATCCATCACCTCCTCCATACTTTTAAGAATTTCGACCAATACTTTTTCCACTTCATCAGAATCCTCTCTGTTTTGTAGTTCGTCGATGAGCTCAACATAAACATTGACCAAACCAGAGAATTTCCCAATTGCGGCATCAACCTCGTTAAGAGACTCGCGCCCTTGAGCTGCCCATTCAACGTCATCCTCGGCATCGAGACCACGTAAGACTTTCTTGGCGGTATCGATCCAACGACTAATCTGGTCCCCAGCCGAGATGAGCGCATTGCAGGCGTCCCTCGCAGTCGGTAATTGCCGTATTCTAGACGAAATATCCTCCGACAAAGGGAGCGATAATGATGTCAGTCGTGAGAGTTGTGCCGAGAAAGAGACGCGGGACAACGAAAACACGGAAGCACGTCTTTGCAGACTTGTAGATGAAGCGATGTAGGGGCTATTGTTGTGCCTCGTTTCCGTTTCCGTTTCTGGCTGTGTTTCTGAGGTGGTGTCGTTTGAGAAGCGGGCAGCGTTACGGGAATCTTCGGTCCAAGTAGAGTATGAAGTATCCGGTCTCGCAGAGACCGGTGGTGAAGAGGTCATCATAATGGAAGCGTGATTGAAAGTGCCATCATGATTGTTTGGTGACTGAAGGGCGGAAGAGAAATTATGGGCCCCTTCTCCGTCGCTAGAAGAACTATCGTCGTTGTCTCCGATTTTGCTTGCCCCATCACCCTTGACAGTGTGGAATTCTTCGTCATCTTCATCGTCTTCGACAGGCGTGGGGGGCAACTCTTTCGATAGTTTCAGGGCAGCCGTGTTGTTTGTGATCGCGGCGGTGGCGGCCGAGACACTTCCGTTGGAGGAAGCATTCGAAAATTTACGATGAGGCGACGGGGAAGGTGATAGTCTGCCTTTACTCATCACGTTGTTATTGTTGTTGTTGTTGGCGATGGAAGAACAGTTGCGTTTCTCCGCGTCGGCTTCGAGCATTTTAATCCTTGCGGCTAACCCGGGGGAAGGTTTCCTTGCAGAGCGAGTGACGATTCGAGGGTCTTGGATGCGACCGCGGGAGTCCTCTGACATTGCACTACTAATGATTAAGTGGGGGAAGGGGGAATGCCGGAACTGCAGATTGGGTATAGAATGAGATAAGACGTGTATAAGTATGTGTATATGCAAAGGAACTTGTTGACGATGGAGAGGGGTGGGGGTTGTTGTTGATAGCGTGTGTGGTGCTATGCAGGAGGGTGTGTTGTTGTGATTGTTCCCTGCGACGGCGGAGCGATGTCAGCGGCGGGAGAGCAGCAGATTCTGGATGAAAGTGATTGTTAAGGTTACCGGTATTGCCAATCGGCGGGTAAGGGGGAGGGAGAACGGAATGTATACCGGCAGCAGATTGAAGGGGGTAATACCGGTATGTGTAGCAAGAGCGGCCAGGTCTTACCGGTCAGTCAGTTACGATAGTATAGAGAAGCCCTTTGAAGCCCTGAAAAGGAGGCAAAGGCGATACAGAGGCGATGTAGGGAGAGACAAGTTGAATGGGAGGAAATATGAGGAAAATTGTTTTCGCATGGTATGGTCCCCATGGAAGGGGAGAGGGAAGGGAGCAGCGTAAAACGGTGAGGCGCAGACGAGGAACGGCCACGCGTGTATACAAACTTTTCTTTTTTCCCTTCAATCTCTCCTAGCAACGAAGATGTTTGAACGCAAACTCTCATTCACTCTGCCCGGTCTGTTTATTTATTATTGTTATTATTATCGGTATTCTCTCACACCCTACAGTATATAGTTAATTCCTATCGCATTCTTCCTCTTCTCCAGTTTTTTTCTTTTCTTGTTGGCAGGACCTGGGGTTGGTTCACTTTTTTCTTCAGGAGGAGTGAAGAAGAAAAAAACCCCTCAAAAAGAAAGTTCGGTCATCGGGAACTCTGTGTGGTTGGATCTCACGCGCAAACTCGGCCACGTATGCAGCAACTGAATCCTAATTTCTTTCACTCACCTCGGGGAAAAATACAGAATTTACCTGAAAGTACTGTACTCTACAACTTGGTATTGATGACTTGCCTCACGGGCGGAATACATTAGATTCTACAGTCCTACCAAAAAAGCTTTGAGGGTCTAACTTCAAACACCGTCCTGGTCCCCGACAGCAAGGATATGCACTGCACTCTGCACGGCCCGCAGAGGTCACCACTTCCAGGCCAAATAACGGGGTTCGGTAACGCGGTGTGGACCAGGATCAGACAATCCATCTCATGCTCGTTGGTGCAAACCATGCTACTCCTCAGTTACAGACGCTGGAAAATGCCTGAACAAAGATCAGCTTGACAGAAGCTACAGCACCATATGGATTTATACCGAATGAGCCCTCTTTTTTGTATGAATTTCTTTTTTCACCTCTTTTTTCATAGGGAACTGCATTGCATCAAGATGTGGTTTGTGATAAATACTCGGAGAAAGGATGCCTCGCTCACATCTGAAATGATGAAAGAGGGATGAGCAGAAAAAGAAACGGCGAACTCAACGGCAGACTCAATTCCGCAACTTTAATTGGATCCCAACACCACGGCATGATACTGGTATGGGGCTGCGGCTGGGGTTCCTTGTGCTCTTGGCTAGGAACTTGGGAAGATTGAAAAGCTAAAACACCGACTGTCTCCGCCGCTGACGCAATGTTAGTAGTGCCCCTGGGAGTCCATCATTGTTTCTCACTCGGATTATGCAAATGTCTTTGTTGCAGGCGTGCCCTCACTTTTCCTCCACGTATGTTCCAATATCTCCTTGCGGAGCAGTTTATTGCAAACTATATCACCTATACATCCAGTTAGTCTTACACTGTTTTATTCCGCTGTATAATAGCTGCAAGTACTAGTGCTGCTACTGCTCGCGCTTTATGCCTGAATTGCAAGCGGTTTAGCGTACTACACACGAGTCTGCTGTCTGTAGGTACAGTCTCTAGGCCAAAGTGTTCGTGAACATGCTTAGTCAGATGTCTCACATTTTCACGAACACTTTTGCCTAGGGACTGTACCTTTCAATTTATTTGATCAAACCTAAGTTACTAGTTTTGCTAACTATGGATGTAGGTCGAATCGACTCCTCTCGGGGTCTTCTGGCCTTCGAAATCGGAGGCATCCAGCATAGGCATCGACGAAACATCGATGGGTGCTAGGTTTTGTTTGCTGTAATTTATTAAATCAGGAAGTCCCGGCTAAACTATGTACAATGCTATCCCCTAGTCTTTGACAATCGATTTCCTTATGCTCTATGGATATCAAACATCAAGGGTGAACGTTACGAAAAGCGATCAAGGAATTGAGAAGACGGAAGTATCCAATTTTTATCCCTGTAAAAGTTAGTAATTAGGAGCACTTTGGCTATTGACCTTTGACCGTTGAAATTTCGCCTCTTATCACCTAGTTAATTGTACAGTGTCTTGACAAAAGTCATTGTTGGTGGCCACTTTTACACCAAAGATGATGTCTTTCAGCATACCAGAACTCAACCACCTGCAGGGCAAGTAAATCGATTCTTGGTAAAATAGTGGTCCGTGGTATTCTGATTGTGATATTGTAGTATCATACTGCAGCATAGGCAACCTAAGTAATGAACTTATATATCAGGGTTGTACTAGTTGAAGCTTTAAATAAATATGTAGCTATTAGCCTGCAATCTCTATTGAAAAGAAATTCTACCCCGACATCCCCGCTTCTTTTATCATCACCCCTCAGCGATTGCGCCACCTCACTCAGTCCAGACTCGTGCCCCAAATACAGCCTGTCTATGGTCATCCACTATCACCTCTAGAATCTTTTGTTCTTTTATAATTATATTCCTCTCCCTAAAAACACAAACGCCCCAAGTTACATGGTTGATCAATCATATACGGTAGATAGTGGGGGAGCGAAGAGTACAGAAAAACTGTGCAAAAAGAATTTACAACAAGACGAAAATTCAATACAATCGGCCAGCAAAGTATACACTGAACTTCCTGACATAAAGGGAACTATTTCACCCCAGAACAGGCTGCAATACCTTATTAGCAGAATCTCATCCGTTCCCACTCTAATATTATAGATACGAAGTTGCAGCCCAGTATGATAACATATATCTGCATCCCATCTTGTGGGATTTACCTCGTTTAGGAAAGAGACTACGCAAATAGAAGTTTCATGAGCAACCTGGACGGAATGGGAAAGAATTGTGGTAATATCCACGAGGCAGTGTTCCCTAGGTCTCGAATCGCGCTTTGGTCATGGCTTTGTGATGCTGTAGCAGGGCCTTCACACTCAAAAGAACGATCCTGGCTTGTGCAGGTCGGCCTCTTTCCGCCCAAGTAGTATTCTCACTACTTCCCCTCCAAGTCCATACCAAGAGGGACGGCTCTGGCGAGCCCTGAGGGCATACCAGAGAGGTGTTCGGCCGTTCTTATCTTGCTTGTTGGGTTGACTTCATTGAGCTTGAGTAGCATTTCCACCACTTCCTTATGCCCATACTCAGTGGCAAACGAGAGCGGTGTTCGGCCGCCGCTATCAGGCCTGTCGAAGTTGATCTCTTTTCGTCCGAGAAGTATTTTCAATACTCCCACATGTCCATTCCAAGCAGCAAACGAGAGCGGTGTTCGGCTGCGATTATCTGGGCCGTCAGGGTTGACCTCCTCCCGCCCGAGTAGTATTTTCACCACTCCCTCACGCCCATACCTGGCGGCAAACGAGAGCGGTGCTCTGCCGTGATTATCTGAATTGTCGGGGCAGACCTCTCCCCGCCCGAGTAGCATTTCCACCACCCCCTCATGCCCACCCCGGGCGGCATATGAGAGCGGTGTTTGACCGCGATTATCTGGCTTGTCGGGGTTGACCTTTTCTCTCCGGAGCAGCCTTTCCACCATTCCCTCTCGCCCATACCCAGCGGCATACGAGAGCGGTGTCCGGCCGCGATCATCTGGCTTATCGGGGTTGCCATCTTCACGTCCCAGTAGCATTTCCGCCACTCCCGCACGTCCATACCCAGCGGCAAACGAGAACGGTGTTCGACCGCGGTTATCTGGCTTATCGGGGTCGACATCCTCCCGCCCGAGTAGCATTTCCACCACTCCTTCATGCCCATACCCAGCGGCATACGAGAGCGGTGTTCGGCCGCGATTGCCTGGCTTGTCGGGGTTGACATCTTCGCGCCCGAGCAGCATTTCGACTATTTCTTCACACCCATACCCAGCGGTAAACGCGAGTGGTGTTCCGCCGCGATTATCTGGTTTGTCGGGGTTGACCTCTTCCCGCCCGAGTAGTATTTTCACTGCTCCCTCATGTGTTTCCCTAGCGGCATACGAGAGTGGCGTTCGGTCTTGATTATCTGGCTTGTCGGGGTTGACCTCTTCTCGTCCGAGTAGTATTTTCATCACTCCCTCATGTCCATTCCTAGCGGCAAACGAGAGCGGTGTTTGGCCGCGATTGTCTGGCTTGTCTGGGTCGACCGCTTCCCACCCGAGGAGTATTTTCACCATCCTCTCTTGTCCATGCTCAGCAGCAAACGAGAGCAGTGTTCGGCCGCAGTTGTCTATCCTATCGGGGTTGACCTCAGCCCGCCGAAGTAGTATCATCATGACTCCCTCATGCCCATGTCCAGCGGCATACGATAGCGGTGTTCGGCCGTACTTATCTGTCTTGTCGGGGCAGACCTCTGTCCTCCCGAGGAGTATCTCCACCACTCTCTCATGCCCGTGCCTAGCGGCATAGGAGAGCGGAGTTTGGCCGTAATTATTTGGCTCGTCAGGGTCGACACCTTCCCGTCCTAGCAGCGTTTTCACCATTTCCTCATGTCCATTACGAGCAGCCCATGCCAGTGGAGAATCCCCCAAATGAGACTCTTTGTTAATGCCAAAACCCTGCAACTCTATCAAAGCAACTACAAGCTCAACGATTCCGAAGAACGATGCGCAGTGCACTCCACTAAGCAAACCGTAAGTAAAACTAGGAAGATCAAGACTGCCTATGTGTTCTACATGGAGGCGTGTAGATACGTGGCCATCATAATCCTGAAGAAGCTGCAGCGCAAGTGATCTAGCACAGTCCGAGAGATCCCTTTTCGCATGGACTCCCCAGTATAAGGAACAATATTTTAGAAAGGGCTCGTGATCGCGTGGGCGATAAGAAGTGTGATTAGTGACGTCTGAAAGGGCCGTGACCTGCTGGGAATTCAAATAGGTCAAACAGATCTCTGCCATCACTGAGTGCGGTCTGCTGAAAATACTAGGGTGGGCAGAAAGATACTCTTTAAGAGTAAAATGGATCAATCGCACAGTTGATGCTCTCCCACCCACCGTGATAAGCCCTTGACAGCAGTTCACTAGTGTCGTTATGGAAGGGATGTTGCCGCTATTGAAATCGGCGGAGCCTAACTCGATTGCTAGGGCGTGGCAGAGCTCGTCTACCTCCAAGGGCCGTTCCGCATAACTAATCCACATCAAGGCTTCTATGCCGAGTCTCGCTTTATCCCCACCCTGCGCCTTTATGCGTTCTATCGTCGCACCGTAGACATCACCCAACCCCAATTCGCCTGCCATTTTGCTGAGTCTTTGGCGCCTGCGATAGATTGTTGATTCTTGTAAGATCGCCCCGATATGTAAGGAAGCGAGTAGGAACCTGAATATATATATTAGCCGATACTGCGGGAGGAGATTCTCAGCATCATGGCTGCTACCTACATTCCCGATATGCTTCCCGGAATCTTCTCTAGAATATCTGCCTCTAGGCTCTCATCCATGGCCTCTGGTGTTTCGTCCTCGCTTAGTTTGGCACGAAGGAATCGGATGATATCATCTCTGATGGGGCAAACAGATACACTAGCCACTCGCCCAGCGAGTCGCCTTTCAACCTCAGCCAGAATATGGGGCCTTCCGGTCATGAATATTCGAGCGCCCCGGGACTTCTTAACGATTGCCTTCAATGAATCAAAAAGCCGATATCGCTGCACAGTTGTGCATTCATCGAGAGCATCAATGATCATGAATGTGCGTAGTGAGGATGTGATTAGTTGCAAAGTCTTCAAAATATCATCGAGCTGAGGCTTGCGTCCACTAACGACCCTTTTCTGTTCTCGCAGGGCCCGTGATATATCCTCCGGAACACGTTCCATTCCGCTGATCACCTGCTTCAGGAGGGAACCCAGCATACTGATGGCAGTCTGCTCTTTGCGAGCCGCAAAATCGAAGTAAAAGCAGGTAACCGCCGTGTTTTGTCCTCTCATCAGATCGCACAGCCTGTCGACCACTAGCGAACTGTTATCGCGACACGTTAGTGCGAGTTCACCTCTCTCTCCGGAGAATGCTCCCTTATTACCTGATAAATGTTTTGCCCACCCCCGGATGTCCATAGCAAAACAGGACTGCCTCATTGTCTTCACATTCCCCATCTAATTCGCACCATTTTCTAAATTTCTCAGTCTCCATGAGCCATTCCCCCACATCATTAACACGGCGCTCTTGAATGTCGCAATGTCGCAAGCCGGGATCCAAGGGTGATAGCCAGTTTAGGAGCGGAGACAGCTCGTCAGCGACAGTACAGTTCCACACGTTGCAAGTAGCAGTAGTATTATAAGAGTTCGTAGTGTTTTGGAAGTTGGTGTTATTATTGAACATAAATTGTGACATCTTTAGCTGGCTATTACTTGCTTTGATGGAGAGGAGGAGTTGGTGAGGACGGTTGGTGGATAGATCTGGGTGGAACAAAACGGGATCTAGTGAAAGAAAAGTGGGGCTCGGTTAAAATAGCATTGCAGACCAAGCGACACCTATACACTCTAAAGGCTCTGGCAGATTTCGAAAATTGTTTGCAATCAACAAAGGAGAGATTTTGTAAAGCGAAAATTCTTATTTTGGGTGCAAAATGGGGGGG
>Ga0307507_10001738_pt1 | contig 47993 bp, 6 predicted proteins | sample 7_EM_MG_FD_207223 | JGI IMG/M metagenome (GOLD analysis project Ga0307507, IMG submission 207223) | Populus trichocarpa ectomycorrhiza microbial communities from riparian zone in the Pacific Northwest, United States - 7_EM | ecosystem: Host-associated > Plants > Roots > Unclassified | place...
GGAGCCATCCACCTCTTTTGTACCAACAGTATATTTTAGATAATAAACAAAGGCTACTTTAAAGCTATTTATAAGGCTAGCAAAGCAAATTGTATACACTTCTTTATACAATCCATTATATTATTTTAGATAATTTAATATAATATCCTAACTGTTTTATAATATATTCTAAAAGCATAAGACCTTTCCTGCTCTCCCTATGACAATAATATACTATAAGTATTTAGCTTTGCTAGCATAGCACATATATATAGCCAAAAAGTAGCTACTAAGAGTAGCAGATATAGGCCGAAAGAAAGGTAGATTAAGAGCTAGTATATATAATAAGGAAGCCGCAGTCATCCTATAGGAGAGTATGGAAAGTCCTATACCTAATCTCCTACTAAAAACTCTACTGGCTCCTCCATACTAGAGTCCAGAGCATATATTACAAACTTTATATACTACTCCTCATTCTTAATCAAATTTGATATTGCTTTTCCGTTACTATACTAGCCATAGCTGTCCTTTGCAAGGCTGTAGTACTGCTTAAATTATGCAAATAACTTATTAGATTTAAACCTTTCTGGCCTAGGCTTGCTGGTTTCTGTATTTAGGACAAAGTGGTATACTAAGGCGGAGGATGTATATTCCGCTAAATCTAACAAACTTAGCTAGTTCCAAAAGTTAAATTAGTAAATATTGTAGTAGTAGTAGGGCCCTAGATTTTCTAGCTTACTCTAGAGCTCTCCCTTTAAGACGGACTTAGTGGACTAGTCTGGCCTACTCTAAAGCTCTCCATTTGGGACAGACTTGGTAGACTGGTCTGGCCTACTCTAGAGCTCTCCCTTTAAGACAGACTTGGTAGATTAGATGGTATAGCCCAGCTCACCAATAAATAGCCTAAGTTAATAATCGCGCCAGTTTCGTTGTTGCTAAGGTTTATGAGGAACCTCTCTCTTGTATTGTCGCTTAGATCCGCTATAAGGTCGTTAAGGTCATCTTTATACGGGTCCTTAATAATTTCTATAGTCAATTGATCTGGTATTAGGCCTATAGCATGTTTAATAACTATAGGCTAAAGCCGCAGCCAGATTCCAGATTGCCGTTTTCTAGATATCTGGTTCCAGCTGCCTAAGAAGTTGGCGTAGGCTTCTACAACAGGTTAGAGAATAATAATAGGTAGTAAAACACCGGATATATACTAACCGCTAATAACAGTGCTATAAAAGTTATCTGTTCCCTTAGACCCAGTTCTGTACTCCCTAATTACATAATATATTGCTATTAAAATAAAAGCAATAGTATTGCTGGTAAGCTTTTTGAATATATTACAAGAGTAGGGTAATTAGGCAAGGCCGTTTCTTCCTTTACCGTGAAATATACCAGCTATGCTAGCAACTATTGCATTAGAACAGAAGCGGTTATCACTTGGCTATTAACTCTTATTAGTATTTTACTAAATAGCACGGGCAAAATACCTTTATATAATCCAGCGCAATAAAATTGTAATCAGTTAGTAGTTCCACAATTAGTTTGGGCGCGTTGTTAAACCCTAGCCTATATACCTCCCTTACAACTGTACAAGCCTTTATAATCGCGTGGTTCCTAAAGTTCCCTATTGCGTCAAATAGCTATATATAATATTAAGATTGTTAGTGGATAATTTAATACAATATTTCTAGTATATAGATACCTTATAAGCGGACACCGGGTCAGGAATACAATTAGCTTTTTTTTGCACTACTTTTAGCTGCTTTAAAATAGCTTCTAACTATGCCTTTTTTATTATATCCTTAATAAGGCCTAGAAAGCGGTCAAACTATAGGTTAATAAGATGCCCATTACAAGTCCCAGAGTTAGTTACCAGCCTTACTAGTAAAATGGACCTACAAAGCGCAAATATGGGCTTATGTCTCTTAGGTAGGTTTTCTTTTATGCGTTGCCGTTATAATGTCCAGAGGTACTCTTCTCTTGCCCATATCGCGGCAGTTAGGTTAAAATCATCTTTGTGGTCCAACTCATCCTTACTTTCCCTAGTGCTATTTAGGTCCCCTTCAGATCAAACACTAGATTAGTATACTCTATATTAGAGGGAGGTTACTTGTTTTATAGACGAAGCTATATTAGGGTTTAGGCGAACATGGCTTACTAGGGAGAATGTAAAGCTAAATATTGGTTGTTTATATAATAAGGTACGGATTGGGCGTGTGGGAGAGTATTTCAAACTAGCACGCAATTGTTTACGCGGTAAGGTACGGATTGGGCATATAGGAGAGTATTTTAAACTAGCACGCAATTGTTTACACAGTAAGGTACAGATTAGGCGCATAGGAGAGTATTTTAAACCAATACGCAATTGTTAAGAGCCGGAGGTATATTATAAAGATGCTGCTTTTTATAGCGGTGGGCGGTTAGATAGTAAAGAGAGTGTTCTATTTACTAGGGCTCGCTAAGTGCCAAATAGTAGAGGAGACTATTAAGTATTACAGTTAGACTCCGGTTATATATAAAGGTGTAACCTACCTTAACCAAAAGATTGGGACTTTATGTCTTTAACTAAGCTGGTTCTGCTGCTAGATCATTAACAGATTTAGTAGATTTATTAATATTTGGTTGCTGTCGTTTCATAGAAGAAGTAGGTGTAGACTTACAGTCACTATCCTTATTATTAGAGATTACCCTTTTTGGCCAGAGGCAGCCATGTACATTCTATATATTATTAGCCAGCTTAATATATTATATACGACGTTAATAGGGTCTATTATATGCCTACTCCTCTCTATACCTAGATATAACTAGACCAGAGTCGCTATTCTCATTATTGGATAATACCCTTTTTAGCTAGAGGCGGCTATGTACATTCTATACATTGTTAGCCAGCTTAATATATTATATTTAACGTTAATGGGGTCTATTACATGCCTGCTCCTTTCTATACCCAGATATAACTAGACTAGAGTTATAATATTACTCGTTCTGGCTAGGTTCTACGTGCTTATTCTAGCTAGGTTTCATATGCTCGTTCTAGCTAGGTTCCACGTACTTGTTCTCTATTAGCGCGTTCTTCCTTCCGTTAGCTAGGACGTAGGCAACTCCCAGCAGTAGGCTAGGTAGAGACATAAGGTTAATTGTACCAGTTATCCTCGTTTCTTTATCCTATATTAACTCAAAGTAGGGTTCTTGCTACTAGTTTAAGTGTTTAATAACGCGTTTTTACATTTACCTGCTATGGTAACACTCCTATATTTGCCTAGTTAGTAGAAGGTACAGCTTATAGCTAAAATGGGTTACCTTATAGCTGTTTCTGTAATGTCTAGGGCGTATATAGATTAACAACTTAAAAGAATATATACTGGTATGGTATATATTGGACTAATAGCAGTATTAGTAGGAGTATTATTACTATGGTGCTTGCAAATGACTTAAATAGGGGTGTATTTGTTATAATTAGCTGCTAGTTCTAACCAGTTGCGGTTAAGCCACAACCACGACCTATTAACTCGCGTTAAGTTAGTAGTTAAGAAAACATTGTCGTATAGTTAAAGATTGTCTAATACTATTTGCTATTATACGCGAAACTATTTTATTCTATTAGCATATCCCTTAGTAGATACAGTATGCGTGTACAAAAGGTCAAACGTTAATCCCAGCAATAAAAGCAGTAGGCTGGTAAGGCTTGTGTCTAAATTCAATAGGGAGGTACCTTATTAAACCACTTTACCTACCTAGGGCGCTGGCTTTTAGATCCTGTACCTTATTCCAGTCCACCTATACTAGGTTTAACACCCGTCTTGCGCTTAAAGCGAAGCTTATCTACCTCATCCATATAGCTCGCCAGTGTAGATAATGCTAGGGTAGGCACAGGCGGCATATAGGACAGTAATAACACTTCTATACAGTCATATCACCATATTCCACACCCTTATATAACACCTAGTATTTCTACCATAAATATCCAACGTTATTCTTCCGTGTCGTTAATCCTACTAGCCTATAGTAAGCCCAACCTATCCCCTATATATGTATTGCAACAGCAATTAAATTCAGTAGAATGGCAAGGAAAGCGCAAGCATAGACATAAGGATTAGGTATTGGATACTAAGAGCGAGCCAGGGATGGTGTCAACATATATTACCCTAACGAGTTCACTAGAAAGAATAGGTGTAAACCTTAGGCTTTATCGTCTAATCCCCTTAGGCGTTTTAAGAATGCCGGATAAGTTATAAGAATATCCTAGGTTATATTATTCTGAGACTTCCTCGCCTAATAGCATGCTAAAGGGCTCTAATATTAAGCCGTCTACCTTTATATATAGTAATCCATTAAACCAGCAAGTATTCTGAATAAAGTAGTAGCTTTAAGGCGCATAATCTATACTGCGGTTATAGTTGCCTTCGCCTTTTCTATTACGGGTTAAGGCGTAGAGTAAGGGCTCTTTTTTAACTAGGAGAGGTTTTTTAGGACAGCTGTAGGTTAAGTATTGCCTTAATATTAACCCGTTTACCAGTTCTACCTATTCTTATATATATAAAGTGCGAGTTGTCTAGTAAAGGCAAGGGTGCGGAAATAGAGGGTAAGTAATTATATTGTTCTTGGCTAGCAGCGCAGACTGTAAATACAAGTTAGTAACGCTGAATTAACTTTAAGCAGTAACCTACTTGTTCTTCTTTATTCTATTATAAATAAAAACCTATCCATTTCTTGTAGAAACATATCCTTAACTACACTGCGCCATTTCTCTTTATTTACAAGCTAAATTCGTCCTCTGGCTATCTTGTTGCCAATATAGTAGCAAAGCGTTTTGCTCTTAGGGTTAAAGTTAATATCCTAGCCTAGCATATCTATAAATGTATCAAAGCTTAGATTATTAACGTGTATATCTAGGGCGTCATTCTTGCCGGTCACTAGCTTTTGGGTAGGGATAATTATTAGCTCTTTGTTAGCTGCCCGCCAGATTAGTATTGTTATTGTTCTATATAACCTTAGTGTTCCCTCCTACCTTATTGCCTTTGGTATGCCGGCTGGTAGATAATACACAATAGCGGAGTATGGGAGTACTAGGTTGCCTATTATAATTTGCCTAGTAGGAGCCGTTTTGTTTATTTAACGCGTCACGTTATGGCTGCAGCGCTGGGCAAGTTGTTTAATATATTTAGTATATAGGTTCTTGGGTAAACCTAGAAACATAAATGGGAATTCGTTGGAGATTTTGTTTAATATTTGCTATATTTATACCTTACTTATAAGGGAGCGTAGTGGCTGTCTAAGGAGCCTACGCGTTAACATTTTAATTTCAACATTATAGTAGATCGTATTGTATTATTTATTCGTAACCCTAAGATCTCGCTTAAGAGTGTCTTTGGTATTATGGCTTAGGTCTATTGTTAGTGCCATAATTCTAGAAGCATTGGGGGAGGTGCGGCAGGAAAGACGTTTTAATTACGCGCTAAGACCAATATACAGGATTGTGTAGACAGGTAACTATATTATTTGGTTATATATAAAACAATCAGTTAAATGTCTTATAAGAAATGAATAAGCGTATTAGCAAACGCTTCTCCACCCGCCATACCACCTAGACTTATAAGCCTCCTCCTATCCATTTTATGTCTCCTCCATCTTAATAAGCTTGATTCAGCACCTAGATTCGTTAATACTTTTTATATATATATATATATAATTTTTTTTTTATCTCCATTGTATTATACTACGTACAATACTGCATATGCAGCCTCTAGGCTATAGCGCTATAGTTCTATATACATGAATCCCTTCTAGGCAGCTTAACATATACTAGTAACTATATTTGTCAATACTTTAAGACGCCCAGTTAGCCCTTAACTAGTGGAGCCTGGTTAGCATAATTAGAGGTCCTAACCTCCGCTAAAATACTTAATATCCCTAATAAGGGCTAGAATATTATTAGCGAAAACGGAGATATTCCACTATAAGTCAATAAGATCTTAGGTCCATCTGGCTTGATAGAGGAGTATCTAAGCTCTCAGTACAATCTTTTAAGAGAAGATATAATTAAACCGTTAAGAGAGGTAGTGGGTTAAATCAGAGCAGACCCTTTTAGTTTGTTAAAATCTGGATATAGTAATAGAATTGGTATATATAAATAGGTAAGCATGCTATAATTCTAAAGCAGTTATCCCCTAATATCTGTAAGGTCCATATTAGCTTAGTAATATTTTTACCTCAAGGGCTGGTAATCCGCGTGGCGTTCTCACTTAGAAGAGTAGGGAAGATAATCCGTTAGGATTAGTTAAAAAGACTAGTCGCCAGGTCTCTAGTTGCTTTAACTCCCAAGACTAACAATTTTTAAACGGAATGTATACTTGCAATAGCGGCGGCAAGACTATTGGCCGCATTAGAACAGAATCCTCTAGAGGTTGACTTATTCTTTAAGACCTAAAGAGATTAAGATTAACTTATCTGTATTATAGACGATGGTTAAGGAACAAACTGGATTTTACAAAGTTAGTCACTATACTATATTGGCATTATAAAAGCTAATAAGAGAGCCATAAGTGTGCAATGTTTTCTAAATAAGAAGATATTTAACCATTAATAGATTCCCGTTATTAGAACACCTTATTTAAGTTTAATAGAATGTTAAAGCACCACAATACGTTATAAATAAGCCTTATACGGATCTTAGCTTAATTATGGCTATTAAGGATGCTTCCTTATTTAAGAATGTTTACATTCTTAAAGACTGGCCAGATATAACTACTATAGGGCTTAAAGCTACTACGCTAAAACGAGTTCTTATAAAGCGTCTTGCAATAATCTAAGGACCTCTAGGCACTAGAAAAACGTAGCTTTAAAGGCATTGCTTAGTAATATAACAATAGAAGATCCCCCTATTATTGTTACATGTCATACAAACCATACGCTAGACCAGTTATCTGGGCATATTGCTTAAAGTAACCGTCTTGATACTATCGCTTATACGGACAGATGATATTACACTGTATTGGGCGCTAGGGCTATAGGGGTAGGAAGAAGAGGAAGTGTTAGGGCTCCCTCTTTTTATATCTTATATCTTATTTTTTTATATTATCTTATATTGTCCTGCCATTGTCCTAGCATTATGTTATATTATCCCATATTATCCTAACATTGTCCCGCTATTATATTATATTGTCCTGGCATTATCCTAGCATTATGTTATATTATCCTGTTATTATCCTAGCATTATCCTAGTATTATATTATATTGTCCTATTATTGTCTTATATTGTCCTGTCATTGTCTTATATTATCCTACCATTGTCTCGGTACTGCTATATACTTTTTGCCATTTACTAAGATTATGGTTATAGGTATTTGTCGGCCAGGATCTGGGCAGTAACTCTTAGCAGTAATTTTACTACCTAAATCTTTTACCAAGTTTTATTCTACCAGTATAAAATTAGTAGCTTAGAGCTTGTTTTTAGTATTATAGATCTAGATTTTAGAGCTATAGATTAATTAATTAGCGTAGAGCTGTTATATTGTAGTAAAGCTATATCTGAGCAATTATATCGTGATCCTTGGTATAGTGTTGCATATAGAAATATTCAATTATGAGATTTAGGAAGGTGTTTATATTTTAATTAAATTTATAAGACTATAACTAAGGGCCTTTGCGGCGTAGTAGTATAGTAAGTTCTACAATTGCCTTAATTTAGGGTTGCTTGGTTACTACAGGAAAGTTGTAATGCTTGGCGTAGTGTTAAACTTGAGGTGCCTCTGCCACTGTAGTAGCAGACACCCTAAATTTCTAATGACTAAGATTTTGGATTAAGGCTCAGTTAAATCTAAAATTAAGTTAATTATTCTGTAAGGCTCTAGATAAGGCTTAGAATTTAACTTTACACAATATATGGTTGATTTTAGTAAGTAATTAAATAAACACCTCTCCCATTAGGCCTCTATTACTTAGAAGTTGTGCCTTATAGCTATAGAGCCAATTCTGCCGTCTACCTCTATAGCTATAATTAAACTAAGATCCGTATAAGGCTTATTCATAATATATTATAGTACTTTAATATTCTGTTAGACCTAAATAAGGTGTTCCAATAATGGGAATCTATTAATAGTTAGATACCTTCCTATTTAGAAAATATTACACACTTATAGTTCTCTTATTAGCTTTTGTAATACTAATATAGTGTAGCGACTAGCTTTGTTGTGCCTTGCCATATTAGTATGCTAAGTACAGACCCCACGTGAAAGGAGTATTATTATGATTATAAAAGTTAGAATAAGGGCGTTATAAAATACATACAGCTGTGATTGCAGCAGCATTACGATTGGGGTGGGCAGAGACGCCATATTATAAGGAGTTGTTAATTGGGCGCGTATATAAAGCTTTAGATTTAATTTGGAGTTTAAAGGAGCTTTAAGCTCCTAAAGTTGCAACCAAATGTTCCCTATAGGGATCTATCCCTAAGGATCTAGTTTAATTGTGAGGTTTAGGAAGGGGTTATAATTTAGTTAAATCTATAAGATTATATTCTAAAGTCCTTATAGCGTAGTAATATAGTACGTTCTACCCCTTGCCATTTAGAGCTAGCCCAACGTGATTAAAACTTAACGTGGAAGAGCCGATATGCTAAATATATAGTGCTGAGATTTTGTTAAATGTATAACTTTAAGCGTTGTAAGACATGTATGAAAATATAAGCTTGATTTAGAGCCTTGCTAACGCTTAATTTAATAGGAAATAACCTTCTTTTTTAATATTTTTAATGCGTGATAAGTGAGAATTGAACCCGCTACCCCTAGGAGTTGCACTCGCGATGTCTAATTGCCCGATCTGGCTAGGAGGCTTGGCGGCGATGCAATAGGGCTCAATAACGTGATAAGGCCTAACGGCGATGTAATAAGACTTAACGACGCAATAAGGCTTGGCAATGTAATGAGACTCGACGACATAATGAGACTTAATGATGTAATGAGGCTTGGCAACGTAATAAGACTTAATAATGCAATGAGGCTTGGCGACGTAATGAGGCTTGACGGCGATGCAATAAGACTTAATAATGTAATGAGGCTCGGCGATATAATGAGGCTTAATGGTAATGCAATGAGACTTAACAATGTAATAAGTCTTAGCGATGTAATGGGGCTTAGGGCTGGGTAATAAGGGGAAGACTTAAGGTTGCTTAGTTACTCTAATGCCTAACAGTAAAATCCAACGGTATAGTACTGCTATTAATGTGTTCTAATGCGGATAGGCTATATAAAGGTTTTGTCTGTGATATATCTAATATATCCTAAAAGTCTGCCTTTTGCTTGTCTTTAAGGTTAAATTTCTGGCCTATAATAAATTAAATGTTGTAGTCCATAGGAACATAATAAATAACGGTATATTTTGCCCTATTATTCTTAGAACTGTTAAATATAAAGTAGTAGGTGGTTTATTAACCTATATCTGTTAGTGCTAGCTAATTAAGTGCGCTTAAAACATACCAATATTAATAATAGCTCTTTTATTTTATAGTATAACGGGCTTAATAGCAATAGGGTTTTGGTCCTTATTATTAAGTATATTTATCTAGTGGAGCTAGGTTTGTTAATTATTCCAGTACAGTATTGTATTATGGGTTGATTTAATATCTTACACCTATTAGAAAAAGGCAGGAGGCAGATTAAATGGAATAATTAGGGTACGCTTTTCTTTGCTGTTAGGGATTTTATATATACGCTGCAACTGTGTAATTAGCAGACAAAAGTGGTAGTTATAAATATTAGTTTGTTTATTTTAATGCCGTCTTGCTTCTTATGACAATTTAAAATGTAGAGGGAGTTGGATGTTAATTTCCCTATATAGCAGATTTAGGACGAACTGAATAGGCCTGGCATGAGCTGTTATATAGTCCTTATTCGCATTATAGACGTCTTATTATATATAAAGCCGGAATCTAAAGAGTCTATATAGAGGATAGTACGTTTAGGATACCTAATCTATAGAGAGTGACGCTTTTTAGGAAAGTGGATTTAGCAAACTCTTTTGGTTACGGGAGGATCCTCTTATATACTAATTAGGCTTTTGGAATAATAAAGATAGCATATATACACAGTCTGTTAGTAGAGAGGATATACCTTAATAGGAATTGTTAATGTATATTAGGAACAAGAGTTAGTAGGGTTATAGGCTGGATTACTTAACAGGTATTGCGGTAGTTAGTAGCCGGAGTAATATTAATCTGGACCAAATTTAAACTTTCTAAGGTTTAGTTACATGGTGGTTAATATTAAGATAATATATTACAAAATATTAAACAGTTGTATATTGTTTATATATATATGCATTATACTAAGACATATTCTTATTATAGGTGATTACTGCTCTAACTATACCAGCTACGCTATTTCTATTACATCATCATCAGCCTGCTGAGTAGGTTGAGCTTTAAACACCTTATAGAACTTGTTAATTATTATTCTTTTAGTTATTATACGCCTTACTAATATAACTATATTAATTGGGTTCTACTTATCCGTACTATATGTTATTGACGTAGTAACTACTGGCGCTAGCTATCTAGATCTAGCAGCTTGGCCGAATACTTGCACCTCTATATCTACCGTTATCGCTAGTTTAAGTAGATGGACTCTGTGCGTAGAGACTAAATTTAAACCCTCTCCTCTAACCCTTTGGTTGATAATAAGAAACTCGACTATATTATTCTGGTAAGGACTGCCTATTAGAATATAAAACGCTTTATAGATGTCCTCCTAGTCTTTTAGGGATGTCCTAGACTCTATCTAGTAAATAGTTGAATATTTAGACTGGCCAAGCCTTTTATGGAAATACTATATTATATTATTAGTAACAGTTTACCACCAGTCTAATAGCTAACTTATGAGGCGTAATAGCGTATATACTGCTGGTTCGTAACTGCTAAATAGTAGTCTCTTATTAGGATTCCTTTTAAGTACTTTATTAATATATTTTATAATTCCCTTTAGTTTCCTAAAGTTAGTAATTGTGCTCTAATTCTTCTAAAGTGGATTCTTATCTAAAGGTTTATCCTATTTTTCGCTGCGAAACTCATTAACTGTCCACCTCAGCTTTATTCTAACTTTTTTCTTATCCTTCCACTACGTATCCTACCACTTATCTCCTATCTTAGCCAGGCCTGGAAAGATAGCAAAATTTTTTAATAAGTAACCGGCTCCCTCTAGAAATTGATCTATATTAAAGATGGGTTTTTCTCCTTTTCTTCCTTTAGCTTTCCAGTGTCTAAAAGCTTTATTTAGCTATTTAAAAGCTTTTAGGGATGCTCCACACTAAAGCTTCTTAATGTAAGGCTTGAATATTAAATCGTTCGTTATATAGCAGTCTTGGTAGATAACTAGTGGTAGCTTATTAATCACCCTCCCATTAAACCATTGGTTTTCCCCCATCCTGTGTATAATTAAGATCTTTGCAATCAAAGAGGAGCATTCTTTAAAGCCTATAATAACCTTATTTAGAAGAGAAGAGCAATTAGCTACTCCTAGCTTTTTATATTTAATTAATGCTTTAATATTGCGACCATTAATTAATTTTGTATTTGGGCGATCCGCCTAATTAGGGGCCCTGAAAATTTCTAAGGTAGGAATTAGACTTGTAAAACCTTTGCTAGTTAGCGTACTGGAAGTAAACACTACTAAAGGTTAAGAGGTGTAGTAGGCTATTTTACTATTGCTGTCCTTGTAAGACAGGCCTAGGCGTTAAAAGCGAGGAAATACTGCTTAATTATTATATACTTATTTGGCCATTTTTATTAGATAACCTGTCTCTAACCTATCTATATAGAACTTGTTAGTAAGAATCCTACTAATAATACAACAAGGACTACCATCTCTATAGAGATTAAAAATAGTTTTATACTGTTCCTGAGCGGTCTAGGTTGTTGCCTAAGTTTATAATGTTGTAATTATAAGATACAAAGCCGATCTTAGGTCTATTTTCTACTAGACCTTTTTGCCTTCTCCTTTATATTTTATAGGTTTAAGAATGTCTTTATCTTTATCTATAAAATTATACTTCTTTATGCTGGACCTAATAAAAGCCAAATGGTGTACGCGAACTTATAGTTTGCCTCTAGGAATACAATTATTTAGTTCTAAGGTTTTAAACTATAATTTAACGTCTTCAACTACTTAGGGCAGTAGATTCTGTTTAGTAATGTATATAGTTGGTCTTACTAGCTGGTAAAGGAATTTTCTGGTAATACTTCCCTTAACACAACAGCACTATAGCATGCCATCTATTTAACTTAGGCATTGGGCATTAGGGGGCTGTGGGTGTTTGTCCATACTAGGGGCAAGATAGAGACTTTCATCTCTACCTTCTTGATTTTCCTAATTAAGCTAGTTAAGGTTAATCTTGGTTATTAACACACTAGTGTACCAGATTAAGAGCATTTAAAGTGTTTTACCTAAACCTATTATATCCGCAAGAAAGGTCCTACCTAGGGCTGCATAATTATAAAGAGTATGGGTAATACTAAGCAGCTAATATGTCTATATAGCTTTACCCTTTTTTATGCTGTATAAGTAGAAGGTTGCGTTTTAAAGAGTGTTATAAATAGTTAATGGAAATAAGAGGAACTGTAGCGCCTTTACCTATAATACTGGGTTAATATATGCTTCTTGCACATCCTTTAGGTAATTAACTTCCTAATTAACCTTCTTAATTTTATTCTTGTGCTTATCTTCTGGTTCCTTGTTAGTTGAAATAGGGTTAATTAAGGTGTTAAAGTAGCGGCGCTCCTATATACAGTTAAGATTAATTTCCCCAATATAAATTAGGTTAGGGTTATTATTTATATCCTTAAACAATATATCGATAAACATTTTATAATTAGACTTTAGCCATTTATTATACCATCCTTTTATCTTATCCTATGGCATTGTCTTAAATATTTGCACTTTGTCCAGATCTATGCCTTTTAAGAGCTCTAATTTATCCAGTAGGGGCTAGTCTTTACTACTACGGGTCCAGCTATAAGCAGTTTTGATTATAGCCAGCCATATAGCTGATAATGCACTAGTAGGCATAGGTGGCGGTAACTTTAGGGTTGACGTAGGCTTTGGATTTAACTGCTTAGATATAGGTAGCGTGGACTCTAGAATTAACTGCTTATAACTACTTTGACCTAGGGTAGGTGTGCCTATTCTTCTCCTAGTCGGCACCAGTTATACAATATTAGGGTTAGAGTTAGACTTGGAATTACTTTTATTAAATCTTGTGCCTATAAATGTACGTTAGACAACTCTATATAATATTATACAATCTTATATAAGTTATAAAGTCTCTTACACTTTATAATCTGATTGGGATTTTTAACTCCAATTATAATTATATTAAGTCTAGCCTTCTTTACAGAAAGTACCGTAAATGCCAGGTTTATATAGTTAAGAATTAGTGTACTAGTGGTCAGATCTACTATGGCCCAGCTATCCCTATATTTATCCGCTAAGAAGTTTATACTTATTGCGGCCTATAGCTTGTCATATCTATAGTAATATACATTAACTTTCTCTGGAGAATCGGATAATAGATGCTTATGCTTAGTTTTTAATGCAAATCTATATGGAATGGGGGCCCCATTTAATGGCGTTTTGTTTAGGTAACTATACATAGCAAAGCTCATTTTATAGAATGGTGTAGGTGTGGTATTTAGCTATTATAGAACTTTAATAGACAGACCACTAAGCACCTAGGCAGCCTTAGAGGTTGCCCTTGATCTAGATAAGTCAATAGACTGCTCTCTAGAAAATAAGACGCCATGCTTTAAAATAACATCAGCTATTATAACCTCCACGCCTCTACGTCTATTGGTTGTTACGTGTCGCTATATAGACTTTTTAGCGGCGACAGCAAAAGCTTCGAACTTTAATAGCAGATTAGATCTCTTGAATATATGCCCATACTTAGTATTAAGAAGGTTAAAGACTGTGTGCTTAACTCTATTTTGCATAGGCCCAGACACTAGCAACCTACCACTAGACGCTTTATTAATTTCGCTAGCATAGTATTAGAGGATCTCTTTATATATTTTTTCGTTAATTATAAGTCCTTACTACAGCTTTAGACCACTTATTTGCAATAAGTTCTTATTAGTCGCAGTAGTTAAGTACTAACTAGAGTCTGGGTATGGCGCCGCCATTATAGTTAAGGACCCTATATATTTATAAGCGGGTAAAAGCTTTATATAGAATAGTATGGAGTGACTTACAAAGATAGTAGAGTGGATAATATATTAAACAATTAGAAATAATCCAACAAGACAATCCTAACAGTTATAATAAGAAGGTATACTAATAGTGTTAACTTAAGACAATAGCGGATTCTAATAAGAGTGATATAAGAGCGATGCAAGAAATAGAACAAAATGCGAGTCTTAATGCGAGAAGTAGGATAAGATGTAAGCTTATAACAGGACTAGCCCAGTTACAGTAGGAATGTCTCAGTAAAACACTCGACAGATAAAGTCCAACGCTTTGACCAAATTCTGCCAAATTCTGCCAGCTTAATCAACTTCTACCAAGTTCTGACAGATCAATCAAATTACCGAAGTCCGTCAAAGACCGCGCGCGCATATACGCACACATCAACCACCAAGACCCCTAACTATTTAATTACAGGGCTCTCCCATAATTCCTTTCTCTTCTTTACGCAACGTCTTGTTCTCCACAAGAGCTATATACCCTTAGATTTAAATAGAATTTATATTATTTCTTTAAATCTTCCTTAAAGCCTCTTCGCGCCCTTACATTACATTACATTAATACCACTATCCTTAAAATAGCAAACGAACTCAAATCCGCTATGTCAACTATTATGGCCCTAGTTAGGGAATAAATAACTATAATGCAATAGTCCTTTACAGATACCTTGGCCCAGCAACAAGCTATACTAAAAGCCCAGCATCAGCAATTAATCAAAGCAATACACAAAGAACTCTACAACACCAAAGTATTCGCGTTGGAAACCCCAATAGCAACACCTACAAACAAAATTAAGATAACTATATGCAAACCCAGCCCATTAAATGCAAACCCTAAACCAGTAATAGTAGCTCAACCTATACCTATAACAAACCTAGTACCTACCATAAAATCAGAAAAGCTTCCTAACCCTCCAATGTTTAATAGAAATTAAAATAACTTACACCCCTTTATAACTAAGCTCCATCTTAAACTTTTAACAAACTATAACTAATACCCTACCGAAGCTAGCAAGATTAACTATAGAATGTCTCATTTAAACAAAGACACTGCACAAACTATAGACCCATTCTTCCGTAATAGCACCTTCGTTAATTTTAAAACCTTTATCTCTCTATTAGAATGAACGTATAATAACGCCAGCTATAAACACACCACTATTACCAAACTTAAAAACCTATAATAACGGAACCAAGAATTTACCAGCTTCTTTTCAGAATTTTTAGGCCTTATTAGCGAACTAGATTAAAATAAAGCCGCTAAAGTTACTGCTCTTTAATAAGCTATTTCGGATGAAATTAGAGCACAGTTAGTAGGTAGGGAACTGCTAAAGGACCTACCCAAATTTGCTACAATATGTTAACAAATTAATAAAGACCTTTAATATAACAAACAGACTTATTCCCTAAAGCCAACCACACCTCATATTTAAGACTCCACAAAACCAACACATACCCTAAAACGCAACCCTTCTCTAAAACCTACGCACGACCCTATAGACCTCAATGCCACTCAATCCTACGCACCCTTAGGAACCAACGAATAAAGAACTCAAGCCACAAATGGAGAATGCTTTAGATGTGGTAGAAAAGGACATATCTAAAGGAATTACCAAACTTACCCTTTTAAAAAAGTCTGCCATAGTTCCTCCTGGTCTTCAAATCGCACTCATTCTTTAAGCTATACTCGCTCCTTAACTTATACTCATTCCATAAATTATGCCTGATTACTACAAAGCACCTTACCTTTGGTTAACTTAGAAAACAAATCGTCCTAGGGCCAAGTCGCGCCTTAGGATAAAAAGTGGAAGAGCATAAGTATCTAGGCTCTTCTAGCGCTAATACACAACACAACTCCCTTAATATACTTAGCAAAATTCAAACACTTAGAAAATGGAAGGAAGTATAAATCCTTATAGACAGCGGAGCTACCAGTATAGGCTTTATTAATACAAACTATACAAAAACCCGACACCTAAATTTAAAGAAACTCAATAAGCCCCAAGGCCTATAAGGCTTTAACGGCAAACCCTTAATACATAGCGAATTAACGCACTACGCTCTTGTAAAAATGCAGATGGGTGAATACCTTAAATACGTTTCCCTATTTATAACACCCCTAAAGCAATATAAGATAATACTTAGATATAGATAGCTAAAACAACACAACCCTTTAATTAGCTGGGTTAAAGAAATACTAAAGTTCCGCACGACCTACTACTAAAGTCATTACTTAAAACACCACCTGCCCTACAAATATGCACAAGATTATTTAAATTCAACATAATATAAACTACCCCTACCATAGACCCTAAACCAAAACAATAAGGCTACAACTGCCAATTGTAATAAAAAATGCAAAGACGTTACACCAAAACCTTTTAAAATTCGTATAATACAAGCCGCACCTTTTATTTTATTAGCACGAAAACAAAACCATAAAATCTTCGCTATAACTATGGAAGACATTAAGAAAGCACTAGAACCGAAGCAATATATTAACCCTCAACCTCTTATACCTAAAGAGTACCACAATCTAATCAACAAGTTTAAGAGAAGATTCGCAGACTAACTACCCCCACATTAGGATGCACACAATTTTAAGATAGAACTTAAACCTGGTATAACACCAAAGTTTGGTCCGCTATACGGTATATTACAAGAAGAACTGCTTATAATGCGACAGTACCTTAATAAGCATCTAGAAAAAGGATTTATTCGCCCTAGTTAATCTCCATTCACCTTACCCGTACTATTTATTAAAAAGCCAGAAGGAGGCTTAAGATTCTATATTAACTATTAAGCTCTAAACGCAATCACAATTCAAAACCAATATCCTATTCCCCTAATTCAAGAAACGCTTAACCGCTTATTAAAGGCACGGTACTTTACAAAGCTTAATATAGTCACTGCCTTTAACCGAATCCGTATCCGTAAAGGAGACAAGAAGTATATAGCTTTCCATACATAATGGGGACTCTTTAAATACCTAGTAATGCCATTTAGTATAAAGAATGGTCCTAGTATATTCCAGCAATATATTAACAATACGCTTCGTAAATTCCTTAATATATTTGTCACCACGTATATCAACAATATCTTAATCTACTCGTCTTTACTTTCTGAACACTAGAAGCATATCCAAATGGTCCTTAAACGCCTGCGAGATACGGGTTTATAATGCAATATCAAGAAATACAAGTTCCACGCATCCAAAGTCACGTACCTAGGCCTAATTATATCCCATAACGGAATTAAAATGGACCCTAAGAAGGTCGCTGCGGTTATGAACTAGGAAAGCCCTAGTAACATATAAAACATTTAAGGATTTCTAGGATTCGCAAATTTCTATCATCAATTTATTAATTAGTTCTCAAAAATTGCCTAACTGTTAGTAAACCTAATAAGGAAGAACGTAAAATTTAAATGGACTACCAGATGCGAACAAGCTTTTAACAACTTAAAACAATATTTTACAACCACTCCAATTCTTACCTACTTCAACCCTAACCTCAAATGTGTCGTTAAAACAAACTCATCTAATTATGCCCTAGGGGGAGTGTTATCGCAATACAATAAAAACAGTAAACTGCGCCTAGTAGCCTTTCTCTCCCAAAAGCTCGCCCCTACTAAATTAAACTACAAGATATACAATAAGGAATTGCTTGTAATTATCAGATGCTTTAAATAATGGCGCCCAAAACTTAAAGAATTGTTATTTCCAATACGCGTGTTAACGGACCACAAAAACCTGCAGTACTTCATGACTATAAAGCAGCTAACGCAGCGCCAAATTCATTAGGCCGAATACCTCTCACAATTCGACTTTAAGATTACATACCAACTAGGCAAACTCAATTAGAAGCCTAACGCATTAACACAATAATTACAAGACCTACCTACAAATGCTTTAGATAAACGGATTACAAATCAATCACAGATCTTATTACCCCCTAAACATTTTAAAAAACTACATCCTATATTCCTAGATACGGAACTCAACAGAAATAAATTAAAAGTTAATAAATAGAAAATGGAAATTAATAAGCTAATGGAATACAAATATAAGAACAACATATAGATAATAGATATAATAAAAGCGATTTAAACAGGAAAACGATAGCATAAGGATATTACACTCGCTGAATGCGAAATTCAAAAAGATCGATTATACTATTAACAGAAGATAGTAGTTCCAAATTCCAAACCTTTACAATTTAAGATACTCGGATTTATACACAACTCCCCTATAATAGGGCATCCTGGCCATATAAAGACTTATAAGATTATTCAACAAGCATACTACTGGCCTATAATGCACGACTATATATAAAAATACATTCGAGCATGCAGGATGTGCGTACGTGGAAAGACCTCTCATGTAAAGAAGCAAGGAGTACTTTAACTACTACCAATTCCAATACAAAGATGGCGCGACATCTCAATTAACTTTATAGTCAACTTGCCTAACAGTAATGGGTTTATAAATATCATAGTAGTCGTTAACCATCTTATAAAAATGCGATATATAATCCCCATGGACTTAATTAATACAATATTAGTAGCTAAATGTTTCATTAAGCACGTCTTTAAGCTACACGGACTTCCTAACTCAATAATATCCAACCATAAAAGCCAGTTCGTTTTAGACTTCTGGCAAGCTCTATATAAATAATTAAGCATTCAAACACAACTCTTAACTGCATTTTATCTGGAGACAAATAGTCAAACCAAAATTGCGAACACGATTATGGAACAATACCTACAAATATACTGCTCCTACCTATAAAATAACTAGAAAAAGTGGCTGCCTTTAGCTGAGTTTACTACAAATAATACAATAAACGTATTAATAGGCGTAACGCCGTTCTACGCGACCTATGGACAAGACCCCCAACTTAGATTTAAACCACAACCTAAAATTAACACAATAGGACCCACAATTAAACGGATTTAGTTAATTAACGCGCATAACTTCGCTAATTAAATAAAGCAGTTAACGGAACTATTATAAAGTGAATTAACGTACGCTTAAACGGTATAGGAATGGCATATAAATAAAGGACGAGCTCCCGTATGGGACTTTAAGGAAGATAATATGGTTTACCTAAATATATAAAACCTAAAGACTCAACGGCCCTTAAAGAAACTTAATTAGAAATTTACAGGCCCATACCAAATTAAGAAGAAATTAAGCCCATATACTTATAAGCTCAAACTACTAACTAAGATAAAAATACATCCGACGTTCCACATAAGCTTGCTGCAACCCTTAAAAGACAAACCTATAACCCGCAAAGTGCCGCCGCCACCTCCTATAATTGTTAATAACAGTAACGGTTCTTACTTTATTAACTTAATTAATGATATGCAATAGAAAACATAATCTAAAAGATTCAAACTTCTTATTAAGTAGGAAGGATATAAAACACAAACCTGGGAACTCTATAAGCAAATTAAAATTAATACGCCTTCCCTAGTAAAAGAATTCCACAAAGACCATCCTTCGCGGCCTACTCTGGCTGGATGGACACAATATAAAGGCAAACAACTGCCACCTAACACAAATATATAAAATACAACAGCAGGAAGCTCAAACTCAAAAAGAACTTAAAAAACATTACAACGTTTATAACACGGTTACATAACACACAAGATATTAAGGAACTTCAACCAGCGGTTAAAGTTGTCTAATTAGTCAGATTTGCCTTGCCAAGACCTACTACAAAGATATTAGTTTGGCTTACCGCCCTAGACTAAGCTAATAGCGATTTTCCATACTAGGCATAGAAAATCCTAATTAGTCCATTTAACAATTAAAACCGGCAAAACTCTATACCACCACCTGACGCAAAAAATATACAACACAATAAAAATGAATTCTCAACCAAATTGAATTGTTTTTGGACCTTTAGCTAAAGGGGAGGGTACTATAACGGGACTAGCCCAGTTACAGTAGGAATGTCTCGGTAAAACACTCAACAGATAAAGTCCGACGCTTTAACCAAATTCTACCAAATTCTGCCAGCTTAATCAACTTCTGCCAAGTTCTGACAGATCAATTAAATTACCAAAGTCTGTCAAAGACCGCGCGCGTACATACGCACGCATCGACCACCAAGACCCCTAACTATTTAATTACAGGGCTCTCCCGTAATTCCTTTCTCTTCTTTACGCAACGTCTTGTTCTCCGCAAGAGCTATATACCCTTAGATTTAAATAGAATTTATATTATTTCTTTAAATCTTCCTTAAAGCCTCTTTGCGCCCTTACAAAGCTTTAATATAGGCAGTAGGACGAAATACAAGACTTAGAGTAAGAAACGGAATAAAAGGTATATAGCGAGACAAGATATAAGATTTGCGCTACTAACCAAGTAAATAAAATTGTAAGATGTAAATAGCAAGGTATATAAAAACAAGTGTAATCCGCAGTAGAAGCCTCAGAACGTTAGTTATTATATACATTATATAGAAAGCTAAAGAGTTATAGATAGGGTAATGGATGTCCTAATAGGTATACTTAAGCAACTAAACTAGATATATAATAATAAGAAAGCTAATAATTCTATTCTTTATATTATAACTGGTTAGTAAAGCAGCTCTAGAGAGGTAGGGGAACAAGTTTAGGATAATCTAAGACATTAAAAAATGTCCAAGATTATACGAAAAAGTAAAATATAATATAGCATTTTATTCCACAAGTGTAAGGTAAGGTGAAATATATAGTAGAGAAAGGTGGGGGGATAATCTAAGACATTATAAAAGGTCCAAGATTGTATAAAAAAAAAGTGAAATATAATATAGTATTTTATCCTATAAGTGCAAGATAAGGTAAAGTGCATAGTAGAGAGAGGTAGGGGATAATCTAAGACATTATAGAAAGTCTAAGATTGTATAAAACAAAGTGAAATATAATATAGTATTTTATCCTACAAACATAAGATAAGGCTTTAGGATACCCTTTTACCTAAAGTACAACCCATTTTTAAGCTATGTCACTAATAAAGCAACTTTTTTTTAGGTAAGCTGTTATATCTATTATATAGGCAACCCAAAACTAGTATCCTAGATCCCACTTATAGCTACTATGCTTTATATTAAAGATATTCGCTGGACTTATTTGCATATAGGTCCCGTAGTCCAAATTGCATATTAAGCCATCTATAACACAGCTATTGTCACTCTAGCCCTATAACACCATACTCTTATTTATATACCTTTTTCTTCCATTTCCTGCTATTATTCGCTTAATCTTTTAAACTTTTATAGCCGCCTAAACCAATACTACAGCCTCTTTGTCTTTAAAAACATAGCTATATTAAGCTTGCCTCAGCCTCAATTTCTCCAAATATATACTGCCTAGAAATGTATCCCGCCTTACACAACTACTATAAGCTCTACCTACAATATAGTGTCTAGTGCCCTAGCGCGGAGCGGGCTCTCTTAAAAGCTGTATTACAATACCTTCTAGAGACTAGACACCTAAAGCTTCTTTAGCCGCTATAAATAAGGGAGATGCCAATACGCAGATCGACGGTAGCATACCAGGTGGAGATAGCCCTAATCTTTATAAGCTAGGGTGGAATGTTAAGGTTAAGCTGGCCAATTTATAGGCTGACCTAAATAACCTATTCTTTTCTAGCAAATTATTTAAAGAGCTCTAACTATATTTTAGCTCTCCGTACCCTAGTAGTATATAGGCTTGTGCTAATATGTCTATTTAACAGGAAACCGGAGATGTTGAAAGGAATTCTAGAAATGAACTTTTAAAAGCTATTAAAGATAAGCAGTTAGCCTGCAAGACACGGGCTTTCTATTTAGTTACTTCGCGGGCTTCAAATTATCTATATTATTGCTAATACCCGTCATTCAGCCTGGCCCTTTGGCGTTACCCTAATAACAAATATAAGACTTCCAGGCAGCAGCTTAAGTTAGATATTAGTTAAAACTCTATATACCTAAGACCAGATATTGTGGTTCTAAGTGCTAACCTATTTAGTTATCTTAACTTAACTAGCACTACCCTTAATCTTCCCTTTTTTTTTTGCCACGGCTTATATAGAAACAACGGAATCCGTAGGTCCAAATAGCTAATATTATTAGGCTCTGTAACATTGGTGGTAAATAATATCTTTGCCGTAGCTATGGTCCTATAGCCATTGCCTAAGAATACTGTATATTGTTATTTAGACGGATAAAGGTTTTTTAGGTACTATTAAGTCTTTGGTTTATAGTGTCCAGTTCTGCTGCTTTAGACTCTTTAAGTCCTTAAACTCAGTGTTAAGCTCAGTGTTAAGCTAGTTACACTTGCGCTTTAGCATATAGTTCGGCTACCTTAGACTCTTTTAAGTCCTTAAACTTGGTGTTAAGCTAGTTATACTTACACTTTAGCGTCCATTCTGGCTGCCTTGGACTCTTTTAAGTCCTTAAACTTGGTGTTAAGCTGGTTATACTTGTGCTTTAGTATCCAGTTCGGCTGCCTTGGACTCTTTTAAGTCCTTAAACTCGGTGTTAGGCTAGTTATACTTGTACTTTAGCATAACTAGTTCTAGTGAGAAAATAAAAGGTATACTCTTAGCAGCCATAAAGCCAAGCCACTTATATAGATTAAATACCAGCAATTAACTGTTAGTACTATAATATGCACTCTTTGCGCCTGGAAACAATACCACATTATTTAATATATAATTAGCGACAATACAGCGGAGCTGTCTATGGTGTTCTTATACCCCTAAGAGTTACGGCAGCCTTTACTAATACCTATAGTGCTGTAAAAGGCGGCTGCCTAGCCACTAACACGTCTATAAAAAAGCACGCAAAGAGAGATACAACACTTGCATATTTATTACGGCCCAACTGCTTACAATTCGCGATCAATTCCACCACTCTTACTGGTTAGATAACGCGCGATCGCAACTAGATGGTATAAACACGGATACCAACAAGTACGCTCTAGTAGCGGTAGAATATAAGCAGAATGCCTATCTGGTGCCTCTGTGCGGTATACCACATCAGAAAAGCATTATATTGTCATTATTATTACTTAGAGTAGAGACATTTAAAGCAACTAAAAATATAAAGGCGGGTGAACCAATTTCATGCAAGACCGATAATAATATATAGTAAGTTAGCCAGACAATTTTAGGTATTACCATATTATAACATAATAATAGCTAAAGTATACTATACAATCCTTTTCGTTTAGAGTTTGATTATGCCTTTTTAATATAGCTGCACTGCATTCGCTGTATAAAGGGAGACGTTAACACACTGCTTAAAGACACCCGCCTTAGCCCACTTTATAGCCTACTCAGCTTCCAATCTGCAAATTAATGGGAAGAACTGATTACTACTATTCTATTTAGCATATAAGACAAACAATGGCTCCGATCAGAGTATAAGGTGGAATTGAATGTTAAAGGCTTTAAGCAGAGGGAATACCATATTCTTTACTAGGATATTATAAATGTAATTACCTTTCTAATTGGCCATTGACCCTTTAAAGATGCACTGGTATATACACCAAAGAGACTCTATAATGCCGAAAACCACCGAGTCTATAATAAGCTATACAGCGGTAACTGGTAGTAGGAGACATAAGGCAAGCTTCCTAGCGGTGCTACAGTAGTTCCTATACTTATAGCAGTTGATAAGACCCAGCTAACAATGCATTATGGCGACAAATCGGCCTGGCCCGTATATCTTACCATTGGTAATCTTAACTAATAAGTTCGGCGCTAACAGACATCCCCCGCAAATATCCTTATTAGCTTTATACTAGTTATTAAAGAAAAGGATAACAATATAAAAAGTAAAGCATATCATAAGGCAATAAGAACTATACTTAAACGTAAGTCCTGCTTTAGTATTCTAACACTATATCCCATTAACTAAAATATAATAGTAATTAAGCATCTTGCAGAAAGCGGCGTAGACCTTTAATATACGGATAATTTTATGCGACAATGTTATCCAATTATGTATGGAATAATGGCAGACTATAAAGAACAAGTGCTGCTTACAGGTGTTAAAAGCCGATAGCACTATACTATATACTAGGTTCCCCCTCTAAAGCGTAAGAACTTAACTAAGAAACAATACCCGCTACACACCTATAAGGAGACAAGAAGATAGATTAAACACTAGTAACTAGAGAACATTCTTCTATCCTTAGACAACTAGGTACACCCGGTAGAATGTTTTACGTGGCACCATTACCTATTTAACATCTATAAGGGCATAATAGTAGATATTCTATATTAGCTTCTAAAGGGTATTGTTATATAACTTATTAAATGGGTACGGAAACTAGTAGGTAATGTCATCCAGCTAAAAAGAAAGAGAAGAGGGATAAAGATAACTATAACAAATATATCTACGGAGGCTTAGCTTAATTAGCGTTTTAGACAAGTCCTGGCTTTTATAGGGCTAAAACGGTTTAATAATCTATTATTTAGTAAAGTTACTTAATGGATAGGTGATGAATAAAAAGCCATAGTTTGTTAACTTGTCGCTGTGCTAGCCCCACTACTGTCATCCAGGGAACTATATACTATGCATTTTACAAGAGCTGTATATAACTTTATTATTATGGCTTAGTATTGCACCTATGACAAGGAGACACTATAATATATGCACCACGCCCTATATCGAATTGATATGCTTAAAGGCGTGTTTTAAAGTTTCCGTTTAAAGGCAAAGGATTCTAATATGGGCCATTTTAATATACCAAAATTCCATGCCCTTATACATTTTAAGGAAAATATCCGCCTGTATAGATGCGCAGATGGGTACTACACTGGTGTAAATAGCAAAGCTGGATACCATTATATTGTTAAGGCGTTTTATAACTTAATAAATAAACGGGATTTGCTATCTTAAATCTGCTCTTACAATTTAAGACGGGTAGCAGTACTAGCAATGGAAGACGAAATAGCTTTTATAAATAGTGATTCTATACCACAGTCTTCCCAGTGTCTAGAGGTGTAGGTTACTTAACTAATATAGCATTTAGCAGTTGCAAAGCTTTGGTAGCCTTTAGAAGATATAAATAGGGCAACAGATCTTATCTAGAGGCGTCTTAGGTTAAAGATATAGCTTTATATATCTTATATGGCAAACTGCTACAAAATCCCAGGGTTTCTAGATAGCATTACGGTATTTGTCTAAGAGTATAGGCAAAAGCTACAAGGTAAACGTGCCTAGAACTCTAATATAGACTGGAAAGAGAAGGACCCCTTATGGGTTAAGTGCCTGCTTATTAAAATACATCCATCTATCCGCTATTAGAAATAAGATGGAAAAAATACAACTGACCTTAAGGGCCAAATTAGTGAGGTAGTATGTTGTATACTAAATTGGCAATGTTCTAACTAGTAGAGGCGTGATTATATATAGGTCCAAGAGTATATAGATAACAGCAACCGTATTGGAAAAGGCCGCACGCTATTAGGTGGAAGACTTGTAGGCCAGCTTTAGCTAATTGTTACTATTCTAGATATTAAAAGGTTAGATAAGTATGGTGTATACGTGCAGTATACTAAAGCTATGGTAGAGCTGCTTCAGCTATTAAATTATAGACTGCCGCATCCAACACATGGCATAGTTAAGGTAAAAAGGTAGCCGCGCTTAAGCGTAAATACTAGGCAAGTACTTGGAGGTGGTCGCTTTTATTTAATGCCATCTATTCTATAAAGCGCGTATGTTATTCCAGCCGCTACTTCTTGTCCAGATTTGTACTATATTAATAATTATATTAATTAGGACTAATACAATACTTTATACTTAGACAACTTTCTTAAAAAAGGAACTTGCATTGCGTTATTATATAGAAGCCAGGATAAATAGCAAAAGCAGCTAAGCTAGTATAGAACCTATATAAGACTATATGGGACTATATAAGATTATATAAGATTATATAAGATTGTATAAGATTGTATAAGATTATATAAAATTATTTTAATTCTAATATATATTATAAGCTAGCATACTACAGGCTAAGAAAATAGTAAAAATTCATTTGCGCAATTGGCATACAACTTTAAAATAATATATTACATTACCTTAATTGCATGTTAAGGAATGTGCAGTTGGCTTTTAAAGTTGTCAAGTTGGTTAACTGCGTGTTATTTAAATTTTAAGTTGGTCAATTGCATGTCAAGGAATGTGCAGTTAGCTTTTAAAGTTGTTAAGTAGGTCAACTGCGTGTTATTTAACTTTTAAATATGTCAAGTTGGTCAATTGCGTGTCAAGTTGGTTAAGTTACATGTCAAGTTGGTTAATTGCGTGTCAAGTTGGTTAATTGCGTGTGAAGTTGGTCAAATTGTATGTCAATTACGCGAAACGCAAAAAACAAAGTCTACTTAAATCTCATCCTGCGAATATTTTCTCAATGTAGGGTTTTAGTAAGGAGTTAATAAACCTTATAAAGATATACATGGAAGATAACAAGTACAGCGGAGAAGATACCAACTTTAACTTTAAACTTACCATCTTCTATAACCTCTGTAGCAGAGCCGATATACCCTAAGAAGCCAAGGTCAAAGCCTACCCTATAATGCTACGCGGTCTAGCACTTAACTACTACTACACTAACCTCAAAAACGTCACCCTAACCCTTTTATTTAACTAAATCTGCGACGCTATACGCAATTACTTTAAGGGACCTAAATACAGACGCGGTATATTAGGACGATAGAACTTAACAACTCTAAAGTCCATAATAGGCAAGAGCAAGAATGCTGGAAAATTAACCTTAGACTGCCTATAGTTACTCATTAAAGAACTAAGACACCTCCAGCATAGTCTTAACCTAGATTTACGCATAGACAAGTTCCTTTATAACAAGCTTATTAACGCCTGCTAGGAGTTACTAGCGTGTTAATATACCTGCTTTAAATCTTCTAACAGCTTAACTGGCCTAATTAATAACTTACAATCCTCCATTACAACATTTAAAAAGTTAAACAGTAAGAACCCCTAAGCCTTCTTTACTGACTACCGCTACTATAGATAATACCCTCGATTACCTTATAGAACACAATTATTCTTATTTAGCCGATATATATTACCAAAGAAGTGCTACTTTATCTGTAATAAAGAAGGTTATTAGTTATCTAAACACTCCAGAGAAGAACGTAATAAATTAAAGAAGAAGTTTAAGGACAGATTTAACCGCCGCTTTAATAGACATACCTAATAGTATATTACTAAGTATAAAGGAATAGATAATAATGGTAATAAACTTAACTTAGAATCTATTAACAAGGCAATGGAAGCTCTTATAATTAATATTAAGTTACTAACAGTATCTCCAACCTAAGAATAGACTAAACTGTTCCTTACCTTTTTTGGAATAATATAGCACAAAGGAGCTATTAATACTGTAACTAACTTAGCAGACCGATCCTTTACCTATGTAATTACCGGCACTAATTTAATTGCTTACCATAATAATCCAGACCTATTTGCCTATATTACTACTAGCTAGTATATATCTAACAAGTTCTACGGAGTAATAATTAATACTAGAGCTTTAAAGAGATTAATAGTAGGTTACGGACAATACCTCGTATATAGAAAGACCTATAATACCGTTATTAATACCTTAAAGGCTGGCGCTATTAACGTCTAGTTTAGCATTGGTTCTACCTCTTCTATTAGCTCCGTTATAGTTAATACACCAGTTAGCAACGTTAAGTTTTACATTATAAAGGCCGACACACCCTTCCTACTATGCCTCGCAGATATGGATATACTAAAGGTCTATTATAATAACCTTAAGAATATCCTAGTTACCCTAATAAAATCAGTACTAGTAGTTCGCTAATTCGGTTACCCCTTCCTATTATAGGAAGAGTTACTGTAGTTATTTATAACCTACTTGTTTAATTAAAACCCTTACTACCTAACCACCACTGAACTCCGCCAACTCTACTATCGCTTTGGACATCTATTGGCAGATAAGCTATATAAGGTACTAGGACGCTCTGGCTACGATAATATTAATAAGCAGGCCATTAACTACCTTACTAAGTACTATTCCTACTGCTAGAAACACGGCAAGTCTCCTAAATGGTTTAAATTTATACTATAAAAAGACCAAGATTCCGATTTCAACTATTCTATTTTTGTTAATATTATATATATTAACAGGAGTCCTATTCTCTACGTAATTAATAAAGCTACTAGATTTCAAGCTGCGAGATAACTATATAATATCTCCGCAAAATATACCTGGGACATCCTATGACTATATTGGATTAACACCTATATTAGACTACCTAACTATATTACCTATAACGCTAGGAAGAACTTTGTAAGTAAGGAGTTTTAATAGTATGCTATGGCAATGGCCATATTAACTAAGAGCGTCTTAGTGGAAGCTTACTGGTCTATTAGAATGGTAGAAAGAGCTTATTTAATACTACGCTAAGCATACTAGATAATTACGGAGGAGCTATAGGACTTAGGAATAACCAAAGAACTGGCCTTATAAATGGCGGTAAAGGCCGCTAATAATATAGCTGGCCTAGATAGCTTAGTCCTAACACTTCTTATCTTTGGTGCCTACCCTTGTATAAGCGAACTTGACCTACCAGCACCCTCTATTATATAGCGAGCGGCAGCTATAAAGAAGGCAATAAAGGAGATTGTAAGGATTAGGGCAAAGAAGCAAGTTAACAATGCACTAAACCAACAAAATGGTCTATTTGTTACTATAATCTACAACCTCCCCCTTAACTCAGACGTGCTTATATGGTGTAAAGGCAATACTAGACAAAGCGGCAGATAGACTAGCCTATTTAAGTTGCTTGGAATTGATGGAGAAATATATAAGGTATAACTCCCTAGTGGACCTACTGACTTTAGGACTATAATAGTAAAGCTATACCTATAACCCGAACTAGAAGAACCTAACGAGAAACCAAAGGAGGAGCCGTCTAAAGAACTGACTAAGGAACTGACTAAGGAACTGATAACTACTGCACCCCTCCAAAGATTAAAATGGACATGATAATCGCTGACAAAGTCCTAGCAAAACATTACGGATATATTAATATTTATTAACGACAGCCTGACAAAACCTAATACTATTGTAGTAGGGTACGGTGTCTCTCAGATAGGAAAGTCACGGTACTATCTATCTATCAGTTAGTTAGTCAGTCAGTTAGTCTATCTATCTCTCTATCGGTAATAAAGAAAGAAAAGAATATATTCTGGTAGGTTCGTGATGATTAAGAAGGAGGGAAGCCGAAGGCTCTATAAATACAGGAAAATGCCAAGACATTAAGCATAGGACATTTTACCCCACTATATACCTCCCCTACCAAGAACGTTGTCCCCTAACGTTCTATACCATAGAAGAATAGTTAAACGAAAGTAAAGCAAAAATAGAATAGAAAAAGGAAAGCATAAAATAGAACGTAGGAAATCTCTTCCTCCTAGTAAGATACCTATTAGATACGCACTGAAATAAATACACCTATTAGCCGTACTAGTTGCCTATGCACTATACCCACTAGCGTCACTGGTTGAAAGCATAAATGCACGCACTAGCCGCCCTAATCGCCTGTGTACTACACCTACTAGCGGTACTAGTTAAAAGCGTAATTCTACAGCCGTCTTTACAGCCTTGCAAAACTATTCTATAATATCCTTCTGTTATCTATAGCTAAGATCCGATCTTCCTACTAGTAACTAGAACAGTAAACCAGAAATAATAACGGCGGCGGTAATAGCAGTAATAGTAACGGTGGTAGAAGTAGTAGTAAAAGTAGATATTTAGTGCAGTAAAATAAAATAGAACAGTTAGCGGTAGAACACTTGGTAGAAGAACTCGGTAATAGTTAGTAAGCAGCAGGATATCTAATAGTAGAACTTTTAATAGCAGAACACTTAGTAGAAGCGGAACGGTTAGTAGTAGTTGGTTAAGGCAGTAGCAGTAGAATAATTGGAATAACGGAATAGAACGGCTGAATAGCAGCAGTAGAATAGCTGGTTGGAATAGTAGTAGCAGTAGTAGTAGCAGTAGCAGTAGCAGTAGAACAATCGGTCGGCGGCGGTTAGTTGGAGTAGCAGTTAGTAGAAACAGTAGAACAAAACAGGTTAGTTGGAATAGTTGGGTGGAACTGCATAATAGATCTAGTAGATTTGGTAGTAATTAGATCTAGCAATGGTACAGATCTAGAATAGTAGAGATAGAGCAGTTAGTTAAGATAGTAGGGATAAAGTAGTCGGACGGAATGGCGGCGGCGGCGGTAGGGTAGTTAATTAAAATAGTAGAGACTCTGGCTTAATTTAGTCGTTTAGCTGGTCGTTTAATATTAAGACTCTGCATCTAGCTCTGCATCTGGCTGTGCATCTGGCTGTGCATTAGTAGCTCTGTATTGCATATTCTGTGTCCGTGTTTGCGTCCGTGTCTGCGTGCGTGCTTTGACTGCTGGCCGAAGACTGTCTAATTGGTTGGCGACGACGTGCTGCAACTGATTATTTGGTTGTTTGATTAAGGTAGAAAGTTAGCCCGGTTAAAGGTTCTGACTATCCTAATTTAAATGCGGAGACGGCGTTTAGCTGATTAAGATTTAATAAGGCCCTGGCTTAACTTAAGGTGTTTTCGGCTGTATATATAACTAAGGTTCTGTATCTATAGACAATTGATTAAGACCTCCGTGTAGGCGTGCGATCGGTTAAGGCTCCGCATCTGCCGTTTAATTAAGGCTTTGCATATATAGGCGTCTAGTTAAGCTGCCGTACTGTTGTCCAATTAAGGCTCTGCACCTATGTGCTCCATATCCGTAGACTCTGTGTACGACTCCATGTGAGACTCTGTATAGAGATCCGTATCTGCGTCTATAGAAAAGACCGTTCTGGTTAACTAGTCTGTGGGTGTTGAGACAGGCGGCAATTAATTAATAAAGGAGGGTTAAAGGGAGAGGTTTTTGCAGAGGCTGTTTGTCTGCCATTATAGGACCTTTAACTACTGATTAAAGATATCTAACAGTGATAGTAACTGATTTAATTTAACCGTAACAACGTATGATTAACTAACGTTTAAATAGGGTATTAAGTTGGCCTAACTAAAAGCTCTAGCTAATCTGACTTGACTGTAGAGGCGGTGTCTGACTAATTAAGATTTGACTAAGGCTCTGGCTTAACTTAAGGCGTTTTCTGTTGTATGTATGACCTAGGCTCTGTATCGTTGTATACTTAATTAAAGCTTTTGAATCCGTTAACGTTCCATTAAGGCTCTATATCTGTAGGCTTTGTACCTGCGGACAGTTGATTAAGACTCTGGCTATACAGCCGTTTGGTTAAAGCTCTGCATCTATAGTCAATTGAGGCTCTTAGTGTCCACCAGACGTCTAATCCAGAGATCTGTCCTAAGACTTCCTCCTTTATAAGCACTAACGGCAGCTTCCTCTAAACCATTACTATAGGCCTAGTGCCCTTGTAAGACGTCCTTAATAGCTGCTTTCTTTCCTTTTAGAACCGTCTTTGCTTTTAGCTTCTTTGGCACATTCTTAGGCTTTTGCGACTGCTTCTTTACCCTGGCTATTGGCAGTACGCTCGCGTATCCTTAATCTTCTTCTAGCTTAAGAGCCTTCTTAGGATTGTCTTCTACTTTTAGTCTCTTGATTGCTGTCCTGCTGGCTCTACATTTCGCCTAAGTTGTCCTTAATATTATCTGGTGTCAGCTTCTTAGTTATTGTGACTACCTCTATTGTATATCCCTTGCCCTTGTGTCTATAATACAGTCCTTTATTAAGATGACCTCTTAAGGAAAAGCACTGGCTCCTATATATCCAAATCCTGTTCTCCTTGTAATCCTTAATAAGATCCTTTACTAGTTTATCCCAATACGGCTTAGTCCTGTCTTTGGTTGTATAAGGATGGTTTAGGTTTATTATAGTCAGCTGCGTTCTATGTGCGATTTTTTGCAGAGTATTTTTATCACTACCTCTTTGTATACTGCTTTGCCGTTTCCATAGTACTTAATCACTAATATTATATTGTTGCTTTTGTACAGATCCCTTCCTTGCCATAGTGTCTATTTTTATTATATAGCTAGCGCAGTACTGAACTTAGATGGCAGTAATAGTTATACTGTAATTAGTTGTTATTTAAATAAGGAATAAGGTCGGCCCGGTTAAAGGCTCTAATTTAACGATATTTAATTAACTTGATTTAGTAATGGTGACGTGCTAATATTAAGGCTCTGGCTTGATTTGGTTCTTTAACTAACTGTAGCTTCCGCGTAGTCATTTAATTAAGGCTTTGTGTATAGCTCTGTATCTAGCTCTGCATCGTATAATCGGCTCTATATCTATGTAATTAACTAAGGCTCCTAGTGCCGTTCTTATCCTATAGCTAGCGTATTATTGAATTCTAGGGGCGGTGTAGAGTTCTACTGGCTCTATTGCTAAATGGACCAATTAGGATTTTCCGTCCCTAGGATAGAAAATCGCTATTAGCTTATTAATAGGCGGTAAGCTAAACTAACATCTTTATAGTAGGTTATCGCGACTGACGCGTCTTGTTGCGATTAAGAAAGTAAATAAGAAAGGAGCTTTAGGAAATACAGTAATTAAGCAGATAAATAGAAATCTTTTATACGTTACCTACGTCCCCTCCCCCACCTTAAAACTTAACTGTCCCCTAGTTGAATACCCTACACCTGCTGTGAAGCCTGTGGGTTAATAGCTGGCCTGGTTAAGCGTCTATCTCTAAGACCGTCTCTAAGGATTAGAAGATTTATTCTTCTTTCTAGCCTCTACCGTCTTATCTATAGGCCGTGATATAATCTAGATGCATTCTCCTAGTTGTACATTCTTCTCCTACGGCAGAGCTTGCGGCTTAATAGTTGTCCTGGTTGTACGGCTGTCTCTAGGGGTTAGGCAAGTCTGCGGACGTTGCTAGCTGGGCGTTACTGCTAAGTCCATAGGCCGTACTTAATAGTAGTCCTCCCAGTTTGTACGCATTTTGTTACTATTCTTCAGCACTACTCTATTATGGAAAGTAGTAAAATTAGTTCGTAACGTAGGGGCCTACTGCTACGTCTATTCTTTCTTTAGCCTGCCTAGGTTTGTTCCCTGGTACGTATAGAGCTAGTTCTTGATACCTTCTAGCCGTCCTTTATTGCCGAGCCACGGAAGTACTGGTCTAGGTTGTTTGTGTATCCCAGCTACTAGTCTTCCTTAATTAAATAGATGCACAAATCCTTGCTAAACAAAATCCTTAAACCCTTGGCATTTATACTAGGTAAAATGGTGACCTCCTCCGTATTTAAAATAGGTCTATAGGCCTTGTCCTTACGTACCTTGCTAACCTCGTACGTTCTGCTGCGGCTGTCCAAAGGCGGTGGAATCTTGTGGATATTAAAAATTGTGCGGATATTAAAAGTCTTGCAGAGGTTAAAAGTCTTGTGGAGATTAATAGCCTTATAGGACAAAGGGAGCTTGGCTGCTTTTCTGCCAGTCTTTATATCCTTATACTAAGCCTTAAACTAAGGCCTAATTTAGCAGTGTTGTGAACTTCCTTGGGTCTATCCGGATTTAGTTAAGGAACGGCATTAACTGTGCAGCTGCCGTAAGCTCCATCTTGGTTAGTTTTAGACTCCTTAGTTAGCTTAGCATTTCATCTATTTCTTGGTCTATAGTAGAGGGTGACTGCTGCTGCGTTAGGGCTCCTCTATATATACCTAAGTTTAGAAGCCTTCCTTCTCTCCTGCGGTTAAGCTTATCCCTTTACTGCCGTAGCTCCTGTATAAGCTGGACATTTAGGGCGTCTTCTTCCAGAAGGACATCTATTTGCTTAGCGCCCTCTATAGCTACTATCCTTAACTCTACGGCCTCCTTTAGTCTTTTAAATATAAGGGTGCTAGGCTTGTCTGCTACGGCTCCTATTTATTCCATTACGTGCCTACGGTATTTAACAGGAAGTCCTTGCATAAACAACCACCCCTTCTCTTGCTTAGTAAGGTTTCCTACAGCTACCACTTTAGCTGAGATAGTAGTAAAGTCCTATATATAGTGACGTAATTCGCCTGGCTGTTCTATAGATTTTTAAATAAAAGCTTTTACAAAGTCTCTTATCTCCATGCGTTGATAGTAGTTATTTGCTTAGTATTCTGCCCTAAGCTTTCTTATAAGCTCTATTTAATTGCCAGCTATAAATTTAGGTAAGCTTTGGATCTATATCCCTATCCAGTAATCGCAGTACTCTGGAAGGCCCTAGCGCTTCTCTATACTCGTTACACAATATTAGGTGTATAGCCGCTCGTACCATTTAATAAACTGTGATACATTCTGCTCTGTAAAGTAAAGAGTCCCAGCAGTTCCTGGGGCTGGTATAGGCTGGACTATAACGTAGACCTTGTCTTTAGCTATTAACTACTAGTTATTAGGTGTATCTAGAGCTTCCTTAGAAGCTTATAGGTAATCCTTACAGCTTTTATCCTTTATCTGCTAAGGGTTATCAGTCCTAGGTGTCACAGGTAAATGCTATAGTAGGTCTATTTGCATGGCCGTAGTCTTAACAGAGGATGTCCCAGATAACTATCCTAGCGGGACATTAATAGGTGCATGCTTCGGCTGGTCTACTTATATAGCTATGTCCCTAACGGAAGGCGCCTGCTTCTTAATGCCTAAGGGGAGGTCTTCCTGGGAGAGTATGGAATCTTCATCTTCTACTACTGCCGGGTCTCAATACGTCTATCTGTTTTAGCCTACTGTCGTTCTATACGGTAGGTCCTTACGGAGTGCCTCTAGGGCCGCTACTGATATAATTTAGATAACTTAAAAGAGGACAAAGCTAAGCCAGAATAGGAAGCTTTCAAAGGCAGATTTAATCTCGTGTGCTTGCGGCCTTGCTTGGTATTATCTCTATTCTTAAAGGGCAGCGCTGGCTTCCTTTACTGCCAGATGTCTTAGATCTCGTTTCCATCTAACTAATTAGCCCTTGGCTTGTTGTCTCTGCATCTTTAATAACATTCTGGCCATGCTCGTACGCACATGGGTGGCGAGATTTCGACCGCTGGTAGTTATCTAATTGGCTCGCTGGTTTGCTTAACGCCAAATTTCTAAGTATAGGCACCGAACCTAACTCCCGAGACCTTTTAACCTACACCATTTTGCTTCCTATTGCCACTCTTTGGCCTGTGTGTTAAGTCTAGCTGTCCATCTTTTCTGCTGTCTTTCTGTTTAGGGTCTGCTTGGTTCCCCTCACTGTCTAATACTGCCTGGTTCTCTGGTTCTCTAGTTCTACTATCTCATCTGTTGGTTCTTCTGCAGTTAGTTGTTCTTCTACAGCTAGCGGTTCTTCGGCAGTTGTAGTATATTCCTGCGTGTCTTCTATGTATGTAGCACTAGACTTCTAATCCAAAGAGCTTGCTGTCGTCCCCACGTGGAATGCCAAATAATATATGGTAGGGTACGGTGTCTCTTAGATAGGAAAGTCACGGTACTATCTATCTATTAGTTAGTTAGTCAGTTAGTCTGTCTGTCTATCTCTCTGTCGGTAATAAAGAAAGAAAAGAATGTATTCTGGTAGGTTTGTGATAATCAAGAAGAAGGGAAGCCGAAGGCTCCATAAATACAGGAAAATGCCAAGACACTAAGCATAGGACATTTTACCCCACCACACTATAACCCTTGAGTGCACCTTACCGTCATTTACAGAGTCTCAACGTAAGGAGATAAATGGTTTACTTAAGAAAGGCGTCTTTGAGTTTATTAATATAGTAGACGTCCTAAAGGGAGTCAGAATCTTTAACTTCTGGTTTATTAATAAGATTAAGAACGCTAGAATAGACAAGGCCTTTAAAAAGTCTAGACTAGTCGTATAAGCCTATAATAACTATAGTAAAGATCTGGTCTTAACACAATTACTAACTATTTAACATGTTAGCTAGAGAATTATCCTAGCACTTATGGCAACCCTATAAGGAAATAAAAGAAGACCAGCCTCTTTATACCTACGCGACATCTTATAAGCTTATATATAGTCCAGTACCTACCTAAATAGAGACTTCTTTGTATACCTACTACTAGAACTTAAATTAAAGAATAGATTAATTCTAAAAGTTATTAAACTACTCTATAGTGTCCCAGAAGCTAGCAACTATTGGTTTAATATATACTACCACTACCACCTTAATAAGCTACGGATAAACCAGTTAATATACAACCCCTGCTTGTTATACACAAATAGTAACGGCTTTAGAATTGTAGGACTGCAGACTGATAATACACTATTTTTTGCTAATAAAACCTTTGTGGAGGCTGAAGAAGCTAGGCTTTAGGAAGCAAAGTTTTTAGTAAAGGAGAGAGAGAAGCTTATGCTAAATACCCCAATTAAGTTTAACGGAGGCTATATTAGGCAAGAAAAGGACTTAATAGCCCTTACCTAGGAATGTTAATGCCAGAACCTAAAGTTGGTTACTATAAAGGCTATAGACCTAACCAGCTCTAGAGGGGAAGTCCGTAAGGCAGTTATACTAAAGGACTAGTATGTTGCCTAGAGAGCAAGAGGAGCCTATATTGCTATAGACTGTTAACTAGAAGCTGCCTTTAACCTCTCCTTTATAGTATAAGTTGTTAACCTAAAGGAAGAATATGTAAAGCAGCTTAACAAGCGGCTGTAATAGCAAATTAATAATCCCTCCCGAGGACTTCGCTTTATATAACTTAATATAAGCACTCTTAAACTAATAATATTTACGGACTTGTCCTTTGCCAATAACTACAACCTCTCTTCTTAGATTGGCTTTGTTATTACACTTATGGATAAGGACAATAGGGCTAATATCCTCTATTAGTTATCTATTAAATATAAGTGAGTTACACAAAGCGTCTTAGCATCTAAACTATATAGTATAGCCCACGGATTTAATACCGGAGCTGCAATTAAAGCAACCATTAAGAAGATCCTATAACTTAAACAACTACCGCTTACCCTTTGTACTGATTTAAAATCTCTATATAACTACCTAGTCAAACTCGGGACAATATAAGAGAAACGACTTATAGTTAACCTAATATATTTACAACAATTATATAAGAGAAGAGAAATAGTAGAGATTAAATGGATTGACGGAGGCAGTAACCCTATAGACGCTATAATAAAATTAAAACCTTGCTAAGCGTTAAAGGACCTAATTAATATAAATATAATTAAGCTATAGGTTACCGAGTGGGTAGAGAGAGGAGAAGATGGAAAGATAGGAATAGAGAGTGTAAAGATGTTGAGCTAGCAGCTAAGGCGCTAGTACTAAGCGAGCCAATGGCGATTTTCCATGCCGGGTATAAAAAATCGTGATTGGTTACTTCAGCCATTTGGCAGAATTTAGTGGAATTTAATAGGTGGAAAGTAGTGGAATTTGGCAGGCGGTGTGTTTAAGCACTACTAAAAACTAAATACTTCTAGTGTCTGATTAAGGTTGCGTCCTTGCAGTTATATAACCGCAAATTGCTATTACGTAACGGCAATCTAGGGCAATTTGCGGCAACTTGCCTATAAACGCGAGTTAAAAGGGGTTGATTACGTGAGCTAAGCAAGCTTAAGAAATCCACTAAATTCCACCTGTAGAATAGGAGAATTAATAAGCATCAATCAAAATCAGTTACCACCTATACTATTGCAATAGCATTACATATCACTGGAAGTGATACCGACACCTACTATTAAGTCTTTATAGCGCACCCTAGTTAAGATAAAACCTACTAACTACTAGCACCTTACTACTACTAGTAAGGACTCCTATCCAATATAGAATAATTTATTAGAAATTATTATACTTATAAACGGGTAGATACCCCTAAAGATTAAACCCCTAGATAGTTATAACCACTGCCAGTTTCTAAACGCCCTTAGCAGTATATTATAATGGACTTTAAATTATTTCTAAAGGATAAATATGGCTATAACATGGCTTTTATAGTAGTTAACCAACTAAGTAAGTAAGCTATTTCCCTTCCCTGCTTTAAGACTATAACTGTAAAAGATATAGCCTATATATATATTAATAACATTTACCAGATCTATAGCGCTCCTAAATTAATTATCTCTAACTATAAACCCTAATTTATATTAGACTTCTAGGATAAATTCTACCGTATCTTTAGGATTAAGATTAAGCTCTTTACTATATTCTACTTTTAGACCAATGGCTAAACTAAGATTATAAACTAGTACCTTAACTAATAACTTCGCCCCTTTATTAATTACTACTAAGATAACTAGTTGGAACTACTGCCTATAATAGATTACGCATAGCTTATGCTCCCTTATAATAATATAGGAATATCGCTATTTAAGTTAATCTATAAATACAAGCCATAAATATCCTTTAATTAGGATAGACCTATAGAACCTATAACAGCCCGCGAACGCCTTAGCTATAAAGAGGCCTAGATATTCGCTAAGAGAATGTATAGAGCCTAGAAGACTGCCTAAGTAATTATAAAAAAAGCATAAGAGAAAAAAGAGGCTGATGTAAACCAATATTATTATAAGGTAGACTTTTATATAGGAGATAAGGTATAGGTGTTAATAAAGAACTAGAAGACTTAAAGGCCAAGCTATAAGCTAGACTACTAAATAGCTAGCCTCTATAAGATCCCTAAGAAGGTAGGGCACTCTTTTAAGGTTAAACTACTAAAGTTAATAAAGATCCACCCTATCTTCTTTTTAGACCGACTGCGGAAGGCCATAGACAACCCATTGCCTAGACAATACAACAACCCCCTACTGCTAATCCAGATTGTAGAGGACGAGGAATAGGAAGTTAAAGAGATCTTAGCAGTTAAGAAGAACCGTAGTACCTTAAAATACCATATAAGCTGGATAGGTTATAATAAAGACCTAGAATGGTACCCTATATCCAATTTTAAGTACTCTCCCTATAAGCTACAAGATTTCTACCTAGCCTACCTAGACCTCCCTAGACCACCACGTAAATTAAACAGTTAGATTAAATACTAGGAAGAGGGGTTAGATAACTATAATAATTTAGACAATAATAAAGAACTTAAACAAAGCCTAAGGGCAGGCTTTTTTGGGAGGGGGGGGTAATATAACGGTACTAAAGCGCGTCACCTGCCAAGTTCTGCCATATTCTGCCACCTATTATATTATCGCATACTATCTAGTACTATTTCTTACTGTTTCTTACTGTTAGCTCGCCTACTATTGGATCGCTTACTACTAGCGCCTTGGCAACCCCTTATATCTTATTAGTTTCTAACAGTCTTCTCCTCCTTCTTCTCCTTAGCTTAGTATTCTTATATAGTAGCAATCTACAAGCTTTGGTTCAGAAGCATTTATACAAGCCTGTTATAACTGTTCTTTACGCTAAATAGCATTACTAGGTATTTAAAGAGTCCCCATTATATATAAAAAGCTATATACTTCTCATCTCCTTTACGTATACAGATTTTATTAAAGGCGGCAACTATATTAAGCTTTATAAAGTACCGTGCCTTTACTAAATAGTTAAGCGTTTCTTAAATTAAAGGAATTAAATATTGGTTTTAAATCATAATTGCGTTTAAAGCTTAATAATTAATATAAAATCTTAAGCCTCCTCCTGGCTTTTTAATAAATAGTATAGGTAAGGTAAATAGAGATTAGCTAGGGCGAATAAATCCTTTTTCTAGATGCTTATTAAGGTATTATTATATTATAAGCAGTTCTTCTTATAATATACCGTATAGCAGACCGAACTTTAGTATTATACTAGGCTTAAGTTCTATCTTAAAATTCTATTTCTCTTGGTGCGGGGCTAGTTAGTCTATAAATTATTTTTTAAACTTATTAATTAGGTCATGGTACTCTTTAGGCATAAGAGGTCAAGGATTAGGATATTATTTCGGTTCTAGTACTTTCTTAATATCTTCCATGGTTATAGTAAAGATTTTATAATCTTATCTTTTTGCTAACAAGATAAAAGGCGCGGCCTATATTATATAAAATTTAAGAGGTTTTAATATAACATCTTCGCATTCTTTACTACAATTAGCAGTTATAGATTTATTATATTGGCTTAAGGTTTATAGCAAAGGTAATTTATATTATATTAAATTTAAATAGTTATATGCATGTTTATAGGGCAAATGGTTTTTTAAGTAATAACTTTAGCAGTAGGTTATACGGAACTGTATAATTACAGCACCTGGTGTACGAACGCGTATTTACGCGTTCGGTGCACCAACCACTTATATGCTAACTAATTAGGGGTGAGGCGCGTCAGTATATAGACTACGTAGTCTACCTTAATAGAATTAACAGTCACCACCATCTAAAAGAGCATACGATACTATATGTATTTCGTGCCCCTGGATATGACTTAATTGTATTATTAAGTTAATACAAACACTGATTAGTGAGCGCGTACAGATTAGCAATTACTTGACACCTCCCTCTGAGCGATATATATAACAGCGACCACCTGTTTAGAATCCTAGTACAACCTACTAGAAGGTTGGAAGTTGGGGATTACGGACTTATTACTAACTCTATATACTTATTTAAGTCTTAGTACGGTTTACTGGAAGTATAATAGATATAAATATAAACCTATACGGAACCCCTACTCTTAATCTACCTCTAAACCTTAAACCCCTATTCCTATTATACCTTTTGACCTCTTTTTTAGACCCCTTATGGAGACCCCTTACCCCTTTATAAACTACTACGGACCTGTTAATTACTTTTACGGACCGTTATAAGACCTTATGGAAACCCCCTACCCTCCTATAAACTGTTATAGACCTATTAACCGCCTTTATAGACTACTATAAGACCTTCCCTACCCGCAACGCACTATACTATACTATATAGTATATTAGACCTAAGCAAGCAAGTTAATAAAGGTTAAGAAAAGTAGAGGTAGGGAGTTAACCTTACGTCTATAACCGATGTTAATAACTATATTAAATTTAAAGTTCTTAAATATAAATATTTTAAGCTTATAAATAACGACCTATAGGAGTAATACTAGGAAGACTTTACGGACTTTATAGAAGCTATTTTTAAGGCCTATAACCCTACTACTATCCGTAACCTACGAACCTTTTTACATTACTAAGGTGTATAGGTTAAAAGGGACAAACGAGTTACTATTATATAGTCTTTATATAATATAATATATGAGAAGAACCAAACGGAATGGACTAAAGAGGAAATCCTAGACTAGGTTAAAGCTATTAAAGAACTCTTTACTTCTTTTAAACTTAATGGGATTACTAGCCTTATACCTAACCTACTTAACTAAATTCGTCCTATAAACCTAAGTAGTTTTAGAATTAATCTTATGGGCTAAAGCATACCTAGTACTTAAGTTACGGACTATAATACCCCTATAAACCAAAATATGGACCAAAACCCTTCTGTTTAAGTCATAGATCCGCAAACCACCTAAGCAAAGACCTATAGCAAGGAGCTAGCCAACCTAGCTAAGCTCTATACCAACGAATCTAAGTATAGCGGTGAAAATAACAACTTTAACTTTAAACTAACTATCTTTATGGACCTCTGTTAGAAGGCCGATATTCCTAAACAGAAGTTTAGCTAAGCCTACTCTACCATACTGCGTGGCCTAGCACTTAACTACTACTACACTAACCTTAAGAGCAACCCCTTTGGTGTTCCCTTTAATAAGCTATATAAAGCTATATATAACTACTTTAAAGGACTGGAATATAAGCTTAATATCCTTACCTAATAGAATGCAACCAAGTTACGGACTGTAATGGATAAGAATACTAAAAAATCAACTATAGAGTGCCTACAAATCTTTATTAAAGACCTCCGCCACCTATAGTATAGTCTTAATATTAAGCTTTAAATGGATGACTTTCTGTATAATAAACTTATTACGGCTTGCTAGGAAATGGAACCCTATAAATACGCCTATTATAAGCCCGTAGACACCGTAGCTAGCCTTATTAATAATTTACGGTCCTCTATTGTAATGTACAAAGCCTTAAACCCGCTAGGCAGTACTTAAGCCTTTATTACGGACCTATAAAATCCATAAACTAACTTAGATACCTACTTTACAGACCGCCGCTACTGCTAGCAGCACCCGTATTAACTAGGTCCTACCTATAACCCCTATAGCAACTCCTGTATAAAAGTATACCCCTACAGATAAACCAATTAGAGGTGCTTTATATATAGTAAGGAAGGATATTGGTCTATAAGGTATACCTAGGAAGAATATAATAAGTCTAAGAAGAGATTTGATAGATGGATTAACCAGTTTATTTTAGACTATAAAGAAGAGGAAGTAGAAGAGTCTCTTAATAAGTTAATAGAAGCCCTTATAATTAACTTTAATTTAGATACTTAGGAACAGGAGACCTTAGAGATATTTTTAACTACTTTCAGACCTTTTACAGATAGCTAAGCCTTTAATATTACAACCGTATTAGCTGACCGCTCCTTTACACACTTAATTGTACCTAAAAACTGGTCCGTAAGCATACTTGTTAGACCTATTATGGACGTTATAGACCGTAAACAGGACCTATTTATATATATTACTATAGAACGCTATACCCCTAAAGAATTCTATGGCGTTATAATTAATATAGGTGCCTTTAAGAAGTCTACTATAGGTTACGGACAGTACCTTGTACCATAAATAATAATACGAATATTAATACTATATAAACTAGGGCCGTAAACGTCCAATTTGGCATTGGCTTAATATATTAATTAGATTAATGGTAGTTAAGACCCTAATTAGCCTAGTTAACTTTCACGTAGTAAAAGCGGACACCCCTTTTCTACTCTGTTTTGTGGATATAGATAGGTTATAGGTTTACTATAATAATATTACAGATACTATAATTGGCCCTATAACTGCCCTAGGAAGCAAGTATATTACCCTACCAATTATATAACGATTTAGATACTCGTTCCTTATATAGGGAGAGACATTACGGACCTATATTTAGGAATCTTTTAACTATAACCTATACTACCTTACTAGTACTAAAATCTACTGCCTATACCGCCGTTTTAGCTACCTGTTAGCTAAAAAGCTATATAGAGTCCTTAAACGCTTTGGACATAACAACGTTAATAGAAAGGCAATTAACCACCTAACTAAATACTGCTCCTTTTACTAGAAATACGGATATTCCCTAGGCCAATTTAAGTTTATCCTTTATAAGGATCTTAATTTTAACTACTTAGTATATATAGATATTATGTATATTAACGGCAGCCTAGTATTATATATAATTAATAAGGCAACCCGCTACTAAGCCGCCTATTAGTTATAAAATATATCTGTAAAATATACTTAGGATATTTTACGGACCTACTAGATTAACATATACCTTGGACCTCTTAAGTATATTACCTATAATGCTAGTAGGAACTTTATTAGTAAGGAATTCCAATAGTATACTATGGCTATAGCTATTTTAATAAAAGCTATTCTAGTTAAGGCGTATTAGTCCGTTAGGCTTATTAAGTAAGCTTACCTAGCTCTATAGAGAGCTTACCAGATTATTACAGATAAGTGTAAAGATATCTAAAAGGAACTGGCTTTATAGATAGCTATAAAAGCTATTAATAATACTGCTGGCCCTAACGGACTAGTACCTACCCTCTTAGTTTATAGAGCCTACTTAAGAATAAGCAACATAGGCCCTCCTACCCCATCTATTATGGAACAAGTAGCTGTAATACGGAAGGCAATGGCCGAAATAGTTAAATTATAGGCTAAATAAGCTGTTAATAGCGCCCTATATTACTATAACGGATCTAATATAACCTTAGTATATAACCTTTTGCTTAACTCTAAAGTCCTTATATAGCGTAAGAGCGGCAATTAGACTGGACCTTATTGTTTACTAGCTGTAGAAGATAAAATATACTGTATATAACTTCCTAGCGGACTGACTAGCTTTAGAAGCATGCCTATAAAACCCTACTTTTGGCCTAAAAATACCTATAACGTTAAACTAGATAAACTAGAAGCACTCGCTAAACTAGATAAACTAGAAGTACCCTACTTACTCTAGGAGTCCCCTATAAACCCACTAAACCCACTAAACCTGCTATAAAGCGTGGCTAAGGATACCTCTAAAAGCACCCTATAACTAAGAACCCTATAATAGAGAATTACTTAACCTCCGTAGGTACATCTGTAAGACAACCTCCACCTATAGATATATTAGTTCTAGTATAGGAAAACCCTTTTACGGACTTAAGATATAAAGAGATTAATGGACTACTTAAAAAGGGCGTCTTTATAGTTATAATGGAGAAAGACGTCCCGTAAGGCATCTATATATTTAACTTATGCTTTGTTAATAAGATTAAGCACCCTAGTACTAATAAAGCCTTTAAGAAATTAAGGCTTATTATATAAGCTTATAACGACTAGGGAAAGGGCTTAGTCCTTATACAATTGCCTATAATTTAACGAGTCAGCTAATAGATTATACTTGTACTTATGCCTAGACTATAGTAAACTAAGCCTATAGCCCTCTACTTATGGGATATCTTATAAGCCTATATATAGTCTAATACCTACCTAAGTAGGGATATCTTTATATAACCACCCCCTAAGCTTAACTTGCAACTAGGAATAATTTTATAGGTTATAAAACCCCTTTATAGAGTACCAGAAGCTGGAAACTATTAGTTTAAGATATATTACTAGTATTATTGTCGGTATACTCGCTTTATCAACGTGCACAAATATCACTTATAGTGGTACGTATGCGGTGTTGAAGTTAGTAGTTAATTGTTGTCTTGAAGTAAGGGGTTGCTTTAAGGTTAGATTAGCTAGTCTCGCTTTATAGTCTTGTGACTACGTTACATGACTAACATTCCGACACTAGAGCAACTCTAAAAAGAAGGCTAATCTACACTTTAAAGCCAAGCCTACTTCTAGACTATTTGTAGTATATACGCAATAACTAGAGATCTAATTAATACGCAATAGCTTCCACGTTCCTTTTACAGGTCCGTAATTATATAACCCGTATTACGGCTTATACAAATGCCTCTAAACCAAAGCTTGTAGAATGCTATATTACGAAAACGCTAAGCTAAGGAGAAGAAGAAGAATTGTTAGGGGTAGTAGGTTAACATATTACGAGGGCCACTGAGGCGCTAGTAATAAGCGAGCTAATAGCGATTTTCTATGCTGGGCATGGAAAATCCTAATTAGCTGGTTAAATTCAGGGTCCACTCTATTATAATTAGTTATATAACGCTAAGCTAAATTTAAGTTTGTTTATTTAACCCATCTTATAACTTATAGGTCAATTTAGTTCATATTAATAAGCTATTAAAGAGCCATGTAGGGTTTTCCCTTTATTATAGTGTTAGCAGGATTAGCCTCTCTATTAATCCATTTTACCTCTATAATCTATCTCCATTCGTAGGCTTGCCGGAGGCACATTACATTAATTATTAGGCGTTTTTCTTAGGTGGTTCCAAGTTGTACTAGACAGTTATATAAGGACTTAAAGTTAGTGCAAAGCATAAGTAGGAGGTTAATTTATAGGATCTTATCTACTGTAGACTTAATCGCAACGCTAATGTTAAAGCCGTAGGCTGTACTGTAGAGTTTAGAAGCTAGTACGCTCTAAGTAACTCTTTTGCACTTAACTGAGCTCTAATAGACGATATTGGCCTTCTTTATAGCATTAGTTAGTACGATAATGTAGCCAATCTATAAAAAGAGGTCCTTGTTATTAGCAAATAACGCGTCCACAAATACCAGTAGCTATAGGGTTTTAATATTTAACTTAATAAACTTAAGGCCTCTATTAGCGTTCTTAATTTGCCAGTTTAGACGCTTGTTTAACTATTTTGCGTCTTCCTTGTTGGGGTTAATTACTTAGGCGGCAAAGGATAAATTAAATAAGGCTTTTGGTTGGTAGACTAAAGCGATATATATACCTCTAGCACATTGGGTAATATACTGGTCCTTTAGGGTTAGGGTTCTTATAGCTCCTCTTAATCCCATACTTGTGGCAAGTTTAGTGCTAATTATACTAAGGTTTATGCATTGTTATTTCTGAGTAAGCATAATGCTCCTATTAGTTAGTAGCTGAATAACTCCACCATTAAACTTGATGGGCGTATTAATGGTAAGCTGTTCCCGTTCCTTAGCCATAAACTTAGCTTTATGCAGCTTATTTTACTCTATGTTTATAAAGGTCTTATCTACTAGGAATAGAGTATTATTGGTTTATAGGCCTATAATGCCAAAGGGCTCGTTGCTCTGTAGGAGATAGGGGTTATATGTAAACTAGTCCATGTGCAACTATTAAATGTGATGCAAGTAATATATCTTAAACTAGTAGTTACTAGCTTCTGGTACTCTATAGAGTAATTTTACAACCTTTAAAACCAAGGCCTTATTAATCCCAAGTTGCTTAATTAGCTTGTGCGGAGGTCGTACGTAGAACTCTTAATTTAGTATAGTAGTTGATTGTATGTAGGCCTGTAAAATATCTCGGAGGTAAAGTTATGCCTATAAAAGCTTTATAGCGGCGATGTAGAGAATTAGTTATTAGCTAACTTATTAAATGGTTAATAATTGGGTAAGAACCAGTTCCTTTTCTAAGTTATTATAAGCTTATATAACTAGTTAGGATTTCTTAAAGGCTTTATTAGTTCCCTTATTCTTAATCTCGTTAACAAATCGCAAATTAAAGAGTTATACGCCTTATAGTATATCCGTAAGTCTTATAACCTCGAAAACTCCCTTCTTAAGTAGACCAGTAAGCTCCTTCTATTAGGAGGCGCTGAATTGAGTACTAAATTAACTATTATTTTATAGGTAGATGGTGGTGTCAGTTATAGCTATAAGTAGAGGGTATTTATGAGGGCGTCCTCTGCCTCGTTTTGGGGGTTGTTGCTAAGCTTTAGTAGGTCTCTTTAAGACAGTCTTAGGAAGGACTAACCTAGATAGAGGTTTAAGTAGCGATTCTAGTCTGATAATTTACTCCTGCGATTTAGTTGCTTAAAGGTAGGGTTTTATAACTATAGATTAAAAGGCTATAGGTCCGCTAGATAGCTTAATAGTACATATTTTACCCTTAATAGTAAGTAAGGTAAATGGCCCATCCTAATAGCCGCTTTGGCTAGTATTTCCTTCTCTCCAGACTAAAATGGGCGAATTTAGTAGGAGATTATAAATCGCATCAGTATTAGGTCCGTTTCGTATATTCAGCGCATCAGCGATCTATTGTTTAGCTTGTAGCTTTTGTATCTCTACTATAGCCTTTTTGATTGCGGCAGCGCGTTATATAACCGTAGGGGATAGTGTATTGGATTCAACTATTTGGGGGTAGGCTTTAAAGACTAGAAGTATGGGAACTAGTCCTTTAGGGCCAGCTAAACTATTAATTACTTTAAATGCTATTTAGAGTCCCATCTCCTTATTAATCTTAGGGATTTTAGTTATAATAATCTAATAGGCTTGCCGTAATAGACTATAGTAGCGCTCTACTATTTCAATAGAGTTATATGCTTTGACTAGTACTCCCTTTATACTAATTCCTATAATGGTGGCGTATTGCTTAAATTCTTTACTAATGAAGTTCTTTCCGGTATTGTGGGTAATTAGGTCTGGTGGCCCTAAGTAGGTATTAATCTAGCACATCCGTAGAACGTTTTATGTGTGTTTGGTGCTAATGTCTTATAGCTATCTACTGGCTTAGAATCGCGTTCCTTTTTTTTTTTTTTTTTTTTTTTTTTTTTTAAATAAATTTTTATAAAAAAAAAAAAAAAATGCCAAAAAAGCCAAAATG
>Ga0307507_10001739_pt1 | contig 47990 bp, 35 predicted proteins | sample 7_EM_MG_FD_207223 | JGI IMG/M metagenome (GOLD analysis project Ga0307507, IMG submission 207223) | Populus trichocarpa ectomycorrhiza microbial communities from riparian zone in the Pacific Northwest, United States - 7_EM | ecosystem: Host-associated > Plants > Roots > Unclassified | place...
TATGCTGCAGGTGGGGATACGGGTGGGGCGATGGAGGGGGTGGTTTATAAAGGAAGGGGGAGCATGAAGTATAAAGAGCGGAGGAGGTGGTGAGGGGTTGGGTTGGGAGGGCGTGGTGGATGACTTGGCGGCCTGGTTTAGGGAGGAGTGCGCAAATTGTGAGAGATGCTTTTTAGGGAGAGTGCTTTTGGGGGGTTGGTCCGTTTCTTTGATACCCTTGTCTTCTGCGGTGGATTGGCGTTCGGGTGTGTTGCGCTTGGCTGGGAGCGGTATTGTGTTTATGCAAGTCGGCATTGCTATCTTGCGTTAGTGGAGTGAGTGCGAGTGATGGAAAGTCGGCACTTCGTGGCATTAGGATGAGTGGTGCTGGCTCAAAAAACACGGTTTAAGTGGGAGTAGGAAATCTTTTTATGCTGCCGATTGTGCATATCTCTTAGTGTTGTTTTTGAGGATGGTTAGGGAGCCGAGAAGATAGCTGGGATCTGAGGCAGAAGCATGGTATGCGGGTTTGTGACGAAGGAATCAAGAAAATTGCATAGATGGATAGGAAAAGAGCAGACTGAGAATGACAAGAATTTTGCCAAATAGACCGAAGAAGATATACGTAATAACGACGGTTAGGCAATTGCTGTTGGGTATTGAGGCAAAATGTCTAATTTCAGAAGGCCTTGACTATCCATCTTATAGCAAGCAAGAAAAACTATCAAGAAAAATAATGTCGAAAGATCTTATTAAGGAGTGAAACTCAAGTCCAAGTTTAATATTTATTTTCAGTGAGCTTACCTCTCTAGTATATATAAGCTCATCCTCTACGCGTCTGCACGCCATCCTGTCTACACCAGTCTCCTCCCCAACTGCACACCCCTTTCTCACCCTGCCCATCCTCCAGCTCGAGACACTGCAACTAGCGTAGCCTATGCCCTCTCCTTCTCACCACTCTTCTCACCACCCCCTCCCAGCCACACAAGCATAAGTTCACAGAGCCCATCCATCGCATCCGTCTCCCGCAGCAACCCCACCACCTCCTCAGCCAGGTCCGCCGCAAAATCCGACTCCGCGCCGCCCGCACCCTCGTCGAAGACCGGGAAATAGAACAGGCCACTGGCGCGCTGCGGCGCTTCTACCGGCGCGGCCAGAGGCGGCAGCGGGGCTCTGCAGAGCGGGCAGCCGCGCGTGGCGCCGTGTGACAGTGTGGGATCGACCCAGCGGCGGAGGCAGTGCTGGCCGAAGGTGTGGCCGCAAGGGAGACGGATGGGGGATTCGTGGGTGGTGTCGTTGAGGACGGTAAGAGGCGGCGTGGTGGGGTATGGGAGGGTGCAGATGAGACAGCTTGAGGGTTGGGTGGCTGGGTCTTGGGGGCTTACCTCTGAGATGTTGGCTCTCGTGGGGAGGACGGAGTTCGGCAGGGTGGGCATGGGAGTAGTGTGAGGTGTTTTATGTGGTGTGGTGGATACTTAGTAGATTTTTTAGTTTGAATTGAATGGGTTGCCTTAAGAAACGAATTGAGTGTAGTGTATAGGTGTTTATTTGAAGCATTGCAGGGTGAGAAAGATATTGTGGAAATGGAGTATTGGTGACTGACCTCAAAGAAAACATGGTGAATTTTGAACAAGAAGATTATTCAACGCAACTCTTTATAGACAAAGAAATAAAGCTGAGCGCTTGAGGCCACTTGTTATATTATCCTTTGTAGAGCAGCCTAACAAAAACTAAATGCATTTGTGTGGGGTCGAGGTTCCAGAACTTGCATTTGGTGTTCTTTCTAGAAAACTATGTCAATAATTTGGGATAGTTAGATTCATGGGAAGCATTATCTAGAGGGAAGCATCATGGGGTTGACTCTCCCGAAAGCACTGAAGAGTCGCCGTGTTTTGTGGTTGTAGGGTGATTAGAAGTGAGGCATGAATCGTATGGATGTTGAATTGACCCTACATCGAGACACTGGACTAGTTCCGTCATTCCGCAAGATACTTGATGGAGAAAGCGGGTCCTGAGGGTCTAGAAACAACTTTTCTCGCTTGCCTGCGAGTTGTCGAAAGAAGATAATAGTGCGATGTTTCTAGATATTAAGGACGTTGGGAAAGGTATGTACGTGAATGGTTAGTGTCATCAGTAGCCGTGGAAAAGGACGAAAAGGAGTAAATACCGCCTTCCCACCTTCGAAGCGAGCGCTTCCTACATGAAGGCGACAAATACTTATAATTAGCTGAGACACCATAAACAAAGGAAATGCAGACCGTTCGAGGCAACATTTTGCGCGTATTCATTCGCTGTTCTCTGCCGTCGAAACTTAATAACAGCCGTCCGAGAGGATGAGAGCAACGAGATAATTCGGCGAGACCGTCTTCCTGCCTCCAAGCGAGGGAGGCCGTCGTGGCCATGAAGGCCCTCTTGGCAGGGGTAAGGCATGGACAATACGATGGACGAAATAGTGGCCACTGGCGCATTGATATTAGCGCCAAGCTGTGGCTTTTTTCGTCGGGTGTTATGCAGCAGGCTGTCAGTCATGCAGCCGCCTAGGGAAAATGCCACAAAATGCCGATAGTGCCAGCCACGTGGAGACTCCCGGGCATTTAAAGTTAGAGGGAAATGAACAGGGAAAAACAGGGAGAATCAGGGCAGACAGTCGGGCTGTGCAAAGGGGAGCCAACCCACAGGAGTCGCACGGCATCGACCAACCCTGGTGCTGTGGGTCATGACATCGCAACCCACACTCTCCCTTGGTCCAGCTGTCACCGAATCCTTGACGCCGCGCGCTTGCAGGGAAGCGAGCTGGTAATATTCACGACAAGTCTAGAGCTGTTAGTCTCACAGGCTGTGAAACGCCAAAGACTGCCATTCGATCTAATTCGGAAATGTTTTGCTGGTTCAACAAAGACTCAGCATCTCCCATAGGCCAAGATAGACCACAACGAGACTTGATGTGTCATTGCGAGAGAGTAAACGGGAGCGGAGAAGGCCGTGGCTCGGGGCTAGTAGCTTGAGTGGGCGCATCTATCCTTCGTCGACCCCAGGCCAAGGGGTGAAGCCAAGGAACATTTCCATAGCTTTCAAGCCACAGCGGATGCGCCAGAGAGGGATTGGGTTGGTCGAAAAGGTCGAAAAGGGATTGGCGTCAGGAACGTAAAGATCGCTAGCAGGCATCTGAAGTTTAGCGGTGATCGCCAGCTACTACTTCCGACCCAATTCTTTCATCCAACGTCCAAATCGAGCCACCACATGGCACGCGTCCGTCTTCTAGAGCAGGGCTGAACATCCAAGGCGCTCGTCTAGCCATGCCTTGTGTCCCACGGAGAGAAAATCCATGGACGAGGCGCTCCTGTCGGCCACAAATTGGCTCCAGCTCATCACGTCTAGACTCGCCCGCGGCGGGCTGGAGCTCCCAAACAAAACATGGCGGATAACCGGGGCCGTGGAAATGTCACGACACGAAAATCCAGGCACCTCTAAAGAGCGTGGAACACAAATCTAGCCGAAGCCTCCATGGGCTATCGATTAGTACCAAGCAAGCGCTCCGCCAAATTCACGCGGTATTGCCGTATCGTGGAGGCTTATGCGGCTGTCAACCACTATCCCACACCCAAACAAGGGGGTTCTCCGCCGTAAGTGCCAAAAGGTATATAAGACTGTCTACTTCTCCACCACAGATTTTTATCCATCAGTCCAAGTGTGAGTCAATCTTTGGTGCAATTGTCACTCACTTCATTTTCTGTCGTTCCAAACCTTTTAACTCTCAACACTATCATTCACCGAGTATGCGTTCCGCGCTATTGTTTTCCGCAGTCTTCGCACTGGCGGCTGCTGCTCCTAAAGCAATGCCTCAGGAGATTGATCTCGATTATGTCGATTCGCTCCCCACTCCTACCACAGGTCTTGGCCCTGCCGTCGAGCAAGTCTCAGCGACTCCAACATACGACGCCTCCGCTGCTGCCAGCGACGCTGCCCAAGAGATCTCAACTGCTCCCATTTATACTCCTACCGCCTCGTCCTCGTCTAAGCGTGGCCTCAGGCGGGGTCAGCTTGCCAAGCGCACTGACTGTGGACCCGAGCCAGATGGGTAAGCATTCTATAGGTAGCTGAGTTTGGAATATATTTAACAGCCTGTAGTCAAGGCCCCTCTCCTGGCACTGACACAAGCGATACTGGATTCCTTAACTCCGCCATTCTTGCAAACTACGCAAACAACGCTGTAGCCCCAGCAGGCTATTACTTGGCTCCCGGTTTCCAAAATCTGAAGGGCAGTCTTTCACAAATCGGATACATTGGTCTTTACACGTTCGCCCAATACGACCCATCTCTCTGCTCAGCCAAGTGCGACCAAGTCTACACTTGCCTCGGCTTCGATATTTACTTTGAGCGTGATCCCAGCATTACTCCCGCTGCTGCTTGCCCCAACCCTGCTCCTTTCACTAATGTCAAGTGCACTCTCTACGGCTACCCAGTCGCTGCTACAGCCGCTACGAACACGGGTCAATGGCGCGGTCCCGTCGATTCCTATGGCAAGGCTTTCCATGTCGTGATCGCTGGCTCCAATGGTAAGCCGACCGCAACTCCAACCGCCACAACAAAACACTAATTCCATATCCAGGCTACATCAGGTCCCCACCCCCAGGTCCACCAGTCCTGACCAACTTCACCGGCCCGAGCGCTCTCCTCCCCGGCGCCATCAACGCCCCAAACGACCCCACGACCGGCAAGAACACATACTTGGGCATGAAGCTGTATAACGGCGGCCCCTTCGACCCCTCGCAGTGTGCCGCCGCGTGCCAGGCCCAGACCGCCTACGACTCGCGCCACCCGGCCTCCGACGGCACCTACATGCCATGCAACTTCTTCAATGTCTATGTCCTCAGCAAGAACAACATCCCGCAGGGCACCTACTGCTCCTTCTACTCGCGCACGTGGGACGCGTCCTACGCCACCAACACCGGATACTACTCCGGCACCACCCACTACACCGTCACTAACTCGTACACCTACGCCCTCACTATACCCGACGAGGGATACGTCGAGGGATACTAAGTGATCCACGGCTCTGGCCATTTCCTTAGTCATTACTCGAACGTTGACAATGATCTTGGGGAGGAAGGGGAAGGGGGCGGAACCATGTTACAGGTATAATGGCGATAGTGGTGTTATTTGAGGCAATTTGTATTGGTAATTTTTTTTCAAAGTGCTCTTTGTGTGGTTTTGGTGGGAGAAAAATGCTGGATGACTAGGAAGAAACAGAACAATCATTTCTAGACGAATGAGAGAGATGATGCTTATTTACGTTCACTGATACCAAACTTTGACCTCGATTCTGATCATGTTTGTGCTATGTTGGGGGTATGTTGCGTCTTTGAAATGTCTGCGCATCCAACGCGTCAAATGTGGCGGAATCACTCAACTTTGCGAAGTAGTAAACGCATTATCCAATATATCTATCACATATCGGGGGTCATTTGGCGACCCGGGTTAATACGAGGTTAGGGCCACCCCTGCTGATAACGCGTCCGAACTCCGCACGAGGTCGCGCAGCGACCGCCCCCAAGTACTTTCGCACGCAATTTTGGGCGAAAAGGTACATAATTTAAGTTAAATCGGTACTTCTAGGCGGTCGCGTAATATTGCTCTGAATTTACAACACCTAAACGGGCTCTATTCCTACATTCAGGCGTCTCAGTCGCTATAGTACAGTCCTATATTCAGACGTCTCGGTTACTATAATATAGTCTTACATCAAGGCGTCTCGGTCAATGCAGTGCAGTTATATATTAAGGCGTTTCGGTTACTACAGTGTAGTTCTACATTAAGGCGTCTTAGTTACTGCAGTACAGTTATATTAAGGCGTCTCGGTTACTGCAGTGCGTTAGGGCTCACCCTCCTAGCGAAAAAATTATCCACATCGCAGCGCCGACGCAGCGCAGCTGTACACACGTCTCTGTGTTTGCTCTGGTAGTCTATTGGCACGATCTTGATGGAACGCCGATAGCTGTCTGCTAGGTTCCTAGGCTCCACTACATGGAGGTGCAGAGGCCGATTTTCATGGAGCCCTATTAGGTAAATTAAAGTAGATTATTAATTAGGCAACGTTAATATTTATATATATAGAGGTACTGCCAAGAACCTAGAATAAAACACTATTAAATCCATACTAATTGCCTAATTAGGAAAGCGAGCTGACAGCGGAACAGTCAGCGCACCTTATTTTGATGCAGCGGACAGCGAGCGATCTGGTTGACCGCAGTCAGTTAGCTATAGGGCCTCAAAGCTTGCTGAAGGCTAACTGTTGGACACACTGTATACTATATAAGGTTAAAGTTTTAAAAGGCTGTCCTATCCCTTCCGCTGGTAGTGTCCTACGAGAGGCGGACCGTGCGCGAACACCAGAATCAAAAGTACGCGTATGGTCACGTAGCCTCGATCCTATTGATTCTATTGGCCAACTCTTATCGATAACAGTAGGACGAAATGTACCAGCGGAAGGGATACCCTGTCCAGTACTCTATTTTATCCACTTTGCTAATTCTTATATCTTGGAGCCGTCGTCTTCACCGCGGGTTAGAACTACGTTCTATGTACAGGATGTGACGTGAGGAAGAAAGGAGAAACGAGGTGGCTATAAAACGGACAGGATCCGGACAGTAACTCTTGGCAGTAACTTTACTGTCCGAATCTTTTGCCAAGTTTCATTCTGCCAGTGTAAAATCAGTGGCTTGGAGCTTATTTTTGGGGTTGTAGATCTAGATTTTAGAGCCGTAGATCAATCGATTGGCGTAGAGCCGTTGCATCGCAGTAAAGCTATGTCTAAGTAATCTACATCGTGATCCTTGGCATGGTGTTACACGTGGAAATATTCAATCATGAGGGGTTTATATTTTAATTAAATTCATAAGATTACAACTAAAAGTCCTTGCGGCGCAGTGGTATAGTATATTCTACGGTTGTATTGATTTGGAGCTAGCCTAACAAGATTTAGGGTTGCTCGGTCACTGGAGGAAAGTCGTGATGCTTGGCGTGGTGTTAAACTTAGGGTGCCTCTGCCACTGCAGAGGTAGAGACGCCCCAAATTTCTAACGATTAAGATTTTGGACTCTAGTAGATCAACTGCTTACTAAAATATAGGGTGTCTCCGTTACTGCAGTAACAGAGATACCCCATATTTATAAGTTTGGATTTTTAATCGCAATTGTATCTGTGCAAACATAGAAGCTAGAGGCAAATCGACGTGTAAAGCAATTTGTTTGAGAGTTACAAAGGTAATTTGAACAAGGACTTGAGAGGGAGGGTTACCTTAGGAGAAGAGTAAGTAGATGGTAAATAAACATCCCGGGCGCTTTAACACCGAAGTACTCCGAGACACGCCACCGCACAGTTATATTATCGTATTTGGTGGGTCCCACAATACTAATTTATACTAAAAAATGCCACATTGTCTATACTGTCGGGAGAGGGGCCGAGGGAGGGGAGGTCATCAAATCCACTGCGGCAACTTATTCCTTTCCTATTCTTTCTTCAAAGCAACAAGATAACTACACCCATTTGGAACGCCAGAGTGCTTACCAGCTTCTAGCTTGAGCAAGTGTTCAGGAGGGATTGGTTGAATGGCTGCCTACATTTCCGCGATCGCGTTCTCGTTTCTTAGCTTCTTGTGGGCCTGACTGGCTGGGTTTCCTGGGGCGCGGCGGCGGCGGTAACAGAGGTAGAGGCGTCCATTTTGGGTGAGGGTCTTGGTGTAGAGCGTAGGGAGCCATTGCCACGTATTTATATAGAGCTTGGGTGGCGATTGAGCGGTGTTAAGAATCTTGGCGGTAATGTGCACGTCCGTTTAACCGTACAGCAGCCTGCGGGGCATGCCGGGGTGAGGGGGTATTAGTGAACATTGCATTTATATGGCTTTTACTAGTAAAATAGGTGCTTGAGTAGTGTCTTGGCTACCTCACCGCCCAAGTTTCCGCATGATTTGGAAAAGATTCGGACAGTAAAGTTACTGCCAAGAGTTACTGTCCGGATCCTGTCCGGCTATAAAAGGGGTTGAAGCTTAACAGGGGCTTGTGCACAGCCTCGATACATTATTAGTGCTGCTATAATATTAATCTGTAATACCGAAGCTCCGAATATTATCAGTAATATCTTTAGAAGCGTCCTGATAGACTGCACTTAATAAGGCATCTGCTACCTTCCTTCTATTCTCAAGCATCTTTGGCACATCAACCAGCTTGGAAGGTTTTAGGCCTTTACTAATAGTGCCCCTCCTAACGTCTCTTTCAAAGTCCTCTGCAAACTGTAGCGCCATGTTCAATGGACCATATCCTTTACTATTCACAATCGTTGGATCAGCCCCGGCCTGGAGAAAGGCGGTTACCAGCCGCGGGTTTGCCATTTTAACCGCAAGATAGAGTGGGGCCGCTGTGCCGATCCTATCGGAGACGAGGAAAAAGCTGTTCAGGATATCTGGGCCAGGAAAAGTCTCCCATAAGGACCGAAAGATCCGCTCAACGACGCCATCATCTCGTCCTTCTTCTTCCACCAACGCTAATTGATGATAGACATTTACTCCTCTCGATGGACAAGTGATTGCAGAAAGCGGACTCGGAAGCAGGCCTTGTTTCTCTTGACTGAGTAGCCAGGTGACTGGAAGAAGGTTGCTGCTATTCGAAGTTCGCAGGAGCAATCCTAAGGCCGTCGTCGGATGGCGTAGAGTGCTGAAGGAAAGCATGTTCACTCGATAATCTTGCAATTCATTCACATCTGCACCTTGATCGAGAAGGAACCTCGCCATTCTGAAGTGTCCACCATGCACTGCTAATACGAGAGGTGAGAGCACATCAGGGCTACCTGAACGGACGGGAACACCTGACCTTATAAGATCGGCCGCCACAGTGGTCTCGTAATGGCCGGCATAGACGCAAAGCGCAAGCGTGCTGTGCTTGCCTTGCTGGCATCCCCAAGTGGCATGAACGTTGGCGCCGTGGGATTTCAAGAGAGAGTATATGTCGTCGGCCTTACGATTTATACTCTCTTGTAATGGGGTAAAGTTTGCTTTGCCGCATCGAATCTCAAGATCCTGCCGAAAAGGAGTCTCAAGGAGGGCTTCAACGATATCTAATTGACCGGCTTGGACTGCAAGGAATAATGGAGTTATTTTCTCGCCCGACTCAAAAGTGCAACCCAAGTCCCGGAAGCGGAGGTCCCAGAGGAGTTTGAAAGTCTCCCTGGTCCGGGCTTTGTAGGAGGCGCCATGTCGAGCTAATCTCTCAAAACGTCCATTTGCATAGCTTCGTGAGAGAACGCCGTCTATTGCTGAAGCCAGAATGTTTCGAGGGAGTGGGGCTGAGTCAATGACGTAGCCTTTCATCATAACATTTTCAAATAGCATTCCGAGGATGTCGTCGTCGTGCATGGCGGCTGCAAGATGCCAGATTGACCGATTCTCTGCTAGTCCGCTAGTATTAATTGCGCCAGAGCAGTCAGCTTCGGGATTCGCACCAGCTTCGAGTAAAGCTTTGACTGCAGTGATACATCGTCGCTGTACGGCCCAGTGAAGAGGAGTTCCGGCAGGTAGCTCGGAGAATATGTGCGTTTGGAGTCGATGAACGTGCATTTCTTCTTTGAAACCGTCAATTCGGGTTGTGACCTCATCAGCTACGGCATTCAATGTCTCTCTGGAGCCTTTACACAACCCGATGGCGAGTATTTTCAAATCTCGAACCTTGTCATCTGCTGACATTGCCTCGAAACTCGTCCCTTCCAACGCCCAAAGCCAGTGTAATGGAACTTGGCCAGAGTCACTCGCTATAGTAGGATCTCCGCCCAATTCAAGGAGCTTCGCCATGCATGCGCCAGACCCTGATCTTGCTGCGGCTAGGAACGGGGTCTCTCCCTTCTGATTCAAGATATTGACATTCGCTCCATGCACACGAACCAAAGCGTGTATCGCTGCTGGATGGCCAGTTCCGGCTGCCCAGTGCAGCAACTTGTCTCCATTTTGCCCAACAAGGATGATCTCATCAACCCGTCGGCCATCACGGCGAATTTTCTCACCAAGGACCTCCAGATCGTCGAACTCCATGTTAAAAGGACCGGCCAGGGCGGCGTCTCGAAAAGGAATGTCGCCATTCAGACTTCCCTGCTTGTGAAGGATTATCCTTGCCGCGGTTGCAAGACTTGGATCGATGACAGGAAGGTCTTGAAAAGCGACCCTCGAGCCCCAACAGGTTCCGCTATACAGCCAATGCGAAATTCGGACCTCAATCCGGTCCGGTAGCAGAATTCCAAGCCCTTTGTGGATCCGGTAGCATAAATACATGGCTGAGGAGCTTCCCAATTCTGCGGCACGTAATAACCAGGAGCATGCCGCCTTCGCATCAAAGGAAATGTTCAAATAGTAGATAACAAGGAAGAGCGCTGCGTCCTGTCCTCCCACCTCGGCAGCTTGAGTGAGTGATTCTACTAGCTGCTTTCGAACGACTGGGAGGAGATATCTGACATGGCTGGCGCTGAAGCAAGACAGTTCCTTCAATTTCGGTCAGCTCGGCATAAAAATGTAGAGATATCACTACGCACACTAGCCACCAGGTCCGGACTGAGTTGGTCCTTCTTGCCATCGGTTGCTTCATTGTAATTCGCGAGTACTCTGATTTCGTCTATTCTCCTGAAAAGTTGTTAGCTTATACCAATAGCAGCGAGCTGCATTTCACTAAAGGTACCTTTGGCCTTTCATTCCACGGCTATTCGATTTTCGGCTTGCCATTTGAGTAAAGAGTTCAAAGAACCTCTCATCAACTCTGGTAATCGATTCGTCAGAAACACACGCAGATTGGGACAGCGCAGGAGGTCACACGTACCGATTATTGTTCTGAACTTTCAGTTCGCGCATTTCAGAAACCGATATGTTCACGCTGGACGATACTTTGCCACATAGAGCCCAGATCATTCTTTCAGTAAATTCTCCCGGTATCATTTCCTTCATCGTCTTCCAGATCTCTCTGCACATGTCTCCCATGTCTGTAGGCTCTTTGCTACTGTTCACAATTAATCTCGTTACACAACGGTTAGGGCTAGAAGAGCCTCACCTCATTCGATGGTTTGAGCCACGCTGCACAACCGATGACAGCAGAGCGACGGCAATATCTAAGCCTCGCTCAACAGGAATGCGACGGACCGTATGGCGCAGCGTCTGTATTACGGCCTGCATAACAGCCTGCTCAAATTTAGCTGTAAGAGTGGAACTCATATTTTCCTCCAACATCCAAAGAAGATTATCGCCATCGTTCTTCAATTCTTCAATCCTCGCCCTCCCAAGAACTGACCTGGATGTCGTTTGTAAGTCGAGGAGGGACCTGAAAGGGTCAGGTGCGCCTGACATGACTCTCCATACCAGAAGCCCGAAGCTGTAAACATCTGTCTTGCATAATTCAACTGCAGGTATCCACTTTGTCCATTCGGGGGCAGTCCATGGAGGAGAGCCTCCATTGAGGTAAGCGCCGTTCGGATTTTCCGCAATGGAACATCCAAAATCTCCAATCTTCGCGATGTATTCATACCTTTTGTCACGAAAGATGAGAATATTTTCGCTCTTTACATCTGAGTGAATTATCCCGGAATTATGGAGTGCTCTGAGGCCTTTCGCAACATCTAAGCAAAGGCTGAGCTTTATTTCATGTCCGATGTTGTTTTCTTCAGCAAGCAGATCGGCAAGAGTGCCTAACAATCCACTCTATTAGAAGGCTAATTCAACACGGAGCGTCAGTCGCAATGAGCCCTACCTGCGTCACCATACTCAAGGACTAGCGCCGGCCATTTTATTTCCAGATCGTAAGGGTCGTCAATCCATGTAACACCTTCCAGTCGTACAATATTATCTTCATACATCAATGGCTCATGCCGAAGAGCCCTGAGTTCGAAGAGGATACGCTTGAGGTGATTTCCCCAATCCTTCTCTGAGCGCCCAGTTTTCGACGATAGTTTTGGTATTTTAGTCACCACATAGCCAGACTCGATACATTCGCAGGGCACCTTCACTTTTCGAGCGACAAAGGTCGCCCCAGACCCAATGATGAAATTGGGATATCGACAGATGGTATCCGTGACATGACCACCGGCATGTCCCGCACTGGTTGACTGGGTTGAACTAGCTAGGATGATCACGTCGTATAGTTCAGGGTTTTTGACATGTGATGCGGGAAGCAGGCGACGGACAGTGCTGACCTCTTGATGGGGGGCAAGAATAGTGGAGCTACCGTTGGTTTCATTGTCCCTTCTTCGGACGGTTGCAGTCCCTGTACTGGTCTGTGCTGATGAGTTTGTTCTAGTAGAGGGCTCAGCGATCGATGGGGTGAAAAAGGCGCGGTTCGCCATCTTTAAATCTAGTATTTTCTGATTGATGGTTCCAAAGAGAATCGGCACACGAGGCTCACCAATTCTTCGATGAGGTATTTATTTGTCTTCAATGCCCAGAGATTTGATCAGGCTGAGACATCCCCTGCAGATATAGCAAAAATTGGCTTGTAAATGCCCAGACCTTAGAAGTTTATCAATGATTTTTGGAAGCCGCCAATGAATGAATTGCACGTGGCCTCATGGAAGCGCCATGGTGGCTGTGGCGGTCACTCTTTTGGAAGAGCTGAAGAAGATTTAAACGGGTGAGTTGTGCTTTTCAGAAGGCTAGCACCTTCGATTCCCCAACTTTATGGCTTCACTTAGGAATATTTCGACTAAGCTTAAATTTAATGCGGCTAAAAGGGCGAGAGTGGGCCCAGTATACGTTCATCCCTGAACACGGACACCTTGACAATGGATATTGGAACTGCTCTTGGCGGCACTAGCCTTGCCATACAGCTGTACTCAGCTTGCGTTGCAGGCTACCACACTCTGCAAGTGGCTATCAGCCAAGATGCAGAATTCGCAAATCTTTTATGCAAACTGGAGATAGAGGAACAACGATTTGGTTTATGGGGAGATGCCGCGAAGATTCCTACCAATGACCTCGAAATTCCAAATCGGCATTTACCCACAGTCCTCAGAACTCTTGAGTGCATTGAGAAACTCTTATCGGGCCAGCAGAAGATAATCGATCGGAATGACCAGTCGCCGTCAACCCACAGCTATTCGTATCTGCCCGAAAGGGTTTCAGAAGCAACAGATTCCGTTATACGACGACTGCGGTGGATGATGGCTGACAGAACAAACTTCGAGGCTATGGTCCGGGAGCTCAAGACATTCAATGACTCGCTTAATTCACTGTTATGTGAAAGCGAGCGGCTTGCAATAAAGGAATCTTTTAGAGAATTGTCAATCAGAGTCCTCGGAACGGATAGTCTGGAGAAATTGAAAGTGCTTCGTTCCTCAACTGCTGGAAGTTACAATGATATTTGCTCTCTTGCGGCTTTAAGATGCCTTGGTTTAGAGATGGAGGCAAGAATACCAATAGGGCTTTCATTACCTGCACCAAACGTCTTGAGTCTTATCCAATCAGGGTCAGGTGTAGTTCCGCAGTTGACTCTCCCAGAAAACTTCCATTCAATGAAGCGAAGGGAGCGCATTGTCCTGAACAGGTGTTCCAAGTTACTCGAATGGAAAGAATTACCGTCTCTGGGGTCTTGCTCAAGGGAAAAGGTTGTTAAAAGACTGCAGTGTCTCTCAAACTTCCTCTCCCAAAGCCTAAAGCCTCAAGATCTTAGAGTTCTCGATCTCTTCGGTGTTGCGATGTCTCCAGATCTATCGAAATGGGCTCTAGTATCATCCTATCCCGCAGGGTCGGCTGAGTGTGAGCCTACATCGCTCCAAGAGTATTTAACCTCGAAAGATCGACATCGGAGACTGCCCTCACTTGGGGACCGCCTCATACTCGCACTTCGACTCGCAAATTGTCTCCTTACCATGCATACCTGCGGTTGGCTGCATAAAGGAGTTGCACCGCATAACGTCCTATTCTTCCAGCCAGAAAGTGATGGAGATGATGACGATCCAAGGTCCGGCGTGCTTCGGGAGCCATTTCTTGTCGGGTTTGAATATTCTCGAGAAGAGAGCCACAGGGCCGAAGATGCAGCGTACTCGGAGACTATGACGATGGAGACGGAAATGGCTTTCTACAGACACCCCAGCAGCCAGGGATCAAGCCGAAGTAAGTACAAAAAACTGTACGATATATACAGTCTTGGTCTTGTGCTTCTTGACATCGCACTCTGGAAGTCGACAGCAGCAGTCTGCCGAAACGCGGCTCCGAGGGAAATCCGTCGGACGGTTATAGAAAGGTACCTGAGTGGCGACGTCGCCTACAGGGCTGGCAACATTTACCAGGAGGTAATTAAAACTTGTTTGACCGGGGACTTCGGAGAGCGAGGATCCGAGAAGAATTGGCTAGAAGCACAGTTTCTAAAGAGAGTCGTTCATCGACTAGAGTTGTGTACTGTTTAAAGGATAAGATCCGTCGACCTGAATCGGATTTCTTTGCCACCTTGACTCGGTCACTGACCCCTTGACTCGGTCACCGACTCAGTCACCCTCATGTATATATAGAGGCCCTAGAGCCACCTTCAATAGATAGACTTCTCATTCTTGATCTGCGCACGGACTTCCGATTGACAAGATCTATAAGGGGAGGGTAGAAACAATTCTGTAGAGGGGTAGATTACAGGGCCATTTGAAGACGAAGGGCTGCGGCAACTGGGGGGGTTTTTCGTGTAGCGCCTGAGATATACAATGTGACGCCGAAAGTCAAAAACACATGAACTTGCATCGGGTCATTTGGATAGAAGGTGGCTGATACAAGCCATCAAATCTCAGGATACTCAAATCATCGTGGCTCTCACGTGCTACGCTAGGCAGCGGTGTCAGCGGTTAGGTTAAACTGATATAATTGGCTCAATATAGATTAGATTTAAAGCTTAAGTAATAACTAGGCAACTAATAACTAATGGGCGAAGGTAAAGGGACACCCCCTAATTGATACTCGGACACCCCCCGATTGATATTCGGACACCCCTCCTAATTGAGTTTAATTCATTCCTGATTAAGTTAGAATATCACGTAAATTTGAGTTGTTTGCACCTGCATTAGTGCAACCGTCGCGCGCCCATATCTAAAATATTTGTATTACCTATCCCTACCCCAGCCTAAATGTTAACCGCCCGCCCGGCTAGTTCTGTTCGCGTTAATACATTAACTTATCGCTAGCCGTCCGCATTTAAACAGAATACCGGGTACACTACGCGTGGGCGTAGGCGCGGGCGCGAGCGCGGACGTGCTCGTACAGGTAGTTTGTAAACAGGCAGTTCGTAAACAGGCATTTTGTAGACAGGTAGTTCTTAGACAGGTAGTTCCTAGAGAGGCAGTTCGTAGACATCAAGCAGAGCTAGCAGCACCTAAATAAGTTTAAGCGGCGCCTCACAGGGTACTGCGCAATCGAGGTGTTACGTGCGTGATAGGGTTATGACGGCGATAGGGTTATGACGGTCGGCTACTACCGCCTTCCTAACTAGGCTCACGGAACACCAAAATACTGCCAAATGCCCAATTGTAGGAAAAACACTGGTAAAAAGCATGTCAGACGCTGAGTAGGCTGATGGAAATGACATATATAATACTCTATGAGGAAGAATCTCAGGGGCTCGAAGGCCCTGAGAAGATATCTACAAGATGGCCCGCGCGTTGTCACGTGACACGTCACGTGCACGTCGCTGAGCTCAAAGAGACTGCCCAAGCACCCCCCCTACTAACACACCCCCCCAGGCTCTATGAGCTCTGGCGAATAGGAAACCTCTCCATAATAACTATACCATGCTCCATAAGGCTATAGTTAGTAGGTAGGAGTAGTACAGGCAGTAAGAAATGCAATTAAGAAAGAATTTTAGAATTTTAATGACGCTCAATTGTCCATCTCCCATGCTAAAAAATAGTATTAGTAAGCTTTTGAAAATTGGAATCAAGTCAATTGGCATCAATTCTGAGGTTCCGCCGGTTGTAGTATAATTTCCTAATTAGGCTTAGGTGGCCTAAGAGACTTTAGTAACTCCAACACTCGTCTTAAACGCCTCATATGCATTCTTTAGTAGAGCCTTCATTAAGCCGTCCGCTGGCTAGTCCACGCCCGGTATATAGTGTAGTTCAATCCTACCCTACTCAATATCATCCTTAATCTTACAGAGCTTGATATCCGCATAGCGCTCCTTTAGCACCAGTCACTCGCCCTTAATAAGTGCTTAAACGTTCGCGCTATCCGTGTAGATTTGAATTGGAGCTAAATCCGTACCGTTGTAGCCAAGAGCTCTTAGGAAGCTTGCGATCTTAATTACTTCTTATACTGCCAATTCAATTGCCAGGTATTCTGCCACCGTAGAGGACATCACCACTGTTAATTGCTTCTTTAAAGCCCATTTAATTAGAGCTCCAGCTAGTTTAATAAACCAGCCCTAAGTCAATTTACAGTCATCCAGGTTATTACTGTAAGCTGCATTAACGTACACCTCTAGGTTAATTCTCTCCAGGGTATACTGCTTTCCGCTATATATTATTCCGTGGTCTTTCGTGCCTTGAATGTATCCAAATACTCTCTTAACATGCGGTTGGTGTTTATCAGGTAGGTTAGCTGAATATCGCGATAGCTTTCCTATAGCCGTCATTATGTCTGGCCTCATCTAATATAAGAGCCAGGTAAAGGATCCAATAGCTTCTAGGTACCACTTCTTATAGGCCTTATCTGCAAGGTCATTTAGATGACGCTTTCTCAATTAAAGGCCAGTAGCCATTAGCGTCGCTTTTAGGTTAATTCCAGTAAATTTAAATGACTCGAGGATCCTCGCCATATAGGCGTCCTACACGATCGCGATCTTTCAATTGACTCAGTTGCATACCATACAAATCCCTAGGAAGAATCGAAGCTCTCCTAGGTCCTTAATATTATATCGTTTTTGCAGAAGCTCCTTAAGGGCCTCAATTACCAGTATCATCGCCGCCGCAATTATGATATCATCTACGTACAAGTAGAGATAGGCGTCCTAGTGTTCGTGATATCAAAATACGCAAGGATCTTTATCAATTAGCTCAAATCCTATCGTCTTTAAATACTCCGTTAGGGTGTCATACCACAGCAGAGGTGCTTGTTTAAGGCTATATATCGCCTTTAGTAATAGATAGACTAGCATATAGTTATCATCTTCAAATCCTTTTAGCTGTCGCACATATATTAAGTGCTTCCTTATGAAACTGTTTAGGAAGGCTGTAATAACGTCAATCTGGTAAGCCTCAAGGTCATACACCGCAATCAATACCAGTAGAATCCTACACGCAGTTAAGGTCACTACCACAGCATACATATAGTCGTAGTCAATATTCGCCACTTAGTAGTTACCGTATATAACCCACCGTGCCTTGTACCTAATTACCTCTCCAGATGCGTTATATTTGAGGTCAAATATAAACTTTAATAGTAGTACTTATACGCCCTTTAGTCTCTTAACCAACCAATACGTCTTGGCTTTCTGGTATTAAGTCATTTCAACTGTTAGTGCTTAACTCTAGTAAGGAGCTTCTAGTAACTATAGAGCCTCCTTTAACATTCACAGTATCTTAATCTTGTACAGAGCTTCTAGGTAAGGTTCTAGAGGAGCCGGCTACATCTATACATAGAACAAGAATGCAATTGCTATATAAGAGACCTTCTTTTGGCCACAAGTAGTCACTCCAATAGGAAGCTCCTCTGGTTTAGCAGCTTCTATCTCCATACCCCCCTTAAGCTGTTAGTCAATTCGGTAGACTCCATTATTATCTAAATTAATGTTGTCTTAATTATCATAGTCCTCATTATTACTTTTAGCAATTAACAGTATCATAGTCTCCCTACCTGCTAGAAGGGAGTTAGTAGTCAATTTCCGAGCTACCTTCTTAAAGGCTCGCAGCGCCTTTGCTGCGTCCTTTGTAGTAGATGCATTGGTCATTTAAAATATAGTGGCGTACCATCACATGTCTCTATGCAGATTAATCGCCTTCTTAGAGGCTAGCGCTAACGCTAGGGAGTCCCCTAACTTTGTTAAGAAGCTCCAACTTAATAACCAATTCGACTGTGTCAATGGACCTAGCTCTAGTGGTAGAGACAGCTATAGTGTCGCCCCTCTTGGACCTAGTTCTCCTAGTACCAAATTAGGAGTGCGGAGTCCTTCTGGTTCTCCTATATAGTGTTCCTTTTCTTCTAGTGCTTTTATAGAAGGATAGGTAACTGTAGTAACTACAGTAGTAATCACACCTTATAGTTCTGGTGGTAGTTCTAGCTCTGGCTCCTATACAGTAAGCTCATCCTCTAGTGTAGCAATTGGTAGGTCTGGAGCCTCATTAAATATTATATCGCGTGATTATACAATCTTGTTCTTAGTCAGTATCTAGACACAATAGATATAACTATTATTGCCTTTATAACCAACCAGGCGTCCCTTCTTAGCGCGCGGCGCCAGCTTCCTTAACTATACATACTCTGGTCCTTTAATATATACATAGGCAGTTATACCGTAACGTCATAGATATAGTATATTTAGTATGCGCATTTTAAACAGTTAATTATAGTACTCAGCGTTAATCTAAAACGGTAATCTAGTCTTATTTCTATAAGGTATTCTGTTCCAAATTCAAATCGCTGTCTTATAAGCTTCGTCCTATAGGTGTTCTGGTAGATTAGCCTTAATTATTATTAATCTAGCTATGCCCAATATAATGCCACTAATACGTTTAGGCGTTCCGTTCTGCTCAGAGGTATAGGGAGCTGTACGTAGTATATTTATACCCACTAACCCAGTATAGTTGGTAAGCTCCTTAATGCCGAACTCTCTACCGCCATTAATTATAAGTGAGCCGATATATTATTAAGTTTAGTTATACACCAGATTATTAAGCTATTAAAGCCCCTCTGCGGCAATCGTCTTCTTGGTTTCAAAGTAGGCGTATATATATCTGGCGTACGCTTCCACAAAGATTGCTATATATTTATTACCCCTAACTCCCTTCGGGGTGATATAGAAGGTGTTAGTATGCACACGTTCAAACGGACGCTGAGGTGGTATAGGTGTAGTTCGAGAGACCTAGCGCTTTACCAACGCTAGGTGATAGGCTTCGCATTAAGTCAAGGTGCCTATAAGGTTAAAGTCGCCTATCTTAGCCACCTTCTGTAGTACCTCCTTGCCCATATGGCCGAGTCGCTGATGCAGTATATTAATATCGAGTTGTTGTACGAAGGCGTGCGTAATATGTTAAGGCTTTGGAGCTAATCAAACCATATATAGGCCGTTTATACAGGTCGCTCTGCCCACTATAAAGTCATCTAAGTACTTCTAAATCGTACGGCCACCTGTTTTCTTGTTAGGCCCAATGTAGAGCTGCTTGCGCTTCTTAAGAGCTAACTCCGAGAGGAGTTTATAAGGTAATTTGGATACGAAGAAGGCCTCAGTAGCTACTATACAGGTACTGCCGTTGTCCATCAGTAAGGGTATATACACCGTTCCTTTACCAATCATATAGTGGGTAGTCCCTCCTGACGTTCCTATCACAGTAGGTGTCACTAGGGTCTTATAGTTAATAAACTCACTTTAATCATTACTTATTATAATATTGGAATAGGAGTTAAGGAACCAGTCGTCCTAATTACTATCATCTAAGTTATCAACCATAGCCATACTACTAATAAATAGACCTCCTGCTAAGCCTTTACCCGTTATCCCGACTTAATTTGAGTTTGGTGTAGTTACCTCCAATTCCTAGGGCGGATCTACGCATAGTATATCCTTGTTAGAAGGCTTCCACGTTAGGGGTCAAAGGTTCAGTTAGAGATAGAAGCACTTCTCTTTACCACCAGGATATCTATTCTTACAATAAACGCAGAACTTAGGCTTCCTTAATAATGTCGATCCTTCTATATTAGGTCTTGGTTGATCTTCTTTAGGTAGCTTCTTGCTAATTAAGGACATCACAGAGGTAGCTAGCCGAGTACAACTCTCGTCCATAAGATCACTCACCAGCTCCTCTATTATAATAAGGTCTTCCTCTCTTGTAACTCTCCTGGCTGCCTCTCAACAATTAGCTATCCAAATCAGAAACTCCTCCTCCACAGCATAAAGCAATCTAGCGTGCGCCTACTTCCTTAATATCGGCATTAACGCCGCATTTGATTTCCTTATACCCAAGACAAAAGCTTCTATATAGGCTTCAAGCGAGGTATAGTCTTTGCGATTAAGGTCGAGCCATTAGTTCTATATTTGGTAGTCGTAAACAAGACCTTATACGGTGTATAGTAATCGTATCAAATTAAGCAAATCCTTAATAGAGTCACGCGGCTTGCCCAATACAGCAAGTTAATTGCGAGTTAATTCTAACACTGCGCCCTTAATAACCTCAAGTCCCGTTATCTGTTTATAACGCCAATCTCTATGCTCATCCGTATTCAAAGGTGGCTCTACAGCCGTACCTTATATCATTAGTAGGAGGTCGTGAAGCTTAAGTCATTATATAATTCAACAATACCATTCTTCGTAATCGCTCTCCCCTTTCAATAGAGGAATAGCCCTAAGGGAGCTATGGTATTCCTTCTTTTTTTATACCGTGTCCGCCATGATATACAATCAATCGGTTTAACTGTATCGTACATAGCGTTAATCCGTATCGGTTTATTATGAATTTCTGTCGCACCATACCCGTGTCCAAATTTAAGGATATATAGCTTCGTGTCAACCAGTTAATTAGAAAATAAAATGTTGGTAGCACTTCGGTAGCTACGGTATAGCAATTGCTTGATTGGTTGTGTTATTGGTGTCTAAAGGGAGAAGAGGTCTATTCTACATATTGGTGGTAACTCTTATGGAGCGCGTATGCGCTAATCCCAAAATGGGAAAGAGTGAATGAAATGGGTCCAAATACTGGCAACTCTCTATGTGATTGGCCCAATAACCCGTACACGTGACATACCGCACGTGATATCAAAATCCAACTCCAGTCTCTGCATTCTACGTTTACTTAATTTCTTACTAACTACTTAACCTCTCTCCACCCATTCCTTCATATTCAAGTTGATTGTATTTATATTGACAAGGTTTCTTAATGCGTTATAAGCGTTTGCTTTTATTATTGCGTCTATAGGGTTTAAGTCGCCGTCAATCCATTTAATCTCCGTAATTATGCGTCTCTTATATAATTGGCGTAAGCACATTAAGTCAACCATTAATCTCTTCTCCTAAGTACTTCCTAACTTAACAAGGTATTTGTATAGCGACTTGGAATCTGTATAGAGTATAAGCGGGAGCTCTACCTACAAGATCTTCTCTATTGTAGACTTCAAGACCGCGCCGTGATTGAATCCGTAAGCTATTGCGTATAGTTTAGAGGCTAGAACTGAGCGAGTAACTCTCTTATACTTAATAGAGGACCAATAAACGATATTCGTACTGCCACTGTTGTCAGTAATTGCAATTATAAAGCCAATTTGCGAGGTGTTGTCAGCGTTATTAGTAAAAGAGGCATCTGTAAATACCACAATCTTAGGTAATTAGAGGTCTAAAGATATAAATCGCAGGCCTCTTAACTTGTTGTTAATTTGCTATTATAAACGCTTATTTAGCTTCTTTACGTCACCTTCTTTTAGGTTGGTAACTTAAGCCGCAAAGAAAAGATTAAATAAAGACTCTAGTTAGTATATAGAGGCAATATACGCTCCTCTTGTGCGTTAAGCAATATATTAATCTTTTAGGGTGACCGCAACTCTCTTAGTGCCTCTTAAACTCGTAAGATTAGTAGTCTTAAGGTTAACAAGGTTTAAGTTCTCACACTAGCATATTTAGTTAAATGTAATAGAGTTGTCGTTATTAAGAGTAATTTAACCGCCATTAAACTTAATTAGAGTACTTATTATAAGTTTCTTACGTTCCTTTGCCATAAACTTAGCGTTTATAAGATTGATTTCCTTATTTTATACAAACTCTTTATTTCCAATAAATAGAGTATTGTTGGTCTGGAGGCCAATAATTCCTACTTCAGCTTTATGCATGTAGAGGAGGCAAGGGTTATAGGTAGACTCCTTTATCTTAAGCTTCTCTATATGGTAAAGGTAGTATATTAAGAACTAATGGTTGCTAGCCTTAGGGATACTATATAGAGGCTTAATTACCTTTATAATGGTATTATCGCCGAGTTGCAAAATATCTAAGAGTTCTAGAGGTGGGTAAATATAGAAATCGCGATTTAAAAGAGTGGTAGATTGTACATACGCTTATAAAATGTCACAGAGGTATAAGGAGGCGCCTTCCTTAAGAAGAGAAGGTATAAGTGCGAGTATAATTCGTTAACTCAATCATTAAATAGTAGGTAACTGTATTAACACTAATTCCTTCTCCTAATTATTATAGGCTTATATAACTAATTATAACTTCTTAAACGCTTAATCAGTGCCCTTATTCTTAATATTATTAACAAATTGGGAGTTAAATATACGGGTGCCTTCTAGTACTGTAGAAGTATTAGCAATTCGAAATATACCCTTTTTAAATAGGCCGTTAATCTCCTTCGTATAGGAGTTAGTATATAATGGAATTGCTATATAGACAGTAACGTTAGGTCCACGAAATCATTTAGGTTGCTAGCGGTTGCGTTATAGTCACTAAATTAGTACCTCTTACTCCTCTTCTCCTTCGTTAACTTGCTCTTTGTTAGATTAATCTCCCTTAAAGTCTCCAACTATACTCTCTTTGTAATATAGCTTGATATAAGTTAATCGGAAATCAGTAACTCTAAATAAAAATTTAACCTTATAAGTCTCGCCAGTAATTCCAATTAATAGAAAGGGGCCTTTCTAGCCTCCTTTCTCTCTGTATACAAGCACTGGGGAATTAGGTAGCAGGTTATATAAAGCTTCTATATTAGAACCGTTTTAAGTATTAAGTGCGTTGTTAACCATTCTCTTAGCTCTCTCCTTCGTGATCTCTTCCATTGCTTTACGTATAGCAACAGCACGTTGTTGAATTAATAGTGCCGGTACGTCACTGTCTAACATTCGTAGGAAAGCACTAAATACCAGTAGAGTTAGTACCAAGCCGTTAGGGCCCATAGAATCATTTAACGCCTTAACAGCTATCTATAAATATGCCTCCTTTAAGATATCTAAACCTATCTCTTCTTAAATAATCTCGTAGGCGCAAAGAAGGGTTATATAACCTCATTCGACCTTTCCAATGCTCCAATAAGCCTTAACGGGCACGCACTTGGTCTTCGTTGCAACTATAGAGGCGTTTTAACAAAACTCACAGCTGTTAAAATTGGTGCCGGCGTTATATATAACTAAATCGGGGGGACTAAGATAAGTATCAAGCCAATAAGTATAAAGAGCCTCCTAGGTGGTTTTTATAGATATATCTTTTAGAAATCGGGTGGCAGTAAATCCTATAGCCTTATTAATAACGTGGAGTACTGGCTTGCCGTTAATGTAGAAGATATTGATAAATATTATATAATTAAAGTCCAAATTGTTAGGAAGCTTGAACTTAAATCTATATAGGGATTTGCCGTGCTTTTAATAATGGCAATAGTACTTAGTTAGCTTCTTAATTATCTCTTTATTAATATTATAACCTAAACGCTTAAGTAGAGCATATAACTTCCCAACTAAAGAATAGCCAAAACAACGGTGTAATTGTGACAACTCTATTGCCGTTAAGTAGCATGCTATTAATATAATTAATACAGTAACGAATTGCTATAGAGTCTTTCCCTATAGTAGGAAGGGGTAACCGAACTATTATGCCACTGGCACTGTTAATGTAGGAGTTACTACCTTATTAGTAAGGTTATTGTAGTAGCAACCCAGAGAGTCAAGATCTCGCAGGCTTATAAGAAATAGGGTATTAGCGTATATAACATAAAACACAATCTCTCCTACCGGTAATTATACTTTAAGAGAACCTACTAATAACGTTAAGCCAATTCCAAACTTAACCTTAATAGCGCCGGCGTTAGAAGTATTAAGTGTGGCTATTAAGTTAACGGTCTCCTTATATATAAGATATTAGCCAAATCTAGCAGTTAATACTCTTGCTGCTCCCATATCAATTATAATACCGTACCATTTGTCAGAGTTATATCGAGAGGTCTCTTTAGAGGTGGTTAAATACGCAAAAAGGAAAGTAAACTTATCAGGAACTACTCCTGTAAGTGCATATTAAGTTATAAGGTTGCTTAACTTCTCAACTATTAATAATATAAAGTATTTAGCGTGTTTAGTATCTTCTTTAAGATTAAGTATAAAGGTCTAAAAGTTATTAAAATCATCATCATCTTTAGTGCCTTTATATTCGGTAATCCATTGGGCAGCATTCCGATTAAAGGTATAGCCGTATTCACATTTATACTTCTCTTTTTAATCTTCTTGCTCTTCTTTTAAGTGTTTGGTAGACTAATAGCCTTATTTCTTACAAACAAAGCATCTCTTAACTTATAAGTCACGAGGGTTACGGAATTAAGGATTTCGGTCTTAAAGGTATCGTTCTTAAAGGTATCAAGTATTGCGATTCTAAGGGTATTGCGGGAAGCGTTAAAATCGCAAGGTACCGCAATTATTATAATCATTGTTATTACGAACGTATCGGCGGTCTATATAGTATACTTCTTCCTCTTCATCTTCTCCTATAATATAGGCAGCTATAGCCGGTGGGTAACTTCTCTCATAGGTAATAATTAAGCTTTAAAGAGAGTTAATTAAGGCTGGCAATGTATTAGGTGGTTAAAAGCATATATAACTGCAAGCTAAGTTGTCTTAACACGCAATAATTAAGCGCTATCGCAAAGCGGCGTCACCCTTTATAGTCTCATTGGCGCCGTTCTGTGCTTTTTGGAGGTCTCTAACTAAGATATTAAGGCATTCCTTCTTCTGTTTGGCCGTATTCTCCAGTTAAGATATAACTTCCTTTAGTATAAGGCTGTTAAATAACTAAAGTTAAAAGCGGCGGTGGTTATCGTTCTTAAAATAGGCTCGTGTTGCACCGCAAAGTTAAGCAAAAGTAGGTGTACTTTCTCTATACAATACTTAATTTGTAAAGAAGTGGTTAAGAGCATCATCCTTTAGTATATTGGAATATGCCTTTGCCTTCATTACATTATCAGTAATATTAAGTTGCTTACAGTAATTCTCAAAAATATTAAGTTTAATGTTAAAGTTATTATTCTAACCGCTGTATTTGTTGTCTACTATAATCAACTTTGTAAGGGAAATAATATCTCTAGCAGTACGGTCTGCTAGTAAGAGTAGAGGAGGTAAGTTTTAGTATTGTATAGATTATCGTTTAATATTGTTAAGGTTGCTAACTCATACTTTAACTCCGCCTATCTTTAGTATATATGCTATAAGGTTTAACTTAAATTCTCCGTTCTTTAGTATTATTTGTTGAATCTCTAGTATTATCTAAGCAGTCGGCTCTTCCTCCTAAAGGCATTTATACAGTGCGTCGTTTAGCTTAGGAGGGCGATTTAACTTATATACCTAAACTCTATACTTACGCAGAGCACTTCGTAAATTGCGTAAGTGTGTCTTATTAACTTCATTAAATAGCTATGCCGTCCATTTATTGAAGTCTTCTTTAAATTGCTCCCAGAGATTACTATCTTGCAACTATAATTAGTTATAGACCCAGCATTTATATCTTATAAAAGCATCTCTCTTATCTTTCTCCTTATTTATGGGATTAAAGCCGTTAGGCTACTAATCCTTGTTCTTTGGCTTTACTAACCAGTCCGCCATAGCTCGTATTTATTGTATGGGAGGAGGTAAGGAGGGAGGCAGAATTAGTCGCTATGGGGTTTTCGGAGGTATAGAGGGAGGGAAAGTTGTTAGTATAGAGGCCGTATTAAGTTCGTAGGTTGCAATAAACAGTAAAACGCGCAGGTGCCGCGAATGCGTAATAGACGTGATATAGAAAGACGAGCACAGGCAGGCCTCTGAATCTTTAAATGTAAATTAAGTTGTAGAAACACGAGTATAGGTAGGCGTCTACTTCTTAACGCGTATTCCCTAGCAAATCTCATATAAGGGTTCTCTACACAGGCAGGTGGGCCTTTCGTGGTTAATTCCTCTTTAAAATAGTACCGTCTCCTAATCTATGATCACTGATTAGTGTTAGTAGCACTTCGGTAGCTACGGTATAGCAATTGCTTAATTGGTTGTGTTATTGGTGTCTAGAGGGAGAAGAGGTCTATTCTACATATTAGTGGTAACTCTTATAGAGCGCGTATGCGCTAATCCCAAAATGGGAAAGAGTGAATGAAATGGGTCCAAACATAAAATTACAGCTAATAGAGGTTTAATTAAAGCTACAAGAGGGCTTATAACCTGTCAGACGCTAAGTAGGCTGATGGAAATGACATATATAATACTCTATAAGGAAGAATCTCAGGGGCTTAAAGGCCCTGAGAAGATATCTACAAGATGGCCCGCGCGTTGTCACGTAACACGTCACGTGCACGTCGCTGAGCTCAAAGAGACTGCCCAAGCACCCCCCCTACCAACAAAGCATCGCACGGTATTATACTATTACTGAGGTATTTTTATATAATAGAGGCTCTATATTAATTAACCCGAGTTTATAAGTGGTCTATTACTTTTGGGTCCTGGAATTTAAACCCCTGCCAAGCCAACTTCTGATTGGTTAGAAACAAAACTGCGCGTAGTAAGTTGTGGCAGAATCCACGTGACGAACATTAAAATATTATAAATATTAAAATATCTTAGTATTGCACCCTTCCTTTTTGTTGATACCTTAATTAATACTACTATATATATTGTAAATATGGCAGATCCTACTGTAATTAAGTGTAGCAAGTGCTATATCTATAAGCCCCGCCTTAACTTTGTTAAAGACAGCCCTTTAAAGAAGCTTTTAAAGCTATGCCAGTTATATTGGTTAAAGGTATGTCTTCCCTATATATTACTTCTACTTCTGCTTACTTTTCTAGGTCTCTAAATATAATTTAAATAAGCGGGGGGCTCTTGCAGAGTTAGGTTCTACTACTAAAAATTATCCTATAAGGCGCTAGCGAACTGCTTCACCTAAAAATAATACTAAGAACGCCTTTCTGCCTTGTGGCCAGAATAGCTAAGATACCCCTAAAATAGCTTAATGGTGGAAGACAATTAGGGCAATATAATAGGGGCACCGCATTCTTAATTGGTAGGGTAAAGCTTACTTGTCTACTCCTCTGCTATATATTATAGATAAAGCTCCACGCAGTAGAAGAGGTACTCTAGATGGCCTAAATACGTCTTTGTTGGAACTAGCTCCTATGCCTGCTCTACCGCCAATACCTATTTTAGCGCCACTACTACCTTTCTCACGGTAAGCTCTGACTATAGCTATTATACTACTACCCATTTTGGCTGTTAATTGGGAGCGAATTAAGAAGTTCAGGAGAATACTATAGCCTAAATATATAGAGACGTGCAGTTATTGCAAGGAGCAGTATGTAATGGGACTAGCCTAGTTACAGTAGGAATGTCTTAGTAAAACACTTAACAGATAACTGTATAAAACTATTTGTAAACTGTTTATAACTGTCTACAACTGTCTGTAACTGTCCGCGATTGTCCGCTATAATCTACCGTTTTCCACTAAGTTCTGCTAACTTGATTAAATTCCACTAAATTCCACTAATATAATGGAATTTGGTTGAAACTTGTTAAAATCCGCGTGGGCTTATACCTACGCGTCTACTACTAAGACCCTAAATATTTAGTTATAAGTTTCCTATATTCCTTTCTCTTCTTTACGCAATGTCTTGTTCTCTTTAAGAGCTATATACCCTTCGATTTAAATAGAATTTATATTATTCCTTTAAATCTTCCCTAAAGCCTCTTCGCGCCCTTATACTACGTTGCGTTAAAATAACTACTATTAGAAATGGTAAATAAACCTAAATCCCTTTTAACAACTATGAGTATTATGTCCCTAGTTAGGGAACAATTAACTATAATGCAATAATCCTTTACGGATACCCTAGCTTAGTAGCGGGCTGCACTAGAAGCCTAATATTAGCAATTAATAGAAGCACTCCACGAAGAACTCCATAACGTTAAGGCTTTTTTGTTAGAGACCCTAATAACAATACCTATAAATAAAATTAAAATAACCGTATCTAAACCTAACCTATTAAATGCGAATACTAAACTAGTAATAGTAACTTAACCTATATCTATAATAAGTTTAATACCTACTATAAAATCTAAAAAGCTCCCTAATCCTCTAATGTTTAATAGAAATTAAAATAACCTATATCCCTTTATAACCAAGCTTTGTCTTAAACTTTTAATAAACTATAACTGATACCCTACTAAAGCTAGCAAGGTTAGCTACGGAATGTCTTATTTAAGTAAGGACGCTGTATATACTATAGATCCATTCTTCTGTAATAGCACCTTTGTTAATTTTGAAATCTTTATCTCTCTACTAGAATAAATATATAATAACGCTAGCCGTGAATATATAGCTGTTACTAAACTTAAGAACCTATAATAACGGAACTAAGACTTTACTAGCTTTTTTTTTAGAATTTTTAGGCCTTATTAGCGAACTAGATTGGAATGAAGCCGCTAGAGTTGCTGCCCTTTAATAAGCTATCTTGGATGAAATTAGAGCCTAGTTAGTAGGTAGGAAACTACTAAAAAACCTGTCCAAATTTGCTATAATATGCTAACGAATTAATGAGGATCTTTAATATAATAAATAAACTTATTTTCTGAAGTTAACCACACCTTGCGTTTAAAATACCCTGAAATGCGATCTGTCTCTAAAACCTAAAAGCCCTATATATGACCCTATGGACCTTGATGCCGCTTGATCCTATGCACCCTTGGGAACTAACGAACGAAGAACTTAAGCCACAAATAGAGAATGCCTTGGATGCGGTAAAAAAGGATATATTTAAAAGCATTGCCAAACTTACCCCTTTAAAAAGGTCTGCCGTAGCTCCTCCTGTTTCTTAAATTATATCCGTTCCTTAAGCCGTACTTGTTCCTTAAATTGTACCCACTCTATAAATTATACTTAAATGCTACAAAGCATCTTGCCCTTAGTTAATTTGGAAAACGAATTATCCTAAGGCTAAGTCGCGCCTTAGGATAAAAAGTGGAAGAGTATAAGTGTCTAGGCTCTTCTAGCGCTAATATATAACATAACTCCCTTAATATACTTAATAAAATTTAAATACTTAGAAAATAGAAGGAAGTATAAATCCTTATAAATAGCAAAGCCACTAGTATAGGCTTTATTAACACGAACTATATAAAAACTTAACGACTAAATTTGAAGAAACTTAACGAGCCCCAAGGCCTATAAGGCTTTAATGGCAAACCCTTAATATATGGTGAAATAACGCACTACGCCCTAGTAAAAATGTAAATAGGTAAATACTTTAAATATATCTCCCTGTTTGTAATACCCTTAAAGTAATATAAAGTTATACTTGGACATAGATGGCTAAAACAACACAACCCTTTAATTAGCTGGGTTAAAGAAATACTAAAGTTCCGTATAACTTACTGCTGAAGTTATTGCTTAAAAAACCATTTGCCCTACAAACATGCATATAACTATTTAAATTTAATATAATACAAATTACCCTTACCACGAACCTTAAGCTAACATAATAAATTTATAACTGCTAATTATAACAAAGAATGTGAAGATGTTTTATTAAAACCTTTTAAAATTTGGATAATATAAGCCGCACCCTTTATTTTGTTAGTAAAAAGACGAGATTATAAAATCTTTACTATAACTATAGAAGATATTAAGAAAGCACTAGAACCGAAATAGTATATTAATCCTTAACCTTTTATACCTAAAGAGTACTACGACCTAATTAATGAGTTTAAAAGATAATTTACAAACTAACTAGCCCTGTATTAAGATAAGCACGATTTTAAGATAGAACTTAAGCCGGGTATAACACTAAAGTTTAGTCCGCTATATGGTATATTATAGGAAGAATTGCTTGTAATATAATAATACCTTAATAAGCATCTGGAAAAAGGATTTATTTGTCCTAGTTAATCTCTATTTACCTTACCCGTACTATTTATTAAAAAGCTAGGAGGAGGCTTAAGATTCTATATTAATTATTAAGCTCTAAATATAATTATAATTTAAAACCGATATCTAATTCCCCTAATTTAAGAGACGCTTAACTATTTAGCGAAGGTATAGTACTTTATAAAGCTTAATATAGTTGCAGCCTTTAATAAAATCCGTATATAAGAAGGAGATAAGAAGTATATAGCTTTTTATATATAATAAGGACTCTTTAAATACCTAGTAATACCATTTAGCGTAAAGAACGGTCCCGGTACGTTTTAGTAATACGTTAATAATACACTTCGTAAATTCCTTAATGTATTTATTACTGCGTATATTAATAATATCTTAATTTACTTATCCTTGCTTTCCGAACATTAGAAACACATTAGAATAGTCCTTAAACGCCTACGAGATGCGGGCCTATAATATAATATTAAGAAATACAAGTTCCACGCGTCCAAGGTTATATACTTAGGCTTAATAATATCCTATAATAGAATTAAAATGGACCCTAAGAAAGTCGCCGTGATTATAAATTGGGAAAGCCCTAGTAATATATAAGATATTTAAGGATTTCTAGAATTTATAAATTTCTATTAATAATTTATTAACCACTTCTTAGAAACTACTTAGCTATTAATAAACCTAATAAGAAAGAATATAAAATTTAAATGGACCACTAAATGCGAACAAGCTTTTAATAACCTAAAGTATTATTTTATAACTGCTCTAATTCTTACCCACTTTAACCCTAACCTTAAATGCATTGTGGAAACAGACTCGTCCGATTATACGCTAGGGGGAGTGTTATCATAATATAATAAGGATAGTAAGCTATATCCAGTAGCCTTTCTCTCCCAGAAACTCGCCCCTGCTAAATTAAACTATAAGATATACGATAAGGAACTGCTTATAATTATTAAATGTTTTAAATAATAGCGTCCCAAGCTTAAAGGATTATTATTCCTAATATATATATTAATAGACTATAAGAACCTACAGTACTTTATAACTATAAAGCAATTAATATAGCGCCAAATTCGTTAGGCCGAATACCTTTTATAATTTAACTTTAAGATTATATACTAACCGGGCAAACTTAATTAGAAGCCTAATATATTAATATAATAATTACAGAACCTACCTATAAATGCTGCGGATAAACGGATTATAAATTAATTATGGATTTTATTACCTCCCGAATGTTTTAAAAAACTACGTCCTATATTCCTAGATATGGAACTTAATAGAAATAAATTAGAAGTTAATAAATAGGAAATAGAAATTAATAAGCTAATAGAATACAAATACAAGAATAACATATGGATAATAGATATAATAAAAGCGATTTAAACAGAAAAACAATAGTATAAGGATATTACACTTGCTAAATACGAAATTTAAAAAAACTAATTATACTACTAATAGAAGATAGTAGTTCCAAATTCCGAACCCTTATAATTTAAAATACTCAAATTTATATACAACTTCCCTATAGCAGGGCACCCTGGCCGTGCGAAAACTTATAAAATTGTTTAACAAGCATACTACTGGCCTACGATGCACGACTATGTACGAAAATACGTTTAAGCATATAGGATATGCGTGCGTAGAAAGACCTCTTATATAAAGAAGCAAGGAGTACTTTAACCGCTACCAATTCCAATATAAAGATAGCGCAATATCTTAATTAACTTTATAGTTAACTTGCCTAATAGTAATAGGTTTATAAATATTATAGTAGTTATTAACTACCTTATAAAAATATAATATATAATTCCTATAGACTTAATTAATGCGATATTAGTAGCTAAATATTTTATTAAGCACGTCTTTAAGCTACATAGACTTCTTAATATAATAGTATTTAACCGCGAAAGCTAGTTCGTTTTAGACTTCTAGCAAGCTTTATATAAATAATTAAGCATTTAAACATAACTCTTAACTATATTTTATTTAGAGATAGATAGCCAAACTAAAATCACGAACGTAATTATAGAATAATACTTATAAATATACTACTCCTACCTGTAAGATGACTGGGAAAAATAGCTGCCTTTAGCTAAGTTTACCGCGAATAATATAATAAACGTATTAATAGGCGTAACGGTATTCTACGCGACCTACGGATAAGACCCTTAACTTAGATTTAAACTACAACCTAAAATTAATATAATAGGACCTATAATTAAACGGATTTAGTTAATTAACGCGCATAACTTCGCTAATTAAATAAAGCAGTTAATGGAACTATTATAAAGTGAATTAATATATGCTTAAATATTATAGGAATAGCATGCGAATAAAGGACGAGCTCCCACATGGGACTTTAAGGAAGGTAATATGGCCTACCTAAATACATAAAACCTGAAGACTTAACGGCCCTTAAAGAAACTTAATTAGAAGTTTGTAGGCCTGTACTAAATTAAGAAGAAACTAAGCCTATACGCCTATAAGCTTAAACTGCCGACTAAGATAAAAATACACCTAATGTTTTACGTAAGCTTATTATAACCTTTAAAAGATAATCCTATAACTTATAAAGTGCTGCCGCCACCTCCCGTAATTATTAATAATAGTAACGGTTCTTACTTTATTAACTTAATTAATAATATGCGATAGAAACTATAATCTAAACAATTTAAACTTCTTGTTAAGTAGGAAGGATATAAAACACAAACCTAGGAAACCTATAACTAGATTAAGGCTAACGCGCCTACTTTAGTAAAAGAGTTCCATAAGGACTATCCTTTACGGCCTGCTCTGGCTGGATAGATATGATATAAAGGTAAATAACTGCTACCTAACACGAAGATATAAAACACAATAGTAGGAAACTTAAAATTAAAAAGAACTTAAAATATATTATAACGCTTATAATGCGATAAGTTATAAATTCTTAACTAAATTAAATTGTTTTAGACCTTCGGCTAAAAAGGGGGGATACTATAACGGGACTAGCCTAGTTATAGTAGGAATGTCTTAGTAAAACACTTAACAGATAACTATATAAAACTATTTATAAACTGTTTATAACTATCTACAACTGTCTATAACTATCCGCGATTGTCTGCTGTAATTTACTGTTTTCTACTAAGTTCTGCCGACTTAATCGAATTCCACTAAATTCCACTAATGTAATAGAATTTGGTTAAAACTTATTAAAATCCGCGTGGGCTTGTGCTTACGCGTCTGCTGCCAAGACCCTAAATATTTAGTTATAAGTTTCCTATGTTCCTTTCTCTTCTTTACGCAATGTGACGGTGCTAGAGCGCGACCTGCCAAATTCTGCTATGCTGCTGCCATATTCTGCCAACCTATGATTGGCTTGCTTACTGCTAGCGCCTTGGCGGCTGCCCCTTTATATATATTACTATGGTCCTTGTGACCCCCTTCTTTTCTTCTTCTTAGCTTAGTATCTTTACTAGATAATAATCTACAAGCTTCGGTTTAGAGGCATTTATGCGAGCCATTATATTATATTAAGCTCTCCCTATATTGCCTGGGAAGGCCTTAATAATATCCCACCCTAAAGAATATTCGTCTGCAACGACGCGTTAATGCGCTATACTTAGACACTAAAACAACTCTATACTACCTAGGAAGGCCTTGATAATATCCTACTTTATAAGCTAGATAGGACTGGACCTATACCCCCGGAATTAAAACTAAAGCGTATAATACTGATAAACCCTAGGTAGCCAATAATAGTACCTAAAGCAAGCTTATCTAAAAGAGCTACCCTAACCCAAGAAGAATATAAGATTTAATTAGGATCAGAAATTAAAGATAATAATAATATTATGGATATATATAAACAGATTTATACCCTAACGGCTAATTAAGAAGCCGACCGTTTCTAAGCTTAAAGTATACAGGAGACCCTATAAGAGATCCTAGACAGCCTTATAGCCCTATAAAGCAGCTTAGCCCCCCCTTCTAAAAGTCCTAGTTGTCCTATTAACTTAACCAAATGTGATATACTAGGGAGTACGGATATAATAACAAAGTAATTAAAGTCCGTTAAGCTCCCTAACCCCTAACCACTGTCCAATAGGATAGACCCTACCTTTAAAAATTGGAGAATTTAAGTATAAGGAAAGCTCCACGTTAACTATAACTATTTCCTTTCCAAAGAAGCTAAAATGCTTTACCTCTTTAGTTGAACTATAGGGGACGCCTAACGGCACCTTTAAGCTAAGTTTAAGGACGATTCCCCTGTCCGATTTATATCCATTAACGAGATAATATGGCACCTAGCTGCTATCTACGTTAACCTAAATAAAGTATAGGATGTCTAGTACGACTATAATTGCCTAATAATAAAACCGAATTAACCCTTTACCGAGTTCTAGACTTAATTCCTATACCTTGCGGGAGAAGGCTAGGTTCCCCTTCAGAACTACTGTTTAGATCTGTATAATAAGCTAACAATCTAGCTATAAAAAAAGATTGCTGTAACTTTAGATAACCTACTAACCTATAAAAGACTCGCAGCTTATTGCCTATTATTAGACTTAGAACTAAAGCGGATCAACACCCGCCCTAATTAGCAGAAGCAACTATGTAGCGATTAGAACTCGTTAGCTATACCTACAAGGGCTAGAGTAGGAAGATAAGCCACAACTGCTCTTATACTAAAAGCGGTTATAACTATACACTAGCGAGCCTCGCCTGACTAGCCATGTACCACGCCCTCAGCTGGTCCCTATTGTAATACCCCAATCGACCCTACCTTGGCTATATGCTATAACTGCGATAAGGAGGGTTACTTTGCCTTATCTTGCCTAGAGCTAAAGGATATAGGCGATATTAAGGAGATGGAGGAAGGAGAAACGTTTGATAAGTTAGGAAAAGAAGAACCCTAGGGAAAGACTTCCCCCTAGGGTACCCTATTAATCTTAAAGAGATTAATCTAAGTTAGTTAATAGGTGGAAAACACTTTACGGTTCCATGTATAGTATCTTAAAATGGATATAGAGTTAACAAAACTGCCCTTATTAACACTAGAGTAAATGGCTTTGCCTTTATAAATACTGCCTATATAAATAATGTTGCTAAGTTTCTAAATATAGAAGCTACTAGACTAGAAAAGCCTATCTAAATAAAAGGCTATAACAGTTAAGCCAGTAAGCCGGTTACCTATGTCTTAAAGTTATATGTCGCTCTTAATAGACGACGCTAGTATAGTATCCCCTTTTATATCCTAGACCTAGGGTCCCACGATATAATTCTTAGCCAAAAATAGATGTCCTATTTTAATATTTAGCTAAATATATAATAAAAACAATTTGTCTAGCTAAAAGATAGACTAAAATTACCCTCCTTTATTAAGGAAATCCGAACTAACCGCAAGATACTAGCCGCGAAGGCTAACCCTACCTATTAGTAGGATGTTAGGGACTGCAACCTAGCTTTCACCTAAGAAGATGCCTGCTGTGAGGCCAGAAGGAACTTATTTATACTAACAGAGATACTCCCCTAGAGCGCTACAGTTAATAAAGACTCTACTTACAGTAGTGGGATAGATAGTAACATAGATAACGTCCAAATTACGCAGATCTAACTAATAGGGAAGAGAACATACTAATAGGATATAAGGGACGACTTCTAAAAGATGCAACAGGAGCTAAAAGGAGTAATAATAACGCCTTTACCTTAGAAGCCCCTAAAGTCCTATATACCCCCATTATTACGCGACCCCCCTATAGTAGATATTACTGTAATTAGCGCTATAGCGTTCCACTTTAATATATATAGGAGGGACAATAAGGTCTTTATAACTAGCTTATATAAAATTAACCAGATTATTGCTAAGAGGGAAGAAGAGCTAGCTAAGGAAACTAATAAGGAGCTAGTTAAACGCCTCTTTCCTACTATCTATGCGGGATATAAGGACGCATTCTTAAAAGTGGTATTAGATAAGTTACCCCCTTACCAGATATATAATTATAAGATTTAATTAGAAGCCAATAACTCGCTAGGCTATAGCCCTCTCTACTAATAATTAACGGATAAGCTAAAAGCAACTAAGCAGTACTTAATTGATAACCTTAATAAAGGGTTTATTAAGCCAAGTTAAGCCCCTTTTACTTCCCCTATCCTATTTATAAAAAAGCCTAATAGAGGCCTTCGTTTCTATATTAACTATTAGAAGCTAAACGTTATTACTTAAAAGAATTAGTATCTTATTCCTTTAATTAATAAGACCCTTATATGTTTAAGCTAGGTAAGGATCTTTACTAAACTTAATATCCGCTAAGCGTTCTACTAAATTAGAATAGACCCTGCAGCTAAAAATTTAATAATGTTCTGTACCTGTTATAGGTCCTATAAATACAAAGTTCTTTCTTTTAGATTAATAAACGGACTGGCTACGTACCAAAGGTATATAAATAACGTTCTTTTTAATTACCTTAATGAATTCTATATGGTATACCTAGATAATATTCTTATTTACTTAAACAATGAACTTAAGTACTAAGTTTATATTAAAAAGGTCCTAGAGAGATTATAAAACGCAGGCTTACAAGTTAATATTAAGAAATATAAGTTTGGGATAAAATAAATAAAGTACCTTAGGTTCATCGTTAGTATAAAAGGAATTAAGGTTAACCCTAAAAAGGTTAAAGCAATCTATAACTAGAAACCCCCTTATACCATAAAGGGGATCTAGTTCTTTCTTGGCTTCTACAACTTCTATTACCGTTTTATCCGTAACTATAGAGTAATAGCAAAGCCTCTTATACGATTTACCCGAAAGAATACGCCTTTTACCTTTAATAACAACTGTATAGAAGCCTTTAAAGAGATAAAAGATTGGCTTATCTCTTCTCTAATTTTTTGTCACTATAACCCAGACCTTAAATTAATACTAGAGATGGACGCTTCTAATAAAGTTATAGCGGGAATCCTATTATAGTTACATCTAGACGGCGAATAGTACCCTATTGCTTTCTTCTTAAAAACAATGGACCTAGCTGAGTATAACTACAAGGTATATAATAAAGAAATACTAGCTATTATCTAATTGTTATCCTAATAGCGCGTAGAGCTTAAAGGCACAAACTCCTGGATTAAAATATATACGGATTATAAAGCCCTAGAGTACTTTATAACTATAAAGTAGCTTACTGGACAATAAGCCCGCTGGGCTAAAATACTCCCTAAATTCTTTTTTATAATTATATATTATTCTAGCAAGTAAAACACTAAAGCTAATATACTAACCTAAAGGGAATAAGATGTAGGACCCTAGGATAAGCTAAAGACCTGATACTAGACGCGCGCCCTCCTTTATCCTAAATAGCTTAACCTGTAAATTCTTAAAGAACTAGACTCTGAATAGAATAAGCTAGTACCCTTAGAGGGAGTAGTCTTGGATAAACTAATAGGGCTAGTTAACCGCATTCTAACTATAAACCGCATGGCTGACTTCCTAAAAGCCCTCTATAACTAAGCCGCGAAGGAGGACCCTAATTTGGAAATAGAAGAAGGACTACTTCTATACTAAAAACGGCTTATAGTTCTAGATATTAATAACCTATAGATAGAGTTAATTCGCGAAGCCCACTATTAAGTCTCTATAGTATATCTTAGTTGTAATAAGACCTACTAACTACTAGCGCCCCATTACTACTGGTAAGGACTTCTATCTAATATAGATTGATTTATTAGAAACTGCCACGCCTATAGACGCGCAAATGCCCCTAGGAATTAAACTCCTAGGTAGCTATAACTGCTGCTAGTTCTAGAACGCCCTTGGTAATATATTATTATAGACTTTAAGTCATTTCTAAAGGACGCCTACGGCCACAATGCAGCCTTTATAGTGGTTAATTAATTATGCAAGCAATCTATCTCCCTCCCTTGTTTTAAGACTATAACTGTGAAGGATATAGCCCGCCTCTATATTAACAATATCTATTGATTCTATGGCGCCCCTAAATTAATTGTCTCTAACTATGGCCCCTAGTTTATATCGGATTTCTGGAATAAACTCTGCCGTATCTTTAGGATTAAGATTAAGCTCTCTACTATATTCTACCCTTAGACTGATGGCTAAACTGAGATTATAAACCAGTACCTTAACTAGCGACTACGGCCCTTTATAGACTACTATTAGGACAACTGGTTGGAATTACTGCCTATAATAAACTACGCGCAGCTTACACTCCCCTATAATAGTATAGGGATGTCCCCATTTAAACTGCTCTATGGGTATACACCACAAACATCCTTTAATTGGGATAGGCCTACTGAACCCACTACGGCCCGTGAACGCCTTAGCTATAAAGAGGCCTGGGCATTTACTAAGAGAATACATAGAGCCTAGGAGACTGCTTAAACAATTATAAAAAAGGCGCAAGAAAAAAAGGAGTCTAATATAAACTAATATTATCATAAGGAAGACTTCTAAGTAGGAGATAAAGTATAGGTGTTAACAAAGAACTAGAAAACCTAGAGGCTAAGCTATAAGTTAGACCACTAAATGGCTAGCCTATATAAGACTCTTTAAAAGGTAGGATATTCTTTTAAGGTTAAGCTACCAGAGTTAATAAGGATCCACCCCGTCTTCTCTTTAAACCAGCTATAAAAGGCTGCGGATAATCCACTACCTAGACAGTATAACAACCCCCTACTACCAATCCAGATTGCTAAGGATGAAGAATAGGAAGTTAAAGAAATCCTAGCAGTAAAAAAGGTTTATAATGTCTTAAAATACCGTATAAGCTAGGTAGGCTATAATAATAACCTAGAGTAGTACCCCGCATCTAATTTTAAGTACTCCCCCTATAAGTTACGGGACTTCTACCTAGCCCACCCTAACCTCCCTAGACTACCACGTAAATTAGACAACTGGATTAAATGCTAGGAAGAAGGGTTAGATAATTATAACAATTTAAATAATAATAGGGAGCTTGGACAACGCCTAAGGGCAGGCTTTTTTAGGAGGGGGGGGTGATATAATAGTGCTAGAGCGCGACCTGCCAAATTCTGCTATGCTACTGCCATATTCTACCAACCTACAATTGGCTCGCTTACTGCTAGCGCCTTAGCGGCTGCCCCTTTATATATGTTACTATGGTCCTTACAACCCCCTTCTTTTCTTCTCCTTAGCTTAGTATCTTTACTAGATAGCAATCCACAAGCTTCGGTTCAGAGGCATTTATATAAGCCGTTACACGCAACGTCTTGTTCTCTTTAAGAGCTATATACCCTTAGATTTAGATAGAATTTATATCATTCCTTTAAATCTTCCCTAAAGCCTCTTCGCGCCCTTACACAGTGGTTCCAAATAGGCCTAGCTATAGAGGGTAGTGTTTACGCCGTAGCTAAGCACCCGATGAGTCGCTGAGCCATATGTAACATATATAACCCCCATTAATATCCGCGAATGTTTACAGCTAAGCCTACGGCCAAGTCGTGAACATTTTTAAATGTCTTGCCCCCCCTAATCGAGCCGCTAATACACGTATACCATTGGCCTATTGGGCTAGCCATGCTCCCATGTATTTACCCTATACGGTAAGGTCACTTATCCAGTCGCTAAGCGGCCAATAGGTAGATCTGCTTTCTCTACCTCTCCTCCACAGTCTACATCTACGTATATTTAAAAAATAGAAACCCCCTCTACAGCGCCACTTCTCTAGCAGCATCCTATTTTAAAAATAGCGTTAATTAATATTAGTTGCATAGAGATTAACGTCGCGAATAATACCAAACTACGCGCTAATGCGTAGAGTATCCTCGCCCTTATATGTGCTAAAAGGCCTAAAAATATATCTCTAAATTATAAGCCAAAGCAGAAGGAGTTTAAGGTAAATAGGTAGGTACTTTATAGAGTAGTATACTAGCTAACGCGGGCCTTTTCCTCCTAGGCCTTCTGTAAAAAAAAGTAGTACTATAACAGCAATACCGTTATAGAAGAAAAGCTTCTCCTTTTTCTTATTAAGGAGATTATAGACCGGCCACTAAAAGCAAAAAGCTGTAAAGTTAGTAATAATATACCCTAGGACAAGACGCGGCTCTCCTAGCACTTAGTTTATAGCTATATTACGGCCCTAATAGACCTCTACTAGGCGTAGAAGGCTATCCCTTCCGCTGGTACATTTCGTCCTACTATTATCGATAAGAGTTGGCCAATAGAATCAATAGGATCGAGGCTGCGTGACCATACGCGTACTTTTGATTCTGGTGTTCGCGCACGGTCCGCCTCTCGTAGGACGCTACCAGCGGAAGGGATAGGGATAAATAGTCACTAGTCCCTATAGGAGAATAATATTAGGGAATACTTAAAGATTCTATAATAGAGGGATGCGTAGTGGGAAAAGAACTAGTTTACGGACAAAGGTAAAGATATACTACTTAATAGATATATAAATGACGAGTTTAAGAATATCTGCCGCTAGCTATAGGCCTATAGAAACTCCTTACTAAAATGCTACCTCCATATACTTATGGATATCCTACTAGGCTACTATATACTTACCTATGGCGGCAATAGGCGCTCCACTAAGATCTTAAACCTATTTACCTTTAAGTTTAAAGGCGAAGGCCTTACACGCTATATGCCCCTAATATTTACTCTACGCGCTAGTAAGTAGAACTAGTATAGCTACCTTAAGACTATTAGGGCTCTATATAATAAGAAGCCGCTTATCTATATACTTAGCCGGCTAGCTTTCTACCTTTTATATTACTAGGACCTTAGCAATAAGCTATTACCAGACTTTAGTAAGTAGTTAGTATAGTATAATATCCGCCTAATTAAAAGCAGCGCTGGGGACTATAAGACGGCCTTTTTATATAACTTGCAGTAGGAGTAGGTTGCTAAGGCATTTTAGTATATTAGCATCTTCTTATAAAAGAAAACCTATATTAGATAAAGCGCTAGCACTAAAACAGCAGAGCTAAAAGGGGTTAGTAAAGACTAGATTAGATATGCTAGTAGGCAAAACTAGGAGTAAATAGTTAGCTATTACTTAAACTTACTACTATAGGAGTTTATGTGGATAATAGCTAGCTATATACTGCAGATAGACTATTTTAAGATTTATAGGGCAAGCGTCGCCCCCCCTAATATACTACTATTAAAAATCTAGCTAGAGCTAGATATCTAAAAGGGTTAGTTTAGCCCTTAGGTTAGCTAGATTAATAACCTTATAGCTATAGGCGCTATAAACCTCCTATTCTACCTCTAGGAGGTTATTCTATAGGACTTAGTAGTCCTCTATAAGATATTCCCAAGTAGCCCTATATAGAACCACCCTATCTTCTAGTATAAGGCCTATCTACCTATCGGTATCACCCAAGTGCACTTATATGGCCTATTAATCGTAGATTTGTCTGGTGTTTAATAGGTATAGAAAGCAGAGGATCGTAAGGATCGCAGTGCCTAAGTAGGGGGCTGATGAGTTATCATAAGGATGACTAATTAGAGACACGAATGACCACATAACCTCTGTCCATATATTCCGACACTACCCTTTACACAGAAGGTTAAAACCTGCCTATAGTAGGAGGAAGAAGGCCCTAGCTAACTATTAATACTTTATTAGGCCGTGCTAGCTATTATAGACTACTTAAAAACTATAGATACCTAGAACAACTAAAGAGCATATAAAAACAACTAGAGATTACGCGAGCTATAGGTGTTAATTAACTATCTAGCTAAGTCCTAGTAGGCATAGTCTTTATAACTTTAATTGCTTATATCTAATAGCCTTACCTTTTAGCTTAAGGTCCCTTTAGCACGGCTACTAATAGTATATCTACTAATAGTACGTCTACTAGCGCCTCTATCTATTGCGGGATTAAGCTAGTATATATTAGCCTAGGTAAGCGCTATAGCTTCCCCTTTACTAGCACCGCCATAGCTATAGCTATAGTAAGGGCTTAAGTTTAAGCTTAAGCTTAAGCTCTAGCCTAAGCAGCCGCCTATATATTATATATGCCGCACAGTAAAGTCTATATGGGCCCTTTAGCGTAAGTAGACTAGGGGCTTAAAGGTAATCCTTTTATAGTAGCACTAAATTCTAAATAGGGTAGTAGGTAGTAGGCCGGCTGGTAGAGCAAGCTTTAATAATACTCCCTATAGCTTAAGGTTATTAAGAAGATTAAGCAGGTTATATAGGCCTAAAGGGTTAGCGAGGAAGCGGCTATATAGTAGGTTAATCTATAGCAGGAGCAGATACAGTACTTACTAGATTAGCTTTATAAATGGCTTTAAGTAGGTAAAAAAGCTGTTAAATAGTATATATCTCTAAAATACTAAGTCTTCTATTAAAGCCTTTATCTATAGCCCCTTAGGGGCTCATTTTAGTACGGTATAAGTTTAGTAGGGTACTTGTATAATAGTAGCGCCTAACTTAAAATATAAATATCTTTATTAATCCACGGCTAATTTTTATTATTCTAGTATAAGCAGAGAGCTCTTAATTAGCTCTATGTATAGCGCTTAACGGGTATTAAGAGCGTGGCGTTACTAGCAATTATAGGTCGACTATAGATATAGGGTAACATCTATATACGCTAAGCGTATGGGCCTCTTTGCCTGCAAAATCTAACTTAGCTGCTAATTTAGCCACATAAATTAAACTGTAGATATACTATTGCTATTGACAATAAGCTTACTACTGCGCAACAGCAACCTTAGTTAGTTTTATACACCTACTAAGGTCTATATCTATAATTATTTATAGTAGGGCTATGGCCAGAACGAAATTTAAATGATTTTACGCGAAAATTATAGAATAAATATCTCCTAATTAATAATCTTACGTACGCTTAATAAGAAACACGTTTATAAATATTAACACAGTAAACCTATTGGACGGCCTTATAAACTTACAGATTAAGAGGTTTGCTATATTGCCTATATTATATAAAAAGGCTGGCGTATAGGTCGGCTCTTATATAAACAACTTATTAAAGAATATATAGGTAAAGATATCGGCCGTAATACCCTCTACTGTGCTCTCTACTGTCTTAGCTACTAACGATATATTATATATAAACGCGTATTTATCTCTAAAAAACAGGCGATTACATGGCTTAATTAGGCATATATCTTTTATAACTGCATAATAGATAGTATATAGGCAAAGGTTATTTAGACTAATAAGTGTTCCTTTATTACCGGCAAGCGTAGGAGGCTCTATATTATACAGCGGAAAGGCGAGCTATATTATAAAGATTGTATATAATCTGTGTACCGTTTAGGTTGTATATTATTTATAATGTGGGGAGCAATTAGATAGGGGTGGAAATTAAGACTTATTTTCCTTAAGAAAGGCGAATTACACGGTATAGATTCTTACAACTACGCGGATTAGGTACTTCTATACCTTAAGGATGCATTAGTTAAGTTTAAAGAGGAGAATATCCTAATAGAAGACGGCATTTCTATCTACTAAGGCTATATAAAAGGTATACGCAAGTTAATTAATATCTTAACATTCTTTATTAAGTGGCTAGCTTTATCACTAGACCTTAACGCTATTAAAAAGGTCTAGTGTTAGATAAAGAAAAAGATATTATAAATAGAGCTGTTTCCTACTATGGGAGGGTACGGCGTCTCTCTAATAAGAAGTCACGGTGCTATTAGTCAGTCAGTTAGTCGGTTAGTTAGTCGGTTAGTCGGTTATAATTAGTTAGAATTAATTAGTAGAAAGCAGTTAGTAAGAAAGAAAGAAAAGAATATATTTCTAGTAAGTTTGTAATAATAAAAAGGAGGGAAGCCAAAGGCTTAATATATATAGGAAAATGCCAAGACACTAAGTAGTAGCCCATTTTACCCCACTATACTACAATAGTTAAGGAGCTTAAGGTAGTTATTTAAGACTTATAGGATTAATTAGATCTATATGGGTGGATAAAAGATACCGGCTAAGCTTAAGGCAGTAATTAATACCCATGGCTATTAAACAAGATATTAAGCACTTAGCATAAAGAATTCGGCTTAAAATACTACGATAATTGTAAAAAGTAATATAAACTACTGCGTGTATGCTGAAATATTCACGCGAGGGACTTAGAAATTTAATATTTTGTTTGCCCCACTATGCAGCTTTTTTGCTGTATACTCTTACTAGGCTGCTTAGTGCATTACTACCTTAAAAATTATAAGTAGTGGGATTATAAACCCTTATATACCAATGGTTTTAATAACCGTAACCTATTCTTAATTGCCTAGCTGTGTAGTTTAAGGCCTTTCAGCCCTATCTATACTAGTAATACCTTTACTATTATAATTACCCCCATTTAAAAGCTAGTCTTATTAAAATTGTAGAAATTATCTTTAACGATACCGTACTTAGCAACTATATGCTGTACGTGTTAAAACTGGTCTGAAATAAGCTTTAGATCTTTGCATTTTGCTTACTAATAGTTATACTTGCAGTTATATTTCGATTTAAGTATATTATATTGTTTAATAAAGCTGTTTACCTAGTTTTAACCTATAGAGGCTGGTTTCTTATGTTAAGTGACTAAAAGACCCGCTATATGTGTAACGGGCTCGTACAAATGCTTCTGAACCGAAGCTTGTAGATTGCTACTATACAAGAATACTAAGCTAAGGAGAAGAAGAAGTCTATTAGAGACTGGCAAGATACAAAGGGGTCGCTAAGGCGCTAGTAGTAAGCAAGCCAATGGCGATTTTCTATCCCGGGGATAGAAAATCCTAATTGGTTAACAGGAGTTAGGGTCCACTGAGTATAGCAGGTGGCGTTGCCCTAGCACCATTACATCACCCCCCCTCCTAAAAAAGCCTGCCCTTAGGCGTTGTTCAAGCTCCTTATTGTTATCTAAATTATTATAGTTATCCACCCCTTCTTCCTAGCATTTAATCCAGCTTTCTAATTGGCGTGGTGGTTTAGGGAGGTTAGGGTAGGCTAGGTGGAAGTCCCGTAGCTTATAGAGAGAGTACTTAAAATCAGATATAGGGTACCATTCTGGATCTTTGTCGTGACCTACCTAGCTTGCACGGTATTTTAGGGTACCGCGGTCTTTCTTAACTGCTAAGATCTCTTTAACTTCCCATTCCTTATCCTCTGCAATCTAAATTGGCAGTAGGGGGTTGTTATACTATCTAGGTAACAGGTCGTCCGTAGCCTTCCGTAGTTAGTCTAGAGAGAAGATAGGGTAGATCTTTATTAACTCTGGTAGCTTAACCTTAAAAGAGTGCCCTACCTTCTTAGGGATCTTATAGGGGCCAGCTATTTAGTGGTCTAGCTTATAGCTTGGCCTCTAGGTCTTCTAGTTCTTTATTAACACCTATACCTTATCTCCTACGTGGAAGTCTACCTCGTGACAATATTAGTTTACGTCAGCCTCTTTTTTCTCTTGTGCTTTTTTTATAATTGCTTGGGCAGTCTCCTAGGCTCTATATATTCTCTTAGCGAATGTCTGGGCCTCTTTGTAGCTGAGGCGTTCGCGGGCCGTTATAGGTCCTATAGGTCTATCCCAATTAAAGGATGTTCGTGGCTTGTATCTATAGATTAACTTAAATGGCGATATTCCTATACTATTATAAGGGAGCGTAAGCTGTGCGTAGTTTATTATAGGCAGTAGTTCCGACTAGTTATCCTAGTAGTAATTAACAAAGAGGCAAAGTCGTTGGTTAAGGTACTGGTTTATAATCTTAGTTTGGCTATTAGTCTAAGGGTAAAATACAGTAGAGAGCTTAATCTTAATCCTAAGAATACGGCAGAATTTATCCCAGAAGTCCGATATAAATTAGGGTCTATGGTTAGAGATAATTAACTTAGGAGCGCTATAGATCCGGTAAATGTTGTTAACATATATACGGGCTATATCTTTTGCGGTTATAGTCTTAAAGCAAGGGAGGGAAATAGCTTGCTTGCTTAGTCGATTGACTACCACAAAGGCCATATTGTAGCCATATTTGTCCTTTGGGAATGATTTAAAGTCCATTATAATATACTGCTAAGGGCGTTTAGGAACTAGCAGTGGTTATAACCATCTAGGGGTTTGATCCCTAGGGGTATCTACCTATTTGCAAGCATAACAATTCCTAATAAACCGTTCTATATCGGACAGGAGTCCTTACTAGTAGTAGCGAGGCGCTAGTAGTTGGTGGGTCTTGTCTTAACTAGGGTACGCCATAGAGACTTAACAGTGGGCTTCACGGATCAGCTCCGTTTATAGGTTGTCAACGTCTGGAACTATAAGCCGTTCTTAGTATAAGAGTAGTCCGTCTTCTATTTCTAAATTAGGGTCGCCTTCCGTAGCTTAGTCGCGGAGGGCTTTTAGGAATTTGGCTGTGCGGTTCACAATTAGAATACGGTTAATTAGTCCCATTAGTTTATTTAGGATCTCTCCTTCTATAGGCGCCAGCTTATTCTGTTCAGAGTTTAGTTCCTTAAGGATACATAGGTCAAGCTATTTGGGACAGAGGAGGGCATATGTCTGGTGCTAAGCCTTTAGCTTATCCTATGGTTCCACGTCCTATTCTCTCCGGGTAAGGGCATTAGCTTTAGAATTTTACCTACTAGGGCGGTATATAATTGTAAAGAAGAATTAGGAAAGTATTTTAGCCCACCTAGCCTATTGACTAGTAAGCTACTTTGTTATCATAAAATACTTAAGGGCTTTATAATTAGTATAGATTTTAATCCAAGAGTCTATGCTTCTAAGCTCTGCGCGCCACTGGGACAATAATTATATAATAACTAGCATTTCCTTATTGTGTACCTCGTAGTTATACTTAGCTAGGGCCATTATCTTTAAGAAAAACGCTATAGGGTACCACTTACCATCTAGGTATAACTATAAGAGAACTCCCGCTACTACTCTATTAGAGGCGTCCATTTCCAGTATTAATTTAAGGTCTGGGTCATAGTAATAGAGAATTAGGGAGGAGGTAAGTTGGTCCTTTAACTCCTTAAAAGCTTTTATACAGTTATTATCAAAAACAAAAGGCGTATTATTCTTTGTTAGTTATATAAGAGGCTTAGCCACAACCCCATAATTATAGATAAACTAATAGTAGAAGTTACAGAAGCCTAGAAAGGACTAGATGCCTTTTATAGTATAAGGGGGTTTCTAGTTATATATTGCCTTAACCTTCTTAGGGTTAACTTTAATTCCTTCTATACTAATAATAAACCTAAGGTACTTTGTTTATTTTACTCCAAATTCGCATTTTTTAATATTAACTTATAGGCTTGCATTCCGCAGCCTCTCTAGGACCTTTTTAACGTGAACTTGGTGCTTAAGTTTATTATCCAAGTATATAAGAATGTCGTCTAGGTATGCCGTATAGAATTCGTTAAGGTAGTTAAAAAGAACATCATTTATATACCATTAGTATGTGGCTAGCCTATTTGTTAGTCCAAAAGGAAGAACTTTGCATTTATAAGAACCGTAGCGGGTACAGAACATTATTAGATCCTCTAATACAGGGTCTATCCTAATTTAGTAGAAAGCTTAGCGGACATCAAGCTTAGTAAAGATTTTGGCTCAGCTTAGACGTATAAGGGTCTTATTAATTAGGGGGAGAGGGTAACAATCTTTCTAAGTAATGGCGTTTAGTTTCTAATAGTCGATGCAGAAGCAGAGGCTTTTATTAGGTTTCTTTATAAAGAGAATAGGGGAAGTAAAAGGGGCCTAACTTAGCTCAATAAACCCCTTATAAAGGTTATTAATTAAGTACTACTTAGTTACTTTTAGTTCCTCTATAGTTTGCTAGTAAAGGGGGCTATAGCCTAGAGAGTTGTCAGCCTTTAGTTAAATCTTATAATTATAGGTTTAGTAGGGGGGCAGTATATCCAAGGCTGCTTTTAAGAACGCGTCTCTGTGGTCTAAGAGGTATATAGGGAGGAGGCGCTTAACTAACTCCTTATTAGTTTTCTCTACTAGCCCTTCTTCCTTCTTGTTAATAATCTGGTTAATTTTATA
>Ga0307507_10001740_pt1 | contig 47988 bp, 45 predicted proteins | sample 7_EM_MG_FD_207223 | JGI IMG/M metagenome (GOLD analysis project Ga0307507, IMG submission 207223) | Populus trichocarpa ectomycorrhiza microbial communities from riparian zone in the Pacific Northwest, United States - 7_EM | ecosystem: Host-associated > Plants > Roots > Unclassified | place...
TGTTGACACTTGAAACGAAGGGGCAGACAGCGAGTAGGGTGGAGGGCAACAGGCAAAAAATAACGGCGAACGAGAAAATTCCGTTAGCCAGGCTAACCCAATATAGAAATTGAGGACTACGCACTCATAGCCTCTTTGGAGGCTCTAGGAGAAGCTCTTGTGTCAGAGCTGATTCTTGGCGGGAACAAGAAAGAGAAATCGTTGCCTCCCCCATTGTTTCCCACAAACAGCTGTCTTTTTTAGGCCATAGCCAACACAAGCTATGCTTAATCTACCACTATCCTTGCCAAAGTGTTGTACAGTAGGCAGAAAATATGCCGGAATATATAGCTCCAAGAAAATAAAAACTGAAATGGCAATACTCATCTCCATTTCTAATTAGCCCCAAGTCCATCCTGTTCAGAAGCTCTTCAGCCCCCAGAATTGGGTCTGGGTTTGAAGTCGGGCGACTCGGGTCAAATCGCCATCTCGGATTATGTCAACACCATAATGAGCATACCGGTACCGTATGGGTCCTGAAAAATGACCATCGCCGGTTACTGATTCACTAACACAATATCATCAACCAGAGCATTTCAATGTACTCCCCCGGTATCTCACTCCGGACAACCCCTTCATTTGTTTCCAGGCTATCTACCATTCTCTAATTCAATAACCTACAATTCATTGAGTCAAGCTAGTCAGGGAGGCTCTCCATCATGGCAACTTTCGATGTATCATCCATCTGTTGTGCAAGTTAAATTAACCCAGCTATGATACCTTACGATACGGTACCATTTCAGACCCGAGCACACCGGGAACCGAACCATTCAGCACAGCCACCAGGCTTCTGAATTTTGCCCTAGTGTCAAGATGGGGGAAAGGAAAAGAGAAGAAAAAAAACTCGTCCCCATCCCTTTGCGTTGAGGTTAACTTAAGTGCAGCCGTAGCTCGGGAACTGCACGCCCACGCAACTTAGCCTGGTGCCTGCACCCTACCACAAAACGGTTGCCTTAACCTAAGATCCTACGGTTCGATCCCAGACGAGGTATAGAATACCACCAACCTTCTTTTATATGATACGAGCGAAAGGAATCCTTTGAGCAGACTACTCTAGCTAGTTAGGCCTTGCACCATAATAGAATAATAAAAATAAAATAAAACAGAATAGAGGCATTCAGCCCCGCAGTCGAAAAAGAGTTTTCGAGTGCCAAGTTTCTAGTTGATCTGCAAGTTTTGTATGCAAAAAGGCGTTACACACGCCAAAGTTTTTCGACTCGAAAAACCTGCATAATCGCTTTTCAACCCCGGGGCTGAATGCCTCTATTTAGCATAGAATAGAACAGAATTAAAAAGACGCCCTGCTTGGCATGCACCATGGTTGTTTCTTGAAAGCGGCTTATAAGTTAAAACAGAAATACTTTGGTATAATATTTCTGAAAATTTTAATAAATATGGTTGGCAGTCCTGGTATTTTTAGATGGCATTTTTCTTGGTTTCTAGAGCAACTTATAGGATTACAATACAGTAATCCGATTTCTCACAGAACCCTAAACAAAAAGTTATGAGAGAAGTTCTCATACCCGCTGTTCAGAAATTTAATCGTGCAATCAAGTGGGATGAGGATGTGAAAAAGTGTCACCAAGAGTTTAAGAATCGCTCTGCAATTCAAAGTAAGAATATTTACTTTCTCCTTTTGCCCAAAACCCCAATGGCATTTCAGAAAATCCTGAATTAAAAAAAATATCATAGTATGATATGATATCATGGCTATGGGATCCAGGATACGCCCCCAATTAATTATAAAATATCTGCCATGAAAATGAAAATGCCAGGGTATTTGTGGCATGCCGAACTAAGCCTAAAATAAAAATAAAATAACCCTGACTAAGAGCAGAAAATATATCCTTAATTAAAAAACAAACTCTGAAAAAAGACAGAATACACTTACTAAATTTAGAAAGAAGTTAATATGCTAACGAAGAGACGGTAAAGACATAGGCAAAAGTTTTGTAGGAAAAAAGTCCTGTCAAAAGTTAGTAAAAGGTGCCGTAAACGCAAGTACATGCCAGACGGGTTAGTGCAGGTCAACAGTGATGAACGTTTTGTGTTATGTTGCACGAAGGGGAAAAAGGGAAAAAAGCAAAACAAAATCTAGAGCTTGTAAGAGAGCAGGAGTGAAGCCTGACTTGTTCCGTGTATTATCGTATCGTACTTCTGTGGCTAATGGTGGGGTCTGCTATGCCAAACCACTGGCTATAGCTGGTTAGAGTGTGATAGTGTCACGAGCCTTTTTCATCTATTTTGTTTCACTATGGTGCAATGCCTAACTAATGGCTGTGGCCTTACAGAACTCACCTGAAACCTTTTGCTAATATAATAAATGGTTGATGGCATTATATAGGTGCCAATGGACTCAGATCTGCTGGCATAGAATATGTTCTCGCCCCCCTCATGCTAAAGGGCTACTCTGGCGACCAGTGTGTATTAACTTTATGTATGATAGCATCCTTTTTAATGAATACTTGAATGCCTTACTGACTTCGTAGTGGGTTAAACGTCGACGCGCAGATCCGGGTTGGAGGCCTGTTGTTCATTTAATACTCTTACTGCTTTAAGGCTACACTGGTTTTTTACATACCCTGTACCGTAGCCAAGATTTGCTTCAGTGGGGCATGATATCTGCATCAAAGTGCAGGAATTTGCCAGAGTTAGCTATAGCTTGTTTGTGGTGTTTCTGTTACTCTTATACTGATATCTTCAGAATTTGATCTCTTCGCAACAGTACAACCCTCAAGAACCATAACTTAGTAACCCAAGCCTGACTCATAAGGCATACAGTTTAGTCGAATGCTGCCACTGATAAAATAAGTGTCTGATCGCGTTGTATTATGTCAAAAGTAGCCAACCATCTCTTGACTCGATCATCCGATACGTAACCTTATCAAGCATTGGCTGGAGGAGATATTAGGCGATGTGTCTGAGGCGTCGTTGGAAAGGAGAAGGAAGGTGAATCAAAGGTGGAATGAAAGTCAAGAAGAGAAGAGAGGCAGACAACGTCCGGCGTGGGTGGGCGTTACGCCGGCTCCCATAATCACAAACTACCAGGCTAAAAGGCACGTGTGATTAAAAAGTGATTCTTTCTAAACTCCTTAGAAATTTATGATAGCCAGAAGGCAATTACAAATCTGCTGAGAGCATACTATAACATAGTAGAGCACATAGTAACAATTTCATGAATTTCATCTCTTACTAGGCGGACCGGAGGCGGATGAGTGGATAAGTTACAGTAGACAGTTGTATATAAGGTGTGAGCAGTATAAGATGACTCACGCTTTACTGTTAGATTAACATGTTCGAGACTCAGCTCGGTTTTGGCTTCTTTAGGCTTACTTTCGTACCTCCCACAATTCCCGGCAACTGGAGCCTTGTATTATTATGTGCCCTATACTAGTATACAATGGATAGACAAATGCAACGATCTAGAATATCTAATTAGATCTGTTCTACCTCTTTCTTCTTACTGCCCTATCCCCCCCTATACCCTCAACGAAGCTGGCAGCCCAAAACTACTTTCTCCTCCGGCCGGCTGGCTAGGAGCTGGCCCCCACCGCCCACTATTATAGAAGCGCTAAAACCACAGAAACGCGGGCCAAACGCAAGCAATGATTCATTCAGTTAGAGGTAAAACTATGATGCCAGTACTGAGGAGTGAGGTCATAGCAAGCTTATATCAACAACTAGGCCAACAAGGGGCCGTTGGTTGGCCTCACTACATCAGCAAGCCCTTGTCACTCAATAGGTCTCCCTTATCCCTTTCTCTAATAACCCTCTTGATCACAGCACTTACAGTATGAAATTTCACTCACAAGAGCTATGGTACATATATGAGGGAGTGTTTGGCACGCCATGATTCGAGCTGTTCACTAGCTTAAACCACGATTTGGGCCTAAATCATGATTTGAGATGTCCACGGTGTTTAGGCCAGTAGTGTTTCCAAATTGTGATTTAGGAAATTTTCAGAGTGAGATTTGAAGATTTAGTACTATGATTTTTTGTTTTGTATGATAGATACCCTTAAGTGTTTTGTTACGCAAATTCTAGTGAGTCCTTGAGTTCTATTCAGGCCATCTAGTTGGTATACCCTACCTTTTTACTCATCCTCCTAGAGTTAACCCCTAATCGGGATTTGAAAATTTGAAAAACTGCAGGCGCGTTTGGCAGAGAGCTGCTTGCAAATCATGAGTTGAAAGTTTTTCAAATCGCGGTTCGGAACCCATGATTGAAAATCACGGCTATCTCAAATCACGGCTAAGTAAACACCCCTTAAAAGCTATCGGTATCACATCCAGGTGGACAGTTTTCTCTACGCCTTGACCTTCATGGCAGCCTTCGGATATCCATTCCATCCGGTTGTTTTCAGGTGACTTGCATGATACATCTAACGCAATTTTGCAACTAAATATTATTACTGAGAACCATTACACTAAAATCGAAAACTAACTATTCCACTGCCACCACCCAACAACTCTAAACAAAACCTAAGCTCTTCAGAAGCTCGCCGGGGGGACCAGCTGGGACGCACCCTCAAACCTCAAACTTCAACTCTTCCAGCCACTCAAGCACCTCTCGGGCGTCCCTCCCCCTTCCTCCCTTCCTCCTCCTCTCCTTTCTCCCAGACCCCTCCCCAACAACCCCACACCCACTCAACATCTCATCAATCCACTCAATTACACTCTCGGCACTATCCTCCTCGTGCTCCTCCCCCTCATCACAGCCCCCAAGGGCCACGGTAGGGACAGAAGTACTATTACCAGCCGTCACCGACTGCCCAGATAGCTCAAGAACCGCCCCAGAAGCATCGCAAGGGAGAGAAGTAGGTGAATTGTCTGACGACAGAGTGGTAGTGGTAGATCGGGACCGGGGCGAACTAGAAGCAGTAGTAGAAGGGTGAAAAAGCGGAAGCACAGCGCCTGTAGCATCACATGGGAAGAGTGGAGCTTGGTGGGGGGGTTCTGGCTGTTGCATTTCCTGGGTAAGTGTAAGGCAGGAGTTTGGGGCGCTGAGGGCACGCATGGGTCGATGCTGCTGGATTGAGGGAAAGGGAGGGGATAAATCCGATACTTTGAGATCTGCATTTGCACGCACGACCATTCGTTCAGTCATTACCTTCCCCCCGGGTAAGTCTATTCCTGCAGGCATTGTTTCACGGGCCGAGAGCGTGTTTTTAGGCCTACCGGGCCTGCCCCCCGAGAATAAAGGGAGTACATTACCATTCACGTCTGTGGGGAAGTAAAACCTAGGCAATACTTTATCTGTGTGTTTCCCCGAGTCGGTATTCTGAAGTGGAGTCGACATTTTTCGAGTGTTGGTATTGTATAGGCTCGTTTGCTTGTTTGTAGTGTGCTGTGTACTGATAATAGTGGCGGTGGTGATCGTGGAAAAGAAGCATTCCAGGAAGTATATATTGTAGTTTAAGTTTGCAGGTTGATACATGAATTCATATGGTCTGCGGTGGTTGTATGTATGTTTGACCTAACTTGACAGTTGATCGAGTGAGATGTGGTGATTGTGATTGACCTTTCAGAATCAAGTGAGGGTTTAGGATTCAACGAGGAAATTAGACGGGCCATGCTACGCCAAGCCAATTCATGTTCCCTTTGGAAGATTGCCTTTCAGTCTTCACTGCTGTATCATTCTGCATTAATTGCATAGAGCCTCTCCTCAACCACCTTCCCTTCTCTCCCCTCCCGCACCACCCGTTCTTGAAAATACCCCTACAACAAGAACTACCCAGACCATCCCACCACTAACCAGATCAACACTAGCGCAAGCGGCAAGCCAGCCTAAGTCAACAAACCAAACTTTTTCGATTCAAGCAACCAAATAAGTTCGCCGAAAAACGGTCGAAACCGACCAGCAAATATGGCCTCCTCAGCAAACACCGCGAAAAAGCGCCTGACAAAATCTACCCCTACGCCGACGAAACAAAAAGAAAAGCAGGGAAAAGCGAAACCGCAGTCGACGCAGAAAGTCACCATTTCCGACGCCGAGGACGATTCCATGTCGACGGGGTCTTCCGAGTCTACATCCGAATCTGAGTCTACCTCTGATTCACAAGAAGAAGAGGAGGAGGATGAGGATGAGGATGAGGAAGAAGAGGAAGAAGAGGAAGAAGAGGAAGAAGAGGAAGAAACACCTGTGTCGCCGGAATCCGACGAAGAATACCACCCCCCAACCGACTTCCTCCGTCTTCCGTCGCCCCCGCCGTCCAGTAGAAACCCATTCTCGTCCAAGAACCTTGCCGGAAAGGAGTTATGGCTGATATCAGCGCCAGCGTCGGCACCGTTGTCAAAGTTGGGGAGTGTTAATGCTGCCGACGTACTAGATAATGCGCAGGTGCTTGGAACGAGTAGTGGGCGCATGTTTTCAGTCCGTGAGACGGACGAGGGTGCAGGTGTACAGGTTTTGGTACCGGATGGGAGGGGAGGGTATTTACTTGGTGAGTCTTGTTCTACCACTACCGCCGTTCCTGGTTAGGGGGGAGGAATGGGGGCGCTGATTCGAGGGGGTGGTTTAAAGGCGGAAGGAGGATTACAAAATCTGTGCAGTTCTTTGAGACGCTGCCGGATAGGAAGGCTCTAGAGAAGAGGAGGGAGAGAGCGGTTGCGAAGAGTGTTAGGGCTCAGCCTGATGGGTTGAAGATGAGATTCAAGCCGATGGGGTATGTCGGCGATCAGGATGAGGATGGAATGCCGGATGCTGTGGAGCCAGAGCTTTCAGAGCCTGTCAGGAAGAAGAAGCGGAGGGAAGAGTGGGAAGAGGAAGGGTTTATTCGAGTGAAAGGTGAAAGGGGGGAACATAAAGAGAGGAAACATAAGAGTAAGAAGAATAGGAAGGAGATCCTTTCCTGAGCTGGGTGTTTTCCTTCTGTTCCATATGGTGGAGATAATTTAATTGGTCGCGTTGGGGACTGTATTATATCATATCGCTTTAGGCGAGCATTCAAAAGTCTGTGATTTTTTTGCGGTACAATTGGGGAAAGGGGGTTTTTGACTTTTTTTCTTCTAGAATTTAGACTATGCTCCTACTTGTGCCTGAGCATCCTGTCGTAGTTGAGTTTGAACCTGGATGATTTCCATCTTTTTTCGCTCCTGCTTCCCTTGAATGTCGGAGATTTGCTTTTCGATGCGTGCGCTGTTTGGGTTAGCCCTAGGCTCAAGAAGGCGCACGTAGTGAAAGACATACATTTCTGAGTTGATAAATTCCAATCTCTTATCCACATTCATTACCGCCTCCGACTTGTCCTGCTTGACGAGCACGGGCCCAATAAGCTTGTAGATCTTTGTATCATCAGCCAGACTTGCGAATTCCTACTCCTCAAGTCAGTCAGTCAACCCCATTGCTATCTCGTGTGGATAGATTATACTTTTTGTACGGACTTATTCTCCTGAAGCTGCGAATCTAATTTCTGTCGCGCCTCGACGATAGAGCTCATATCTGTTCCCCATTAATATCATCCCCACTCGAATATACAATCCAGAACAAACACCTTTAGATAGAGCCTGAAACTGATCCGTAAGATCTTGCAAAACTTTTCCTGCCATAGTGTAGCGTTTAAGAGACGAAAGTCTTTTCCCCTCTCTTGCACTGTGTAGGTTAGTATAATAATACTGGGCTGCAATATCACAGAAGCTGTCGGTTGTCTAGTGGGGGGATGGCATCGCCAAGACTTTTCACTGGGCGTCACCACGACAATCAGCGCCTCTACCTTATGTTTTTGCTTTGCATGCAGTACCAGCATCGGTATCTCCCCTTCCTCTTCTCCTCGTGAGCTCCCCTTGCTTTTAATTCTACTTGGGCTTCATAACTGATTCCATAATTACTTGCCTTGCTACAGATCATTCTTCGGTACCAGCATTTATTCCTCTTCTCTTCTACTTCGCTTGCACTCCCCGCACCCAGGTTGAGTTGGACTTGCTTTTCGAGCACTCGTCATCGTCATGTCTAATACCGATTTCGTCGGGGTACGTCGCTTCTCTCTCCACTTCCTCCCACCCTTCTCCGCCATGAGGATTTACAGGTTGAGCTAATGGATGGGCAATGGTTTAATTAGAAAGCGATAACTATCGTCAAGAAAGCAATTGAGGAGGACACGGCGGGGAATTATGAGGCCGCGTACACTCAGTATTACTCCGCCCTGGAATGCTTCATGCTAGCTTTGAAGTGGGAGAAGAATCCGAAGATGAAGGAGAGCATCCGCGCTAAAGCTGCCGAGTACATGGAGCGAGCCGAGAAGCTCAAGACGCACCTCGAGGAGGCTAAGGGGAAGAAGAAGCCCAGTAAAGTTGGCGTGAACGGAAAGGAGAATGGAGGCGGACAGAGGGGGAGGTATGTATTTCCTCTTCCCCTTGTTACCTCTGCTTTTTGGGAAGCCGTGAGAGAGTAGGACTAACGGGAATTACAGCGATGAGGAGGACGCCATTGATCCGGAGAATAAAAAGCTAAGAGGAGCCCTAGCTGGAGCTATTCTTACGGAGAAACCGAACATTCGCTGGGAGGACGTCGCTGGTCTGGAAGGTGCTAAAGAGGCGCTGAAGGAGGCGGTTATCTTACCCATAAAGTTCCCCCATCTATTCACTGGAAAGAGGAAGCCGTGGAGGGGTATTCTGCTTTACGGACCCCCCGGCACCGGTAAGAGTTATCTTGCGAAGGCTGTGGCGACGGAAGCGAACAGTACTTTCTTCTCGGTTAGTAGTTCAGACTTGGTTTCTAAATGGATGGGTGAGAGTGAGAGGTTCGTATTCTCCAGCCCCAGAGATGTCACCGTTAGAAGAGGTATTGATGCGGTTCACACAGACTTGTGAAGCAACTGTTTGCAATGGCGAGAGAAAACAAACCCTCGATTATTTTCATCGACGAGGTCGATGCCCTTTGTGGAACCAGAGGGGAGGGCGAGAGTGAAGCTAGTCGAAGGATAAAAACCGAGATGCTGGTACAGATGGACGGTGTGGGTCACGATACATCGGGCGTGTTGGTACTTGGAGCTACAAATATCCCATGGCAATTGGATTCCGCTATTCGGCGACGGTATATTACTCTCCCGAGGAGACTCAGGTTAGCCTTACTAACTCTGGAGCAGATTCCAGCGGAGAATACACATCGCCGTTCCTGACCTTCCGGGCCGGGTCAAGATGTTTGAACTTTCGGTCGGCTCAACGCCCTGCACCCTCACTCCTCAAGACTACAAAACCCTCGGCCAAATGTCAGAAGGCTACACCGGTAGTGATATCAACATCGCCGTTCAAGATGCCCTTATGCAACCAGTCCGGAAAATCCAAACAGCGACCCACTACAGAAAGGTGCTTCCTCTTGTTTCCCTAGCTTTCGTCCCAGCTGACACTCCGCAGGTCATAACACCAGAGCACGAGGAAAAACTAACACCATGTTCCCCTGGCGCTCCCGGGGCAACAGAGATGACATGGGTAGACGTAGACCCCGACAAACTCATGGAGCCACCCCTAGAGCTAAAGGACTTTATAAAAGCCGTGAGAATGAGTCGACCTACCGTCAGCAAGGAGGACGTCAAGAAGAGCGATGATTGGACAAAGGAGTTTGGAAGCGAAGCTTAAGTCAGAGGATCAGGGAATCACTATCGGCAACAGCGGGAGATTTCCATTTTTGGTTTTTGTCTTTTTTTCTTAGTCTTGTCTTGTCATTGCTGTCGTGTATAGCTTATATATCGAGCTCCATCGTATGGGTTTTTCTCTCCTTTTTTCTCCTTTTCTTCTTCTTCTCTTTGAATGGCAGTTTGGCGGGTTTGCTGGGTTAGCGTGGTTGGGCTTCGGGGGACCGGGCCGAATTGACTCGATAGGTTTACGACCTTTTACTTGGACTATGGAAGTGATGATTGGGGTGTTTCAAGCGAATGTCGTTCCAATGGTTTAATGGTGTGGATATAGAATAAAGCTTGATGGGGTATTATAGCTCTTTTAGTGTTTCCCAAGGGCTTTTGAGGAGTTTAAAATTGCTCCCAGCCAGACTCTTGCCCGGATATAAGTCAGGGTTAATCACTCGAAACCTAATAAAGCCGTGGAACCCCCTCTTACACCATCGGAACATTCTAATGTTAGGGTTAGGTTCCCTATCACGTGCCGCAGACCCAGCCAGCCCACCACACCACACCACCCTTCAAATCCCAATGAGCCGCCAAACTCAAGCACACCGAACAAAACCACCGTCGCCAGGGCAGACAAGACAATGCCGAAAAGGCAAAGAGAGGATGAACCGAAACGTACTCCTTCCCCCCTCTCCCATCCCGGGCAGCTCTCGTAGTACTGACAAATGCTGGCAAAAGCGCCTATGAGCGCTCTCGCGGCACGCAGACTTCGCTCGCTAGCTGCCAGTACGCAGCCCGTTGAGTTAGGAGAGGTGAAGAAGGTAGAGAAGGAAAAGGGGGAAGAAAAGGTGCCGAAATTACCGGGTGAGGAGATACGGAAATGTAGGGAGGAGATTGAGATGTCATTGAAGAAGGGCGGTGGGAAGAGGGTCGTTATCAGTCATGTGCAGATTTCGTCCGGGGGTGGTGAAGCAGTGCCTACATCTTCGGCCGAGGCGGTAGTGGCGGCGGCTGGGCAGGGTGATATTAAAATGGGCATGGACACGGAGGTTGATAAGGCCCGGATGTCGAATTTCACACCCACTTCCGAGAACTACATCCCCGCTCGAGACGGGAGTTGCGTAGTCCAGATGGCGCCCGGGGAGGTTTCTATCCCTTATGGTACTCCTTCGTCAGTGTATCGATCGGGCTAATCGTGATTAGACACTTGTGATCCTCGGGGAATACGGACTCTGTGTGAGAAAAGGCGCCATCACTATCTCCGGTGCAAAATTAACTCGTGAGTCCGGGTATTGTCAGGTGTTTGCGCCGAGTACGCATGCCTTGCCAGAGATCGCCTGCGTAAAAGTTAAGAAGAAGGAAGAAGATTCTGATACCGAAATTTTGATCACGAAGACGGAGTCTGGGCTACGGGATTTGGGGAGGACGTGTCCGGTCGCTAATGGGATTTGGGCCCCGGTTGGGGGGGGTGGCGGGAGGTCTTTTCATCCAGTATGAGTGTCTATTCAGAGTAGTGTATTGGGGGGGCATGGCTAATGTCTAAGAAGTTGTTTACTACAAGCACTCCTTTACCGGTTCTCACCATTCCAAAGTCGTGGGAGGAGATACTCAGGGGGGTTGAGAAGACCACTGATACTGAAAATACCGCGCCCCCGGTAATTCTCCTTTCTGGGGGAAAGTCGGCCGGAAAGTCCACCCTCTCCCGAATTCTCACGAACCACCTCCTCACCGCGGAAACCTACCCGAGAATCTACTACCTAGACGTCGACCCAGGCCAACCCTCCTTCACACCCCCAGGCTTCCTCTCCCTCCACGCGCTTAACAGACCTATCCTCGGACCCCCCCTCACTAGCCCACACCTCCCGAAAACCCTCATAACAGCCCACCACATTGGCTACACCTCTCCACGCGAAGATCCATCAGCATACATCCGCGCTATCCTCGCCCTCCTATCGGACTACCGCTCCGCGGCGCTTACCGACCCGGGCCCACTCCTCATCAACTCGGCCGGGTGGGTAAAATCCCTAGGCCTGGAACTCCTGCAAGAGATTATCCAGGCCTCGCATGCCACCGACGTCATCTACATAACTTCAGCGCTGAGCCACTCAATCCCAATAATGGACGTCCTCCCCCCAACAAACCCCCCGAGAATGCACGTACTCGAATCCTGCGCCACCAGCGAAAGCCCAAGATTCACGGCAGCGGACCTGCGCACGTTACAAACCTCCTCCTTCATGCATTATTGCCCGGACACCCTGCGCTGGGTTGTCAAGCCCCTCGCTGAAATCCAGCCCTGGCGCCTCCCATATGCCGGCGCGCACCCAGCGATCGACGGGGTATCCCTCCTGCACGAAGAAGACCTCTCCCCCGCAGAACTCCTCACCGCCATCGATGGCACACTAGTTGCTATCGTGGAAGCCGACAATGATGAAGAGGGCATAAGCGAGACTACGAAAACCATCCTAACGCCAGAGGGACTTCCGTACTTATCCACCCCGCCCGCACCAGAACGTTCCCGTGCTGTGGGGATGGCGCTGGTTAAAGGCGTTGATGTGGAAAAGAAGGAGATATGGGTTGTTGCTACCCTTAGTGCTGATGCCGCCGAGGGGCTGCGGGGGAAGAGGACCGTGCTTGTGCGTGGGAGGTTAGAGTTGTGTGTCGCGGAGATTGTGGCGGGGGTTGAGGAGGATGGTGCTGGGCAGGGGCTGCCGTGGGTTCGTTTTGGTGGAGGGCCCAGTGGCGATGGGAAGGGCGGGAGCGCATGGAAGGTTAGAAGGAACTTGATGAGGAGGGGGCAGCAGCTCGGGCGGTAGAAAAAAGAAAAACGGGGGGGGGATATCTTAGACTTGTACTATACACGGGGAGGGCGGAAAAAAAAAAAAGGAAAAAGCAATAATATTGGGCCAAGGGTTTGGTTAGGGCCGGCCCTGTACAGTACCGTAGGCGGTGAGTGTGGTAAGTATCATCCCTCAAGTTACCCAATAGACCACGATTGTACACGAGTGATAATGCATGAACCCCGCATTTTACCCATGACCCGTGAACAACCACCCATAAAAACCTGCTAAGCCCACTACGGGATTGCGCGACGGAAACCGCCACACCAAATCGCGATATTATAGGCTTAATTAACAGAGCAGGTTATCATAACAAAATTACCAACACCAGTTAATGTGATCTAGCGGGCTCAACTTATAATATCATATCATACAGTAGATAAGCTATAGTATACCCCGTCTGGAAAACGCTACTCGAGTATTCTTTCTCGGGGTGTTTATGTACCCCAGATCGACCGAGTTTTTGCGGCACTGTACGATGGCGCTAGATGCCATATTATAACTTAGGCTAGGCTAGGCCAGGCCGGGGAGCAAGTGTGTATCTGAGCCGCTATATACAGAGTGGCTTTCGTCACGTGCGTGTGTGTAGAAGTTTTTCTGAATCAGCACTTGTAAGAAGAGAATTCTATGCTGTATCGTTTGGATGGTGAACTTTCGAAAAAGGCTTCTAGAAAGTATGGTGGTGTTGGTATGGAAGGTATATGATATGATATGTGTAGACTGTAACTTAGGTGTTATAGTGCCTGATTTATAGTGCCGTATGATATAATACTGTACTACGAGTAAATTACTCGTAGAGACTATTCTTCCTTCCTCTCTTCCTTCCTTCTTCTACTTCTCCTCGGTGGCAGAGAGGAAATGATAAAGAGAAACTTTGCTAGGAGAATTACTCGATCTGATTCTTTCGGTTTTCAGAAGAACAAGATATCGTATGATAATTTAACATTACAATATTATAATATGATATACAGTAGGGTGGGAGCTTCTTTGATATAATAGCTATATATAATAAAACCCAGCATGTTCCGTAAAAACAGCCTTGTATAATATATCCGTTCGTTCGTTCGTTCGTTCGTTTCCCAACTACTCGAGTACCCAAGCCCAAACCCAAACCCAAACGCCATTCAATCATTTAAACCACAAAAAGAAACAACATCGTATATCATACTCCGTAAAAAGCGCCATTTATCCCCTCTTCCTACTCCTCCTCAACCCACACGAGAAAAAGCCCATCCAGCGTAAAACCTTTTCCCTCTTCTTCCCCTTCTTCTTCTTTCCCTTCTCCTTCATCTCCTCCATCTCCTTCTCCTCCATCCCATCGTCAGAACTACTCACCCTCATCCCAAAAAGACCCGCAAACATATCCCTCGCACCGGGCGTGTATTCCTCAGGCTTCAACCCTTTCCCATCCATCAATTCCTTGTCAATCTTCCCATAAGCCAATAGCAGCCCGGCAATTCTCGCCTGCCGATTAATCACGGCGAGATGTAGCGGCGTACGTCCCTCCTTATCCTGCGTATTAACATCCACACGCTGGTCGGCTAGCAGCGCCTGCACGGTGCGGAACGTGTCCTCCCGTTCCTCCTGCCCCGCCACGCAAATCGCCAAGCACAATGCCGTGGAACCACCGTCGTTACGAGCGTTGACGGCGATGTCAGGATGTCTGAGTAACTCCTCAATGAGGTTGGGCCCGCGCACGCGGGCCGCTTTATGCAGAGGTGTTTCTAAACAGTAGTCTGCTAGGTTGACGTCCACTCTTGGGTCAGCGCCAAGCAGGTTGATAACTCTTTCGTAGCCCTTTGGTGTGGTGGGCATCCCGAAGTGTTCTCCCGCCACGTAGGACAGCGGGGTCATCCCAAGCTCGCAGCGGAAGTTGACGTCTAGGTCTTCGCGCTCCAGGAGTAGTTGCACGGCGCTAATCCTTGCTCTTTGTGCTGCGATAGAAAGTGGGGTTTGCAGATGGGGATCTGGAAGGTTGACGTTCACGCGGGGGTTCGAGATTAACATGCCGGTGATGGCTTTTCTGGACTTTGTCACGGCAAACTCTAATGGTGTGCAGCCCGTTGCGTTGAGGGCGTTGACGTCGACCCTCGGACAATCCAGTAACATCCGTAACACGGTTTCGTTCCCACGCTTTACAGCGAGGTGTAGGGGTGTATGCTGTGTCCGGTCCCCCAGGTTCACGTCGACGCGGGGATCATCGAGGAGCAATCCGACAATGCTCTGATCACCAATGAACACAGCCCGATGCAACGCTGTCATACCTTGCTCGAGATAATCCACGAAATTCACATTCACTTCCGGTCGGGTTAACAAGCTAGCTACATTCTCTTGTCCGCCAATTTCCACGGCGTGGTGGAGCGCCGAGCGACCGTCGATGTCACGCACATTCACGTCTGTATCCGCCCGCTCGAGCAGGGCGCGAACGACCTCCACGCCACCGCGGGTTTCCCGCACAGCGTAAGCGAGGGCGGTGGTACGTCGGTGGTCGGTGGAATTAACGTCCACGTCCGCCCTCGGAACCAGCAGTCTCACAATCTCCGCACGGTTGGATGTCGCAGCGACGATGAGCGGGGTCTCGCCCCAATCGTCCTGCGTATCGGCTGGCACTCCACAGTCCAGCAGCGTACTTATCACCTTGGGGCTCTCGTTCTGCACCGCTGTGTTCAGGGTAAAGTCTATGTCCTTCAGAATGCCCGCTTTCACCAGGCGCCGGATCATGTGTTTGTTCCCACGCTCGGCGGCATGGTAGATGGCTTTCGGGGCATAGGCTAGGTCATTGAAGACACTGTCCGTTAGCGAGTTCGTGAGGAGGTGGTAGAGCGTCCGGTTTGTGCGTAGGAAGGAAAAGACCGTGGGTGGAGATTGGTAATCTGCGATGTGGAGGATGAGCTCTGTTGGGAGAGTCAAGAGTGTCGCCATCCTGTTTTTTTATTTTTATTTTTTTATTTTCCCCTCTCTTTTTGGAAGGTGGTGGGGGAGTACGAAAAATATAGAGATATATAAATTGGAGATTTACCGTACCGGTAGTTTCAGTATACCGGTAAGTGCAGCGGTGGATGGGGACGGGGGGGGGGGGGGTTCTTAATATCATATCATAGACTAAAAGCGGGGAAGTTTGCCCGGGCGTTAGAACCGTGCAACGACGGTCCGCCGTTTCACGTTGCGCAAGGCCACTGGTTGCTGCCTGATTGGTAATTTGTGGCGCCGTTCTTGCACAGCTTGGATGGCGGTGTGGCCATCTCCAGTTTGCTGTTGGAGATGAGTGACGAGCGGTGAAGTCTCGCCAGCCTCGCCTCATCTCATCTCAAGGCGGAGCTATCATACAGGGTTAGAGCGTCCATCATTGACATAGCGGCGGTTTAACCTGGATAGTTCCCCGAACCTTGGACCTGCTAAATTTGGACATGTTAAATCCCTGCAAAAATTGTACACATGTCAATCACGCTGGTGTTTCCTTTCCTTTCATGTGGAGAGCCACCGGTAACTCATGCTGGTATTTCCCTATTGTGCCCGTATCAAATGTGTTGTCCACCAGCTCTAGACCATTCCCGTGGGGCTAATACCAGCCCTGTACGGTGCTGAAAGTCTGAATAGAAACGCCCCCACAGTATGTTCTACTCCAGCGGGTACGAAGTACTTGGCAATTTAAAAAGTCTCCGGACGCTTTTATGCCAAGATACATACAAATAAATGCAAAGCGTCCGGAGACTTTTTAAATTGCCAAGTACTAGTACCCTACCATGGTTTAGCCACAGCGCATGAGAGAGATCCACCCGTTTCACAGGGCCCGAGCGGATTATATCGTGCATTATCATTCGGTAACCGGATATGATAACTCATCCACGTGGCTGTGCGGCTATCCCCCAGTCCGCCTTTTTTCTCTCTTCTCTTCTTTTTCTCCTTTCCGGCGCCTAAAAACGCCACCGGCCATGTCTGTCTGAGCGACCCGCTGTGCCCCCCCCCACGAATCTTAGCCACGAGTGATTGAGTCTAGACAGCACAACTTCAAAAGCACAAACAACGCTTTCAAAACCTTCCAGCCCCCTAAACATTCCAACGCAGAGTGAGGCACCAACCACCTATACAATGCATTACTAATCCCATCACAACATCTCATGCAAGACTCGCTTTTCCAGTCCGCTGCCATATCCAACTTGTCAGAAGTATTGAGGCTGTAGAGGTCACGAAGTGAATGTGATTGCAGAAGTAGAGATTTGTTTTGTATTGTTGTAGTCACTCAATAGAAGAAAAGAAAAGAGGGTTTCAGAGAGTAAAGAAGAAGAAAAGAAAAGAAAATCGAGGTATTATAAAGGGAGAAGATCGGGGAAAATGATATGACGCGGCTAAGTTAGAGGCAAGCAAGTTCATGACACAACCATAGTTTCCAAGACAATTTATGTACTAGTACTTGTACCTATCCACCAAGATCTCGCATCACCAATTAACGAAATAATATTATGTCCTCTACGATAGTCCATAAACTTAGAAAAGAACTAAATAAAAGCGATCATAGGAAGGAAAGAAAAGAGAAAGAAAGAAATCCAACAAAAAAGCCTTTTCAAACTCGCGGCTTTTTTTCCTCGGCACTAGTTATATAAGAAGCTGCACTTTACGTTCTATGATATGCATGCGACAAATGGGGATGTCAAATTTGAGTGGGGAAGCGCAAGCACGCATACTATATAGCGCGACACCTTTGTGGGTCGTCGCGGAGGTCCCAGGTTTTTATTAATTTTTTAGGGGAACCATTTATTCATAACTTGGAGGCTTAAGAAAATCACCACCTCCCGCCTGGGTTGCTGCTTGCACCAATACCAATACAGCACCACTTCTGGTGTTTCCCGTTCATAGCGTTCCCCATGTATCATACAATCCGCGAGCAACACAAACATAAAATGGACAAGTTTATTACATGCCCCCCAACGCCGTGCCGCCCGAGACTCCCGTGCGCTCCCAATCAACCAACTAACCATCAGTCTAGTCATCCAGTCATTCAGTCGGGCCATCGTACATCCGCCAGACCAAATTAGGCCAGCCCACCAAGGCCCACATCCGCACTCTTCCCCGGGCCTCTATCGAAAGAGAGAAAGAAAAAAAAGAGTGAAAAAAAGCAATTTCTACAGCCAACCAACTGGTATCGTAACGTACAGTACTGTACACCTCTACCATTCAGAAACACAAGAACGGAGCACAAGCTAGCGCGAGAGACAGGGTAATTGAGCAACTCAAGTATAAAAAAAGTATAGCCAGTAAAGTTTGAAAGAGGAAAAGGATAAGAAATACATCGAAGCACCAGAAGCTTTTCAGGTAAATTACCGTAAACGGTGCCAACCACACATCTAATCTCCACCCTTTCTCAAGTCCACTACGTCGAATCCCATCTCTCTAACTTCACATACATGTCCTGGTCGCATGGCGTCAGTGTAAACGTTCAACTCGCCGTGCGGGTGAAACAAGCTGTCTTGGCGGCAGGTCTTGATTGCTTCAATGCCAGGTGGGTTGGTGAGGCGGAAGACGCCCCAACTAGATATCCTGTGAGCAAATAATAAGTGAAGGGAGGAAAGAAGGGAACATACGAAGGCTGATGTCTCGGTGCACACACAATCGCGATACTCTCAGTCAACATCAACTGATACGAGCAATGAGTGTGCAAGTCTACGCTGCTCATGAAGCAGGTCTGTGTAGGATGGGTATGAATCCAACCAAGAACCATTAGGTCCTCCCTATCGACATACTCAAACAGGCCTTCTTCGTCTTTTGTCGAGCAGGTATCACTTGTGGCTTCCTGCTCAGGTATGACCAAGCGGGAGACGAAGAGAGCATTTTGTACCAGGGTTCCACAAAGGATGCCGCAGGTTTCTAAGTTGCGGTTGGTATTCGGCTCGGCCATTAGGAGGAACTGTTGACGGAGGGTGGCAGGAAGGAAAATTGTGCGGAGGGGAGTGCCATTCTCCAGAGTTGCTGGCGTGCTGAATTGGAAGCCTTCAGGAGTAGCGGGGACGTGCTTTGTGGCGGTCGGTGTTGTAGCGGTAGAGGAGGACGGAAATTTTGGTAATGGTGGTGGCGGTGAAGGAGCATGATTATGGACGTAGGGGAGTGGCTTCTTGTATGGAACAGCAGGTGCAGCAGGGGTGGGGTTTGACGAACCATCGTAGCTGTATAAAGGTGCCTTTGGAGGTGGGGTAGGCGTCACGCTTCTGATTTCAACTAAATCCGCAGCTGGGCCAGGGATTGGAGGCGGCTCCATTCTTGTCAGAGATCTTCGTCTCTTTGGTACTGTAGGATAATTTCTCTGCCATCTCCCAACATAATTTTCCCTCTCCCTCTCCCGAACCGGTTCCTCCCATCCGGAAAGCGTGCTGCCGGTGGAGAACCGGTAACTGTTTGCCGCTGCAGAAGAGGGTTGCATTTGACCTTCCGTGAAGTTGGCCTTCATATGCAATGCCTCTATGCTTCTCGCTAAATCCCAGTCCTCCTCCTGTTGTTCTACCACTCTTCTCCTGCGTTCTTCCTCATCGCGTGCTTGCTGGTATAGCCGTCTTTCACTCTCCTCGGGGGCCTCTTGGCAGTACCCAGAATATCCCGAGTGCTGGCCTACGAGCCCATACCCGCTATCTCGACCTTGACTTTCCGGTTGATATTGCGAGAGCAAATTCCTATAACTCTGCTCTACAGCAGCAGAAGCCGGCGTCGAAATCCGCTTTATTTCTTGGCCTCTAGAGTCTACAATAACATTGCCTCTACCCTGTTCGATTGCCAACTGCCGTCTTTTAGCTCGCTTTTCACGTTCTCGCTTTTCGAACTCTTGCTTTGCGATTTCCATAGCTAGCTGCGCGCTATCAGCCATAGTTGGTGCTAGCCCACCAGAGCTCAGTGATTTCTCTAAAGGTGGTGAAAAGGGACCGGTAACACTAGAGGTGCTTCCACGACGACCACCGCGAGATAAATCTAAAGGTTTTGGGATAGATGCTTTGAGTGATTGTTTTTGTGAAAATGAAAGAGCCGCAGCGTCAGCGTATGGTATGGAAGACAAAGAACGAGAGCTATGGTTAGTGGAGGCAGAGATGCGGTGTTCTCGATAATTGTCATCACGAGCTTTTTGAGTCGCAAGCTGGTAATCCTCATAACGAGCAGTGATACGCGGCTTCATAAATTCCAACCTCTTCAGAGCCTCGGTAGATCTCGCACGAACCACACGTAGATTCCGTAGATTCTCCTGTTTCTTGGCCTCCGGATGATCTTCCAGATGACGAAATACAAGTCTATCCTTGTCAGCACAAACTCGCAAACTCAAAGAAGAAAGAAAGAGACGTGAACAGGGTTCTAGAGGGGCGCACTCTGCCTGTCGAACAAGCAACAGGTAGGCCTGTTGCTCGTTTCCTTCGGCTTGATAGATAGTAGCCTGTGATAGCACGGCCATTGAGTATTCATCCGTTCAAAAAAAAAGTAGCAAATTGAGAAAACACACCTCCTTCAAAAGTGTATCCGCAGTTCGCAACCAGTACCTGAGCGGTATAAGAGGATTATAGTCAAAGTCAACAGCCTTGTCGGCAATCTCCTTGATACTCATAGGTGGGGCACGGTAAGGCCCCACGGTCCCATCGTTCTCGTAAGCCATCTCGTAATGCACGTAATAGCCGTCTTCCTCAACGATGACCTGTGATGTGCGACGACTAGAATAGCCCTGCTGGTGATGTCGATATATGTATGGCGGGGTAGGGATGGGATGGCGAGGAGGGACCGCCCGGGGAAGATATACGATGGACGCCAGCTGGGCGGTTGCTGCGAGTTGGCAGCGGGGACCTGATTCAGAAGCTTGGGGCAAAAGGGGTGCGCTAGGCGAGATACGATAGAAGGGTTTCGGCCACCGCGATGTGGGTTACGGTAGCTTTGAAATGTGGGTTGCGATTGGAATGAAGGGGTTATTAAATTTTATTTCTTGTATTTTTTCTCCCTTCCGCCTGGTCGGGTGTATACCAGTAGAATGGATTTGTGCGATGTTGTGAGAGTTTGTATGTACTGTATGATATGTGCAGTGCATAGCCGGCAGACCAGGTTGTTATTCGATTCGAGTGTCAGAGTGTCAGAGAATTTTAAGAGCCATAGTACTATATAGCACGGTAACTTAGGTAAGTTTCTAGTACTTGTATGATACGGTGATGTCTTGTGGGTTGTCCACGAGCAAGTTTCGTCCCTCTCTAGACCAAGTCCTATGGTCTCATGGGGCCCCCTCAGGATACCGCAGCTGAATTTGGCTGGACAGTGCCAGTAACAGTCGTCCTGGCACGGTTCTCGATAAGTTAACCAAAACCTGCCATCGGAGCCAACCTGGTCAAAAATTTCCGAGTTGGGAATAGCCCCTTCCTGAGAAGGTATAGCACGATTTCTGGCAAAAGTATTTTTAAGTCATCGATTTTGAACTCATCATTAAAATAAGAATGGGATAGGAGCTATTAAAGGGACTCCTTACAAAATTGTCGGGGTAATTATTTTAAAAGTTTTTTCCTTTAGGTGGAGGGCAGGCTTTGATTGAACGAGACCATATCTACCAGTACTGTATCTTCACACAAACACACATAATTCCAACTAAATTTCCCTCCATCCGAGTCAACTGTCAACAGCATGACAGCCGCCATCTGCGTTGGACCTGAACCCTGGGGCCTCGGCCAGTGCCAAACCACCGGTTTTGCTGGCTTGGCTGGGAGTCAGTGCCCATCCTACAGTTAGGCTTCGCACGTGATCTACATTGAAATACTTTTTTTTCTCTCTCCCTCATAACGGCTAGTCACCGCTAATCCGACTCGCGAAAACCATGAAAGCCGCGAGTATATTTCGCAAGAGCGCTGATGAGTCCATCGCTCACCTTCGCTCATTGTTCCTGTCCGCGCCTGGTATGGCTCGGCCGAGAGCTCTTCCCCCGTCGTTGGTCAATTGGGAGATTTGTGGTGAGTGGCTTTGACTACTTCATTCTGTGTATTTGTCGGGGAGTTGAATTGAGCCAGTGTGAACTGATATTTTCTTTGCGTAAAAATACAGAGCCAATATTAGACAAGCTGAACCTAGCCGCCTACAAACAAACCACAATAATAGATATGAATCCGAATCTAGGGATCTTCTCAGCGGCACTGCATGAACGTTTAAAACCGAAGCAGCACATATTGCTGGAACCTGAGGGGAAATTCGGAGACAGGATGAGGGAATTTCAAGAAACATACAAGAACTCCTGGTATGTCCCGTTAGACGGCTATGATTGGGACACATACAGTGAATTATTCTCCAAGGACCCACTACCGCCTCCGTGGCCAGACAAATTCCCCAAACCAGAGATCAATACTAGCCTTTCCTCTGAAGGCGTTAATACCGATCTGCTGTTTGTCGGACACATGGGCAAATCGATCAAGAGCGAGAGATTAATCGCTCAATTCATCAGCTGCTGCGCCTTGGGAAGTTGGATTCAACGGTATGGACGTGTGCGCTTTTTACTCTGGGTGGCCGACTCGATCAAAGACAGATACCTACCCCGGAGTATCGCAGCGAGAGCAAGACCTGCTGCAATGGCAGAGGCAATAGTTGACATCACCGAGGTCGCAACATCAGATGAGATCCGCACAGGAAAGGGCTTCCACAAAATTCCCGTGATAAACCAAGATAACGTTCACTTGGAGGAAAAGAAGCCCGCACCAAGCAAGCGGCAGGAAATAAAGTCGGGGATTCGGGGGGAAATAAAGAAGAATATTAGGCCAAAGTTGGTGGAAGATGAAATAAAAAAATTAGTAGCGGAAGAGCTAGGCTTAGCAAGGACCCGCGGCCGTCCCAAGAAACTGTCTCGTGAGCAACAGAAGAAACTAGAAAAGACAACAGCCAAGGCCCGCAAGATCGTCGAGGCAATCCGCGACGGGGAGGAACCAAAACTACAAGCAAAACTCTCATCTAAGGAACGCGTGAGACTACTCGACAGATACGACGATATCCGGAGAACCTTCGGCCATAAAACAAGGGCAGAGGTAGCAGCGGAGATACTTGGGGGGGGAGAAAATAGGCAGAGACGAAAGGAAAAACTCCCGAGGAGCCCTGGCCGCCCCCGAAAGCTCCCTGGCCGCCCCCGAAAGCTCCCCCCAAGTGGCCAACCCATAACGACGGCAGAACTAGAAGCGATCGAGGACAGGATAATGAAAAACCCAGAGCTCTGGATTGAAGGCATGGAACACCCGCCCTGGTACTACCAGGGGGATCAGAAGGAGCTTCGGAAATTGGTCGTCAAGATAGCTACCATGCACCCTGCCCTCCGCGTTAATCCGAAGGAAGTGCTTCAACCAGAGGATCTTTGTAGCACTATGATAGGGGAGATAGAGGAAGGTGGCAGCCTACCCGAAAGGACTGCTACAGGCGAAGAACCAAGCACTATCTCCGCCAGCGTGAGCAAGGAAGACAATAAGAGCGCAGCCCAGGCATGGGAAGAATACGAAGAGCGATGGTCCCGTAGGTCCGAGGTTAAAGCCCGAGAACAAAGTCGAGAAGACCAAATATATGCCGTTCACAACAATCTCTTAAAAATCTACGATCGACCATATGAACCCCTACGTGTCAACCCCAAGGGAGATTTTTTCCCACATGTACCATGCCCCCCTCCCTTCTACCCAGCCTATTATACTAGCTAACTCTTATCCAGACCCCAATGACCCTCCTTGAACTGGTTCCCAAAGTCCCTCACCCCTTCTTCTCCCCGCCCACCTCGCGCGAGCGCGAAAATAACTGGCTAGCCTTCGAATGGCTCCTGCGCAATCTTTTCGTGCTCCGCGCCAGCAGCCTCTCCAGCGCACTTCGGAGTCTCGCCCCGGGCGCGGAGAACATACTGGCCGACCTGCCCACCAACCAGAGAATTCAGCCAACCAGGAGGGTGAGGTGTTTGGGGGCGGACGATTTAGTGAATCTCACGATGGCGTGGGCGAGGTGGCCGTTTAAGGATCCCGGCACCCAGTTTGAACAGCATTCTGAGAGGGATTCGAGGGCGACGGAGCCTCCGGTTTATTGAGGGGCTGTAATTGCAGGAGGAGGAGGAGGAGGGTGAATATGGGATGGGATGAGATGGGTTAAGTTGATCGCGAGATGCTCTCCTTCGCCCAATTTTGCATATATGTTTATACTTTTGTGTAGCGACGAGTGATATACTGTGACCGTCAGATGGGGTCTGTTTGACACTATGGATATCCGTATTTTTTCCCCTTTTTTTTTCTTCGTCAATCCAATGGTGTTGCTTCAAGCACATGCCAGCGTAGAGAAGTCACTTTCCTGGACACAAACCACAGCATTCGAGAGGTGTCCCATACCGTGGTAAATAAAGGGTCCGAGGCAAAAACAAGAACAAAAACAAGAACAAAAACAAGAACAAAAACAAAAGCCCTACAATCCCTAGGCCCGTCGAACAACTCTGCTTATTTATCTTGTGTAGTGAAAACAAGAAAAGTCTCTCCTTGTTCTAAAGACCAAGAAACATAGCTAGTGTTACAGTTTAGCTTTCTTTAAGGTGCCCTTTACCATGTCACCATCGCAAGTAGACCCCCATACTGATATTAGCTATTACTGGTAGACCGCCCTTGTAGTGGAGAGGGACTTGTGCCACCCACTAGGACAAATGGGGTGCCAAATCTTGGCGGAGACAGAGGGGCATGAGCACAGGTATCATACTTTTGGTAAAAATCTCAGGTCACTAACCAAGCTATAAAAAGCGGCGAAATTTCCGCATCGACTAAAGGATAGAAACAGATTATTGTCAAACCTAGACATTACGTATTTACCAGTAATAATGGGGGAAGTAGGTATGATAGCTTCTGTGAATAGCCTCAAACTCTAGTTGAGAGTTGGATGAGCTCAAGATGGGTTCTCTTTCCTCCACCGAACAATCAACGACGAAAGCTCTCTATCTATCAGGAAGCTTTGAGTATGCCCAGGAAATAACTTTGGACAAGCCGAGGGTAGGAACCGGAGCTTACAAATAGGCTATCGTAGAAAGACTTGGTCTGTAATATTAAAGGTATTCAGCCCCGGGTTGAAGAAGCCTCTTGCGAGTGCCGGGTTTGAAGTGGCTTTACAATATCTGCATGTGGGAATGGCGTTACACACACACACCAAAGCCCTTCAACCCGAAAAGTTTGCATAAACACTTTCAACTCCGAGGCTAAATGCCTCTATTGTCAATTCCATCCATACTAACAGGAGTCCATCCGGCGTTTTCGCTAGATGACCGGATCCCGAACTTTGTCCAAATCCTATCTAAGGTTTGAGGACACTCTGTGTTTGAATGAATGAATGAATATGAATGAAATAAATTAACAGGCAAATTTTGTGCACCATTCGGAGTATGATATGACACTACTTAACTTGGCCGCAGGGCAAAGCCCGGCCAATTCCCTTGCAGAGGAAGGGAGGGACTGTAAGGGAGGAGGGTTTCATGGCGAGGCTTTCGTCAAATGTGGATCTCTTCATGTTTGCCTAGTGGTTGACTAGCTATGCTGCGCGTGGGTAGGCTGTCGTGGGCATGATACAGGCATAGTACTAGCATGTTGTGCTGATGATGGTGAGTGGTTGGAGTTCCCGGAGTGGCAGGGCTTCGAACAACGACTGCGTTGGAGTGAAGAAGTAGATGGAATGAATGTATTGATATTCGGGGTTCTTTAAATGTTGCATCCCTCGTGGGCTATCTGTAGCTGGTATTTGCTGCTGAGAGTTGGTTATTTAGTTCACTATCTGGATGTAAACCAGAGGGGAGCCAGAGAAGGATTCCCGTATGCTATCGCGATCCTCCGCGTGGCCCCCACCTTAGCAGGGATAGCAAGGTAGGTTAATGGGGAGGGCCTGGGCTGTTACTCGAGGGCTTAGCGGAACATACCATACTGGTCCTGGGAAGGACTGGGGGTTGAGGCCTTGAGGCTACGGTAGTGCTTTGAGGGTTGAGGCAGACAAGGCTGGGGGAGTAGCAGGGTCCCAGAAGAGGGGAAAAGTGAATATTAATTTATGTAGTTTTTACCTTAGGGCGTGTCTGGTGGTCGTTAGTTTTTTTTATTAAAAAAATAGTGCTATAATCAGAAAACACTACCGTAGTTATCTCAAGTTATGGTGCCATAATCAGCCCAGATAAAAGATATCATAGCATTGGTAGTGTGTCTAGTTAGCACGCAAATAAATGCCAAGAAAGTGTCTATAATAGGGCTTATTGTGTAGCATTATGAAAGCAAGTCAAATGAGCTATATAGAGTCTTTAATGACCATGAAGCCAGCCATGGTGTATATTATTGGTAGAGTACTTTTACTGGTACATCAAGTGGGCAATGGACTAACCTATACTTGCGCATTGCAAAGGTTTCAAGAAATGTGGAGACTACGGTAGGCTTGGCGGTTTTTATAAGAGTTAGCGCCAAGCAAAAGTCTACATTTCGGGAAACTTTTGCAATGAGCAAGTACTTACAAAATACCGTAGTCTTCTACCGGTACGTGGTTGAGCTAGGGCTCTCTGACACTTTATGGCAAAATGGTGTTTTGACTCAAAATTCCATAACTGGGGTCATTATTGAGTTTTTGCATTGCAACTACAAGTATATAGAGGCACCCTTAATATGTATGGTGCCGGGCACTTGAAATCAACCCTCATGGGTAATTCATTTTGCTTACATAATACACACAAAATAGTGGGGCTTGGTAAAAGTGTCTTCGAAAATCATCACACATGGGTAATTCAAAATTTTACCATCTCCACTAATATTGCTCTGATTGAAAATCAGAAAACATAGAATTAGAGAGGAGTGTCTTCTGAGCACTTCTATGAAGTCATATCTTCTTAAAGATGTGGTTGTGGTTGAAAACCTTTGGAGATTGTTCTTATGTTGGTTTTTGGTTGATTTCAAGTGCCCGGCACCATACCGTAGTAGTTCGGAAGAGGTAGTATCGCCATTGGAGATGTTTCGATATTGTACTAGTACACGTACACGTACTCGTACTCGCACTCGTACAAAGCTTTACGGAGTTGGCTGCGGAGAAGAGTAGCGAACGTTTTGCAGGCCGTCATTCCTCCGGAGGGGTTCGCGTGGCGCTTGATGCCTTCATCACCATGATGCGGTGTCATGTGACCATGACTGCCTGCTTTGCTAGCGAATCCCAAGACAGTGGTTAGGTTGCGGTTCAGGGATATTTTCTCTCCCGGATAACTTGGTGATGAGTTGAGCTCGTTTCCTCCTCCCTTTTCTCCTCCATTCATTCATCCATCCACCCACCCATTCATCCATCCGTCAACCACCTCCCTGACTGGATCAAACATTCTCCAATCGCCTCCCTCGCCCCTATAGCACAACTCTTGCAAACAAACAAAGAAACAAACAAACGGAGGGGGATGAACCGTTTCATTGACTTTTGGTAACCTTCTCCCCTCAACCCGCTCCGAAAATGAATACTTTTCGCCCACCGTCACGTCGGATCACTTCTCCAGCACCTTCCTCTTCCGCTTGGACATTGTCCTCTAGTCGTTCTACCCTAAGTTCCTATCTCGAAGACGAATATGGCTACTACGGACCGACGGGCGGGATCCCCGATGATTATTCTGAACTATCCATGTCCTCGCAACTGTCCTCACAACTATCCTCATCCTCCATAGAAGTCCATTCCAATTCTGGCCCATCCATCTCGCCGCTCTATGCTTCTACAAAGTCCTCAGCCGCCAGAGTGCACGGACCAAGTTCAACAACCGCTGGTGTGAAAGAAAACGAACAGATCGGAATCCCGTCAGACGTTCTCCCGCGTTTGCAAGTCCTTCTTAAGAACCAAGTCCTTGTGTTCTTGGAGGGGGTCGAGTACGACGACCTACCTCTCGGAGCAATGCTTCATAAGCACTCATACAAACTTGCCGCCCGTAATGAAGAGATACTGGCGGAGGTTCGCCGGGAAGGTCGTGCGATGACTAGCGAGAAAGCTCATCTACGGTATTTCAAAGGACTTTATCGGATCATACGGAAGTCACAGTTCTCGGGTGTTGGAGGAAAGCTTTGGGGATTGTGGAAACTAGAGACTGTTATCGCTGAAGCCTATAGAAGGTCCGGTATTGATCCGGCTATCTATGGTTACCCGGGATTGAGCAGTAGCGAAGATGATGACGATGATATGGATGACAGCGAAGCTGACTTGGATAGTGATGAGGATGGGGATGACGGTCTAGATCTGTTTGACATTCAGGATGAAACGGACGACCCCGACGATCCCTTTGATTCAGATCATACGGACGATACTGACGACATGGATCACGGAGGAGACCATCCGATGATAAACGCCGGCGGCTTGGAGAATGGGCCAGTATATGGTCCTCAATTTGAACGGCTCTCAGAGCGAGGTTTAACATTGCTTCTCGACCTATTGAGAGAGTTCGCTCTCAATCGCTATCTTCTTGCTGCCTATAAGTCTATACTCGAGCATGAACTTGCGCAGCCCGATGAGATTTCTGAATTGTTTACACCGAAAAAACTAGTTAATTCCGCTACTGCCATTCGTGCTGTACGAGTAAAAGAGGCATGCATCATTTCTTATATGCAGGCTTTGACTTTCCTTTACAAATTACAACTGCTGGTTGAGTACGAACGAAAGGATCCCGAAGAGTACTGGGACAAGGATTTTGAGCACCCTGATTACGAGGATGAACCCTTATCCTTACTCTGGTCGAAGAGTATGATGACCATGATGATGACCCATTTCCACCGGGAAGAGTCTGATAGTGAGAGGTATTGGCATCGGCATGGTTTGTATCATGGTCATTACCAGGAGGACTGGTCATACAAGCTTATGTATATGACGAATTACTTACGTTTTGCCGAGGCTACAGTGCACGATTGGTTTGCTGATCCCGACGTACAAGAGTGGGAGGAGCATGAGAAGCGGGCGAAGGCGGAGAACAGATGTCGTTGGTTTTCTGAGTTTGGGGGACGGCTGATGATGATGCCTTCCACTAAGATGTACGGTAATCGTGCTGCGATAGCGGAATGGTTGGAAGGCTTTGAGAAGGAGCCAGTCCTGGACACTTCTGTTAGCGAGCTTGAAGCAAAAGCTCTAGCAGGCGAATACTTCAAGTTTGTCGACATGGGGTCCGAGTGGAAAGATGCAGCTACAACCCTGATAAAGCGCTATGGGGGGTTTGTTTGCGGCCCCCTTTTTTTCATCTCGCAATACAGCTAACTTTAATAGGGCTATCCATATCGGCCGGAAAAATGCCGGTAAATCTGTTACCACGGTACTACGTCCAGGACAAGATGATTGGATTGGATACGATAGGAGCGTAGGCTATAGTCATATTATGGACTATGTCCATCGCAAGATAGTGCAAACTAGGTTCTGTCATGTGGATAAGGAGGCGTTGAAGAACGTAGTTTTCTCTTTTCGAGGGATTCTACCAACTCTGACTCGTGAAGATATGAGGGAACTTGTTCACACCTATGGCGGGTGAGTGCCCCTGCAGATGTCTTATCAAGAATAGGGTGTTAATAATATATATAGATTTGTCGACGAAGATCTTGCCCCTCGAATCGATTACGTGGTTGTCGGAGCCAGGAATCCATTAGACAGCCCGCAGGTCTGGAACCAGGAGATGAAAGAAATCGAAGAACTAGGACTTCGCAAAATCGACGAAGACGGCTTTGCCGAGCTTCTACTGAAGAGTCAATCCTGGCTCAGGAACGGCAAGAGAAAGGCAGCTGATGGATCGGCGGTTGGGGAGGTTTTCAAGCCCACTCCTAAAAGGAGAAGGCTGGGGGGGCCTCCATCATTATCAACACCAGATTACCCTTTCTAAAATATGAGTTTGCTTGATGTTTGTAGGCATGTGTTCGCTTTTTTTTTCATTATTGTTTCTCCTTATCCATCTGTTGGTTGTAGACTGGTTCGGAGTTATTGGCTTTTTAATTGCATCTGAGGACTGACGGGCTACTCTCTCTTTTTTCTTTCCTTTCTTTTTTCCATGTACCGATTTCTTAGGGCTTTGAGGGGTCTGGGTATTATTTTTAGTGAACCATAATAACACCGACTTCTCGTGGCTGCTGGTTGGTTTTTTTTGCCTGATCGTCAAGGCTTCCAGTATTGTACTGTAAGTAGAGGAATTAATATTGGTGTGGGCTGTTCAGGCTTATTTTTGTATAATACAATTTGTGCTGGTGAGGATTGTGGGTGGCCGTCGGCGACACGCGCAGTCACTCGTAGGTCGAGATGTAACTTAGTCCCTGAAAACCAGAGTCAACCTTTAAATAGATCCCATCTAATTATCCGTACTGCTGTCCGAACAACAACAGCAATATAAAGGATATATATACAAACGTCCAAACCCAGCGCAGCCATCTAGATTCCATATGCATTCTATATCAACCTTCATCAACAGAACACTAGAAGACATTCTCAGACCAGCCATACAACCCACAATACCAACCACCATTCCTGATATACCGATCGTTACAGCAAGATTAAAAGGCAACTCATTCCGGACGACAGTGCCCTCAGCTAGACTACGGGACAGGCTGAATCTCTCACCGAAGATTGGGGGCTTGCAGGCCAACAGAGTTCAACTGATGTTAACAGGAATATTCTGTAGTAAACGAAAAAGGAATAAATGGGTTGCCCGACCGGAGCCCATCAAAGAAAAGGAATCTCTCTCCGATCATTTTGTCAACTCACTCACATCTGATTGGTGTCAAATATTTTCTCTTCTTTAAGAGCCCGGGGTATCATATAATACTAGCTACGGTAGGTAGGGGGTTTTTCATGCAAGAGATACATTGCGGGGCAGACCTAAATGCCTATCACTTCCTCTGTGCTCAAGATGGAAGTTGGTGAAAATCGTAGTATAGTGAAACCTCCATAATCCCGGTAGGGAGGGAGTAGCACGGCGCTGGAAATAAGGGGAGGATGGAAAGAGGGGGGGGAGGTCTTGGCACAGGCAGCAGACGACATAACTATAATAGTTAAATCGAGTGATATCCTATGATAGCGAAGAGAAAAGGAAAATCGGCTTACTATAGAACTTGGATAATAATATTATGAGGTATAAATAACTGAGTAGAGATATAAATTCAAATTTAATAAGAGAGTGTGGTCAAGGCAGACATAACTAAAGACTATTTATTTTCCACCATGAAGTACCGGTATGATAAAAGACTGCTTTGTGCTTTGCATTGTAGATTCTTGGAGTCTTTGCGCTTTTTTTTCTTTTCTTCTTCTCAAGCTAAATTTTCATGCTGCTAAATTTTCTCCGATAGGTGTTTGCTGGAATTAAGATCCTGGAATTGGAAACTATATTATAAGAGGCCTAGAATTTGGAGAGGAATTTCCTATACTTCGAAATTAATATTGTGACACTGCAAACACTAGAATTAAATTACTAGAGGGCTGGAAGTCATGGAGGTGGGAAATATCGGAGGTTCCATTGTATAGGTTTTAGATACTTGGCTATTTTTTTTGGGTTTGTTCCAAAGGTTGTCGTAGGAGGGAGGATCTGTGGGGTAGTATATAGTAGCTTGAGGCTTTCTGTTTTTGGTGTGGTTGGGCTTTTATCTTGTAATCTAACGAAGGTATTAGATGGATATACTAGTATTGTGTAGATGCACTGTATTTTATGTAAATTACGTGTACACTGCTTGTATGCTTCTCCTTAAGAGGTGAGGTATTATAGGTCTCCCTTCTACCCTCTACTCTCTACTCTCCTTGCTTTGGCCAACACTACTTTTTCCGCCCTTTGAGCCTGCGGAACTGATGATGGCGATAGGAATCTGCGGTGGGAAGGGGGTGTATTAACTCAAATGCAGCGACGAATCATATTTAAGCTCGACTCTTAAATGATAGCCGTCTGCTATCGTATCGATATAATTTTCCTAACAAAATTGCCAACTCGAAGGAAAAACAAACAAAAAACAAAAAGCCTCCTCTCCATAAGAAAAGAAAAAGAAAAAAGAAAAAAAGAAATGATAAGATCCAAAAATCAACACCACTCGTTCCTAGCGGAAGAGGTACCTCACAGAAATAAAAATTCCTGCAGCAACCCCGAGATACCCGAGTATATCCCATCCAGATATATAACCTGACTCTCCCTCTGAATCATGGTAGTGAGGTCTCGAATACGAGGGTCGTGCTGCACCCCGTTCAAGATCTTGACGGTAATCTTGTCGCGGTGTCGTGCCGTAAGTATTGCTGTATATTCTCTGTGGTAGTGGTGCACTTTGCTGGGTTGGCGGCTGGGGTCGAGTCACGGGATTCGGCAGCCGTGCTGCATTCCATTCGGTATTTTCACGGTAATCTTGCCGCGATGCTGTTGTGCCGGAAGTATTGCTGTATGCTCTCTGTGGTAGTAGTGCACTTTGTTGGGTTGGTGGTTGGGCTCGAGTTGCGGGGGGTTGACGGGCGGGTGGTCGTTGGCTCCTCGACTGGCTCGAGCTGCTCGAGCTGCTAGCGGGAACACTTCTCTCTTGGAGCACGAATTTGGGATACAGCTCAAGCAATTTCTTCATCAACAGCTCCAGCATACCACTTTGCAACGAGGAGGTCGATCGCCTGTCCAAATTCAGAAAGCGCACTTCGACTTCGAATGGTTCCAAATTGACATAGGATGGTTTAGTCAACATTGGTGGCCGTCCTGCCTTAACTGATAACAGGATGCCATTGTCGGGATGTTTCGCTGCTCCAGCTACATTGAGGGGTAGGTATTTTTTTCGCCGGGGGTCATCTGGTTCCGGGAACTTCTTGGAGAGGGTTGTGCTACCCAGGGATGTGATCTGAGAGAGAGTTAAACCTTCGTTACTTAGAGGAGTGAAGGGGGGTTTGGACTACCACGAGGGCTTGGACGCTCCCCGCCCTTTCAGCTCCGAGGACTAGAACTGGGTGATTGAGTTTTCCGCTGTCGAATGTAGCGCTCTGAGACTCCGTAGTGTTAGGAAGCCAGTATATATGTCCTTCCTGGGTGGTGGTTAACATAGTTGCTTGCTTGCTCCGACGTTATCCTACCAACACGCGCATTGGTTTTTAAAATGTATCTAGCTCCGTTCCCATGCGGGGAATTACTTCAACTTATAACTAACTGTACCAGACGGTAGGTTTCGTGTTTCTCCTCCTTTCTCGCACACACAAACAGGGGTGTTTGCACTGTACTATACTAGTACAAGTACGTGTAAGTTCCCGTATCATAAATATAATAAGGGGGTCGTGGTGCCCATCATGGGGCAAGATCCCACTTCCTTCCTGGCCTGCCACTGGTTGCCGACTAGGCATAATCATTTTTTCGGGAAAAAGTTATCATATCCGTAGCGCAATGTATCATATTAAGGAGATAACTGATACTTTCGAGTACAGTGCATAGTCCTGCGGGAGTAGCCGAGCTGTGATACGATGCTTTTATGGACGCCGTTCCGTATTATTATTACCATTATGGGTCGAGTGACCGATTGATTGGGCGGTGGCACCATACCGGTAGAGTGCGCACGGTACTCGAGTACTCGTACAAGGGCGGTCGAGTGTGTGTCTGGTGTGTGTTGTGCTTCTATGATTGGCGCTTATCGCGGCTGTGGGCTGGAGTATGGTTGTTTGATTGGATGATTTGGGGCATACGGTGGGACGAGTGCTCGAATGCTTAGGGGGTGAGCATGAGTTTGGAGATTTCAGTTTTCACTGGCCAGGGTTTGGTGCGAGGCTAGGCAGAAGGGCGATTTTGGCTTTTTCCTGAAGGGCGGGGAAAAAAAAGTTAGGTGAAACTTCAACCGATAACTCCTTTGCCAGAGCAGCTCCACCATTATTGCCTGTAAAGATTTGGAATAGTTGGACCTCACGTTCGGTTGCTCGTATTTTCCCTTTTTGTCTTAGCGATGGGCTGAAGGACGGTTTTTTTCTTCTTGTGCTATGTTTCCCCCAAAGGAGGGAATTTCGGGCGTCCGAGCGTGAGATCGGATTACCAGTATTCTAGTTTTTACGATACTGTATTGTTTTGTCCTCTGAGTGGCCGAGGTGACCTGTTAGCCAATCGCACCCCCTTCGCCCCACTTACCCTCAACCCCCGGCACTGCAGTGTGGAGATTTATCCCTTGGACGGATGACACGGCCAACCTGTCACCTGGTTCATGCAGGCCTTTTGAGAAACTTGATTGGAGTACCGGCATGGTCTAGGTAGAATGGGAAAGACAGCCCCTTTGTGATGAGAGCTTGCGAATAACTTCTAAATGAGAAAGGGTACGGGCTAGGTGATAGGTTTGGCCGTGTCATTTGTCTAAAGGGTAAGTACTAAATTTGCAGTACTGTAGTAGCAAAGTGCCGTACGGAGGCACAGCGCCTAAGTTTTGTATGTTCCACAAGCGAGGTTGACTGCCCTTACCCCTGTGGGACAAACAAAACTTAGGAGCTGTACCTCCGTATGGTACCGGTAATCCTAGATTCTTGTAGTATTGCGGAGGCTGTGATTGGGTAGTACAAGTAGGTTAATTGAAGTTTTAATCAAGGGGACATACATAAGCGCGTGCACACAGACCACATGGGGGGGAGTTGGAAAGGGGAAAAAAGTTAAGTTATCGTATCACACAGATCTGCATTCTAGTCATCCATACATCTACATATCAAGCCTCTAGCGACGCTTTCACCTCCTCAATCTGCCTAGCAACGCACTCCCTGGCAGTGCCACCGACAGCACTCCTCATCTCGACGCTGCGCTCAAAGTCAAAGACCTGCATGACGTCTTCGCCGAATTCGGGGCTGAGCGTCCTGAGTTTGTCAACGCCCAGTTTATCAATACCGGAGAGGCCTTCTTTCTCTGCGAGACTGACGGCAGCGCCGGAGATGTGGTGCGTTTCGCGGAAGGGTACGCCCTTGCGGACGAGGTAGTCTGCTAGGTCTGTTGCCAACATGTCCATTGTTAAGGCGGCGAGCATTTTCTCGCGATTGATGGAGAGGGTGGACAACACGCCTGTGGCGATGCGGGTGGAGTCCAGAAGCGTGCGGGTGGTGTCGAAGAGCGGCTCTTTGTCCTCCTGCAGGTCCTTGTTGTATGTACTCGGCAGGGCTTTGAGCGTGTACATGAAGCCGGCCATTTGGCCGAAGACCCTCCCGCTCTTGCCGCGTAGGAGCTCTAGCGAATCCGGGTTCTTCTTCTGGGGCATCAGGCTGCTGCCGGTACTGTATGCATCGGCGAGCCTGACGAAGCCGAATTCCTGGGTGGAGTAGATTATCAGGTCCTCTGCCCAGCGGGAGACATGGCTCATGAAGAGGCTGCCCCACATCATTGTCTCGGCGACAAAGTCACGGTCCGCCACACCAACGAGGGAGTTTCCGATGACGCTGTCAAAGCCGAGTTCTGTCGCGAGGAAGGTGCGGTCCACGGCGAAGGGGTTACCCGCCAGTGCGCCGCTGCCGAGCGGGCAGCGGTTCACACGGGCACGGAGCTGGCGGAGTCGGGTGAGGTCATCGGTGAAGTAGTATGCGTGACTCATGAGCCAGTGGGACCAACGGATTGGCTGGGCGCGCTGGAGGTGCGTGTATCCTGGCATGATTGCGTCCAGGTCTGCCTCTGCGCGGCCCAAGTGTGCCCTGAGAAGGTCTACCAGCGCAGATTCGATCTCGTCCAGTGCATCCCGAAGCCAGATTCTTGTGTCCGTCGCCACCTGATCGTTGCGGCTTCTACCGGTGTGTAGCTTCCCCGCTGTGCTCTTGCCGATTAGTTCGCCGAGACGTCGCTCATTGGCCGTGTGGATGTCCTCATCAACGCCGGGTCTTATGGCGAAGGTGTCGTTAGCCCATTCCGCGTGTACAAGATCCAGACCCCGGTGGAGTTCACTGAGTTCATGCGCGGTAATTATGTTGCGTTGGTGGAGAGAGGTGGCATAAGCTTTCGAGCCCAGGATGTCAGCTGTGTGCATGCGCCTGTCGTAGTGGATGGATTCGTTGTAGGTTGTCATTAGTGGGTCGGTTTTTCCTGGCGGTTGATTCCTAATTAGCAATTGTTTAATGGGGGAGGGGGTGGGGGATGGGGGAAGGTATACCGGTGAAACGGCCGCCCCAGAGTTTAGTCGTAGCCATTGTGAAGAATCGACGTTTCGCTGTTATGGATTAGCTTGGATTTTTCCCTCCTCGGCTTCTTTGTCGAGTTTGTTTGTTGGTGAAGGTGGTTGGAGTGGAGGAGGAAGAGGTGGGTTGTATTAAGAAGTAAATTTTAGTACTCAGATGTTCGGGAAGCTTTTTTGACCTTCCCCGCCGCGGGGTTCCCTCAAACGCCAAGAAACGGACATAACCCTCCCAGCGGCACTCGTAGAGAAATCACAGGAAATCATTCGTGTGCGCAAACCCTCAAACTCTCGAACTCAATTCAAACGAAATAAACAGATATCAATGACATGTCATAATAATAATGATATTGTTATTATTATCATTATTATTATTATGATATTATGATAAAAATTTAATTCTCTTAACCTCCGCCCTATTCCTTACATACAGCCGCGTTCGCAAAGTTCTCATACCCCCCGGAGTACCACGAGCAAATGGAAACGCTTTGCTGACTCTCTCCCTCCGTTATTTGATATGATAAATTGTGATATGGGTTTACAACGCCCTTAGGGGCGTATCCGAAAAACAGTTATCAAAAGGGCTCTTGCTGTCCTGTTGTTGTAAATAGGTATTGTTCTTGAGGTACAAGGAAGGGTATGAGAACTTTACGAACGCGAGTGTATGAGAGCTAATCCCAGCTTACTCAGGATATCTTTCTTAGCCTCCGCCCGCTACGCACACTCTAGTCCACCTTGATCGCTCTGGGACTGTCTCTTCTGCGTGGGCTTAACGCTCGCTGTTTTCGGGGCCTTCAGCGGTCGAATGTGTTAGTGCTAGAGGCATGGGCTCGGGGTCGGCGGGAAACTGGGAGAATGGGACGTTTGGGTCGGTATTTTTGATTTTGTTTTGTCCAAGTGGCAAGGTGTGTGTGGGTACGGTGGTGGGGCAATGGTAGGGATGGAGGGAGCGAAGGAGTGAGGGGGGTTGTCGACGACAGAGGCGGTGGCAGCAGTGGCTGTGGGGTATATATATGGCAGAGCTGAGACCCGGGTGGGTGCTCTAGTAGTAATCAATCGTGTGAGAGACCGATTTGAGATGGAGGTATTAATACCAGGTGGGGAGGTTAAGTTAGAGTTATTACCTACCGTGGTGTCACAGGGATTCATTCGGTCTTCAGGATTAGCTTTTCGGGTACCGTAGTGGATTGCTGGTAGTTTCCGAGTTCGGATAAATGAGCCTTTGCATTAACAAAGAAAAGTCGTGACCGTGAAACGAAGTTTGAAGAAACACGCCAAATCATCCAGTTAGAAGACTCGGCGGATATAGTACAAAAACACAACCATGTCCTTAAAACCGAATCTTCAAAGCCCAGCTAGTGAAAGAGTCAGAGAAATTCGTGTCGAAGGAAAACCACCTGCCGTAAGTCACGAAGAAACATAACTTATCCCCGGGGAACGTTCAGACTAGGCTAGAACCGCCGATGAAATTTCCCAGTTTTTGAACCTCGCAGAAACGAAGGGGAAACAATAGAGTATAGCCATCACGAAGAAAGACTTAAGAAACTCTTTATGAAAAGAGGAAATAAAATCAAAAAGCTCGTTGAACAAGATTGAAAACTCTGGACTTCAAGAAAAACTGCTACAACTTTGTGCCATCATCAACACAGGTATCCTACCGTCAGCACTTCATAAATTTATACCCTACTCTTCACATCATTCCCCATCTCTGCCCTCCTCTCCCGCTTGGATCCTTTTCGCCTCACTGCTTCAGTCTCCTCAGTGTCTGCCCGATTCAGTACAGGAATAGGGCTCCTGTTCGTAGTGTCGATAACACTATCGTCATATGTCATGCCACTAATGAGCCTCGCTTCCTTCCTCGCTTCAGCAACAGAACTGGTAGTTGTGCTACTCGCGGGACTATTTCTGCTCTGCACCAAGGGCTCCTTATCACTCGGTGTACTGGCGTAGCCCCCATGAGAAGGGTGCGGCGAGTAAGGTGTCAAGGGCGTTAACCTTCCTCCAGCACTACTAGTAGCAGAAGCCGCGCGAGGAGTTGGTAGCGTATCAAAGTACCCGCCTCCAGTATATGCTCCGAGTCGTGCCAGACGATCGGCAGCGAGAGAGTTGGAGTCAATGTTTGGGCGGTTGCCTTCATGGCCGTCTTTGATTGCCACCGTGGAGATACCCGACATGGGCGTCGACGGGCCCGACGAAGCTTCCGAGTAGGCGGAGGAAGAAGGAGCGTATTGCGGCGTGGAGGGCAGGCTCGTGAATTTCGTACTCATTTTTATTTGGTTACTTTGAGACGGAATGAGGATGCGATGAGAGTTATTATTTTTATTTTTTTGACAATGAGGACGAAATAGGTAGCTAAAGTGGGTTGAGGAAGAAGAGGAGAGAGTTGGAGTACTCGTACTGCACTCGAGTGGATAAAGAAATGGGTTCCAAGAGTCTCGGGGTGAGACCCTGCCAAGAGGGTGCATTGCATTGTAGTAACCTCCAGCGCTCAAGTACCGTGCGGTAGTGTAGACTACTAGCATTGGCATTCTGTGATAATTGAGAGGTGTGACATGTGCCAAGACGCCGACGTCATTCCCAGAAAAAGACCAAATTCCTGTCTGATCCGGGCCCGCATCCAGACCTACATGAGCAGAATTCAGTAATGCAATCTCCGCTTTTGGGCTGTAAACCTCTGAAAGCTGTTAGCTTTTTGACGGTCAATTGGCCGGATGACCTGGAGATCGTGGCCATTCCTTGCCTCGAAGAGAAGGCAAGGAGGACACCACAATTCTTTTCAAGTCTATCGCTCATTGGACGGGCATCTAATGCGCTGCAATGAGACTGAGAGCCTGGTCATGCGGCTGGGCATGCTGATCGGTAGGATTCGTTGTTCTGTTGGCCTATGGGATTGGACGGAATGCCTCGGACCCTTACTTGGCATCTCTAGAAGCGAACAGTGGCCCGCAAAACAGGCGCCTTGGGATTCGTGGCCCTCGGGTTACTCTACTAGTAGTACTCGAGTACGGCAGCGTTTGGTGCTGGCGAGGGCGCAGCTCACGTTCATGGTATCTCTTGGGGCATACAAGTACCGTACTTGTACGATAGTTTTGGCGGTGGAGACAGCACTGTATGGTGCAGTGCCATATTCCAATTAGAGCATTTCTTATGAGGCCTAGTTCAATTGTTCGTTTAACGTCTCACTCCCAGCGTGGTCAAGGTCTGCAATTGAGTGAGCGGTGATATGTCTATTGTACGGGCATTAAGTTTTTTGGTAGAGTGATAGTGTATGCTTTTGAAGTCGCTTGATCGATGAATTTAGGACTCGCAATTGTAGTGCTAGATGGATCCCCAGTTCTGAATTGTATTAGCGATTTGATGGTGCGAAAATGGGGAATTGTAAAGAAAACTAGTGCCCCAGGGAGCTAGGATGGGGACCCCTGGGATTGGCTTGGTGAATGGCGATTACCTCGGTCGGGGTGGATTGGGATTTGTACGATGCCTGGGGGGGGGCACAAGAGCCAACAGCTACCGTAGTATGAATAGGTCAATTGAGTGTCCTCCGTAGGGGGTTGTAGATCGATGTAGCCGCTGCGAAGTGTCTGTCAAACGATATAACATATCGTGAGTAGTTACGTGGTATTGGCATTCGTGGAAAGGTGCTTAATGCCAGTGCTTCCAGCACTACCAGGACAAGGCTATCCTGTATGAAGTGGGCATATCAGTTTTAGAGGGGCCCTTTGCACGCTCTGTGCCAGTAGTCCAGTTATCATAACTCGGTAGCCAACTTTCAAGAAGAAAAAAACCTGTTATCCAGTCAGGTCCACCACTACCGAAACGCATAATATACTGATAATATCATATTATTCAGATTTGGCTTCTTGGACTAATAGCTTACTCTGAAGCTATACTTGAGTGCAGAATAGTGGATTGAACTGAAGTATCCTTACCTCTCGTTCTGCTTGGGTTTGAAATAGAAGATTTGGTTCAGAATACCACAACTGATTATTTGAATTCTAGTATGTTGTCTATAATTCTGTAAAGTGTGTAGGTAGTTTAATTTTTCTATTACATACAGAATTTGATCAATTCATGGGAGATAGCAAAGAGTTCATAAAATGCTCAGGCCCTACCAAGCAAAATTTCATGTTTATCCACATTACACAGAGCCCTCTCTCTCAAGGCTTGTTCAAAGGCACATATTCCAGCAGCATGGATACTATGGTAGCACTGGGAAAGGTTATCAAAACTGACATAATATTATTGTAAGTTAGTAACAATATGTCAAGAGCATAGAGGAGAATTTTTATAGGAGTCAGTACACAAAATGATTTGGTCATGAAGGTGACAAATGGTAGATCAGGATGGGTACGGGCTTGAGGACCGAGAGGGGGATGGGAAGAATTCTCGGAAAACTATGATACCAGCCCAACAGAGCTGGGGGTGGTGGGAAGTTTGTGCTTTGGCGGGGTGGATAAGCAACGAAATTTCAACCAGACGCGAGTGGTTATGCATGAGGTCCCAAAATCTTAAGTCGTATCGAGGCTCACCTACGAGTAGCAAATTATGCGGGCAGAGCTGGCTCGGGCTTAAGATCGCTGGTTTCGATTCGGTTCGTGCCAAACACTAAATTTACCGGTAGTGCTGGTCCCATTCAGTAAGTCTCGAATAAGGTAGTTGTGACCGCCCTTCAAAGAATGCTAGGCTATGCTAAATACCTCAACGATAACCGATCAGCCGAGGATCGAGAAGGTTTGTGCCCTTTATGTTAGGCCACATTCCCAAGAGGCGTGTAACGCTGATGAAAGTCAAAGCCAAGATCACCAACCCAATTTGCGAAAGCTGTCTAAGGTTACGAGACACTCGGCGAAGCCACCGTGTTACAAGGCCCAGACGGGCCAAAGGTCATCAATCAAACTAAAGACATATTTAGGGAGGCACTTTTTTGATATAGATAGGACCTACGAAAATGGTGAGGGAGTGCACAGCTTCTACACCACGTTCGGGAGAGGCATCTGGACGAATAATATGTCCTACACAGTGTGCTCAAGCTATAAACACAATCCGGATGCACTACGTAACTTAGAGACACTGAACCCAGCTGTGAACTCTACCATAAAAGCATTCTTCTCACATTTTGCCGCCAGGGCTCAAGGCCAGCATCAATACTGGGCCTATCAGGGCAGGAAGAGGCAGATCATTGTCATCTTCTGGGTTCGGAAGAACAAACTCAATGGGTCATGTTGCCCACCGCCACATACATCTACCCATCAGCCCTCGCATTCACCGGCGTGGCGGTCTTGTCATCCTTGTGGGAGGTTCAGGCGTTAAGAGTGCTGGTAGGGACTTTGATACGGCAGGGAGCCTGTTCCTGATGGTTTACTCCAGCGAGGATTCGTTGAATGCTGTGAAGGGTACTGAGAGGTTGTAGGGGGACGAAGCTATGAAGTGGGTGAAGGGCCTGCGCAGATTGGATTGAACAGGAGCCTGCTGCTACTATAGGTCTCTAAAGGAGAGGAAGAGAAGAAGTAGAAGCCGAAGTAGGCATAGTTACTGAGGTAGGGTGAGGTCGACGAGTGTATTACCTTTTCCTCTTCTCTTCCCCTTCGCATAATACAAGACCGGTTTTGTTTGGAGCACTCGGAAGTTGCTTCTTTCTAGGATGAGTTTGGGATGCTACCAGACGGAGGAAGTAAATTAAAAGCACAAGGTGACCATAGAAATTAGGTTGGTTCTTGAGCAAAGTCCAACAATATTAGGGAAACATGAAATCCCCTTTATTACGGTGTTTCTCTATTGTAAAGTCTTCTATGTATGTACAGTACTTGTAGACCTTCGAAGAATTCAGGGTCGCACAAAGGGAAAGCAACGAGTGACCGTAAACGAGTGACCGTAGGTGGAATAGATGGTGGGGTTAACCAAATTTAGCACAGCCGAGCTTGACAACCCCACTGCCGGTATTCCACTCAGAGCCTCCAAACGCAGGGACCAACGCTTCTCATCCCATTTTTTTTGCGAGTCTAACCGACTCTTACCGATCAGTTGGTGAATTTGGTGTTTACTTCAACCATCCTACGCCCCTTCCTTTCGCCCCAAGTAAAATCTCATTCTTATTCTCTCCTTTGCCGGCTGATGATACGTTCAAGATACCTAGCATGGCACCGTTTTTACGAACTGCGAATGGGTTCATTCGGGGTGGGAGGAAGGTATGTGCACTACCCAAGGGTCCCGATGATATCATGGGATAGAACTGATATTGAGCTTTCAGCGTTCGCTCTTGCTAGCGAGGACGTTTACATCTACTTCAAGGAGGTTCGAAATTAATAAAAGTACCTCCCCATCTTCCGTCTTCAAGTCCCAACTAACAAAATGCCGTCGCCAGTTTATCCTTCAGCGACGGAAGCCATCAAAGACCTGAAGTCCGACTTAACCCTCTTAGCCGGCGGCTTCGGCCTCTGCGGTGTCCCGGACACCCTGATAAACGCACTGCACTCTAAACCATCGATCAGGAACCTAACCGCAGTGTCTAACAATGCAGGCGTCGATAACTCCGGCCTAGGAATCCTGCTTGCCTCAGGCCAGATCTCGAAAATGATCGCCTCATATGTGGGAGAGAACAAGACCTTTGAGCAAAAGTACCTCACCGGCGAAATTGAAGTAGAACTCACCCCGCAGGGCACACTTGCCGAGCGCTGTCGTGCCGGTGGGGCAGGTATCCCCGCATTCTACACCCCAGCGGCCTTTGGAACCGTAGTCCAAACCGGCGAATTACCAGTGCGATACAACCCTGATGGCACCGTCGCAGCCTACAGCCAACCGCGCGAAGTTCGAGTCTTTGATGGCAAGAGCTACGTAATGGAAGAGGCTATCCGGGGCGATATCGCGTTTGTCAAAGCCTGGAAAGCAGATTCTCTAGGAAACTGTCAATTCCGGTTCTCCGCAGCTAACTTTAACGGCGCCATGGGACGGAACGCAACACTCACTATTGTCGAAGCGGAGAACATTGTACCAGTAGGCGATATCGACCCGGCAGCTGTGCACCTACCGGGGATTTACGTCGACCGCGTAATTCAATCCACAACCCCAAAAAGCATCGAAAAGTACACCTTCGCGAAAAACCCCGCCACCGCCGCCGAAGAACAATCCGCAACCCTGGGCACCGGAGAAACCGCCTCGAGGCGCGAACGCATAATCCGCCGAGCCGCGAAAGAATTCCAAAATGGGATGTACGCAAACCTGGGCATCGGCATGCCAATGCTCGCACCGACATTCGTAGACCCGAGCATAACCGTGCAACTCCAGTCCGAAAACGGCATATTAGGACTCGGGCCATACCCCCGCCGCGGTGGCGAGGACCCAGACCTCATCAATGCCGGTAAGGAGACCGTCACGCTCGCTCCTGGCGCGAGTATTTTCGGCTCTGAGGAGAGCTTTGGCATGATCCGCGCTGGGAAAATCGACCTTACGATTTTGGGCGCTATGCAGGTGGGTATGTACGGCGACATCGCGTCGTGGGCTTTGCCAGGGAAGATTAAGGGCATGGGAGGCGCTATGGATCTTGTGAGTAATCCGGGGAAGACAAAGGTGGTGGTTACTATGGAGCATTGTGATAGAAAGGGGAATGCGAAGATTCTCGAGAGTTTGTCCCCCCTCTTTTCCCCTTCGGCCTTTGTTGTTGGAGTTCTGGGTACTAATGATGGGGGTATCGTAGAATGCATATTCCCACTCACCGGCCGCACCTGCGTTTCTAGGATCATTACCGAGTTGGGTGTATTCGACGTAGACTTTGAGAAGGGGCTTACGCTCGTTGAGATTGCGGAGGGGGTGAAGGTTGATGAGATTAGGGCAAAGACTGGTGCGCCGTTTGCTGTTTCCGATGGGTTGAAGCCTATGCTTTAGAATGCTGCTTCCTTTTCGTGAGGGGGGTACTGCATATAGACGGGATTCGTGTTTCCTTCAGTTGTTTAGGTTTACATTTCCCCTTTCCCCCTCTTCCCTCTCCTTTAATTTGCACAAAGGTGTCCTTATTTATACACAAATGCTTATCTTACTGTATAGTACGCGTAGGCACTGGTACAATATCAGGAATTTAAATATTATAATTACTAAACTATCTGCACATCCCGTTCCCAAGTTCCTCAAGCAATGTATTATGAATAAACCGGGGCTTCAAGTCAACAGGAACACAGGTGCGAAAAATCCGCTCCCGCCACCCAACCACACTACTAGTACCCTACCTCGCCCACCCTGTGTCAGTACCATCCCCGCAGAAAGCCACGATTCCGGCCCCGGCCTTGTGCCCACTGGTGCACTTGGCGATGCAGTGTGCTATCTGGTCTATCCACTATGATATCGTGCTAGACACCGAGAACATACATCATCACTCTTTACAAAATCACCCCGGGGCTCCCTCTACCGCCAGTGGCCCGGAACCGAGTGACGGTTCATGCTCGCAACGGCACTGAAAGACTAGGCCACTACTACGCGAGGGGAAATTTGATAGAGTTAAGTTGAAATGCTGGAAATAGCGATTGCACGTCTGGCACGAAAAGTCATGGTATCATTTCCTTGTCAACTCACATCGCACTCTTATATTTGCTCTTGCATCTTGTTACCTATGCTTCGCCTGTTCTCCTTCTTGCTTCCTCTCCTTTTAGCCTCCTTAACTTTAACCTCTCATTCCACAAGATCCCTCTCACTTATAATCCGGCTCCATGGCAGCAGATCTTGCCTTCGTGAGACCTCTAATGTGGAAGAATACGCTAAAGCCTATACAATAAATTAAAGGGCAGCTTTGCTAAAATATCGCTGGGTGTTAGTTGAGCTAGCAATTGAGCGATCAATGCCTAGAACTGCTTCAACACCCCAAATATTTACTGGGGCCCCACCCAAAGAACGACCATTATTAACCGCCGCGCACAAAAAGGGTTGACCCAAGGTTAGATGTTAACCTACAAGTATTATCCACCTCAACAGTCATAAGGGAAGCTTGCCAACCCTGTCCTTTTGCGCCTCACTCCACACCACATGATACACACCAATATTCCGGCCATGGTACCTGAGAGTAATTTTCTCATTCAAGTCATATGGCCTTCTTGAAAAACTTTTGGGTCATAGAAAATAAAATAAAAATGGAATATCGCACATCCTAATCACACTTAGCGTTTGAGGTTTATCTCTAGATGATCTTCGTGGATATACCATAGCATTTATTCTTTTTGTTTGTCGTTTGGTCACTTCCTAAAGTGTTGTGGCAGTGGCACGAGTGCTGTGTTGTGTACTATGGTTTGCCGGGCTCTACAAGGCGCTGTACTGTACACTGCTGAACTGCTGAGATAGTTATTCGAAAGATCTGCATGCCATGCACAATCATCTCTCACGCGCTAACATTCTCGATCGGTGACCCCAGTGAATAAAAACTTCATGCACTAGCTTATTACTCTATGGTGCTCACTCCCAACCTCTATTACGCAGCTAAGACCCCCGGACACCCCGTGAAATATGTAGGTATGTACATGAGGGGTGGTTATGGTATAGAATAGTAACTCCCCCCCGCCCATCCAACCACGAAATAAGCTGGATTTTTTTTCCTTTCTTACAATTTAAGCCTAAGATTGTTCTTAATTTAGAATGTTTAAGTCCAACCGTATGGCAATGTCAACATGAAACCAATGTATAAAAAATACAAACTGTGAGAGGTAACAATGGAGCATTGAGGAAGTTTACGCCCCGTTCTATAATCACAGCTTCTCCCTCCCTCTCGTCTCCATCGGCACCTGCAAAACCGCCACCCCAGCAGCCAATATCAACCCGCCAGCAACATAAACCGGCACATTCGGATTAGAGCCAATAGTGTTAGCAGCAACGATGGGAGCGCATAGTCCGGCAATCCTATTGATGAAGCTGGCAAGCCCGACGCCAGTACCGCGCACAGGGGCCGGGAAGAGCTCGGGGGTAAAGGTGTAGAGGGAGCCGTACATGATGTTCTGAAAGAAGGCTTCCAGGCAGGCGAAGGTAAGTTGGTAGGAGTCCTTCGTGGAGACGGTGAAGAGGAAGAGGAAGATGCCAGAAAGGAGGGTGGAGATGCTTAGGGTGTGCTTTCGGCCGAGGTAAGGGGTGTCGATTGTGTACTTTTTCGTGTTAGATAGAGGAGAGGGGGAGGGGAGAAAGAGGGGGGGAGGTAGGAGAAACCATTGCGACGAGAGAGCCGGGGACTCCGACCATGCTTGTTATTGCGTAGTTGCGGTACCTGATATCATTAGTCATGATACTCCCCGAACCGCACTCGAGTCTTGCATAAAGAGCAATAGCCCGTGACATACACTATACTATTCGGCTTTACATCTCCAGCCCCGTTCTTCGTCAAGTATATTGGCAAGAAGGCGTTGAACAACGGATACCCCATTCCTATGGCTGCCCAGCAGAACCACACGAGCGCTGTGGTCAAGCCCAGCTTCTTGTCTGCGAAGAGTGGGCGGATCTGCTTGGGGGTGAATTTTTCCGTTTTCAGCTTTACTATCTGTATTGCTGACAGCTTTGAGGTTTCCTCCATAGTAGAGAGAGAGGCGGTGGGGGAGGGATAATCCTCAATTTCGTCGGCATCGTCGTCGGCATAATCGTCAACTCGGGACAACTCTTGGAGTAGTTCCAACGTTAGCCAGGTCTTTGTCTTGTTCCTGTATGCAATCCCGTGCACCACTGCCACTGCTTCCTCGTCCCTCCCGCGGGAGAGATAAAACTTTGGCGATTCGTAGAGGTGAAAGGTGAAGAACCTTGCTATGAACTATCCCACTCCCCACTCTACCGTCAATACAATACTAACTTGCCGTGTATATGCCCCAAGGAGGTGACGAACCATAGCCATCGTCAAGCCCCCCAAGGTGAACATCAGATACCTCCACCCCATGTTATCCTCTTTCCTACAGCGCCCCGCATCCGCAACCTCCGCTGTACAACTGTACTTTGGCAAAAGTCCCCACGCCACCAGAGAGCCAACAAGCTGCCCGACAGGCCACCAAACCGACAACCCCGCCAACAGATTCCCGTTCCTCTCTGGTAAGAACTCCAGAAAGAGCGCACCATCAACAGGCAGATTCCCGCCAACTCCGGTTCCGATACAAGCGAAAAGCGCGGCGGTGGTAGCCCAGGAATTCGCACTGCCGACTACAAGTCCAAAGGTTGCAGCAATGGCCAGAGTTGCGTTGAACTATAGTATCACAATCTTAGCGTCCAGCACAGCACAGCACTACAGAACTCGAATTGAAGATGGATGCGCTGGGGCTTTGTAGCTGCCTCTCCTAGTAAGGTGCTATGAATATTCTTTTTTTATCCCAACCGAGTGCTGAGTTTGAGGCATTTTCCCCTCGCATAGCCGAGGAGGCGAATTCCAACGTCTCAGAACATTTATCTTCTTCCAAGTCCTTACGGTAGGTAGACGGCAAGGTAGATGGGGATGGGAATGGGAGAACTGACAGCAACCTTCCTGCCCCAAAAATCACTAAAGACACCCCACCCTACCGCTCCACAGCATAACCCTACGAAGAGTGCGCAGGTGGTATACCCAATCCTACTATCTTCGATGCCGAATTCCCGCTGTATGCTGGTCAGTATCAGCGCTAGTCCCTGCAACCACATATTATCCGCGAACCAGCCGAATCCGCAGAGCGCAAAGAGATGCCGTGTATAGGGCCCCATCCCAATGTCCTGAATCGCAAGGTTTATGACACGGGATTTGCGCATGTAAGGCGTCTTGTCTACATGTGTAGTTCCTGCGGGCGGGGCGACCGCGGCGCGGAGGGCTGCGAAGTCATATTCTAGGGGGTCGGCGACGAGGGGGGACTCAAGGGAGAAGGAGGAGGCTCGGGCCCGGCGCTTTCCGGGGATGTAGCGCGGCGCAGAGGATATTGGTACGACCGCATCCGAGACTATCTCTTTGTCTCGGGAGTGGAGTTTGAACGATCCAAGGAAGATGCCCATATCGGCTGCCTGGTCGTCGTAGAAAGTGTGGTACGTAGCTGTTCGAGTGTAAGTATGCAGGGTCTGAAGTACTGTAGGGGAGGAAGGAGGGATGTTGCCCCTTTAAATACCCTACCGGTAATCTACCGTACAGTATCCATACGAACGGTTATCCCACACCCACCATCGCCTCACTAAGTCCCCTCCTTCCGCTATATTCTCACCACGCCGCCAAAATCTCAATGCTTTGCGCCTTGATGCCCCAAACGGTTGTGAAAACCGTTACCACCCCCAGTAGCCGCTGCAACAATAGTATGCACCAACAGAAAGAGTGCCATGCTGTACGGTCGCGACAGGGTAATGACCGGACGAGGGAGGGATTATCTACGCATGACCTGTGTTGCAACGGCAAGATCAATTCTTGCCCCACCCTGTCACTATCTTGTCGCGGCTGGGCATGTTCGTATGGTAATCTGATGGTTCATTTCGATAACTTTATAAAACTTGGACTCGCACTGTTCTGCGAGCTAGGAATATTACTCGGCAACGGACAGACTCCTCCCTGGGAAAT
>Ga0307507_10001741_pt1 | contig 47984 bp, 11 predicted proteins | sample 7_EM_MG_FD_207223 | JGI IMG/M metagenome (GOLD analysis project Ga0307507, IMG submission 207223) | Populus trichocarpa ectomycorrhiza microbial communities from riparian zone in the Pacific Northwest, United States - 7_EM | ecosystem: Host-associated > Plants > Roots > Unclassified | place...
GATGTCGTGTGAGGATCTATGTACAGGAGACGAGGCAGGTATATATACGTGTTGCTCAGGGGTCAGGTCCGTGCTCATGCATACGCGTAGCCATAACAACGCGTCAGGTCAGTGCCGTGACAATAGGCGTAGTACGCGCGACCTAGACGAGACAGCGACGTAATAGCGACGCGACAGCAACCAGACGGCTTAACGAGGTGGAAATACGGGTAAAGCTCTAGGTAGCGGAAACACAGGCCGGCTTTAACGGCCCTATAGCGTTTAACCTGCAGTTAACCTGCAGGTAACTTATAGGAGAGTCTTAATAGGCGTGGTGTACATAACCTAATGCATGCATATAAGGCGACTTATAGAAGGGTCTTAATAGGCGTAGTGTACACAACCTAGTATGTATATATATGGGGGAGGTCTTAGAGGAAACATAGGCCAGTTAGATAAGGTCTTAACAGTTAAAGATATAGGCTAGCTTATAGAAAGGGGGGATATAAGCTTAGTTAGTAGAAAAGGGGGGAGTAGGTTGCCTAGCATGGGACCTAGCGTTTCTATAGCCCCCTCCTATAAAACACAGTTGGCCTATTATAAGGAGACTTTTATAGGCAACGCGAAACGGGAACTAGTAGTAGTATAGGGTATTGCGCCCCTATACTACAACTAGCCTCCTATGGGGCGTAGTGTGTTGTCACGGAACCCCACCGTAGGGGCCTCCATGAGAGAGCCCCGTGCTCTCGCGTACACCTCGCGTATAGCTTACGTCAGCTACGTGTAGGTATATCACCTCCTTACGCCCTCAACCCTTACAATTGATCGCGTAACGTCTTGTAGACTCCTTAAATACATACGCTCTGTAGCCCTTGACCCCGTCCCATAACATTACATTGTGCCTTTTTATTACCGACGCTTAGCCTATAACCAATTCTACGTCTCTATGATACTACAGGCGCTGTTAGAAGCAGCGTGTCTCCCACTTTATACCTCTAAAGAACCAACGATAGTAAGACGAAATTCCTTACTAGCCACTATGTTAAACTTAAAGAATAATCTAATACCTATATTAAACCCACGACGCCAATCAATCCCAGGGGGATTTAATTTATTAGCCCTAGCTTAACCCCTAAAGGGAAGCCTAGTGGCTTAAAAGACTATAACAACCTTAATAAGGTGGACATTAATAATGTCTTATCTTTTATTAACTATATAACTACAGACAAATAAGCTAAAGGGCTACCACCTATTAAGATTAAGATATAAGACGCCGAAATGTTTACAAAAATGGTAATATAAGAACCTAATAAATACTACCACCTTCTATAGAACTATTATCTAAAGCTTATATAAGCTAAGATATGTACTGCCTAAGATTATAATATTATCTAAGACCTATAAGCTTATAAGGCGCTCGCTGACAACATACGCTAAGAGATTAAAGACGACCTCCACGTGTCTAAATGCGACGTCCAACAATTAAAGAAGGCTGAGATTATACTTATTACTACGGTTACTAAAAGAGAGGGTATAATTAAATACCTATAATCTTAGCTTAATAAGCATATTTATAATAATACTAGACACCCCTCTACTGTATATAACGCTACCTATGTCTCTATGCCCCCGGCAACCTTACCTACTTAATACTTAATGGAGAGTTAGCGCCAAGCAGCCTCGCCTAATAGGAACTCCTACCACAGCGGCAATGATAAAAGCTATAACAACTGAACCTAAACTGCCACCGTAGGGTCTAATATACGCTACCCTAATCCCCTAATCTTTAAGGGCGACCGTAAGGAATACAACCACTAGAAGATGCAAATCCGCAAGAAACTGACCTAGAGCGCCTGCCTTTTCCCTATAGAAGATGCTAAGATTAGTTATATTATTAGGCGAATAAAGGGCATCCTATTTAATAGGCTCTTTGCTTAATAGGAGACTAGTAGTCCCTAGAAGTAGCAGTCCCACCAGAAAGTCCTTAATAAGCTTAACTAAATATACCGCAACTATAACCGAGTGGCCACTAATTAAGCCAAACTATGTGCCCTAAAGATGAGTCCCACTAAATTATTTAATGAGTTCTATATTAAATTCTAAAAATACACCGGAGCCCTTGCCTGAGATAATACTAAAGACTAGGAAGATCTTCTTAAAAAAGTCACTTATTACCTTAGTCACGCAGTCACCAGCTATAATTATAACAATATTTATAATATAGTAGCAGCCCTATAGAAAATTAAACAACGGTTAAACTAGATCGCTACCGCAAACCCCCATCTAAAGATCTCCTTATAGAAGCCCTCTAGACCTACTAAACCACCAACGCCCACTACCCTAAGCAACACTACTGGTCCTAATATTAACCTCTCTATACTAACCTTCCCGTAGAAGCTACTAGACGGAGAACGCGAGCTACTCTAAAAGCTAAGGCGTTGCTATAGATGCTGTTAAGAAGGCTGTTATAGCTATAGCCTAAGCTGCCTAATGGCTAGGTTTAGCAGCCGCTGCCTAATACTTAACCTAGTACCTTAAATACCAAATACGTTGCTATATACTACTACTGTACAAGACAAAGACGCAGTAATAGTAGTAGAGTTAGATACGGAAATGGAAAACGCTAAGTCCTAGCCCTAAGTTATAGGTTAGGACGCCCTAATAATAAGGGGATCTATATATTAGCCTACTTAATAAATAACTTAGTAAAAATAAATAGACGGAAATAGATAGTTTTACCTATAATAGGAATTACTGCTAAAAAATAATATAAAAGCTATTCTATAATTAATTGCGGAGCTACTAATAAATTTGTAGATACCTAATTTGTGCGCACTTATAACCTATTTACCTTACCCCTTACTAAAGCCCGCGCCCTATAACTTGCTAATGGTAGTTATACCGCACAGAAGATTACCTATATGGCATAACTTTACCTAGATATAAACGGGTACCAGGAAGAGCTCTAGGCCTATATTATACTACTTACCAATTACCCTATTATCCTTAAAATAAACTAGCTTAAATAATATAACCCTACTATTAACTGGAAAAAGAGAAAAGTAACCTTTAACTCTAAATACTATAGAGAGACTTACCTGGGATATAGCCTAGCCGCCTCTATTTACTCCCTAGGATACTAACCTAAGGAACCCCTTATTATCCTACCTATAACTAACTACCACCACATAAGTGCCGTGGCCTTCTACTATATAGCATATAGGAAAGGCTGGACCGTTACCGCAGCCTCTTAATTATAACTATACAAGCTTAATAAAAAATAGGACCATGTCCTCTATAGTAATAGGATAGATATAGTTAACCTCCTAGAAAACAATGCCCCTATAGAACTCTACGGACTTTTACCTTTAGACTTTAAGAAGTTTATAAAGCTTAAAAAAGGACTTACTAACAAGGAACTCCGTAAGCTCCTCCCTAAGAGGTACTATGACTTTATTAAAGTGTGCTTATAAAAGAGCGTAGATATACCCCCCCTATATTAACCTAATAACTATGCCATTAATATTAAATAAGGAAAAACGCTACTCTATAAAAGACCCTACCTAATATTAAAAGACAAACTTCTAGTTGTTAAAAAGTATATTAATGAACACCTTAATAAAGGATTTATTTATCCCAGTATATCCCTAGCAGCCGCCCCTATCCTCCTTATTAAGAAGCCAGGAGGAGGTATCTAATTCTGTGTTAACTATAAAGGACTTAATACTATTACAATTAAGAACTAATACCCCATACCACTTATATATAAGACTCTTAAGCGGCTTAGTTAAGCTAAAATCTATACTAAGCTTAATATTATTACTGCCTTTAACCACCTCTAAATATGGGAAGGTAATAAATAGAAAACTGTATTTATATCACGCTTTAGCCAATTTAAATATACCGTTATGCCCTTTGGCGTATATAACGGCCCTAGCAGCTTCTAAAGCTATATTAATAATACCTTATAGGACTACCTAAACGACTTCTGCTCTATGTACCTGGACAATATACTTATCTATAGTAATAATCCCTCTAAGTATACTAAGTACGTTTAAAAGGTCCTATAGCGCCTTAGGGACGCAGGACTTTATATTAATTTAAAGAAGTGTAAATTCTTAGTTATAGAAGTAAAATACCTTAAACTAATTGTTACTACTAAGGGTGTCTATATAGACCCTAAGAAGGTACGCATAATTACTAAATAGCAAACCCCTAACTGCATTAAGGATGTATAAGCTTTCCTTAGTTTTACCAACTTTTATTAAAAATTCATATACAACTTCTTAGGTGTTGTAGCACTACTTATAGCAATAATATAAATAAAGGGCCTTTCTGTAAAAGGAAGAAAAATATATCTATATTTTATCTAGACGCCTAAATATAAGAAGGCGTTTTAAGACCTTAAAGAAGCTTTTACCAAAGCACCTATCCTAGCTTACTTTATACTAGGACGATAACTCTACCTTAAGACTAACTTCTTAGACCATATTAACATAGGCATCCTTTCCTAAATAGGTAACAACGGTCTCTTCTACTTAGTTACATTCTACTTGTCTAAGCTTATACTATAAAAATATAACTATAAGATCTATAATAAGGAACTTCTTATAATTATATAAGCATTTAAGGAATTCTAACCAGAACTCTCTTTAGTAGAACCTAACTAGCTAACTAAAGTCCTTATGGATTATTGCAACCTTAAGTACTTTATAACTATAAAATAGCTAAACTAATGCCAAGTATATTAGAATAAGTTCCTCTCTGGTTTTAACTTTAAAATTGCATATAGGCTAGGAGTATAAGGTACTAAGCCTAATAGCCTAATACACCGCTTATAAGACCTTTCTTAGTCTAAAGATAACCCCTATAACTAGTTCTAATAATAAATAATCCTAAAAGCACGAAATTTAGCCCTAGGTATGCTACCTATAATAGAGCTAACTATACCTTAGCTCTATACCACAGAACTAAAATTATCCCCTAAAATTAATAAGCTTATTACTATGGCATATAACACCTCTGTTAACCCATTACTATATTAACTTATTGCTATAAAGACTGCTAGCGCCTATATGCTGCTAACTAACCTCTAAAGCTTAGGCTAGATTAATATAGCAGCCTTAGAAGTAAAAAAGAACAGGCTCTATTATAGAGGCCGTCTATTTATCCCCAACTTAGAAAATCTATAACGGCAACTAATCCAAATAGCCTATAACCTCTAATTAAGTGGCTATCTAGGCAGAGGAGGAACCTATAAGCTTCTTAGCCAATACTACTTCTAGCCTAAAATAATAGACTTAGTTAAACGCTTTATAGGCGCCTACTACGGTTGTAAGCACGCTAAGGCCTTTAATATAAAGTACTAAGGACTGCTGCACCCTTTACCAGTACCTATATAACGATGGGCAGATATAGCTATAGATTTTATTATTAACCTACTACCCTATAAATAACACGGCCGTACCTATAAGAATATCCTTATAATAATATACCAACTTATAAAAGAGCGCTACTACGTCCCAACTAAAGGCGTAACCGTTAGCGATGTTACTAATACCTTTCTCTATAAAATCTACTAATTATATAGGTTACCTAACTTAATTATGTCCAACTAAGGCATATAGTTTGGCTCTAATATATAGAGACGAATCTGCCAATACTTTGGCATCTCTGTTAAGATGTCTATATCCTTCTACTATAAAACTACTGGGCAACCAGAAAATGCTAATGCTAGCATAAAAGCGTACCTATAATAGGTAGTTGCCTATAGTTAAGATAACTAGGTAGATTACCTTCTACTAGGTAAATTTATAGTAAATAACTATGTCTTAACCACTATAGGACTTACCCCATTCTTCGCGAATAAGGGCTACCACCCCTAATCTGGCATAGAGCCACCAGAATCTATTAATAAGAAACTGCTATATAGAAAACGCCTTAAGATACTACTTGCCGACCAATATGTAGACTATATAAAAAATTTACTTAACTACTATAAAGGAGAAATAGCCTAGGCTTAAGCGAAATAAGCTTACTTTGCTAACTGTTATAGAACACCACCACCTAAGATACGTGTTAGCGACTGGGTATAGTTAGATATATATAATATCTTTATACAGAGGCCTATAAAGTTACTCGATTATAAGAACCTTGGCCCCTACTAGATTAAATAAGTTATTAATAGGGGAGCCGCATATAAGCTAGAGCTCCCGCCTACCCTAGCCACCCATAGGATATGGCCCGTATTCTATCTATAGCTACTACACCTTTACCAGCCTAATCCCTTACTAGGATAGATATAGCCTAAACCCCTACTAGTACTAATCCGAGATAAGAACAAAGACAAGAACTATAAGGAGTGGACCGTTAAATAAATTATTAACTCTAAATACTTTAGCAAAGGCAGAGGACGGCGGCTCTACTACAAAGCTATCTATATAGGATTTAATATAGATTAGCCAGAATGGCAACTATAGGAAGACTTTAAAAATGCAAAAGATCTAATTAGCGACTTCCACTATATAAACCCACAGAAACTAGGCCTAAGCAGAGATTTTGTACTTAATCCTCTATAGGAGCCCTTATAGAGTTAAACTGTTATATATTGCCACGTAAGGGCAAATTGCTATTAGATTGCCGCAGATTGCTATTATATAATGGTAAAGTGCGATTACGTAACCGGAATATTGTTGAGATGTCCAGGAACTTTAACCGGCGGTTAAAGTTTTCTAATTAGTTGGATTCTTAGGTGCTAAGCCTTATTACATAACATTGTTGCAAGCCTTTAGCGATACCCCCTTTTCTTTCTCTTCTCTATACCTTAAGTGTCCCTTTTACATGTACATAGTAACCACAGCGTTGCAGGAGCTCCGCCTCTATAGGAGGGGGGGTAGTGTTACGGAACCCCACCGTAGGGGCCTCCATGAGAGAGCCCTGTGCTCTCGCGTACACCTCGCGTATAGCTTACGTCAGCTACGCGTAGGTATATCACCTCCTTACGCCCTCGACCCTTACAATCGATCGCGTAACGTCTTGTAGACTCCTTAAATACATACGCTCTATAGCCCTTGACCCCGTCCTGTGACAGTGTAGTAGCTACTACTAGCTCTAGGGACCTTACCCCTTAGCTAAGCTCTAACCCCTAGTGCACCTAATAGGTAGGTAGGATTACGTCCTAGCTAAAGAGACTACTACGCGGCTTAAGAGAATAGATGTGTGTATTAGTATACTAACAAACGGAACTGCTTGCTAGGGTGGTACGCTGGTAAGGTATACTTACAGCTAGTTACAAAAAGTCTGGCTCGCCTGGTCAATGCGTAACCCCACAACGCGAACGCGTGCATCCTACTACTAACTTCTACTTGCAACAATGCAACAATACAGCGCTCGTTTGGCCAGGAAATTAGTGGAAATCGTGGCCGAGGTGAAGAACTATCGTCTGCCACGCGATTGGCTATTATTTCGCAGCATGAGGCTGGTGTTTCAAGGCAAGAGTTAGCAACTGAATTCGGCTGTTTACCGAGCTGCATCTACCGCACAATTAAGAGATGGAAACAACACAAAACTTTCGAATCTTTACCTCGATCTGGCAGGCCTGAGAAACTTAATCATTGTAAGAAACGAGCTGCAGTTCAAGCTGTACAAAGAGCGCCTAAAATTCTATACCGCACACTTATGGAGCAAGCTAGCCTTACCCACGTCTATCGCAATACAATCTATAAAACACTTAAAGAGAAGGGACTTATAAGGCACCGTTGTAAAAAAAGGCCTAAATTAAATGCAGGATATGCTGCTTTAAGGCTTAAATTTGCAAAAGAGTACCGTAAATTTAATTGGCGGCGGCATACTGTTAAGTTCTCTAATGAGTGCTTAGTTGAACGAGGCTGCAGTAAAGATGCGGAGTGGTGTTTCCGTTTTCCGGATGAAAAGTAGAATAAAGAGATGATTTAAGAGAAGGAAAAGTTAAAAGGCCTTAAATAGATGGTGTGGGCTTGCTTCTGGGTAACTCTAAATGGTAGAGTCGGCAGAAGTCCTCTTATTATTATGGAACGAGATTCTAATGTAAAACGGAATAGATATACCTCCTCCTCATACATAGAGACACTGGAACGGGGTCTACTTTCTTATTATAGACCTGGACAAATATTTTAGCAAGATAATGCACTAATACACAACACCAATTACACAAAAGAATGGCTGGAGAAGCATGGCGTGTGGATAATTAAATGGCCGCCCTACTCACCAGATCTTAACCCAATTGAGTACCTTTAGTAGGCTCTTAAACGGATGGTACATAAACTATATCTAGAACTGGCCATAATAGGTAAATTAGAAGCTGATTTGGAACGTCTACGGAAGGCCTTAAAGAAGGCGTGGAGGAAGCTACCTAATAGCCTCCTTCGGAGCCTTATTTGGTCTATACCACGGAGACTTAAAGCTGTAAGGAAGGCAAAGGGCTAGCAGACTAAATATTAATTTATTTAGACTATTCTATGCATAAAAACATTATACTTTTAGTATTAAAGATTTCTACAAATAATTGAAAAACTTTGTATTGATGGGGAAATTGGCGCATTGACTAGGCGAGCCAGACTTTTTGTAACTAGCTATAAGGAGTAAATAGGAGTTACCTAGGTAGGGAAGGCTTTTAGCCAGGCCTTAACTATAGAAGGTCTATACGCCTAAAGGTAGGACGATACTGGAAAACTAGGGTAAAGGCTTAAATAAGTAGGCATGTTAAACTCTACTATATAACTACCTACCTAAGATGCAAATATGGCTAGCTAAGACAGACACTAAAACATGTAATACTACTATGCCCCTTACGCACCAACTAAGAAGCAATACTCTTAGTAGCTAGTATAGAGAACTATAATACACTTCTCTTAATAAAAAAAGATTTTAAGGCGGCTACCTAGTAGCTTATTAGCCAAAATATACTAGACTAGTTTTAGGTTATAAAGGAAATAGTAATAAAAGGCAAAGGGGCAAGCACTAGGCGCCCCCTAATAACTCTATAGTAGTAGAGTTAAGTTCACAATACTAGCGCGTCTATAGGCTTGTTATAGCAGTAGTGGTTCCTAAGAAGGTTAAAAAGTAAGGTAGTAAAGCACTATAGGTAACTCGTAGGCGCCTTGCAGGCGCTATATAGGCGAGTCCTAAAAGGCAGGGAGATAGATTACGGGGTTTTCTTATATAGAGTTTTCTCCCCATATATATATAAGGAGTAGTCCGCGTAGGCCTAATAGGGATCTAAATCAGACGTTAAGTAATAAATTATTATTATTATTTTAATATCCACATATATTCTATATTTTAGCTATATTATATAGCACTGTATTAAAAAGGTAGCTAAATAGGGGTTTCTATATATAATACATACAACAAGTAATTAGACACTTAGTATGCCCCTAATCTGCCAAATTAACACCATTTATACTATGGTTATAGCCATTAATAAAAACTGGGATATTTAGAGGGTTTTAAAAAGCCTTACCCTATATACGCTTTATAATCATATTACTATTCTTTAAACGTTTTTAAATATGTTTAATAGTATCTTTACCGTTATATACGGTAGATATAAATAGTATAATATTACTATCCTTCTATGTAAACTAGAGTATGCTAGGTTTAGTACATAATACCTCTATATATAGCGTGCCCTATAGAACCTTTATATTATGTCGAATTTTAATATCTATAATAGATTGGTTAAGTCCATAATTAGATTTAGAGGTACGTTTTTTACTAAAGATTCCAGAAATTTAAGATTCGGCCTTAATTTAAGTAGATTCTTCCTACTCTTCTCTCTTTGTTTTAGTTGTTTATACTATACCAGCAGCACTAATTCTAAGTCTTTAAAGTTCTGCAAGGAGACATATACTTATAAATAGATTATCTATCCAAACTACTTGGTTAACTCCTAAATGTTAACCTTAGAGTATTAATTCCAGTACTACTGCCTAAGTAGCCATAAAACCTTATTATTACCATTTTGGATTAAGGCCTTATAGTCTATTAATTTTGCATATTCCACGCGCATACTAGATAAAGTTAAAAGCATAGCTATCTAAAGCCTTTGTGATGGGCTTGTATAAATGCTTCTAAACCAAAGCTTGTAGATTGCTACTATACAAGAATACTAAGCTAAGGAGAAGAAGAAGAGGAAAGGAAGCTCTAGGGGGTAATATATACGCGGTACAGGCGAACTCCGGAGATTACACCAAGCCGGCTACAGGGGCGGTGCCCTAGTACCGTCACAGCCTTTACCCCAATCTTATATCTAGTAGGGATTGGTTTACTAGGAATTATAATAATCTTAAAAGCCCTCCCCTAGAATCCCTAAATATATTTATTAACAGCAATATAAGTACCTGGAATTATATATATCTATAACATAGTTTTAATAATGTTATTTAGTGGCTCCATTTTTTTAAAAGGTTATAAATTTAGTTATCCAGGTTAATTTACATAGAAAAATCTATATATTTGCTCCCATTGTTTTAAAGCCATTAACTATTAAATTAAGTTAAATACTGCTCTATTTTGTGGCTATATATTCTAGTATTTATTAATTATTTAAAGTCTCTAACATCCTATAAATACTACAATACCTAGATAGGCTAGTATTTTATTTAAATTTGTAGGACGCCAAGCTTTTGCATACTTTTACTAAGGATATTTTATATATTTAATGTTGGCATTTTTATTGGTTGCATTAATAAGAATTTAAATAGTAGATTCTTTAAAAAATAGCTTAAATAAAGCTTCTGAGTTGCTTAAATTAATAGTAGTAGGAATATATAGCGTGTTTTATTTACTTTTATAAATAAATGGTTTAAAGTAAGGAATAGGGGGGACAGATAGTGTAGGTCTTTTAATAGGTTTTAATTTAGAATATATAACAGGATTGTGGTTATTGCATTTCCTAGGTATGTTTCCTAATAAATTAATAAAATAGTAGATGGATAAGAATAGTAGCCATTATAGCTCATTGCATGCATTGCATACATTCTGATGGGGCATCACGTGCAATGTTCTGGTCTGTGCGGAAGGTATTGCCCACGGAGGGGAATTATATATTGATATTAATCAAATCTAATTAGTAGGACCTGTAAAATATTATTGTCACTTCTAATGGCTTATAAAGCCGAGGCATTGGCCATAACTGGTAAATAAATATATATTTGCAAAGTTGTGAGCATAAGTATTAATTTAAATATAATATCCTGTATTACAGTTATTTTCTAAAGAAGTAGAGATTCCAGAGTTGCTTAGACCTGGCGATACGAACCACTACGAACCGATAAAATATCGGTTATCGGAAATATATCGGCAATATAATATTGCCAATATTGGGTAAAAAATAAAATAAACTAGCTTTACGCAGCCTTACATTATAAAAGAGCCTTACTACTTTATAAAAAAGCTTTTTTATAAGGTAAGATATAGATAGGGAGTTTAATTAATAGAATAATAGGATATATTATAAGAATAGACAAGTCCTTAAGGAAAAGGAGGTATCCGGCTACGAGCGCACGTGCCCTATATGCGAGTTGCCGAGGTTTTAGGCCTCTTTAGGGGGCATCTAGTGGGTCTAGGGGCATAGACCGCCCAAAATCTCGTTGCTTAGGCGATAGAGCCCCTATAACTTTGGCGACCTTATAGGGGCTCTATTGCCTAAGTAACGAGATTTTAGGTGGTCTATGCCCCTACCCCCCTTCCCCCCCTCCCCCCTCCCCCCTTATAACCCCCCCTACTAATAATATTAAAAATAAGAGATAATTTAAGTTTTAGAAAAAATATTATAAAATATTATATAGATAGAAGATAACCTTTAGGTGTAATATAAAATTTTGGTATGCCAAGCAATATTGGCAATACCGATATTTTATTGGTTCGTATTGGATAAGATTTTATCGGTGCCAGCACTGGAGTTGCTACACGTGATGTGCACGGGCCACAAAAGAGGGCTACAGCGCAGGAGGGAAAATGTTAACATTGAAACTAGATCTACTGAAGTAACTTCTTCACCTCGGATACGACATTCTGTCGAGCCACCAGTCGACCATCTTTCTCTGGGTCATCATCAGCTAGTCCGAGGATCTTCAATCTCACTTTTCCGCTCTTCAGTTCCTCCTCTCCAATAATGAGGACAGCACGGGCGCCGCCCACCTCTGCGGATTTGAACTGCTGTTGAAGCTTCGGTTTTACTTTCAGCGAATATTCAGCACTGATACCAGCAGCCCATAGTTCCCGCGCAAGCGCCATCCTTTCAGTCAAGAGACCGGACCCAAATGCCATAACGTAGACGTCGAATCTGCGCGCCATAGACTGGGCCGTTCCGTTTTCACCGCGCGCCTTGAGGATTGTGAAGATTCGGTCAATACCGAAGGAGACTCCAATACAAGGAATGCTGTTGCCAAACATGCCCGATAGGTTGTCGTACCGACCACCCGCGGCAACGCTACCAATGGGAGGATCATTTGACTTGGTGTGGAGGTCCGGAGACTTGGCAGTAGCCTCGAATATGAGTGCAGTATAGTAATCGAGGCCGCGGGCCAAAGAGAGGTCGAAAGATACCTTATCAGAGAGCTGAAAAGCTTCCAAGTAAGCACGAAGAAGATCCATATCTTTCAGGCCTGCTTCAAAGTCCTTATTCGCCGTAAGCCGGGAATCGCACCGGAGCTGATCGAGAACACTCGATATTCCGCGACCGCTGATTTGCACGTATCGACCAATATCATCCGCTACACCAGAGTCGAGGCCCTTCTCTTCCATTTCCTTTTTGACTTCAGCCCAAGGAGATTTATCAAGCTTGTCTGGAAGCAGTCAGTAGACCGATAAAAAGCTCGATGCAATTGAAATACCAACGGCCGAGCTAATCGCGCGGATCTTGTTGTTTGGAACGCCGACCACAGTGAAGATTCCGTCGAGTATTTGGCGATGATTTACTTTAATGGTAATGTCGTCCGCTAGTCCCAACATTTCGAACACTTCGACAATTACCGAGATGATTTCTGCATCTGGTACCATTGGATCGAACGTGCCAGCAAAGTCCACGTCGCATTGATAGAATTCTCTTAAGCGTCCACGAGCAATTGCCTGGGAGGTTAGCAGCTACAATGTGTGTGGATACCCAGCCTACCGGTTGATCCCGTCTGTAAACTTTTCCAATAGAGTAACGCTTCACTTGCTGAATCTTATTCATGGCTAGCCACCGTGCGAATGGCACAGTGAGATCGTAACGTAGTGAACATAATTCACCACCCTGGTCTTGTAGATCATAGATCAAACGGGCATCTTCGCCGTATTTACCTAAACAGTAAGCTGGAGAATCTGGCATCTAGATTCAACTTTACCTGCAAGGATTTCTTTGAGCTCAAAAACTGGTGTATCCAAAGCCACCGCAGCATGACGCCTAAAAACTTCGGTTGCCGACGCAAAAATGCGATCTCTCATGCCAATATCAGGCCCAGTCCAGTCTCTCGTTCCCTTTGGAGTTTTTAGCTGCATGCGCGCAGTCTTCTCTCTAACGGCCAAGTTGGTTGTCATGTTCAGAGTATTGCAAATGGCGTAGAGAAGTGATTTGGCTGATAGAGAAGAAGAAATCGGGCGCATGAAAGGTCGTTGCGTGAGGACTGACGAAGTGTTTATTTTTTGAGTCACTCTCACAAGATTTTGACGTGTACGCGTATCACGTGATCAATAGCCGACGCCTCACCCTCCAAGTTATCTCATAAATCAGACGGTTATTAGTAGAATTTTAACCAAACCCAGTTAGATCAGCACGTGCTTGGTTACCAGGCAGACACCAGAAAATCACTCATACCTGCTCCCTATATTTTAAAATTCTTTTACGGAGCGTCTAAGAGCTTATGGCGTTGTTTTGATAAGACGTAATGTTTTAAGAATTAATTTTTATTGCTTTTTATGGACTATAGCCTAACCGTTATAGTTATAGTAGATTTATTTAATATATTAAATTCTTTAAGTAATTGTTTCCTTCCCTAGATATATTAGAGCCCTATATTTTTATACTAAGATATAAGATACGGCGTTACAGAGAGAAAGTTGGATTTTAAATAGAATCTATATAAATTTTAAACTAACCACCTATATCTAACTTTTGATATAATATAGATATAATATAGCTACTATATAGATTAGATAGAGAAAATAGAGAGCTTATACCTCGTATTAATTTTGGAGTAATTAGACGATAGAAAGGTAGTAAGGTTTAGTAGTATTTAAGAATTTAGTAGTTAAATCACGCCTATAAGGTCTCAGGATATAAAACCTTTTACCACACCTACAACCTTACCAAAAGGTAGCGCCGCACTTTAAAACTTACGCATAAGTTACCTATTTTACTATTAAAAGCCATCACTTTTCTAATATAATGGGACTGGCCCAGTTACAGTAGGAACATCTCGGTGAAACGCTCAATAGATAAATTCTGACGCTTTAACCAAATTCTGCCAGATCAATTAAATTTTACCAAAATCCGTTAAAGACTGCGTGCGCACATACACACGCATTGGCCGCCAAGACCCCTAACCATTTAATTATAAGATTATCGCGTTATTCCTTCTCTTTTTTATATAATGTTGTCACAGAGTAAGTATAAGAGACGATAATATATAGCAAAGTAGATATTATTAAGCTATGTATATAAACTGTGTAATAAAGTCAAGACATTGTATAAGGAGAGAAGGTAAAAAAACGGGAGGAAAGGATATATATTATTAGTTTAGTTGCTTAGTTAATATATACACGGAGTAGAATAGGATTTAAGTAGCGGTTCTAGCAGAACTTGGCAGAATTTAGTAGACTTAGCAGAATATAGCAGAATGCAGCAGATTGCCGTTAGATTGCTATAGATTGCCGTCTTACGGTTAGTCTCTTCTTGCTATATTGGTGGAAACAGGTAGATGTATATAAGGTGTTACTGTGACGGCTCAAACCATTGAACAAATGTCTTGACAAAGACTTGAACAAATGCTTCCAAGATGAAGCGAACGAATGCTGTATTACGAAGATATTAAGCTGAGGAGCAAGAGAAGGTGGTGAGGCCACGTCCATATACACATGCCAAGTCCTAAGCAAACCCCTGACTAGGTGACGCGCCCCAGCGCCGTCACAGTTACAGAGGTGTCCCATAATAGTACCCCCCCTTTAAACTTAAGCTTCTGCAAGATAGGGCTATAGTAGTTCTAGGTAGAGTTTATAAAAGTCTTCTACAGCTTATATAAGTCCTATAGAGTTAATGGGTTCCCATAAGGGCTTAATAAAGCCTTTCCATTTTATAAGGTATATATATTTATATTTCCGTTTATTATACTTAATATTATTAACTCTTTTAACAATGTGCTTATCCCTACTATCTACTTTAACTAGTGGGGGAGGGTTTTAAATCTATTTAGGCAGGGTGTCTAATATAGGGGCGGTAGGGTAAAGGACTAACGTATAGAATATAGGGTAGATTTTAACCGTATTAGGGAGCTTTAGTTAGTAGGCATAAGAAGAGATAACTTTTTTAACCTTATAAGGGCCAGCGCTCTTCCAATTAAGTTTCTTAATGGGTCGTTTTATATTTAAATATCTTATATCTAGCTAAATAAAGTTACTAACTTAGTAGGCCGGTGCTAGGGTTTAGTTCTTATTTACTGCGGCTTTATAGACAGATTAGGCCTATATTATTTTATTAGTAAGAAACTATTATAGTTCTTCTATCTTCTTTATAAATTAATTTACTTCTATAACTTATAAGGCTTAATAAGCTAAGTAAAGAACATTACTAAAGGGTTTAAAGCCCATTTATAGGTGCTAGCCATAATTAGCTAGGAATAGGGAGACCTTTATAGTTTCTAAGACGGAGTTATTTATAGTAAACTTAGTAAATATAAGCCAGTCTATCTAGTTATCCTATAAATATAACGTGTATATCCAAATATACTATTCTATTATAGCATTTATATATTCTATTTAACTATCCGTTTCTAGGTAATATATTATAGACAGCAGTGCTTTAATATAGAGTTAGGTAGTTAGTTTTTTCTAAAACGCTAAGACAAACTAGCTACCTCTATTAGAGATAATTATTTTAGGGAGTTTATAGAGTTTCTATATATAATCTAGGAATAGTTAGGTAATAGCAGGTGTTAATATATTAGGGCAGGCAATTAAGTGTCTTATTTTAAATAGTTAATTTATAACTACTATAATATTTACGCAGCCTTTACTTATAGGGAGATTAACAATAAAGTTAATTAAGATATCCTTCTATCTTTAGTCCGGAATAGGTAATGGCTTTAAAAAGCCGTTATACGTCTTATATAAAGCTTTAGTTTATTAGCAGATATAGTAGCTAAAGACGTACCTTTGTACTATATTATATATATTTAGCTAGTAGTACTCCTATTAAAGTAGTTCTAGGTTTTTCTATAGCCTAGGTGGCTGGCTACTAGTAGGTTATATACGTATTTAAGAAGCCTAAGCTTAAGTTTATTATAGTTAGGTATAACTAGGCAGTTCTAGTAGTATAAGCAATCTCCGCAAGCTTTATATTTACTTAAAGAGATCTTTTTAAAGCGTCTAACACTATCTTAAATTAGCTTAAGTGTCTTTTAAGTAAACTCATTATTTAGGTATTCGTTAATTATAATCTATTTAATTAATTAATTGTTTATTTTAAGGACGTATACTATAAGGTCTTTAGCTAAGGGATTAAATAATTTAGGGTAAAGTAGGGTTCAATTACGGTAGGCGCGCGCTTCTTTCTATGCTGGTATATTTTATAAACATTAGGTTAGGGTATTAGGTTTTTAACCTTAAACACCTAAGCGGTATATAATTAAGAATTAGAAATAAGATAGATATTCTAACTAGCAGGCTTAATAATAACTTAGCTATTTTATGGTTATAAAGTACTATAGATTTTTATAGTCGCTAAGAACCTTAATTGGAAATCCAGCACCTTCCAGTTTGGGTTATTATTATTTAAAACATCTAATAATAGCTAATAATTCCTTATTATAGATTATATAATTATATTTAGCTAGACTTAGTTATTTTAAAACGTATGCTATAGGGTATAGTACTCCTTCCTTATTATACTAAGACAGAATGCCTCTAGTAATATGGTTAAATAAGTTAGCTTCTATAACACTCTTTTAGTTTAGGTTAAAGTATTAAAGTATAGGTATAGTGGTAAATATAACTTTTAGATAGGTAAAGGCCTTCTTATATTCCTTATTAAAGATAAAGGTTTTATTCTTTTAGGTTAAAGCTATAAGGAGTAAGACTAGGGCGGAGAAGTTATTAATAAACTATTAGTAGAAGTTAGCAAATCCTATAAAGGCTCTTACGTCCTTAACATTTTTAGGTTTTTACTAGTTTATAATTACTTTAATCTTCTTTAGGTCTATTTATATGCCATTTATAGAAATAATAAATCTAAGGTATAGAACTTCTGTTTTATAGAATTTGTACTTATCTATATTTAATTATAAGCTAGCTCTACGCAGGGCTTCTAAGATAAGGTTAACGTATTTCTTATATTTAGTTAGGTTATTACTATATACTAAGATGTTGTTAATATAAGTAGTACAGAAAACGTCCAGATAAGGTTATAGGGTATTATTTATAAAGTATTAGAACGAACTTGGGGCATTTATAAGGCTAAACAGCATTACTAAGTATTTAAATAGTCCGTATCTAGTACGGAATGCGGTAAGCTATTTATCTTCTTTTATAATACAGAGGCGGTTAAATATGTAAATAAGGTTAAGTTTTATATAGTAGCGAGCCTTACTTAATTAGTTTAGTATCTCTTAAATTAACAGGAGTGGGTATTAATTCTTAATGGTAATAGCGTTAAGAGCTTAGTAGTCTATATAGAAGCGTAAACCGCCGCCAGGTTTCTTAATAAAGATTATAGGTACAGCTATAGGCGAAGAGCTTACTCTAATAAATCCTTTATTTAGGTATTTGTCTAGGTACTTCCGCAGTATTTAGAGTTTGTTTTAGGATATTCTATATAGGGGTCTAAATCCTAGCTATTTTTCTTCTTTAAGTATAATCTTATAGTTATAGAGTTGGTACTCTACTAACTTATTGGCTTCCTTTTATAAGAATATCTCTAAGTGCTTATAGTGGCATACTAGTACTTTCGTGGCAGGGTTAGTATGCTTCTTTAGTACTAGGGCCTTTTTAATATCGGCTATTATAACGGCGAAGATTATATATTTAGGTTTCTTAGCAAGTTATACTAACGGAGTAGCTCTAATTATATAAATATCTAAGGTATTAAACGGGCTTAGATTATCCTTAGTTTCTTATATAGTTTTAGGTTTAATATTAGGTATAGAGTTGGTGTTAGATTTAGGTTTGGGTTCTTTAAGTATCCTTTTTATAGTAGAATACTAATTCTTCTAGTACTTTTATATATTAAGCTTAAGCTTCTACTTAGTTTAGGGTATAGTAGTTAAAGTTGGTTTATATAGTCGTATATTATTTTTAGGTTCTTAGTAGAAGTTAGTAGAAGTCTTACGTTAGTGGAATTGGGTGGACTTTTTGGGTATAAGGTAGATATTGGTGGAAATTTTAGACTAGTAGATTCTAGTGGATTTTTTAAATTTTGGTTTAGGGCTTAAGTAGTAAGTTATAAAGCACTTCTACTTGTAACGGGAGGCGGTAAATAGAAGCTTAAGGTTGTCCTAATTAATAGTTACCTTATATAGCTTTATTTAAGGTTGTTTAAGGATTACTAGGTAACCTAGGGTAGTTATAAAAAGCTTAATTAATTCTTTATAGTTTAGGTATTAGAGTCTTAGGACCGCTATATAAGTAATACAGCCTAAGATAGTGCGTTTACCATTAAATCTAAATATGTTAATATGCTAGTTAAGGGGTGTTAGGGTAAACCTATTATCTTATATAAAGATCTTATTAATAAATTCTATACCGCTAGCTCCAGTATTAATTAGGACTTAAGCGTTAGCCTATTAACTTTTCTACTAAAGATGGTAGTTAACGGTTATACTATAATCCTAAAAGTTAGGATTTATAATATCTAATGCATTTAATAAGATCCTATAATATAGCTATCCTAAAAAGCAACTTAACTCTAAGACGCGCCTTTTGGCGGTAAGCAAGAAGGGGTTCCTATAGAACGTTAGTTGTAACTTTGTCCTTATAAGTAGTGCTTACTAAATATAGGGCTAGAACTAGGTAAGGATCAGGGATGGTAACTAAAGGATTAGTGTGGTAAACGGCTACTAGTATTAGCTATTTGTAAATTCTTTTAGAAAGGGATGGAGCAGTAGCTAAAGATATAAGCGTCACTTCCACACTTAAAATAGAGGCCGTGTTTAATACATTACTCTTATTTAGTAGATCCTTTTAGGGTATAGAAAAGGGTCCCAGTATTAATATCTATAGCGTCTAAGTCCTTGCAGGTCTTAGGCGGTTAGAGGGTAAAGTATTAAGGTATATATTTTAGGGCAAGGTGTAGTAAGTCGTTATATAGGCCATTAATAACGTTGGCGCAGGCAGTAATAGTACCTAACAGTTTAACTCCTATAAAATATGCTTTTAGTTTAGGGTTTAGGGATTCTACTAAGCAATTAATTAAGGCGGATTTGTTCTATCTAGTCTCCTTAGTATAGTAGTGGAATTTAGCAAAGTATAATAGGAAGTTCTTAGAACCCTATATTATCTTATTTAATTTCCTTTATAATATAGCGACTTAGTTAGGGTCGTTATAAGATACTTCTAGTATAGTAACTAGTTCCTCTACTGTACTTAGTTAGAATAGGTATATAGTGTCCACGGCATCTTCTTTTAGGCGGCTTATAGCGTAATAAAGTTAACTATTAGGGGTAGGGTAGTAATTGATATTGCCGCTTAGCTCATTTTAAAGCTGGTTAAGAAAAAAGCATAGCTTACTCCTCTTATTAGAATAGGCGGGAGGATTAGGGAGGCGTTTAAATACCTTTTTTTTAGGATATTAACTGGTGAATTTAGGGTCAAGAAGTTAGTTTTAGATGTATTCTTCCCATCTGGTGTTTGTAGGTTAATACTAGTAGGGATAAGTAGAGGCGACAGTATAGCAGATAATAGGTTATAATAAATCTTTTTAACTTCTTTTCTTAGGGATTAGATTATCTTATAATATTAAGCTTCTTATTAAGCAAGAGCGTCTATAAAAGCCTCTTAGAGACTTCTTATTTATTTAGTAAATAGGGCGTATAGGTTGTTTATAGATAAGGGGGTTTCTAAGTTATTCTATATATTAGTTAAAGCAAGACAGAGTATATAGTTTAATATAATGTAGTGTTATAGAGTAAGTATAAGAGACAATAATATATAGCAAAGCAGATATTATTAAGCTATGTATATAAACTGTATAATAAAGTTAAAACGTTATATAAGGAGAGAAGGTAAGAGAACAGGAGGAAAGGGTATATATTATTAGTTTAGTTGCTTAGTTAATATATGCACAGAGTAGAATAGGATTTAAGTAGTAGTCCTGGTAGAACTTAGCAGAATATAGCAGAATGCGGCAGATTGCCGTTAGATTGCCGTAGATTGCCGTCTTGCGGTTAGTCTCTTCTTACTACGTTAGTGGAAATAGGTAGATGTGTATAAGGTATTATAGAGGTGTCCTGTAATAAATGTCTTGTTCTCTATAAATGTAACGGAACCTTGTAGGAAATACTACGGTGGGCTTGTAATTGGGCTAGGTATGTAGATATCGAACGAAGTCAATAATGTAATAGTAACAAATAATAACTGGTGGAGTAGTTGCCTAATAGATTAACTCCAATTATATTCTGAGATTTACTACAAGGAAAGGAACTATTTAGGTAGGGACTATGGTCCTTAAATACACATCCGTACTCCTAAGAAACTCCCCTTATACGTGAAGTATGTGTTATACATATTATATATAGGCGTACACTACGTACCCTACGTATACTGCGTACAACGTTATATAACCTTGGCTACTATTCCTCATTATATAGTTCTACCAGTTCCATCCCGGACTATGCCCTTATTAACTAACTAGCTTCTTCCAACTCCTCTCTTAATAGTTGTAACATTATACTTAAAGCGTCCATAATACTATCTCCCTTCTCTTTATCTTCGTCCTTAAAGATTTTTAATATCTCCAAGTTGTCTACTAGAGGTGTGATGTCCGCTTAATTAACTTGGTTAATATCCTTACTTATTATACCTAAAGCTCCTTCTTCTTTATAAGCGCAGCGCTGTGCTTGCACTGTTGCTGCTATACTATTGCTTGGTGAAATAATACTATCTCTATGTTCTCGTTGTGCGAAAGAGGGGTTAGTCTATGTTACGCTGGCGAGTCCTTTGTCTTAGCAACCCTCTTTTTACTCTAAGTGTACTAAAGTAAACATTTAGTTGTCCTGTGACATTCGCTTAGTTTTTAATACTAAGTATGCGCGCCCTATTACTCTTAACAGCCTTTATGTTCCTTAAGTAATTTATCTTAGGGTCTCGTATTTAATCTGCTACTGTAAAGCTTAAGAGTAACCTGGCGGCCGCTTGTAACGAACTTCGTCGGTCTTCTAAGGAGACTATGCTGGCCCTAGAAGCTCAGCGTCATGCTTTTAAGTTTTAACAGAGTGCCTTTGCTCGTCTTTAACGTTTTAAGAAGGTGCGTGAAAAGGTGCATTCTAAGGAGTGGAAATTTATGGAATAAGGTCTTTAGGAACTTGGTAATAAAAGAACGGAAGTTCCTCCTATAGTGAGGGAAATAACTTTAAATACCTTGGTAGGTGCTCCTCTTGAGTCCCCCTTAGGTAGTTTATTCTTTGGCAACTCTTTTTTATTAATGCTGCCTAACCCATTCTTTTTTTAATACTCCTATACCTTTTTTATAGCGTTTTTTAAGTTGTTTAATGGCTCCTAGGTAGTCTTGTTATAGCCTATCTACTTTACTTTATACTATGTTTTATTGTCAATGTCCTTATAACTAATAATCTTTAAGACTTGCTATTTGTCTTCCTTTTGTCCTCTATACGTGTCTGCCTTATAGACTAGTGGCTTAATATTCCCGTGTACTGGCTCTAGCATTGCGATATGCTATATAGGGTAGATTTTTATTTTCTCTGGTAAGTTAAGTCTGTACGTGACTTCTAAGATTTTTACTTTGACTGTAAATGGTCCTAGTCTAACATAGTCCAATTTTTTACTTAGTTGTTAACTCTTAAAATTTTTATATAGTAGCTATACTTTATCCCCCTCCTTAAGATCTAGTCCCTTAGATCTCTTAGTATTGTAGTACCTTTTTATTCTTTTTTATACTAGTTTTGCTATGCTTTTAAGGTAATTATAGAGATTTATTAATATCTCTATTCTTTCTTTAGCTGTGCTACTTGTTTTCTTTGCTTAACGTGGCGATAATGACGTTCTTAGCTTATACCTATAGTTTGCCTTAAAAGGTGACGTGCCTATCCCTTCCTATAGTGTAGTATTATATATAAACTGTGTAACTGGTAGTAATGATACCTAGTTGTTTTATACGTGATTAATATAGTGCCTTAGATACTATTTTAATGTTTAATTTAGTCTCTCTGTCTAACCATTTGTTTATAGGTAATATGTAGTTAACGTTGCTGCTTAAACCCCTTGCTCTGCTAAGAATACCTCCTAGAATGCTGCTATAAATCTTAGATCTTTATCTAATATAATCTTGCTTGGTGCTCCATGTCTTATAAACACTTCTTTAATATAGATTCTAGCCATATCTTCCACTAATATTTCTTTTATGCACGCTATAAAGTAACCCCACTTGGTTAACTTATCTACTATTACTAAAATCGCGTCATGATCTTGTCCGGTAATAGGATCTTTTAACTTTAGTAACTTAATAATAAAGTCCTATAATATAACCTCCTATGGTCTCTCTGGTGTTTTAACTAGTTATAGCCCTTTATACGGCTTATGCCTTATTAGTTTGTTCCTCTAGTAATCTAAATATTTCTTTATGACTTATTTTGCTAGTCTTTAGATTTCTTAAATAATATACTCCTTTTAAAGTCTTAATACTAAGCCTGTAGCTCCGTTGTGTCCCTGTGTTATTTCTTTATAAAAGTCCTCTATAAATTCTTTCGCTATTGCCCTTGGTATATACGTAGCTTTTCGGTTCTTATACTGCTCTAACTCTGGATCTTTATTCTACATGTTTTAGATTCTTTATAACCACTTGTTTTCTAGCAACTTGTAGGTCTAGCTTTTTTCTTTAGTTGCTATAATCTTAGGATAATTATACCTAATTGACCCATTTTTATCTTTGCGTAATATTGCTCCTGACGGCTTTTCTTTACTTTATAATTCTGCCTTTCTGCTAAGCGTATCTGCTCTTGTGTTTTTAGTGCCTTTAGTATACTGGGTTTTAAAATAATATTCTATAAGTATTTCCGCCTATCTAACCTATTTTCTGTTTAGTTCCTTTATTATTAGGAATCCTGTTAAGTTCTTATAGTCCATTTTAACCATAAATGGTTTCTCTGTGCCTTATAAGAATACTCTCTATTTTTTAAGTACTGTAACTATACCTAACAACTCCTTATTATAGATATTGTAGTTTAGCTCTAGTGGTATTATTTTTTAACTGTAATACGCTACTGGGTGCCATCTGTCTGGATGCTTTTATAGTAGGTATGCTCCTAATATAAAATCTAATGCATCTGTTTCTATAACCGTTTCTAGCTTTAGCTGGTAGATTTTAAGGATTAGATTTTAGGTAAATAACTCCTTAAGCTCTTTAAATAACTTCTTTTACTTGCTTCCCTATATCTATAGTTCCTCCTTCTTTGTAAGTCTTATAAATGGCTTAATACTTTTTAACCACTATACTATAAACCTTCTGTAGTAATTGTAAAACCCTAGGAACGATTTTAACTATATAACGTTCTCTAGTTTTTGCTAATTAACTATGGCTTCTACTTTCTTTAGGTCTATACTGATTTTTCCTAGTTTAATAATAAATTCTATAAAATTGGTCTTCCTGATAAAGAACCTGTATTTCTTAATTACTACTAGCATCTTTTCTTCTTATAGTCTCTTTAAGACCCACTTAATATGTTCTTTATATTCTTCCTTACTTATTAAGTAGATAATAATAATAATAAGGTATACTATAATAAATTTATTAAGGTGTTCTCCTAATACACTATTAATTTGTTTCTGGAACGTTGTTGGTATATTTATAAGCCCAAACTATATTACTAATAGTTTATATAGTCCTTTCTTTGACCTAAAGGCTGCCTTTTATTTATCGCCTTCCTTAATTCTAATCTAATGGTACACCTATCTTAGATCTATCTTTATAAAGATCTTTATATTGCCTATCCTGTCTTAGATTTCGCTAATTAAGGGTAAAGGATACCTATCCTTTCTTGTGATGCTGTTTAACTATTTGTAGTTAATACACATTCTAAGTTTTCCATTTTTCTTTAGGATAAACAACACTAGATATCCCGCTAATAACTGTAATGGTCTAATATATCCCTTTTATAAGTTTTCCTGGATAAACTCCTTAAGCGTTACTAACTCGGTTTTAGTAAGCTTATAGATTAGAAAGAACTTTGGACTAGTTCCTGGTTTTAACTCTATCTTATGGTCCTATGCTGCATATTCTAACAGCTTTTTACTTTCTAGTAACCACAACCTTTTGCCATACTTATGGTATCTCTTTGGCATATAACTTAAGCCTTACTTAGTCTCTTTATATATCGCTCTAACTTAGTACTATACTATCTTGGTTTGTTATTACATTTTATATTACTGTGTATTTCTAATATTAACTTAACCTGTGACCTAATTAATCTTTAAATTATATTTCTGTAATTAAGGCATTCCTAGTATTGCCTTATCCTTTCCTAACAGTAGGATATTAAAAGGCATCTTAATACTTCTTCCTTTAATAGTTAACTGAATAGGTCCTGTTTTAAGATTAATAATACCTCCTCTATAGGCTATCTGATCTCCTAAAATTGTTATAAGTGGATATAGGTGTTCCCTTTATCTGTGTAGTAACCCTATCCTTTCCACTACTATTAGTAATATGTGGTTTCTTATTACTCTACTATCTATTAACACTTTAAACTGCTAATCTTGCTACTTAACTTATAAATTTAGATATTGTCCTGTAATTCCTTTAAGGGTTTAAGGCTCTACTACTAGCTCCCTCTAGTTTTATAGGCCTCCCCTTTTCCTAACTATTGGCTGTCCGTCCTTAATTATACTTAGTCCTTCTATAGCTAATACTTAGTTCGTTTCTTTTCCTCTATATGCTATAAATAAGTATTCTCTGGGCACTCCCACTACTATTATCCGTCTAGGTATTTTTCCGTAAGGAATCTTCCTAGTTAAAGTATTAAGTCTCCTAACTCCTAAACTTCTACTAGATGCCAACTATGTATATACTTAGCGTCTCTGTACCACCTTTTATCTATTATCCAATATATCCTTATTAGATACTTGCGATATTTATCCTTAGGTGTCCTATGCATGTTATATATATTATCCACACATGCGATCTATAACAATGTGTAATACGTTAGGTGTCTTAGATTTACTCTAGGCTTATCTTTATCCTAGAGCTTAAATCTTTCCCGTGTTAACCTAAATGTTACTATATCGTTTGCTAGTACTAATACTTGCATTATCTCTTTTTAGTCTATAGCCTGTTCCTTTAGGTTCTTTAACATTATAACTAACGCCCCTTTTATATAGCTTATCTGCTTCTCAGACATTGCTTAATCTGGTATAACTTTTTTATCTAGCTATATACAAAAATCTTCCTACTTATTATTTCCTCTTTGCTTGTACTACTTTTGGTATAGCTTAGTAGGTATATATAACCTATTTATAAGGAAGTATCTCTTTATTACTGCGTTATTGTAATCTTTAGTATGTCGCTCTGCGAACCTAGTTGGAATTCCTAGATCCTCTTCTTGTTCTAGTTTATTTAACTACTTAGCTCTCAGCGTTTCTACCTTTAGCCTATTTATAACTTTTCATACTAGGGCTCAGTCCCTTATACGTCCTGGTATAGCTGACCTTTTGTCTAGCTTTTACTCTTGCTATATAATAATTCGTTGCCTAAACTTATCTATGCTTTCTTTACGTTTCCGTCTTCTAAAAAGATTCTTAAAATCATCTTGCTTCTTAACCGCTGCGTTAACTATTTAACTTTTAGGCTAAACACTGTATTTACCTAGGACCGTTATAGACCTTATTTGTTCTTTAAAATCTTGGTTCCCTAGGAATCTCTATCCTAAGCTTATTTATATGTCTTTGAATTAAGCTGCCGCCCTTTCCTATTGGTTTTTGTCCGTTGTGGGTTCTTAGGTATATCTTATTTTACTTTAAAAATCTTAAGCGTCTTATATCTCTTCCTGAGAATCTTAAGCCTTTGGCCTTTTGCTTTTATTAACTAGTAAGCTAGTACTAGCAGTCATCTGCTTGCTTAGTCTACTTTAAACATTACTCCTTCCGTCTTATAAAGCAATAGATGCCGTATCTAACGGTATTATAATGCCCGTTACTAAACCGTGTTTTGTAGTGGTTTTAGTCTCTGCTTCTGTTGCGTTATTAAGGCTTAGGTACTCCTAGTTAGTCCCTTTACTTTCCTTATTGCTATTAATTAATAAGTACTCCAACTTTATTATTAGTGTTGCTAATCTTTGTCTGTATGTTACTATAATATCTTGATCTAGCTTATAGAGTTAATCTTATTCTTTATCTAACTCTCTAGTTCCTTTAAATTCTCTTAACTTTAGCTCTTATAGCTAATAGCTTACGCCGTACTTAGCGTCCTTATAAATTTGGTATGCGTTATTATAACAAAACACAAAGTGCTTAATTAAATACTCCTTGGTCCCACGCAATATCCCTATATCTGTATTATTATACTCTAATAACCTTATGCCCTTTACCGCGTAATTACTTTAACCACCTCTATAGTCTCTGGCAAAATAACCCTGTTTTCTACAATTTATATAAGCTCCTTTTTTAAACTAGTCTTCTTGCTATAGAGTCTACCTAAACGTCTTCTATTAATAAGATCCCTAGTTTAGCCTCTGCTCCTTAGTTCTATAATTACTTAATCCTTAGCCTTTGGGTTTCTATGGTTTCTTATTCTATCTCTTAGATTCTTTAGTGCCGCTTAAGTCCATTGGCTCTGGCCCATTCTATAGTTTATAACTCTACATCTATCGCTGCGTGCTCTGCGCCTTATACAATTATAGAACTCTATCTTGCCCTTTCTTAGCTTGTTCCCTTTAATAGATTCTATTATTAATCTTTATCAATTAATCTATTAACTCCCTTTGAGTTTCCATATCTTCTATTAGAATAATTGCGTCCTAGACTTTAGCCTTAAGTCCCTGTTTATACTATACTATAAGCGCCTTATTATTTCACTTAACCTATATTACAAGTGTCTAAAACTATATAGTATACTCAATTACTAAAGTGCGTTATACTAGGTTCTATAGCTTTCTTTCTACTATAGTTATTGCCTCTAGGTCTTTAAATATCTGCGTTAGTCTCTCTATAAACCTATTCCAACTGCTAAACATAAACTATACATTTTAGTTAGTAGTTGTTATTCCATAGACTTAGGTTTTGGTAAGGTAAGGTTTAAACCACTTAAGTACCCTTCCGGTTAAGAATAGTTCTGCGTACACTACCTAGTCTATAGTTATTACCAACTTCGCTTCTTCTTGCATAACCTTAAAGTGCATCTTTGTTAGAAACCCCTTAAGTTTTAACTTCTTACCTAAAAATTGCTTAATTAATGGTAACTTAACCTTGGCTGCTCTAATGCTATTAATCCTATCTTTAAGTACCTTGTTATTGCCTTATAGCTGGTTAACTATTTCCTATAACTGTCTAACCGTAACTAGTTGCAAATTAGTGTCCCTTATACTAGTGTCCCCACTAGTACCTAAGGTAGTTGCCACTGTCAATGGCGTTATAACTGGTGCTTTTAGTGGCATATTGTTTAACTTGTTAATACTATAACCGTAGTAGTAAATATATAACGGAACCTTATAGAAAATACTACGGTGGGCTTATTATTAGGCTAGGTATATAGATATTAAATAAAGTTAATAATATAACAGTAACAAATAATAACTAGTGGAGTAGTTGCCTAACAGATTAACTCCAATTATATTCTAAGATTCACTATAACTATCTAGGTAGGGACTGTGGTCCTTAAATACACATCTATACTCCTAAGAAACTCCCCTTGTACGTAAAGTACGTATTATACGTATTGTGTATAGGCGTATACTACGTACCCTGCGTATACTGCGTACAATATTATATAACCTCGGCTACCATTCCTCGTCATATGGTTCTACCGGTTCTATCCCAGACCGTGCCCTTATTAACCAACTAGCTTCTTCCGACTCCTCTCTTAGTAGTCGTAACATCGTACTTAAAGCGTCCGTAACAATAAAAGCTATATTTTTTAAATTTAGATAGAATTTATATTATTCCTTCAAATTTGTCTTAAAGTCTCTTTATACCCTAATATCTAACTCCTAAGACCTAATTCCACCTACTTAATAAGCTAGAGGTGGATTTATTCTCCTTATTACCCCCTTTCTCTATAATAAAAGATTTAGTAAAAAGGGGTCTTAGCTTATAAGCGACGTATAGATAGAAATATCTAATATTTATTGCTTAACGTCTAATTGAGATCCCTACTGGGCCTATATGGACTACTTCTTATATATATATAGGGACAAAACTCTGTGTCACAGGGCGGGGGCAGTGGCTACAAGACGTATATATTCAAGGAATCTACAAGACGTTACGCAATCGATCGTAAGGGCCGAGGGCGTAAGGAGGTAATATACCTACGCGTAGCTGACATAAGCTGTACGCGAGGTATACACGAGAGCACAGGGCTCTCCTATAGAGGCCCCTGCGGTCAGGTTCCGTAACACTACCCCCCCTCCTATTAAGGCGGAGCTCCGGTGACGCTGTGGTTACTATATATATATAGGGGGAACGCTTAGGATATAGAGAAGAAGAAGAAATATCATTATAGGTGTAATGGGCTCGTACGGATGCTTCTAACTTAGGACTTAGGGGTTATTGGTAAGGTGTAAGGGGGGTCGCTAAGGCGCTAGTAGTAGGCGAGCCAATAGCGATTTTCTATCCCGGGGATGGAAAATCCTAATTAGCTAGTTTCTCCTTAGCGTCTAAAATCTAACTAATTAGACAACTTCGACTAGCGGTCGAAGTTCCTGGATATCTTAAAGTTTTCCGGTTATATAATCGCACTTTACGGCAATCTGCGGCAATCTAACGGCAATTTGCCCTTACGTGGCAATATATAACAGTTTAACTCTATAAGGGCTCCTATAGAGAATTAGGCACAAAATCTCTACTTAGGCCCGGTTTTTGTGGGTTCGCGTAGTAGAAATCGCTAATTAGGTCCTTTGCATTCTTAAAGTCTTCCTATAGTTGCCATTCCGGCTAATCTATGTCAAATCCTATATAGGTGGCTTTATAGTAGAGCCGCCATCCTCTGCCTTTACCAAAGTATTTAGAGTTGATAATTCGTTTAACAGTCCACTCCTCGTAGTTCTTGTCTTTGTTCTTATCTTAGATTAGTACCAGTAGGGGTTTAGGCTATATTTGTCCTAGTAGAGGGTTAGGTTAGTAAAGGTATAGTAGCTATAGGTAAAATATAGACTATACTCCGCGGGTAGCTAAGGCAGGCGGAAGCTCCAGTTTGTATACGGCTCCCCTATTAATAACTTATTTAATCTAGTAGGGGCCAAGGTTCTTATAATCGAGTAACTTTATAGGCCTCTGTATGAAGATATTACGTATATCTAACTATACCCAGTCGCTAACACGTATCTTAGGTGGTGGTGTTCTATAACAGTTAGCAAAGTAAGCTTATTTCGCTTAAGCCTAGGCTATCTCTCCTTTATAGTAGTTAAGTAGATCTTTTATATAGTCTACATGTTAATCGGCAAGTAGTATCTTAAGGCGTTTTCTATATAGCAGTTTCTTATTAATAGGCTCTAGTAGCTCTAGTAGCTCTATACTAGATTGTAGGTAATAACCTTTATTTATAAAGAATGGGGTAAGTCCTGTAGTAGCTAAGACGTAGTTATTTACTGCAAATTTACCTAGTAGAAGGTGGTCTACCCGGTCATCCTAACTATAGGCAACTACCTATTATAAGTACACCTTTATGCTAGCGTTAGCGTTTTCCGGTTGTTTAGCAGTTTCATAGTAAAAGGATGTAGATATCTTAACGGAAATGCTAAGGCATTAGGAGATCCGCCTCTATACATTAGAATTAAATTATGTACCTTAGTCAGACATAATAGAGTCGGGTAACCCGTATAGTTGGTAGACTTCGCAAAGGAAGGCGTCGGCAACGTCGCTTACAGCTACGCCTTTAGTTAGGACGTAGTAGCGTTCTTTTATAAGTCGGTATATTATTATAAGAATGTTCTTATAGGTTCGGCTATGTCATTTATAAGGCAGTAGGTCAATAACGAAATCTATAGCGATATCTGCCTATCGGCGTATATGTATTGGTAGAGGGTATAGTAGTCCTTGGTACTTTATATAAAACGCTTTAGCACGCTTATAGCCGTGGCAGGCGCTTATAAAGCGTTTAACTAAGTCTATTATTTTGGGCCAGAAGTAGTATCGGCTAAGGAGCTTATAGGTTCCTCCCTTACCTAGGTAGCCGCTTCACCAAAGGTTATAGGCTATTTAGATTAGTTGCCGTTATAGGTCTTTTAAGTTAGGGATAAATAGACGGCCTCTATAATAGAGCCTATTCTCTTTTACTTCTAAGGCTGTTATATTAATCTGGCCTAAGCTTCGGAGGTTAGTAGGTAGTATATAGGTACCGGCAGTCTTTGCGGTAATTAGTTAATATAGTAATGGGTTAATAGAGGTATTATATACTGCGGTAATAATCTCGTTAATTTTGGGGGGTAATTTTAGTTCTGTGGTATAAAGCTAAGGGGTGGTTGGTTCTGTTTTAGGTAGTATGCCTAGGGCCAAGTGTTGTGCTTTTAGGATTGTCTGTTATTAGAATTAATTATAAGGGTTATCTTTTAACTAAGGAAGGTCTTGTAAACGGCATGTTAGGCTATTAGGCCTAGTACCTTATACTCCTAGCCTATATGCGATTTTAAAGTTAAAACCAGAGAGAAATTCGTTTTAGCGTACTTGGCGTTAATTTAGTTACTTTATAGTTATAAAGTACTTAAGGTTACGGTAATCCGTAAGGACTTTAGTTGGCTAGTTAGGTTCTGCTAAGAAGAGTTCTGGTTGGAATTCTTTAAACGCTTATATAATTGTAAGAAGTTCTTTATTATAGATCTTATAGTTACACTCTTATAGTATAAGCTTAGATAAGTAGAATATGACTAGGTAGAGAAGGCCGTTATAGCCTATTTAGAAAAGGACGCCTGTGTTAACGTGGTCTAAAGAGTTAGTTTTAAGGTAGAGTTGCCATCCTGGTGTAAAGTGAGCTAGGATAGGTACTTTAGTAAAAGTATCTTTAAGGTTTTAAAACGCCTTCTTGCATTTAGGTGTCTAGGTAAAACGTAGGTATATTTTTCTTTCTTTTATAGGAAGACCCTTCGTTTATATTATTGCTATAAGTGGTGCTATAATACCTAAGAAGTTGTGTATAAATTTCTAATAGAAGTTAGCGAGACTGAGGAAGGCTTGTATATCCTTAATACAGTTAGGAGTTTACTATTTAGTAATTATTTGTACCTTCTTAGGGTCCATATGGACACCTTTAGTAGTAATAATTAGTCTAAGGTATTTTACTTCTATAACTAAGAATTTATACTTCTTTAAATTAATATAGAGTTCTGTGTCTTTAAGGCGCTATAGAACCTTCTAAACATGCTTAGTATACTTAGAAGGATTATTACTGTAAATAAGTATATCATCAAGGTATGTAGAGTAGAAGTCGTCGAGGTAGTCCTATAAGGCGTTATTAATATAGCTTTAGAAGCTGCCTGGGCCATTATATACGCTAAAGGGTATGACAGTATATTTAAATTGGCTAAAGCGCGATGTAAATACGGTTTTCTATTTGTTACCTTCCTATATTTAAAGGCGGTTAAAGGCGGCGATAATATTAAGCTTAGTATAGATTTTGGCTTGGCTAAGCCGTTTAAGAGTCTTATATATAAGCGGTATAGGGTATTAGTTTTTAATTATAATAGCGTTAAGTCCTCTATAGTTAATACAGAATCAGATACCTCCTCTTAGCTTCTTAGTAAGGAGGATAGGGGCGGCTGCTAGGGATATGCTAGGGCGAATAAACCCTTTGTTAAGGTGCTTGTTGATATACTTTTTAATAACTAGAAGTTTGTCTTTTAATATTAGATAGGGTCTCTTATAGGGTAGCGTTTTTCCTTATTTAATATTAATGGCGTAGTTATTAGGTTAATATAGGGGGAATATATCTACGCTCTTTTGTAAGCACATGTTAATAAAGTTGTAGTATCTCTTAGGGAGGGGATTACGGAGTTCCTTGTTAGTAAATCCTTTTTTAAGCTTTATAAACTTCTTAAAGTCTAAAGGTGAAAGTCCGTAGAGTTCTATAGGGGTATTATTTTCTAAAAGGTTAGTTATATCTATCCTATTACTATAGAGGATGTGGTCTTGTTCTTTATTAAGCTTATATAGTTATAATTAGGAGGCTACGGCAACGGTCTAGCCTTTCTTACGTGCTATATGGTAGAAGGCCGCGGCACTTATATAGTAGTAGTTAGTTATAGGTGGGGTAATAAGGGGTTCCTTAGGTTAATATCCTAGGGAGTAGGTAGAGGCGGCTAGGCCATGCCCTAGGTAAGTCTCTCTATAGTATTTAGAGTTAAAGGTTACTTCTCTCTTTTTCCAGTTAATAGTAGGGTTATGTTATTTAAGCCAGTTTATTCCAAGGATAATAGGGTAGTTGGTAAGTAGTATAATATAGGCCTAGAGTTCTTCCTGGTGCCCGTTTATATCTAGATAGAGTTATGCCATATAGGTAATCTTCTATGCGGTGCAACTACTATTAGCGAGTTATAGGGCGCGGGCTTTATTAAGGGGTAAGGTAGGTAGGTTATAAGTGCGCATAAATTAGGTATCTATAAATTTATTAGTAGCTCCACAATTAATTATAAAATGGCTTTTATATCATTTTTTAGTAGTAATTCCTATTATAGGTAAAACTATCTATTTCTGTCTATTTATCTTTCCTAAGTTATCTATTAAGCAGGCTAATATATAGATCCCCTTATTATTAGGGCGTCCTAACCTATAACTTAGGGCTAGGACTTGGCGTTTTCCGTTTCCATATCTAACTCTACTGCTATTACTGCGTCTTTATCTTATATAGTAGTAGCATATAGCGCCGTATTTAGTATTTAAGGTATAGAGTTAGGTATTAGGCGGCGGTTACTAAACCTAGCTATTAGGCAGTTTAGGCTATAGCTATAACAGCCTTCTTAACGGCATCTATAGTAACGCTTTAGCTTTTAGAGTAGCTCGCGTTCTCCATCTAGTAGCTTTTATAAGAAGGTTGGTATAGAGAGGTCGATATTAGGACTAGTAGTATTACTTAGGGTAGTGGGCGTTAGTAGTTTAGTAGGTCCGGAGGGCTTCTATAGGGAGGTCTTTAGGCGGAGGTTTATAGTAGTGATCTAATTTAGTTGTCGTTCAATCTTCTATATGGCTGCTACTATATTATAAATATTATTATAGTTATAGCTGGCGGCTACATAACTAAGGTAATAAGTGACTTTTTTAAGAAGATCTTCTTAGTCTTTAGTATTGTCTTAAGCGAGGGCTCTGGTGTATTCTTAGAATTTAATATAGAACTTATTAAATAATTTAGTAGGGCTTATCTTTAGGGCGCGTAGTTTAGCTCAGTTAGTAGCCAGTAGGTTATAGTCGCGGTATATTAGGTTAAGATTATTAAGGACTTTTTAGTAGGACTGCCACTTCTAGGGGCTATTAGTCTCCTATCAGGCGAAGAGTCTATTAAATAGTATACCCTTTATTCGCCCGATAATATAGCTAATCTTAGTATCTTCTATAGGAAAAAGGCAGGCGCTCTAAGTTAGTTTCTCGCGGATTTACATCTTCTAGTGGCTGTATTCTTTACGGTCTTCCTAAAAAACTAGGGGATTAGGGTAACGTGTATTAGACCCTACAGTGGTAGCTTAGGTTTAGTTATTATAGCTTTTATTGTCGCTTTAGTAGGGGTTCCTATTAGGTAAGGCTGCTCGGCGCTAACCCTCCGTTAAGCGTTAAGTAGGTAAAGTTGCCAGGGGCGTAGAGACTTAAGTGGCGTTATATGCAGTAGAGAGGTATCTGGCGTTATTACGAATGTGCTTATTAAGCTAAGATTATAGGTATTTAATTGTGCCTTCTCTTTTAGTAACTGTAGCAATAAGTGCGATCTCAGCCTTCTTTAACTGTTAGACATCGCGTTTAGACACACAGAGGTCATCTTCGGTTTCTTAACGCGTGTTATTAGCAAGCGCCTCGCGAGCTTGTAGGTCTTAGATAATATCGCGATCTTAGGCAGCACGCATCTCGGCTTATATAAGCTTTAGGTAGTAGTTCTATAAAAGGCGGCAGTATTTGTCGGGTTCTTATACTACCATTTTTGCGAACGTCTCAGCGTCTTATATTTTAATTTTAATAGGTGGTAGTCCTTCTACTTACTTGTCTGTAGTTGTGTAGTTAATAAAAGATAAGATATTATTAGTATCCATCTCCTTAAGGGTTAAGGCTAGTGCTAATAAATCGAATTCTTCTAGGATTGATTGGCGTTGTAGGTTAAGTATAGGTATTAGATTATTCTTTGGGTTTAACATAGTGGCTAGTAAGGAATATCGTCTTACTATTATAGGTTCCTTAGAAGTATAAAGTAAGGTAACTTATCGACACGCTGCTTCTAGCAGCGCCTATAGTATTGCAGAGACGTAGAATTGGTTGTAGGCTGAGCGTTGGTGGTAAAAAGGCGCAACGTAATGTCACGGGGCGGGGGCAGTGGCTATAAGACGTATGTATTTGAGGAGTTTATAAGATGTTGCGCGATCGATCGTAAGGGTCGAGGGCGTAAGGAGGTGATATACCTACGCGTAGCTAACATAAGCTGTACGCGAGATATATATGAGAGCACGGGGCTCTCCTATAGAGGTCCCTGCGGTTGGGTTCCGTGACACTCTGTTTAAGAAAACCTTATAATCTATTTTCCCGCCTTTAGAACTCGCCTAATTAGCGCCTATAAGTTACCTATGGTGCTCTACTACCTTACTTTTTAACCTTTTTAAAAACCACTACTGCTGTAATAAGCTTATGGATGCACTAGTATTATAGACTTTGCTCTACCACTATAGAGTTATTAAGGGGTGCCTATTACTCGCCCCTTTGCCTTCTATTACTATTTCCTTTACAATCTAGAACTAGTCTAGTATATTTTAGCTAATAATCCATTAGGGAGCCGCCTTAAGGCCTTTTTATATTAAAAGTAATATATTATAGTTCTCTATACTAGCTACTAAAAGTATTACTTTTTAGCTAATGCGTTAAGGGTATAATAGTATTATATATTTTAGTGTCTGTCTTAGCTAGCTATATTTATACCTTAGGCTGCCTACTAGGATATCTACCTAGTAAAGCTAATTTTTTAGTCCTATTATTCTTATCCTTAAGAATATTACTATTATATTTTCTGCCTTTATTAGGCCTTCTTAGAGCCATTAAGTATTTACCCCCTATAGCGTTAACTATATTATAGCTTAGGTTTCTTTTGCCTAAGATAGCCTCTATATCTTTAACTCCTATATATCTCTCTAGCGTTAGTCTAACTAGTATTATATTACGGTAAATAGTTTCCTAGTATTCTTTTATATTCTACTTTAGCTCCTTTCTCTTCCTTATTATTATCTTTACTAACCTCTTACGCGTCTCCCTTTTTCCTCTATATAGGCCTAGGCCCTAACGCCTTCTTCTGCTTTCTCTACCTGTTTTTTTAAATATATCTTTCCTATTTTAGGGTTGTTGGTTTATTCTCCTATAGAGCACCCTAAGGTCCCTCTATAGTTTGTTTAGGCGTGTCTTAATATACTTTATAATATTAGAGTTGCGTTTCTTTTGCGCCCTTTATATTGCAGCGGCTTTGATATATAGTTATAAAGGGGGAATATTAGCTTCCTTACCAAGCAGTGCTATGGCCGTTCGCTTGTACCCACCTATTATACTCTAAAGGTAGGCTATTTAGACCTTTTAAAGTAATTAATTAAGGGAGGCCTTTCTCTATAGATAGAAATACTAAAACTATAAAATATAGACTTTTTTAAGAGTTTTTACCTATAGAAAGCAGAAGCCTAATAATATAGGAGGTATAGGGACTTTTCTATATCTCCCTTTATTAGACTTTCTTCAGTAAGAAAAGGATTACCTTTTTAGGCCTTTTACTAGTAAAAGCCTAATAAGTCCTTTTTTTATAGTTCTTTTAATAGTAAAAGAAAATAACTACTCTAGTTTTTCTACTACCTTTTAGTTTAATCTCTCTAGAAGTTTTTTAAGTAGGGTTAGTAGAGAGAAAAGGCGTAAAAGGATAGTAAAAACTAGTAAGGCTTTTTACCTAGTTTTTTACTTCTAGGACTAGGAGATAAAAGATATAAAAAGGTTACTATCTACTAAAAAACTAGAAAACCCTCCCAATAAGCTATAAGCTATAAGCTACTAAATCTAAAATATTAAATACTTCTAAAGGGCTAAAGAAAAGCCTCTTATAAAGATAAGTAATAATAAATTATTATCTGCTTCTTCCCTTTTATCTTTCCCCTATATATTTAGAAAAGATATAAAAATAAAAGAGGTTAATAAACTACCTTTAAGCTATATAAGAAGGAACAAAAAAAGCCGCTTTTAATCTTCTCCTAAAAAAGAGAGGTAAAAATAAATATAAAAGATAGTAAGACTTAAGCCTATTACGGCTAATGTATCTTTCTGTTTGCTTTTACTAGAATAATATCTATAAGAGGCTTTAGAAAGCTCAACCTAGGTCTATAAAGGGCTAAAAGAAGAAGGAAAAAAGAAAGTAAAATAGCTAGAAGACTATATATAAAGTTTCCTAATAGGAGAAAATCCCTTTATAAATATAACTGTCGGTATACATGCTTTAATCAACGTGCACGAATATCACTGTATTGCGATACGTATGCGGTGTTAATTGATGAATAATTGATTCTCTGAAGTAAGGGGTTGCTCTAAGGTTAGACTAACTAGCCTTACTTCATAGTCTTGTAACCACGTCATATGACTAATATTCCGATACTGGAGCAACTCTAAAAAGAAGGCTAATCTACACCCTAAAGTCAAGTCTACTTATAGACTATTTGTAGCATATATGCAATAGCTTCCGCGCTCTTTTTACAGGTCTGTAATTATATAACCTATATTACGGCTTATATAAACGCTATATACAAAGATACTAAGCTAAGGAGAAGAAGAAGGATTATTAGGGGTAGCAGCTTAATATGTCGCAAGGGCCGCTAAGGCGCTAGTGGTAAGCGAGCTAATAGCAATTTTCCATCCCGGGGATGGAAAATCCTAATTAGCTAGTTGAATTTAGGGTCCATAGAATATGGCAAGTGGCACGCCCTAGCACCGTTATAATTAGTTATATGACGCTAAGCTAGATCTAAGTTTATTCGTTTAACCCATCCTATAACTTATAGGTTAATTCGGGTTGTATTAATAAGCTATTAAAGAGCCGCGCAGGGTTTTCCCTTTATTATGGCGTTAGTAGGGTTGGCCTCTCTATTAATCTATTTCACCTTTATAATCTGTCTCCGTTTATAGGCTTACCGAAGGCACATTACATTAATTATTAGGCGTTTTTCTTAGGTGGTTCCAAGTTATACTAGACAGTTATATAAGGACTTAGAATTAGTACAAAGTATAAGTAGGAGGTTAATTTATAGGATCTTATCTACTATAGACTTAATTGCAACGCTGATATTAAAGCTATGGGTTATACCGTAGAGTTTAGAAGCTAGTACGCTCTAAGTAACTCTTTTACACTTAACTAAGCTCCAGTGGACGACATTGGCCTTCTTTATAGCATTAGCTAGTATGATGACGTAGCTAATCTGCAAAGAGAGGTCCTTATTGTTAGCAAATAATGCGTCCGTGAATACCAATAACTATAGGGTTTTAATATCTAACTTAACGAACTTAAGGCCTCTATTGGCGTTCTCAATTTGCCAGTTTAGACGCTTGTTTAGCTGTTTTACATATTCCTTATTAGGGTTAATTACCTAGGTGGCAAAGGATAAATTAAATAAGGCCTCTAGTTGGCAAACTAAAGCAATATATACACCTTTAGTACATTAAGCAATATACTAGTCTTTTAGGGTTAAGGTTCTTATAGCTCCTCTTAATCCCATACTTATGGCAAGTTTAGTGCTAATTATACTAAGGTTTATACATTGTCGTTTCTAAGTAAGCGTAATACTCCTATTAGTTAGTAGCTAAATAACTCCACTGTTAAACTTAATAGGTGTATTAACAGTAAGTTATTCCCATTCCTTAGCCATAAACTTAGCCTTATGCAGCTCGTTTTACTCTACGTTTATAAAGGTCTTATCTACTAGGAATAGAGTATTATTGGTTTATAGTCCTATAATGCCAAAGGGTTCGTTACTCTATAGGAGACAGGGGTTATACATAGACTGGTTTATATAAAACTATTAGATGTAATATAAGTAATATATCTTAAACTAGTAGTTACCGGCTTCCGGTACTCTATAAAGTGGTTTTATAACCTTTAAAATAGAGGCCTTGTTAATCCCAAGTTGCTTAATTAGCTTGTGTGGAGGTCATACATAGAACTCTTAATTTAGTATAGTGGTTAATTGTACATAGGCCTGTGAAATGTCTTGGAGGTAAAGTTATGCCTATAAAAGCTTTATAGCAGCAATATAGAGAATTAGTCGTTGGCTGACTTGTTAAATGGTTAGTAATTAGGTAAGAACTAGTTTCTTTTCTAAGTTATTATAAGCTTACACAACTAGTTAGGATTTCTTAAAAGCTTTATTAGTTCCCTTATTTTTAATCTTATTAACAAATCACGAACTAAAGAGTTATACGCCTTATAGTATATCCATAAGTCTCACAATCTTAAAAACTCCCTTCTTAAGTAGACTAGTAAGCTCCCTCTATTAGGAGGCGCTAAATTAAGTACTAAATTAACTATCATCCTATAGGTAGATGGTAATGTTAGTTATGGCCATAAGTAAAGGGTATTTACAAGGGCGTCCTCTGCCTTATTTCGGGGGTTATTGCTAAGCTTTAGTAGGTCTCTCTAAGACAGTCTTAGGAGGGACTAACCCAAATAGAGGTTTAGGTGGCGATTCTAGTCCAACAATTTACTCCTACGATTTAGTTGCTTAAAGGTAGGGTTTTACAACCGTAGATTAAAAGGCTGTAGGTCCGCTAGACAGCTTAACAGTGCATATTTTACCCTTAATAGTAAGTAAGGTAAATAGCCCGTTCTAATAGCCACTTTAGCCAGTGTTTCCTTCTCTCTAGACTAAAACAGGCAAATTTAGTAGGAGATTATAAATTACATTAGCATTGGGTCCGTTTCGCATATTTAGCACATTAGTAATCTATTGTTTAGCTTATAGCTTCTATATCTCTATTATAGCCTTTTAATTGCGGCGGCGCGTTATATAACTATAGGGGATAGTGCATTGGATTTAACCATTTGGAGGTAGGCTCTAAAGACTAGAAGTATAGGAACTAGTCCTTTAGGGCTAGCTAAATTATTAATTACTTTAAACGCTATTTAGAGTCCTATCTCCCTATTAATTTTAGGGATTTCAGTTATAATAATCTGGTAGGCTCACTATAATGGACTATAGTAGCGCTCTACCATTCTAATAGAGTTATGTGCTTTAACCAGTACTCCCTTTATACTAATTCCTATAATAGTAGCATATTGCTTAAATTCCTTGCTAATAAAGTTCTTTTTAGCGTTATGGGTAATTAGGTTTAGTAGCCCTAGGTAGATATTAATCTAGCACATCCATAGAATGTCCTATATGTGTTTAGCGCTAATGTCTTATAGCTATCTACCAGCTTAGAATCACGTTCCTTTATTAATAATATATAGGAGGGATAATCCGCTAATATATATAATGTCGACAATAATATTATAGTTAAAATTGACGTTGTCTTATAGGGTAAAGCGGAATCTGCCTAGTAATTTGCTAAACTTCTAATAGTAGTAGCAGAACTTGGTTAGTTGCTCAATGGCCATTCTATCAGTTTTATAGCCAGTATAGTAGAGTAGCTTTTACAATTTCTTAACTAAGGGATGTCTAAATTAATAATATAGGCGCTATAGCTCTATATCTGTTAAGTAGTAGGGGTTCGCGTTAAAGGATTTAGACAAATATAACTGTAGTAATAAGCTCCATAGGAGAAATAGGTGGCCAAACCATTACATTACTGGCACTTTTTTGGTGTGAGTAATAACAACATTTCTAAGGTTGTTATAGTAGATTTAGAGTCTATCCATATCTACTAAACAGAGTAAGAAAGGGGTATCTATATAAACAATATAAAACTGTATCTTGCCTATAGGGGTGACAACATCCATAGTTCTAATAGAGGTAGCAATTCTAATACCAAACTGCACATTAACTTATCCTTTGGTTGAGGTGTTAAGTCTTACAGATTAGTCCGCGTTCTATAGTGCCTAGAATTGTCTATAACCGGCTATAGACTTCTTTAACGCACCGGTATTAATTATAATTCCTATAAATACTATAGAGGTATAGCATGAAGCAGTAGTTGTTGTGTTATAGTTAAACAGGTCAGTTTCCGTAGTAGGTTCCATAGAGGTTGTAGTAAGTAAGTAAGCGCAAGCCTTATTGGCTAGTTCTACGCTTATAGAGGTTGCTTTGTCTATAGTAAGAGTCCTAAATAATATAAGGTAGTAGCTGTTAGGATCTTCTAATTCTTCCTTGCTATTATTATTATTAGTGTTTTTATTAGCGTCTGTGTCTAGCATAAGAGCTTTAAAAGTCTTATTGCACTTATTATTGTCGTCTCCTTTATAATAGATAGTGTATTATCTAAAGCGTTCTTTAAAGTTGCCGTTGCGGCCCTTGTTATTGTTAAAACGTCTTTTATACTTATCTCTAAAACGGTTCCGCTCCTCCTCTATATATTTCTATAAGCGGCAGGTCTCCTTTTGGCAAATATAGCACTTAGCCTTTAGGGATCTGACAGTGTTTTGTCTATAGGAGCAGGTTTAGTTACGGTTATTATAGATATTACAACGGTATATGCAATCTATAAAGTAGGCTCCTTAAGACGGTCTTATTAAGGCATAGGAAGGGTATTCCTTCTCCTATACAACTATAGAAGATTACAACTTGCTAATTAACTAGGAGAGGTCTTTAGAAGGGTTGGAAATAGCAATATAGTATGCTAGTACTCCTTGGCAAGTGGTAACTAGCTTATTTATAAGGAAGAGGTCTATATAAAACTCTAGGTGTAATCCATAGCAATATTTTAGGAGCTTATTAAGGAGTAGTTAGAAACTCTGATAGATTTGTTTATCAGGGTTCTTATTAATAATTCCTTAGAAGTTAGTAGCATTCCATTTAGTAAGGTTTCTCTAATAGTACTTTAGTCCTTCAAAGAAGTAACATATATGGTTGCATGCCTTAGCGAATAATCTGGTTAAAAGGGTGCTATTATAGTAGTGATCCTAAGCAAGTCCCTTTAGTATAGTTAGGAATGCAGTTATATAGCCTTTAAGAGGTAGACTAGCTCTCTTACAGATATTATAGAAGATAGTTAACTTAAAGTCAAAGCTATTGCTTACTCTATTATACTTCTAGCCATCTATATAGATCTTAGCAATAGTGGCAGCCTCTTTACTGTATATAGGTAGGTGTATAGCAGGATTAGTATTGGCAGTACTAGGGTGAAGATACTAGGTAGGAGGAGGACTAGGTAGGGTAGGAGCACTAGGTAGGATAGGAGCGGTTACTAGAGGGGGGGTAAAGGCAGTTGCTGTAGGCAATAATTGTTGATTCTGCGTCTGTAGGAGTTAAATAAGGAGGGTAAGTAGTTAATCTTAGGTAGAGGTAGGTAAGGCTTGCTATTAGGTGGCGGTTGGTGTAGTTTACTAGGGTATAGATATAATAGCTGGTTGGGGTGTTATAGGGGTAGGTATCTGCGTTCCAGGCAGTGTTATAGCTGTAGCTATGGGCTGAATTACAGGCGTCGGAGGTAGTGGAGGTAGTTAATGGTTTATAGGTATTGGCACTATGTGGGAAGGTAGTAGGCTGTAAGAGGGGGTTATAGGAACTAAAGAGGCTATAACTAATAGGGGTATAGCTTGATTTAATATCAGAGCTGTTTATATAGAGTTAAGTTATTCTTATAATGCCACTATAATTATAGGGCTGATTTCCTTAAGAGCTCCTATAATTTCCTTATCTATCTATTTATAAGGTTCTTCCTCTTAGAGGAGGTTAAATAGTGCTTCTAAGATTAAATATCTATTATTATACCTTCCCACATATACTCCTCTCTTAAGTAGATGAGTGCGTAATTTTACTTTTATATTAATTTACATGCGTTTAAAATCCTTAGTGGTGAAGCCTTTAAATTCCTCCTTAAATACTGTCTATAATATATAATCTGTAAAGTTCTCCTATATGTGTATATAGACCTTCATTTCTATATATTCTCCTAGTTTAACTTTTATGGCATTTGCTATATTAATCCCATCCCTATACCTTAAGATCTTCTCTGCCCATTCGGGATCCATTTTTAGAAAGGGGGTCTGTAGGTTTAAGTTTAAGGTTTAAGGTGTTCTCTACAGTCTTAGGGCCTATAGAGTATCCTTAGTCTGAGAGTTTAAGGGTTAAGGCTTGAACAGAGGTCGAGGTTGAGGTTAAGGTTAAGGTTAAGGTCAAGGTCAAGGTTAAGGTTGAGGTCGAGGTTAAGGTCAAGGTCAAGGTTTAAGGGTTGTGTGTACGTTTCTACAGCCGTAGGGCCTATAGAATGGTTCTTAGCAAGGCTGCTATTCTCTCAGCAATCTGTTATATTAGCTGTAAAGCCAGTATAAATTCTCTTAAGCGTGAGTAGAAGTTGTAGTCTTCTCCTTTAATAAAATATACAAGAACTAGGCAATCGTGAACTGTTTCTAGTACTACTTCTCAAGCGCTAGCTATTGCGTATTTCCTAATCTATACGTCTACTAATCAGTGTCGGTATATATGCTTTAATCAACGTGCATAAATATCACTGTATTGCGATACGTATGCGGTGTTAATTGATGGATGATTAATTCTCTGAAGTAAGGGGTTGCTCCAAGGTCAGACCAACTAGCCTCGCTTCGTGGTCTCGTGACCACGTCATATGACTAACATTCCGACAGTAACGAAGCCTTATAGGAAATACTACGGTGGACCTATTATTAGGCTAGGTTGTATAGGTAAATAGGAAGTCAATAATATAATAAACAGATAATAACTAGTGGAGTAGTTGCCTAATAGATTAACTCTAATTATATTTTAAGATTTACTATAAGGAAGAGAACTATCTAGGTAGGGACTATGGTCCTTTAAATACACATTTATACTCCTAAGAAAGTTATTACTCTATTTGCTCTGTCTGCTATATCTACTTTATTATATATCCTATAGATTACATTATATAACCTTGCTTACTATTCCTTATCACATAGCTCCACGGGTTCCATTTTAGATCGTGCCCTTATTAACCAACTAGCTTCTTCTAACTCCTCTCCAAGTAGTTATAATATTATACTTAAAGCGTCCATAATACTATCTCCCTCCTCTTTATCTTTATTCTTAAAGATTCTTAATATCTCTAAGTTGTTTACCAGAGGTGTAATATCCACTTAGTTAATATCTTTACTTATTATACCTAAAGCTTCTTCTTCTTCTTCTACAGCTTATTAGTCTTGTACTATTACTGCGATATTATCTCTTAGTAAGATAATATCGACTCTATATTCTTATTATGCGAAAAAGGGGTTAGTTTATATTATATTAGTAAGTTTTTAATTTTAGAAACTGTAACGGGACTAGCCTAGTTATAGTAGAAATATCTTAATGAAATACTCAACAAATGACTGTCTAAAACTGTCTGTAACTATCTATAACTGTTTATAACTGTCTACAACTATCTATAACTGTCTATAACTATCTGCAATTATCCGCTATAATCTACTTTTTTTTACTAGCGCCGTAATACTAAAGTCTATTAAAGACCGCGTGTATATAAGCGCATATATTAACCACCAAGAACCCTAACTGTTTAATTATATAATTCTCTTATTATTCCTTTCTCTTCTTTATATAATATCTTGTTCTCTATAAGAGCTATATACCCTTAGATTTAGATAGAATTTATATTATTCCTTTAAATCTTCCCTAAAGCCTCTTTACGCTCTTATACTATATTGCGTTAAAATAACTACTATTAAAATGGCGAATGAACCTAAATCCCTTTTAATAACCATAAGTATTATATCCCTAGTTAGGGAACAGTTAACTATAATATAATAATCCTTTATAGATACCTTAGCTTAGCAATAGGCTGCACTAGAAGCCTAGTATTAGCGATTAATAGAAGCACTCTATAAAGAACTCCGTAATATTAAGGCACTTTTATTAGAGACCCTAATAGAAATACCTATAAATAAGATTAAAATTACTATATCTAAGCCTGGCCCCTTAAACGCGAACCTTAAACTAGTAACTTGACCCATATCTATAATAAATTTAATACTTATTATAAAATCTAAAAGGCTCCCTAACCCTTTAATATTTAATGAAAATTAAAATAACCTACGTCCCTTTGTAACCAAGCTCCGTCTTAAACTTTTAATAAACTATAATTAATGCCCTATTAAAGCTAGTAAGGTTAGCTATAGAATGTCTTATCTAAGCAAAGACACTATATAAACTATAGATCTATTCTTTTATAATAGCACCTTTATTGATTTTAAAACCTTTATCTCTTTACTAGAATAAATGTATAATAACGCCAGCTATAAACATATAGCTATTATCAAACTTAAAACCCTATAATAATGGAACTGAGACTTTACTAGCTTCTTTTTAGAATTTTTAGGCCTTATTAGCAAACTAGATTGGAATAAAGCCACTAGAGTTACTGCCCTTTAATAAGCTATCTTAGATAAAATTAAAGCCTAATTAGTAGGTAGGGAACTGCCGAAAAACCTATCTAAATTTGCTATAATATGTTAATAAATTAACAAGGATCTTTAATATAATAAATAGTCTTATTCTCTAAAGCTAACTATACTTTATATTTAAAACTCCACAAAACTAATATATGCCCTAAAGTATAATCCTTCTCTAAGACCTAAAAGCCCTATATATAACCCTATAGACCTTAATACTATATAATTCTATATACCCTTAGGAACCAATAAATAAAGAACTTAAGCTGTAAATAAAGAATGCTTTAGATATAGTAAAAAGGGCATATTTAAAGGAATTGTTAAACCTACCTTTTAAAAAAGTTCGCTATCCCTTAACCCGATAGTGGGCAACGCTCGGGCCAGTCTCAGGCCCGTGCAGGAACACCGTGCTGAGCTATTTAAATAGCCTCACGATTAGGTGTAGTTTTCATCATGGAGGCTCGAATGAGAGCCTCCTATTGGCCGGTTCTTATCGATAACTGGGCGCCAGAATCATCGGGTTAAGGGATAGTTCCTCCTGGTCGTTAAATTATACTTGCTCTATAAATTATACTTAGTTGCTATAAAGTATCTTGCCTTTAGTTAACTTAGAAAATAAATTGTTCTAAGGCCAAGTCGCGCCTTAGGATAAAAAGTGGAAGAGTATAAGTGTCTAGGCTTTTCCTATGCTAATATATAACACAACTCCCTTAATATACTTAGCGAAATTTAAATACTTAAAAAATAGAAGGAAGTATAAATCTTAATAGATAGCGGAGCCACTAGTATAGGCTTTATTAATATAAACTATATAAAAACTTAACGCCTAAATTTAAAGAAACTTAATAAGCCCTAAGGCCTATAAGGCTTTAATAGTAAACCCTTAATATATAGTAAAATAACGCACTATACTCTAGTAAAAATGCGGATAGGTAAATACCTTAAATACATTTCCTTATTTATAATACCCTTAAAGTAATATAAAGTTATACTTAAATATAGATAGCTAAAACAACATAACCCCTTAATTAGTTGGGTTAAAGAAATACTAAAGTTCTATATAACTTACTGCTAAAGTTATTACTTAAAAACTATTTGCCCTATAAATACGTATATAACTATTTAAATTTAATATAATATAAATTACCCTTACTATAAGCCTTAAACTAAAATAATAAAGCTATAACCGCCAATTATGGTAAAGAATGTAAATATATTACACTAAAACCTTTTAAATTTTATATAATATAGGCCGTGCCTTTTATCTTATTAGCAAAAAGACAAAATTATAAAATCTTTACTATAACTATAGAAGATATTAAAAAAGTACTAAAACTAAAATGATATACTAATCCTTAACCTTTTATACCTAAAGAGTACTATAATCTAATTAATAAGTTTAAAAAATAATTTATAGACTAACTAGCCTAGCACTAAAATAAGCATAATTTTAAGATAGAACTTAAGCCTAGCATAATACCAAAATTTAGTCCGCTATATAGTATATTATAAGAAGAACTACTTATAATATAATAATACCTTAATAAGCATCTAGAAAAAGGATTTATTTGCCCTAGTTAATCTCTATTTACCTTACCTATACTATTTATTAAAAAGCTAGGAGGAGGCTTAAGATTATATATTAATTATTAGGCTCTAAACGTAATTATAATTTAAAACTAATATCTAATTCCCCTAATTTAAGAGATACTTAACTATTTAGTAAAGGTATGGTACTTTATAAAGCTTAATATAGTTGCCGCCTTTAATAAAATCTATATATATAAAAGAGATAAAAAATATATAGCTTTTTATATAATAGGGACTCTTTAAATACCTAGTAATACTATTTAGTATAAAGAACGGTCCTAGTATGTTTTAGTAATATATTAATAATATCCTTTCCTTTAAGGAAGGGGCGACCCAGGGGATAGGCTTCGTCGATGATACAAACCTAATTACATATGGGCCAACAGCCGCAGAGAACTGTAGGACACTAGAGAAAGCCCACAACACCTATATAGAATAGGCAAGACGACATAGAGTCCAATTCTCACTAGAGAAATACCAGCTAATCCATTTTATAAGAAAACGTAACCAATCTGCAGATCTTTAGCATACAATCCATATCCAAGGCTTTGGGGGTTAACCGGTTCAAGGCCTAAGGGTATTGGGAGTGTGGGTAGACAGCAAGCTCTAGTGGAGCGCACATGCGGCGTAAGCGGCCCGTAAGGGCCAAGTATAGTATATCGCTATGTCTAGGATCGTTAATTCTATATGGGGTCCATGCTTCCAGAGGTCACGCCTACTATACATAGCAGTTGTCCGGCTAACCATGACATATGGATCTAGCATTTGGGCCACTGGAGAAACCAAGAAAGGCCCCCCTAAATTACTCCTTAAACCACTCTAAAAGGTCTAAACAGCCTGCCTTAGGAGTATAACAGGCGGGTATAAGCGAACGGCCACAGTACTGCTCAAGAAGGAAGCCAATATTCCCCCCCTATAACTATATATTAAAGCCGATGCAATGCAAAGGGTGTAAAAGGAACGCAATTTTAACATTATAAAGTATATTAAGACACGCCTAAACAAACTATAGAGGGACCCTAGGGTGCCCTATAGGAGAAGGAACCAACAACCCCAAAGTAGGGAAGATATATTAGGAAAA
>Ga0307507_10001742_pt1 | contig 47971 bp, 42 predicted proteins | sample 7_EM_MG_FD_207223 | JGI IMG/M metagenome (GOLD analysis project Ga0307507, IMG submission 207223) | Populus trichocarpa ectomycorrhiza microbial communities from riparian zone in the Pacific Northwest, United States - 7_EM | ecosystem: Host-associated > Plants > Roots > Unclassified | place...
ATACGCACGGCCACTTTAACGTATTTTTACCTTTTTTAGGTATAAATCTACGCATTTTGATTAGCGTGATCAACACGCGCTTTCAACCGGATGCGCCAGGGTGGTGAACAATACTTACGCCGGATACCATAGTATGTATCGGGCATGGATTTGCAATGCTCTCGTGGCAACATGGAAACTTAATTCGAACGTCTTTACAGTTCAAAATGCACCGTACATCGTTCGCGGCTTATTTCAAGATCATTTGATATTTTAGTCGTGGTAAGGGACTTAACAAAAGCCTCAGCAGGAGGCCCCCAAGGATTACTGCATCCCTTGGAACCACGAATGGGCTGATTGTGATCGAAAATTACGCATTCTGAACCATTCCTGACTGCAGCTGATTGTATCCCGTCACGTCCGTCTACTCGGCAACGGGCGGATGAGCGATTTCACAAAACGCATCAGGCGATGCCCAGGGCGTTAGAACAATCGTGCATTATCTGCAGACCAAAAAAAGAGTGCTAAAGCTTCTTGGGCGTTGTATACCACCTTGGCGCATCCGGTTGAAAGCGCGTGTTGATCGCGCAGATCAAACTACGCGGATTTATATCACAATGACCGTGCTTATTACTTTTAAAGGTATAAAATTGTACTGTTTAATCGCCAAGATCAACACGCGCTTTCAACCAGATGCACCAAGGTAGTGTACGTACTTCACAGAGCTTGTGAGGCAGTCACCAGTTGTGAAACTGCGGGGACGCACTTCAAATCTTAAATTAGTAACAAGCTCTAGTTTCTTCCGAAGGATTGTGGCATGAGAAGTGACACAGGGATGACGAAAGCAGAATGACGAAAGCAGAATAGAGTACTACAGCGGGAAGGGACTTTTTCGGTTTTAAGAGAACTATCCATATCTCACTTACATCAAAGTTCATCAACACTGCACTTCATGAAAAGACAAGGGACAGCATCTATCTATGATCCGAAGAAATTTGTGGAATGTGGGTGGAGACCTCACGGTCCAGTCCAGTACCCAATTGTTTCATGCACTCGCTCGATTTTATGCATAAGTGGGTCCTCAGCGTATTGGAGCTGTCCAACGCATTACCAAGAAACTCTCTAGCATACGTATCTAGTTTTCATAGGAGTCATCGAAGTCTTCCCTGACCAACCTGTAGCTTGGGACTAGGTTCACCCGATCACTAGAGGGTTCATCGCTGAACGACTCTGCTTGCTTCTAAGGCATGTTACATGGCACAGCACACTCCCGTAAACCGGCCAAATAGTGCACAACTGGTAAATTGGCTTGCTTGATCAGATAATACCAAGTCCATCACTTTCGATACAAACCGAAAAGCACTCATACAAAGGGCATATGGCTGGGGCGTGTTGGGAGAGAGAGGGTGGAAGATACGGATCTGTGAGCTAGGTATCTAAGAGTGAACATGGATATACCTATCAGCCCTGGCCCTGGTCTTTGAAAAATGAAGGAGGGGATGTCAAAGTAGTTTGTTCGATACACCGTGCTGTGGTCATAATGCTTGCCTCAATCAACCGGAACAAGTGGCAGTAATAAAGCAGTTCCTATCTTATCTCTCTCCCTTGACCGATATTTCGACGACCATTTGAGGGGACAATTTCTTATCTCTAGACGCAGCGCTGTGAGATAATTGTTCTCATAAAAACAAAGTCACGTTGGAAGACCCGAGCTGCTAATCCACGTGAACCACAGATCACATAAGAACGACATGCTGGACCAAGATACGCCCGGTATATTCGGGGTAAATACGGGATCATTCCTGTTCTCGAGGTCTGGAGAGAAAGAAACTATGCCGATAAAGCTAGCGGAAATTCGACATCTTTAAAGGAAATCTGCCTTAGGAAAAAAGGCATGAGTGGCTCCTCAACTCTTCTGGAACAACTAGAGATAATGAGCAAGATGCTGATTCTGTCATATTCTGGCCCGTCTATCTAGGATAACAGAATAATATCTTCTTCTGCTAAACTTCCAATATACCATACTTAAGGCTTCTGCGATTCGCTGTCCTGCAATAGTAAATGCAGCATCCTCTTTCTAGATAGGGTTCCCAATGCTGCAGAGTTTGCGGCTAAGGCCTTGTAGAACTCGGCCAAAACATTGGCTGGTTTGATATCTTCAGTGGCACAGAAGGAGAGCCCGGTCGGTGCATGCGCTGCTTATTTCAAAGGATATCCAAGCAGGCATATCTGATATCATACGCATACTAAGGGCAATGTTAAAGACTGCTATCCTTTAGTCATGGGGCTATACCCCAATGATGAAACACTGCCTTTAAAAAGACCGACACAGCCTGAAGGCTTTCTCAACCCCCCTCTACTTATGTTGACGACTTTCGATTTATTTACATTTTTGGTAAAGATACCCTCAGGGGACCCGCCGGAGGTTGTACGAATTGCTAATTTGGTAAATACCGATCGGAATTTGTTATCTAACGAACCCTTGCCAAACACCGTCGATACGCCCCTATGCTGCTCCATTGTATACAATTGAAGCGTAATTTGATTGAACCAAAGGCAAGGATCTTCATTGAGGTACTTATAAGCTTTTTCTAGCTGTAAGAATGAGCGGGGCAGTGCTGTTCAATGGTGACGACATCCTATAAAGGGTTCATCATTTGGATCAGTGAATTTAGCTAAGGCGTAGGAATTACCATTAAGAGGAAATTGTGACAGAAAGGATTCATTATACTAGCATGTTGTTGAAGTGGGGGTATTAATTACTCTTAACTATGTAATCTATATGTATGTCGTACCCAGACATCCTCCGAGGTTTAACCGTGCACTAAGCCGTTTTGAGTTATACCTTCGTAAGAAGGTCTGGTACGGAGGTCGTTACCCAAAGTTTTTGCACCTTCCTAATTAGGAAGTTATGCGACTGCGCACACATAATCACGGGTGCGCAGCTATTAGTCTACCTCACGTAAATTTAGTCACGATTTCGCTACAAGTGCGTAATTTTTAGCACTGCTACGTAAGCTGAAATACCGGCTACGTAAATTATAGCACTAATAAATTCTAATAAATTTGAAGTTATAATAACTATTTTAATGCTATTAATTATATAATAATTTTAATTTGGAATTTATATAATACTTATAAAATTTTATATAAAAGTATAAAAATATTGATTTAATAATATACTAATAGAGTTAGTAAGTTAACTTCCTAATTAGGAAGGTGCAAGAACTTTGGGTAGCGACCTCCGTACGCGCATCGAGTTAGAATGCGATCGCGGGGTAATTTGAGCAATATACACTTTCTCCAAACCCAAATCTAGCAACCTCCATAACGATTCAAGTTATTTCTAATGGTTAGAATATCTAGATCGGCCGTGATGAAGAAGACTGCGTCGTCCGATTTACCAAATTTAAGCTCGTTGTCGCGTCGTCGCGCGCAACGTCCTAAAGCTCCAGCTCCAGCTCTCAAACGTCGACCAGCGAAGCGGCGTTCCCACCGCAGCAAGTAGAGTGTTACCTGGGGGCCAGAATCGCGTAGAAGAGGCCTTCATATAATATATTAGCTATTTAATAGCTCATCCGCTATAATTATTAATAGGGGGACTAAACGGGAGAGAGTGGTAATAACTAATGTCTTCGGCTTTACAATTGCTGCTTTAACTACGTTTGCCGAACTCAAATACAGCAGTAGCCACCAGGTCAATTAGAATAATTTTTGCGGCGTTGGATTCGCCTTGCCCAGATCAGCCCTTTTGATTGTATAAGCGTTGGTTAGTGGTTGATTGATTTAATGAATTTTTAGAATGGCGCGAGTAATTGTATGAGAAACATACAAATCGGCGCGCGCCTCTCCTATTTTTCCGATTCGTCATCCAAGCTAATGAGAGTATTTTGTAAGCAGCTCGTGATTAAATGATTGTCTGGAATCGATATAATGAAAGATTTACTGTAAGTTTATTATTGGCAAACTTTTATAATTATTGTAGCGGTTCAGTTTTTTGGGTGAGCGGAATTACTAGGTTGCTCTACCTTTAAATAGAATGCCTTATCTCAGTATTTTATTACTCATGTGAAGTCGACGAGAGGCTCACAAGGTATAGTCCCTGTGATAGAATGGTGTGGTGCGGTGTTTCGGAGCTTCGTTTCTTCCGGACCAGTCGTTTTGCAAGGTGCATCTCGTGGGTCCAACTGTACCGAGTTCGTGTTCCTGCCAACAGGCTGCCAGATAAACTGCTGCGTTTATCATAAGCTCTCTTTCACCTTTTCCTAATAGTCTTCAGATCTAGCTGTTAATGTAGCATTGCGTTCTACAATACTTGTATTTTTTTTTTCCTGCGCTGCAGAGCAGTTGTCAAGCATTCTTAAACCATGGCACTTTCCTTGCGAGTGTGCACCGTCTTGCTCACTACGATACTAGCATCCTCGCCACTAGTATTAGCTCAAGATCAAGTTGTTTTATCGTGGGGCTCTCCATCCGAACAAGCTTTGGTAGATTACTCTTGGATTCACAAACTGGGAGCCGTCGGAGACTCATATGCCGCAGGACTGGGCGCAGGCAAACGACTTGACTGGTCGTGCTCGCGATATGATCACTCATATCCCGCGCTTTTGAACTCGGACTCTTTCCTCGGAGCCAACCCGAACAGGGCTTTTCAGTTCCTGGCCTGCTCTGGAGCTACCTCTGAAGAGGTGGTCACAAAGCAGATATCAGCTCTGGATGATGATCTAGATATTGTGACCGTCTCTGCCGGGGGCAACGACGTTGGCCTGAGCGTTATTATGAACCACTGCATCTATCAGTTCTTTATGTCGAACAAGGATAACTGTGAAACAGCACTATCGGAAACGTGGTCCAAGATTGAGAATGAGCTTCCAGGAAACCTCACCACACTATTAAACGCTCTCAAACCGAAGGTCAGCAAACGTAATGGGACTATCTATTATACCGGCTATGCAAGATTCTTTGGTACAGACGATGATACATGCGACTCTATTACTTGGGCTGTCTGGAGCCCCGAATCCGAATCCGCCAAGCAATATCTGACATTAGAACGCCGGAAGACGATGAACGCCATGGTCGACGCAGTAAACAAGAGAATTAGAGATGCTGTTGAGAAGGCGGGTGACCATGTCGTGTTTGTTGACTACGACCGTTACGTCGCCAAAAACAGGGGCAGATACTGTGAAGCAGGCGTTGTGGAGCCCGACCCTAACCGCCTTGGCCTCTATTTCTATGAGTGGAAAACAGTGGACGCTGGCGACAATAGTACCGCTCTAAGCCTGCCTGGCGATGATGTGCCTAAAGGATCCTTTGAGGGCGATATCGCTGAGTGGACCAACCGAACTCACCAAAAGCATCCGGACTGGAAATTTGGACCAGAAGAGGATGAGAAGATAGTTCTCGGTACAGACAAGGAAAGGTCATCAGAAATTATTGGCGATACTGTTAACTGGCTTCTTCCCGATTTCTGGAAACGCGTTTTTCACTTAAGACCGAATGGCCACCTGCTTATTGCCAACCTAGTTCTAGATAAGATCGCAGAAACGAGAATCAAATTAACGGAAGTGAGAGTATCTGAGGAGGAAGCATTACTGGAAACTACTTAATTCAATTCAGACTAAGCCGCTAGGCTATATAGTGAGTTGGTTGTGGTTCACCCCTCAGGACACTAAGAAGTAACATTTTCAAGCAGCAGGAACGACCCTAATTTTCCAAATCCGCCAGATTGATGTTAATTATACTAGAGGCGATTGGATGTTTTAAGATACCCTCGAAGCCGATATGACCCATTCGAGGGCCATACCTGCCAGGCGCCATGGTGTTTATGGTGATTTATGCTGGGTAATGCTAGTAGGGCTTCCTGCTTTTCTTTGGTATGCATTGGCTGTACCTAGTCTTGAGGACTTTCTTAACCCAGATTCCAATCCCACGTGTTCTGCTTTCCTGTAACCAAGTTCACTGTATAGCAAACAGGCCACGCTTTGTAGTGTGAGATGTTTCTGGCAAAATGACTCTGATGGCTAGAAATTATAAATTCTACGACAACTGAAAGACTTTAAATACTAGCACATTGTAGTTTGTCCGCTATTAACGCCTCTTCAAAGGATTACATATTAGCCCTTCCTGTTGTACAAACAACGAATTCTTCGTCTTCCACTCCCTGTCCGATACGTTAGCGCCACCTCAAACTCGCGCAGCAGCTGCGGAACGATCTTCGTAATCTTCATGAGCGAGATATTCTTCCCGATACACGTCCTAGACCCCGCGCCGAAGGCGAAGAACGACTGTTCCATCTGCTTCAGCTGCTCCTCAGAGCGTTCTAGCCACCCTTCGGGAATAAACTTCTCTGGCTCTGAGTAGACAACCTGGTCGTGCTAGAGTTCCCATGCGTTAATGCCGACAATGGTCCCGCCGGGGATGTGTTGGCCACAGATCTGGGCACCGCCAGGGGGAACATGCCGTTCAAGAAGCAATCTGGCGCTGGGGTAGAGGCGCATGGCTTCTTTGATGACGGCGTCGAGATATGGAAGATGCGTGATGGCTTCCTTATAGCGGATCGGATTGCTCAACTTCCCGCTTTGATCAGCTTCGTCAATTTGGGCAGTCTTCCCGGCGTGTCCTTGCCGCACATCATACAGTCGCCAAAGCGCTATATATGCGGCGACAGGAGGATCAGGGATCTTCCAAAGCCCCGGACGGAATTTATTTCGAAGCAGACGAAGAAAGACAATAACAAGGAGAATAAGTGTGAAGTACGTTATTAGATATCATTTTGAAATGCTTAAATTATAATTGCCCTTGGGCTACGAGATTGGAGAAAGCAAAATTGAAAGCAAACACTTTATAAGGATCCAAACAGTATCCTGTGCCAATATATCTAATCTCGAATCCTAATCTGTTGACTGCAAACCGTCCCTCATCCGATATCATCGGATATGGACTCCTCAGAAAGTGTCGATGCACTAATTCGGCCGACGATCTTGTCTAGTGAAGTGACTGGCAGGCATCTATCCAAGATAGCTTTCGTCCATTGCGCTGCTAATGTGGGGTTATGGAGAAGGCTTTATGGGGTGTGGGGGTCTCTTGAGTGTTTGGCTTTGACTTTTGACCTAATCCGGCATCGTGCAGGCACAGCTCTGGGGAATGGTTGGAGAATACAACGGGTGGGTTGTTGCACAGAGGACTAGGAGCTGATAGCCATATGCAGAGCATTATTTCATTGAACGAGCATCTCCGTGTTTTCAAAGTTGTGTATATGCATAGTTGAATCGAAATCATCTAATAATGCAGATGCAAGCCTCATTACTGGATCTTGCAATATGGACTTCCGAATTATAAGACTCCATCTTACTGTGTGGTTTCACGGTAGCTTCCTTCCACTAGTGTGCTTGCAGGGTTATTTAAAGCTAGAGAAAGTGAGGGTGGTTATCGTAAATGGGTTATCGGATGATGTTGAAGGAACAGTCAATATGAGAGGCCACAGTGCTTGGAATTGTTAACGTTTTTCTTCCTATATCAAAGCAGTTATGAATCCAGAATATTTAGGAATTAAAGATCCTGCTGTAGAGCTTCTCGTGCCTGCCAACCCAAAGATCCATCACTGGAACAGTCTGGCCAGCATCCTCGACTTTCCGTTCCCACATTTCTTCCACCAAGCTTCGTATCCTCTTCCGCAGTTCCTTGCTTGCCAAAATAGCTTGTGCTTGATACGGCCCTAGCACGCTCGCTCTGACTGCCGCACTTATAACGGTTCTGGCATGCGAGAATAGAAACAGATACGCCGCATCGGGCAAAGGCACCTGGAGAACCCGAGTTATGAGGCCCCATAGCGGGGCCAGATGAGCATTTGGTTGGAATTCCGCGCCATTGGAAGACGAGCTCCGTATCAGAGATTGGAACTCTGTTAACACATCAATTGGTGTTAGGGATCCATTCGCAGTTGAGTCGCCGCTATAATGAGATCGAAAACTACGGTCCCAGACCGCCAGTAAAGCTCGGCCTTGGGCTACGCTCGCCCGGCGCGCTACCGTGCATGGCGTGCTTGCGTCGAAGTCATTATCTAACGTTTCTATGAAGCTAGGCTCTCGATAGACCGCGAGCGCATAAGGCAAGGCAGTGCTGGCAAGTGTGGAGAGCGAGAGTCGAAAGAAGGTGTGGAAGGAGGGGACTCGAGAGGATGAGGGAGAAGATCGGTGGTGAGCGAGATATGATTCTAAGCCACTGCTGAAGGCGAAGGAGCCGAGAGGGAGAGCGGAGTCAGATAGGAGGAGGAGTGCATGCAAGGCTGGAGGCAGTGTCAGTGTGATTGTCTATAACTAGTAAGGGAAGAGGACAGACCAACATTATTTGGTGGAGTTGCGGAAAGTGAGGCCAGAGGAGCTGTCTTTAATCTGGACTTGGCATCTTTAAGACGTCGCTCAAGATCGGCTATTTCGTCCTGAAGTCGCTCAAGATCAGTGCCGGTAGAAGTCATGAATTATTCCCGCGTCGTGGTGACGGCGGTGGGGTAGTGGGGAACAGATCTCGAACGCGGCGAAATCCGATTGAGCATATATACCCTTAACCGGTTTTCATTTCGTACCCACTAAGATATATATCGCAATATCAAGCTAATTGACAGACTTTAGCCCGGAAAGTGAGTTCTAACCGAGCACCGAACGCCGTCATAATACATGCATACCGGGCTTGCCCAATCCCTTCAAAAGAATAAGACTCTTGGTCCATATATAGCGATTGAGAATGCTCCTTTGGAAAACACGGTTATTTGGCCCATAACGGGACTTCGCACAAAGAGTAAAAAACCAAAAGGATCTGGGTATCTTCCATCACAGCAGCGAGAGCCTCTCAAAGCTCATTGAACTAAGAAAGCTGGAGAATTGTGACCAGCCAATCCAACCTTCAACGAACAGATAGCCAATGACGAAGGAAAAGGCAACCAAAGTCGCGTTTAGAAGACTTCAGACTTGATATCGGGGTTTTGATCGGCTTTGGGGATATCTGCGAATATACTTCCTCCTTTCGCAGCTTCCATGTTCTTCATACTAGTCTTCGCAAATAATGTCTGTGGCTTCAACCTACACCCACTAAATCAGTATTTCTTGCATGATCAAGATGTATTATCCATGGTGATTCCTACTTCTTCATTGAGTGCTTATTTCGGAATGCGTTCAGCTTCTGGGTAGCAGGGGACATAATCTCATCTGAGGGAGAGACATAGGTCTGCTGAACTCTGTAAAGAATTAGGATCACTCTTCTCCCAAATAGATTGGGGATTTACTCACTGTCCGTCCTTAATGCGGGACTCTAATACCTGACGGTGGTACTCCATAGTTTTCGGCTTCTCCTTTTCGGAGGATTCTATGACTTTGGGTTGACAATTTGTCCGGTCGGCAAGGATATTGGAAGACATTTGTTTTGAAGTAGGTGATGTGAATTCTCGGTAATGAGAGAGTAGTTGAGTTTCGAAAGTAAGAGTTATGGCGCTTTTGAATCTATTTAAGCGGTGGTGTTGCTGGCATGGAGAGCCCGAATTGAAAAATTGATTGTTTACAATTTTGTATCGATTGTTGCCGTAACGACGACGCGAACACGTCACAAAATCTACATCACCACCATGAATCATGAATTGACCACTACGATGACTCATTTATTTAATATAAAGTCTGGGACTGAGCGGATAATTGAACAATTGGATGAGCTGCAAACACGAATATCGCTTTTCGCAGAACGGCATTCTTCCAAGAGCTTCTGAAACCTCCGTGTGCTTAATCAGAGCAGCGTGGTATTTCCTCGAGTAATAGGAACCAACAGCCTTCTACACTGCCAAATGTTTTGTATCATATGTTCCGAAACATGTCATGTCCAATTGAGCATATCCGAAAGGTAGCAGTGCCGAGACTGTACTCAAATGAATCGCTCACCAATCTTGACAAGACCTAATCCTATGTCTTCACTCTAACTCGCAGACTATCGATGTTCAGAAGAATCAAGACAATTTAGTATTATTACAGTTATTCTCACATCTCACTCACCAATTCTTCCTTAATGTTCCCCAGTAGTTTGATTATGCAGTGGCTACATGACTAGGTTTGTGGGGGTCATACCAGTTACCTGTCCATAATCTTCAACCATCACACCGTTATATCCTATGAATTTGGCCCGTGAATTCTCCTTCGCTTTACCATATCCGTTGGGTGTGACAACATGCGTAATCTTGCTCATAGTCTAAAATCCACTGTCGGCACCTCTATTTGAATGAGCTATAAACCCAAACTAAATGCTCTGTTGAAATTGCTGGAACTACCTCACTCTCGTCAGCAGCCGGGAGGCTAGTGAAAGATTCAAGCAACTTCCAAACCCAGTTTCCGTTCATCCACTAACCCATCCTCGCTACTAATCAACAGTGAAGCCGCCAAATCTACCCACTCACTGCATCAAAAGCCAGCACTAAGAGTTCCTTGAGTCACTACACAGGTTACTAAACCAGCCGCCATCCCCTCTAATTTCCGTCTTAATTTTGGTCTAATCTCATTACACAAATTTCATTGTGGTTCTTTACTCACCTCCTCTCAACGTTCCATTATAACGCCTCTACACCAGGTTACACATACTAATCTATTATGACTGATAAATCGAATCAAGAGTCTGTCCAAGATGACCCGGGGAAATCTACCTCATCGTTGCTCAGACCAGTGACAACACCTCACTCACCTTCAAATCCCGGAATCCCAGCTCTGACAAAGCTCAATCAAAATTCTACTCCGTCATCTCCAGAAACTCTTTCTGAACAAGCCTCTCCTTCTGTAAGGGCCGATATTCGGATTGCTATAGACAGCCCCACTCCTAATTCGCCTACAGTGAGTGTCAAAAGTTCCACAGTACGCTTTCTCATTGAATGGTCTTACTTGACGTAGCTCACTGATTCTAGCTCAAGCGGCCTGCTGACGATTCTCAACATCATGCTAAGCGGCCCAAAGAAACCATATCGGGGACAATAAGCCCAGCTTCGCCAGGTGATAGCTTTCCTTGGTTCAACAGTGGGGAAGTTTGCATAACCACAAAGCTTGGGGATCATGGGCAGAGGTTTCAGCTTCATCGCTCCGTGCTAAAGCGAAGTTCTGCATGGTTCCGGAACACCTTTGCAGAAATTGACAATGACACTTTCGGCACCGATGCTCCAGTTCCTCTCAAATACCACTTTGCCTTAGGCGGCGAAGCTGAAATTCCTATTCTTGTTCGGCATACTGCAGAAGTCAATTCCTCAAGTACACCTTTCTCAAGAACCGAAACCCAACAGCCTCCGAACCAACCCGAGATCAAATCAGAGCCGCAGAGTGATGATCTGCCTCGATTCGAGACGGTTATCAAACTTGAAGGTCGTGCTCAAAGTGCTCACCGAAAAGCAAGCCATGTAGATATCTCACTGGCATACTCCTCGCTCTTCCGCACCTACTATAACCTCCCACCTACTATAACGACTACTAATATCCAGCTCGCTCTTGTGCAAAGCGAACTTCTTATTGAAGTTGCTCAGATATACGACTCCGTTCACTTAATTAGACCTCACATTGGGAATATATTTTCTCAGTTTCGCCAAAAGCTCTACATTGCCATCAAAGACGACCCTCCGCGCTGGTTGAGGTTGTCTATTACTCTGGAATCGCCCTCAATATTCGCAGAAGCTCTAATTCATCTGGTTGGCAGTTATCCCGCTCGGCCGTGGCGAACTAGGAACCATACCATTCCGGAAAGTGTGTTGAAAGTGATCAAAAAGAAGGCCGACGACCTCAATGAACTCTGTGCCGAAGTGGAGCGCGACCTCTTCTTGAACAGCATCCAGGCCGCCGGCGGTGGTCCGACTACCATGGAAAAAGACTTCGAAGGTTGGTGCATCGTTCAGGTGTTCCGAGACTGGTATTGCTCACGCCTTAACGCCATCATAAGTAAAGCCGGTGACCAGAGGGTGATGGAGCGTGGAAGACTATATCGTATTATGAGGAGAGGAGGTGATGCTTACCTACCTTACGATGAGGTATTGGCGTCCATGAGACACAATGTGAAGTCTGATGATTGGATGGAGCTAGCAGGCGACCTAAAAATATTAAAGGAATATGCGAAGGATACAGTCCATGACCTTTGCAAAAATGAGCTAATGTTGGATGTGGATGCCCACAACATTGGATATTTGACTTGCGTGGATGTGGAGACGAAGGACTTCCCCTGGGTGACTAAGGAAGGCGATTGAGTTTTGATGGATATTTTGGGCTGGGTGGATAATTAATTTCTAGAGCTACAGCAATGGCTGGCTGTATGCTTTGCTCACATGGATTTACATATTCCCCCAAACGGGCACTTGAATGCCCTTCATCTCTCTACTTATGGAAAGGATTTGGATATTATAGATTACCAAATTTGCTAATGCAATTAACTCCACAAGTTGCCCACGCCTATCTATGAAGTATTTTAAGCAATCCTAGACGCGGCTTATTCCATTGTTACTATGCTAAAGGAATTTTAGATGAAACCTCTGAAGAACTTTAAAATAGGATAGGTGGAGAATATAGGAAGAGCTTTTATGCATGTAAAGTCCTTTGCAGGGCATTATGGCTCATGTTTTAAGCTGTGTCGATGCCTTTGAAGGTATCCAGGGGATTTGAGTAAAAATGCTGATTAGCAGCGAGTAAACTTTTCGTGCCTTGGTCTACTATCAGTTATATTGATTTTCACGTACAATTAGAAATCGTGAAGGCATTCAGAATTCGAATTCATCAAAGCATGAACAGATTTATGAGAATACTTTACTAGCATGGTTTTCGCCATATCGATCTTAGCATTATGGCTTTCAAACATGGCCCTATCTACGAGAAGTAGATCCAAATCCAGTGCTTTCATAACGTGTTGATGACGCAGGGCCTGATGATCCCGAGGAGCTAGACCGAGATGAGCTGCCTTCCCCATTGTTCCACCAACTACCGCCACGCTGATTCCGAGTAGTCTGATTGTGGTCCTGCCGATTCCCTCGACTGCCGGCCATGTATCCAGCTGCAGCGCCGCCTAATGCACCTGACCAGAATCCGGGCCGCCATTGTTGATCATTTCGATAGGATGAGCTGGGTTTGGGCTGAGGACGCCAGTCGTATGGTGGGGGTGGATCGTCTCCTGGGCCTCCCGGGCCACCTCCACCATAGCCACCGCCCCAGCCTGGACGCCAGGTGTCTGGCCTTCGAGCATCGCCGCCCCTGACGACACAGGCGGAGAATACTATCCATATGGCGACTCCGATGAAGATTATCCAGAATAAGACCGACACAACTGTTTCACCAGTCCCACCAGACTCGTCCGTACCCTTCTTAGGACCGCTGAACCAGCCGCCCTTCCCGTACTTCTCCTCGCCCTTGTCCGTAAGTACTAGCCGGTACTCGACACCACAGCTACCTTTCAAGATGTAAGGATCATTGGGTGAGTCGTAGCCTTCGCAAATCACATCGGTGGAGCCAAGCTTGAATTCCACCGGGAGAGACGCGGTGCAGGTCCACTGGATATTGTCGTCGTCATAATCAGAGCCAGCATTCTTGCAGCGCATTACATCAACATCGTAGAGGCCTTTCGCATTTCCGCCAACGCATTTAAGCTAAAGTCATGTTCAGCAAGGGAACATATTGTAGCATTAGACGCACTTACCTGAGGAATAGCTGGAACTCGTCGATGGCTTGTCTTCAAGTCTTTTCTGAGCGTGAGAGACTGTACATTTGAAAGTAGAACGCTGTTAGCTGGCTTTCGAACGCCCTCGACTATACCGACGAGAGCAGACGAAGCCAGCAAGGTTGGATAGAGAAAACTCAGGTAACGCATGGTCGTTGAAGTGTTTGGCGCTAGTAGCACGGTTTTGCACCTAATATATATCCGGCGTACATAGGTGGGAGGCAATACGCGAAAGGACACGTTGGTCCTTCAGCAAGGCTTCCACTCGTGAGGCGACAATGCTGGAAGTCAACACGCAGTCGAGCCATCTCGGTCATGGGTTCGTTTTTTTTCCCTGATAGGATTAGTTGGATTGTAAATTACGGAACGAAACAACATCACAGAATCTCAGCGAGCAAGACTGCGTCCATATTACAAAAGAAAATGAAGCAGCGAGTAACATATGTAGTGCATAGTCCAGATGATTTTGATCCATCGCAACTTCGCTTGTCGCCCACCAATGATGCCTTCACCCTTGATTCAGTTAATGCTGCAAAGGAGCATCGGCTGACTTTTGGCTTGTCGGAATTACCTCAAGAGGTGCGATTTGAATATCAGCATATCACATTCAAGATTACAAGCTTACGCTACATAGCTATATCGGGTTTTGAGGCAATGCCATGAGCTTCATATTCGCTGGGCATCAGAAAAATATTATACTTCTATTCCTCCATACGTCTCGCGAATATCCCCCGGCCTTCATGCTTTTTTTACGCCTCACAAGGGAAGCCCAGCGTATGTGTAGCTTTTATTACTTTCTCAATCAAATCTTTCGTCCGCAAAGTTAATGAATTACCTGATTTTCAGTGATTTGCTATGTCCTATGCTCAAGAAGGTCTTTGGCTATAATCTCAAGTGCGAGTCTCTGAAGGTGATTTGACATTTCTACTTTCGTTCAGAGATTAATGCTTAGACCAGCTTAGGATACCTTCATCGGAATGCCCATTCTTTCTGAAAGGTTCTCCATGTCTTCTGCGTTTCAGTACTATCAATTTCTACCTTCCCTGAAAGATCTGGTCACGTATATCCAGCAAAAGATTTGCCCAACGTCAGACCCGAGCTGTCAAGCCCAAGCTGCATCTCTCCTTTCAGCCACATATGTTGACATAGACTTTGACACCATCTCACACGCTCTTGTATTCAACGGTTTCTGGGATCGAGCACCAGATGCAGAAAGCTGGACGGAAACAATTCCCCTCCGCCAGAAGACTGATCATATCGAAGTCGGCGTCCTCACCAGCGAAAAAGCCGTCGACCCAGAAGACCTGGCTTTCAGCGGATTCCTGACTGTTATTGGCAAAGACTCAAAACCAAGTACACACTCTAATCCACCCCTTCTCATTTTATATTCTCTTTGTCGGCTAACCATCCGTCCTAGGCCCAACACGCTTCTCCTTCCCAGCCCGCCACCATCCCCTCCCCTCCAGCGCCCAATCCACCCAACCCCTAACCTACACAACCTCTTTCCGCCACCCCACCGGTCTCCACCCAACCCTCCTCTTCACCTTCCCCTCCGCCTCCCTAATTCCTCCCGACGAAACCTGCGCTCTGCACACCTACCTCACGCTCCCCGCCGCCTTCTTCATCGACAGGTACCAGCTCAGCGACCCACTCTTCCTGTCCTCGCTACACCTCACCAGCCTACGCAGCCTAAGCGGCGTCACCGACCTCGAGGCGCCCATCTGGGTAGTGCCGGAATGGGGCTCGGCCGCGCTGCTCGAGCTCGCCGTCCCGGCGTCCTCCCCTCCCTCCTTTTCACCCGCCTCTAAGCAGGACGCCGCCGCCGCCTGGACCGTGCAGATCCCGCTACACCTGCGCTACCTGCCGCCGAACCGCAACGCGTCGGGGCTCGAGACCGTCGCGGCGCCGTGGCCCGTCGTGTTCTGGGCGTGTCGCGGCGAGGAGGGCGCCAAGATGGCGGCGAGCCCGTTCGATCGCGTCAATTTGGGGTATGAGGGGCTGTTTGGGCCCAAGACCATGTTTTATCATGTCCCACCTGCGAACAGCAGCAGCGGGGGTCGACTGGTGGAGGAGATTCAGGTGCCGGTGCTGGATCTGGATCAGGCTTGGTATGTGGAGTGGGGGACGGTGGTGGCGGTGGCGCTTGGGACTTTGTGGGTGTGCTGGAAGCTGTTCGGGATTGTGAGGAGGGATGTGGTGGCGGCGAAGAAAGTGGAAGGGAAGGGTGAGGGCGAGGGGAAGAAGATGCAGTAAGGCTTCTTGAAAGGAAGATCGGATCGTTGTGGGTAAGAGGAGATATATCAGCGTTTTGCTTAATTCCAATATATGGACCTCGTTGCCCAACCCTTCCATACTCAATTGATGCAAACCCCTGCACCTGCTCTCTAAATTTTTCGCCCAATTTTAGAGAATTTCTGCACCATCCATTCGAGTTCAGTCCGTGGTGTCCTTAGCCAAACGCCTCAAGATGCCGCACCAAATATCAGTCCACCGACCTAACTTGCCATTTCAACCATTCCAACCCTATTCGAAACGCCCTTACCATAATCCCTTATTCCTGACCGAATAGGCTCATACCACTGTGATTGGCATATCAACTACTGGTATCTCCGGCGCCACCGGATCGTCAAATATGGGATGCAGCGCATACACTGGCCCTTTACTCTCCTCACCGTCGAAAAGCAATAGATTCTGGATAGGCTGTTCCCGCTTACCCAGCACATTGATCACATCTTGCGCTAGTTGGCCGCCCAAAAACGCCGTCACAGGCGCTAGCTCACTGCCCAAGTTTTGTAGGAAGCTGCGTAGGAAGTCGGACCTCAGACTCTCCGGAGGCAGCTGAAATTCCTTGTGCTTTTCCGTCGCGAGTGTTGTGAAGAGTTCGAGGTCGGCTTTGGAGTGTGAAGGGAGAGGTCCGCCGGAGATCTTCTGATACTCCCAAAGCGCGCGCATGCAAGTAAGGAGGGGCGTTACTTGCTTCAACTTCCTGCGATTACGGAGGTATTCGGGAGGTAGTGGAGATGAATTCGCCAGCAGTAGGGGGGTGTAGAGTTCCCGCTTCGTGACCATCTCGACGACCTTGCCAGACTCTTTCTTTGTAGAGACTGAAATTATGGAGCGTGTTGCGGATTCAAGACGAAGGGTTGTCGGAATGTTGGACTTTTCGCGTTCGATGACATATTCATGGCTTATGAGATCTGCGAAAATGTATCCGTAGAATCCGTGAGCGCCAGCGGCGTAGAAGGGGCGCTTTGAGAGGCGTGTTGCGGCGTTTAGAGTCGAAAGGATGTTGAAGTCGAGGTCGGTAGCAATTACTATGTCAAAGGGACTGTAGAACTCTGGGCCTAGTATCCGAACGTCTTCGATCGCTACACGGACGTTGACGCGGGGGTTAAGCTTCTGGATCTGAGGAGCGGCAGCTTCAGCCCGCTGAAAAATTGTTAGAAAATGGCTAGACTTTGAGTATTATGCAAGCTTACACTTTTGCCGACGTCGGCTTCTGACACGAAGAATTGTGAGCCAAGATCCTCGTCGGTGACCGCCTCATTGTCAATGATGGTTAACGACCCAATACCCGCAAGGACCAAGTTCTTGGCTACTTCATTAGCGAGAGCTTTGATTGACACGAGGAGAATATTGGCGGTTCGAATTCTGTGGAAGAGTTTCGGTTAGTATCTAGTTTATCCAACGCCGGGTTTGCAGAGTAAAACTCACCTTTCCTGCGCCTGAACACCCCAGAGACGGATTTGCCGATCGTAAAGCGCTATCTCGTCTGTTTCTCCGCCATTAGCCTATATTTCTACACCAAAAATCAAGACAGGGATATAAAGCTGGTTGACGGTTCGTTTTGGGGGTCGGAGGGGTTTTCTGTGTACCTGCACTGATTGTTTGTGCCTGGGCGATTGCTGCGACCGTTTCACCAGCAGGGTCTTCAGCAGGAAGCGCTCCATGTGCAATAGAAAGAGTTGATTCTGGAGCGGACATGGCGATTCAATCGCATATGAGGTAGGGTAGGGTAGGGTAGGGTGCGGTGGTGTTCGTTAAGACACAAAAGAAGCTGGCCCATGCCTGAGCCCAAGCTTCGACTTGAGCCTCATCCGCCGAAGCGAAGCTCGGGGTACTTGGTGGAGGTGGCTTACAAGTCGGTCAATCAGGTCAATCGGGTCAATCAGCCTGCGTCTTCAGGACCCACTCCCATACCGCGAACCACCTCATCATCTTTTTTTCTTTTGACTTTCGCTCTCCTTTCAGCCGGTCGGTCTGACCGTACTGGAGCTCAAACTGCCTTCAGCTCTCTGTTCCCACTTTTTCGCATGGGAACAGCGTCATCAATGACCAGGCCGACATCAACTCCTCTGTCTACCATGTCTGGCAACTTTGACTTCCCACCTGCATCATCCTCGTCCTCTTCCACATCTGCAGCTTCGATAGATAATGGAAGCCTTCCTCGCCCGCTTTTGCAACTTCGTCAAGCATTGCAACGTGATAGAGAACGGGACCGAGCTGCCCGAGACAGCGCCGCAAACGACCGTCAGAACATCCACGTAGAAGTCCCAATGCCGCCTCGTCGCCATCGCGGCGACCTGAGGAGGCATCGGCCTGCCGCTGGTAGCCGAGACTCTCGTGATAGAAATACTTCTGCTCGGTTACCTCTACCTGTTCCTGCATCCAGCGGCTACAGACCTCGGGCTACGCCTGGAGACCGCTTCCAGAACTTGCGGCGTCATCGCCTTCAGCGAGAGCAGACCACCAACGATATGGCTGCGATTGACGAAGCGAGTCATCGTCTTGCTGAGCTCGATTCTGACCTGACGAGTCTACTCATGCCTGGATCCATCTCACTCTCTGGCCCCAGTAGGCGGACGCCACCGGGAGAACTGGATGGGCCACGACGCCGGGTCAAGAGGAGAAAGCTCGAACACGAGAACGTTACTCAGAACTTTGAAGGCTTCAAGTATGGTCATTTCGGTCAAGTCGTTCCGGGTCGCTTGAAGATGGAGATGGTGAGCTGCGATGGCGGCGAGTACTCCGAGGACTCAGCCTTGGCACTCTACAGGCCTGAGAATGTACTGAAGAATGACAAGAGCGTTTACTGCACTAAGAATTCACGATGTAATATTCTACTCAAGCATCAGGGCGAGACTACATTTTGCTTAGAGAAAGTCGTCATCAAAGCTCCTGAGCGAGGTTTCACCGCTCCGTAAGTGCTAGTCGTGATCTATCGTGTAGTCACTAACAACCCTTTCTAACTTTGACTGTAGTGTACAGGAAGGTATGATATTTATCTCTATGTTCTCCGAAGATCTAATCACCGGCACTTCCGGATACAAGATTGAATACTCGCAATCTCCGTGCCACTCGTCCAACTCTTCGCCCATTTCGCACGAAGAAGAGCAACTTTCTCTCGCAGAGAGCCTCACTGATCCCGACGTGTGGGCCGCCTCGCGCTTAGGCCGAGAAGAAGCGCTGCAGGAGGAAATCGAGCGTATAGAGATGCAAAACCGCGCGTTGCACTTCGCTCGGATGATACAAGCTCGTCGTCGCGTCCATGACATGTACATGCTTGGACAGCCTGGTCGCGAAGCACCATCCAGTACCAATGCCAACGCTAATGTGTCAGAGAACTGTGACTGGCCTCTCACCGAGCCTAACCCGCCTGCTGTCGGCGTGTCAGCGCCAACTCCTCCCCCATTTACCGTCACCACCGAAAGCGATGGCGAGTCGAGTGGCGAGGACGAGCAGCCTAGCGCGGCTATCATGGCAGATCGTCTCAGGCGGGACAGCCGTTGGCGTCCGGGATCCGATGACGAAGAGGAAGACCTGATGGGTATGAATGCCTTCTGGGACGCACGCAATGAGCCGCGCTCCGGAGGTGCTGGATATCACCGCGCTGCTCGCCGCAGCAGCCCTAGCCGCATCGAGCCGAAAGACTCCTCGCCTGAAGCAGAAGGCCTGATTACGCCAAACGCTCGCTTCTTCATTGCGAAGCACAAGAACAAGATCACAGTCAAGTTTGATCCGCCTGTGTAAGTTTCATTTTCAAAATATGACCCAGTACTCTGTTTAAACAAATACTACGAAACTAACCTACTCACTCCCCTAGTTCTGGCAAATACGTCCTACTAAAGCTCTGGAGTCCGCTGCACGACGGCAACATCGACATCGAGAGCGTGCTCTTCCACGGCTTCTCGGGTCCGCGCTACTTCCCTGCCTGCCAAATGCGGTAAACACTCCAAGAACGCATCGAATATACATTCTGGGATGTGGTGTAAATATTCTTTTTATTTTTGGGATACGACGGATTGACTCATTGAATAACACAAAGCATGATATTGGCATGGAAGTTGCATGTACCGCTTCTTCACCCACGACTGGCGTTTGGTTGAGCCCCCTGTGAACACACGAAGGACTTTGGGAGTCCACTTTCCAACGCAAATTTCATATGTCATAACATTCTTACTTATTTTACGACAGCGGCACTGCTGCATTCGCGACTCATCCAGTCTCGCAACGCGCGGAGTCCACAGCTTTTTGCAAAGACAGAAGCAGTAATTCTATCACTAGATAAAAATCCCAAATTCAATCATCTAGAATCTTTTTATGCTTGTTTCAGATGCTCGTATCTTATGATGTCAATCAAAACAAAGTCGTTGTAGACAGCAAAAGCGCTCAGCCATCTATCTCATCCACCGTAACAAGAGCCACACTCCCCTGACCCGCCTTCCAAGACGCCAATTTGCATGCTCCCCACCCCCAAAAGTTCCCTTCCTTTGCCGATTATTCATAGCAATGTTTCCCGAGAAAAATAAACGCCCACGCTATGCAAATCGCGAGCCCGCAGGCAGCGCCCAAAAAAGAAGACATTTGAAGCCGGCATATCCCCTCCCCCCCTTCCTAGGAGGTCTGTTGCGAAACAAGAAAAGGAAAACAGCATCGAGATATCGTTCCTCAGCACCCCCGATCTCACAACTCAATCGCGTCCTCGACGCTCGTCCCGCCCTTCATGGACGCGAACGCGTCCGCCCACTGCGACACGACCTGCGGCGGCGGCGGCAGCGAGGCGGACGACTCCGTATCCTCCCGATCATCATCGTCGTCTTCATCATCCAGCTCGAACTCGTCCGTGTTGCCGTTCCTGTGGTCCTCCGCCACGTCGTCGCGGACCCTCCCCCTCTGCTTCCCCTTGCTCCTCCCGCTCCCAATCGAGCTCCGCAGCGCCGCAGCGCCCTTCCCGTACAGCTCGCGCGGCACGAAGCGGCTCACGCGGCCCCAGTACGCCGGGCGCGGCGTTTCCTTCACGACGCTCTGCGGCTTGTGCATGCCGTTCGCGTGGCCGTGTCCATGGCCGTGACTGGGGCCGTGACTGGGGCCGTGACCATTCCCATGGCCATGGCTCGCACGCAGCTGGCCGTGCCTAGCCCCATTCTCTGGACTCTGCTTCGCGGACCCCTCGCGCGATTTCGAGCCGCTCTGCCTGAGCTCTTGCGCCACCTCGCGGTAGAACTCCTCGGTCTCGTCGAAGGCCTGGTAGATCTGCCTGACGGAGCTGAGGACGTCGGTCGCGATGGCGGTCGCGGGCGGGCGCGCGGGGGAGGCGGGCGCGGCGGCGATGTCGGCGCCCGTGGTGATGGAGAGGGCGCGCGAGGGCGCTGTTGAGCGGTTCAGTGCCTCCTTCACGGCGCGGTAGCGCGCGAAGCGCTCTTCGTCGTTGGCCGCGTAGTCGCCGGCGGAGCGGGATGGCGTGAATGCTAGAGAAGGCGCGCTAGCGCGCTGGATGCACGACGTCTGGAACCGCTTGCGGTCTGGCGAGCTTTCTTCCGAGGCTGTGGCCGTGATCTCTTTGACTTCGCTATCGTCGTCGATGGTGCGGCTGCGCTTCCGGCTTGAGGCACTTGCGCGGAGCGATTCGGGGTCGATTCCCATGGCTTTGAGACGGAAGTAGTCGGTTTGGGTCGTGCTGATGCGGGTGGTTGGTGCATTCACTGAGTGGCCGAAGAGAGATTCGCCTGATAGGAAAGAGTAACCGTTGCGAGATGCGTGGTTAGATATACTGCCATTGAGCTGAGAGGCTTTTTTGGTAGTGTTGATGGTTTGAGGGATTGCTTCCGGCTGTGTTCGTGAGCGGCGATGGCTATTGCTCCAGCTGGTGGGCTTGGGAGCTCGGGACTGTGACTTGTGTGCTTGAGCCGTGTTCGCACTCTGCTGAAGCCGGTTCTTTGATACACGATTCTGGGTTTTTTCGATTTTTTCTGTCGGTTGCGTCGCAACATCTGGTCGTTGAGTATTGGAACTCCCCAAAGAGCTTGTACTAGAGTTGAAACTATCCGTGAAAGCTGTAGCATTAGCATTGGCTTCAGTATTTGTGCCAGCCTGCGCAGCAATAAGAACTGCTTGTCCTGCTTTGAACCGCGCTCGCCTCTCACGTCCATGGCGCTTGAGTTTCAACCTCCAAGCGATTTGATGCCAACGCCTGCCATAACGGCGAGCAAGGTTGCGCTGGCGGAGACAGTCTGGCGTTCCTTAGTTTTTGTTGGCAGGGTAAAATACTATACCAATACTCACCTGCTTGCTCACGATCCCGTTCCAGCTCGAGCTCACGCTGAATCTCTAGAATCATGTTGCTGGCTGTATACTCAATGTACTGCTGTAGAATGCCGGCCTTGGGATCCTTCACCATCTGCTCGGCCAGGGAGTTGAGGGCTTTGGCTTTTTCTCGCTCCTTTTGCAGTGGGTGTGGAGACTGTGGCTGGAATGTTGGAGTGGTTGGTTTTGGTGGTACAGCTGGTGAAGAGGCTAATTGTTGGATCTGTGCTGCGGTTGAAATAGTTTGCTGCGGTACAGGCTGGATCTGTTGGGGGGTTTGTCCAAGGACTAAATTGGGAGGGCTTTGAGGTACAGAAGGAGTAGCATTGCTCGTACCAAAGTTAAGTTTCGGAAGTTCGTTTCCTGAAGATACTGGTGGAGCTGAAGGTGGTGTGAAGGATGGTAGGGCCGCCGCTTGCTTTGTATTGTTTTTTGGTTGGATTAAAGTAGGAGTTGGAAAAGTCCAAGAAGGTTTCGCAGTATCTGAAGAGACAGAAGGAAGTCCGAACTGATTCAGAGCGGGTTGAGAAGCTTGTGCGCTAGCCGGTGTGAGTGTCGGAAAGTCTTCCTTCTCTTTACCCTTGTCGGCAAAGCTCGATGTCGGTTCCTTGGAGCCTGTCACTGGTGATGATGTCGGTGCGGAAAATAGAGGGCTGCCGTTTGGTTGCGCAAATCGGATTGTGTGTTTGGCTGGGTCAAAAACACCTGGTTGTGGAGTTGTTTGATTCGAACCCAAAGGTGAGGAAGTTGTTGCTGGAAATTTAAATAGAGACTGTGGCTTTGGCGCCAAAATTGAGGGAGTCGTAGTTGCCGAGGACTGACTGGTCGAGGTGGTTGCAGCTATCGGCTGACTAGGGATCCCTAAAGAAAAGGGTGACGGCGATCCCACTGGAGGAGCTGTAGTAGGTGGATAAGAGGGTTGACCGAAGGAAAGCCTTGGTGTTACGCTCGAAGACGTAGCCGACGGTAGACTAGATGAGGTAAAGGGAGAAACGGGCGGTTTTTGCGTGAACGGCCCAGTAGGAGCTGACCCTGAACTGGTAAGAGCAAAAGGGTTGGAGTTAGTTGGGGTTTTTATATCTGCGGTAGCATTTTCAGAGACAGAGGATGGACTGGAAGTCTCTGCTTCTGATATTGCAGGATTCGGCGAGCGAGTGGATGGTTTCCCAAAGCTTGCTAAGCCAGTAAACGGAGACGGAGCAGCTCCATTCGATGTTGCGGTCGGTAATAAACCACCAGGTTGAAATGGCTTAGCAAAAGGATTCATGCTGGGCGCTGTTGTCGCTGTTGTCGCTGCTGTTGCCGTAGCAGACGCGCCATTAGGTCGAGATTCGCTCTCGTTATCTGAATTCCCTGTAACAAAAAGAGATTCGTCCTTTGACATAGGACTGTTAATATCTGATTCTTCTGATTCTTCTATTAGCCCAATCTTCCGAGCATCCAGAATTGACAAACCACCGATAACTGCTGATAGAGTGCGACCTTGTCGCTTGAATTCGACGTTGCTGTATGAATGCAACTGTTTCGGTAGACCAGATGACGGGCAGAAAAGTGTCTTGCCTCGTACAGATGTGAGGTCCAAAAAGGGCGTTCCATCAGCTCGTTGTGCAATGGTGAATCCGTAGTGCTGGCAGAATTCCTGGGCTTCCTCCTCTTCGTCGAAGCCAAGTACATTGGTCAGCTCCGACAGCGTCCAATCCTCCGTTCGGGTATTTCCACCCTGTCGATAGGCGTTGAATATAGAATTTATTACCGTGTGTCGAATGAGGCCAAAGGAGGATTCGGCCGCGCAGGCCATCAAGTATGAGACCTCGTTCGAACGGATCAGTTCCCAGAACGCCTCCCAGTTCTCCCGTGCGATGGAGTGTTTCCTGTGTGGTCTGAGCGGGCCATGGTCGTCACTGACGTTCATCCCCGCTTTATAAATCTGGAGTGCCCTTTTCACCCTTGGGTCTGAGCGTATATACAGAGGCCAACACTGGATACTGTCCTCGAGATGTGCGACCTTGTTTTTCAAGCAGAAGATTACCTGGTATGCCCGGAACTCTGCTTCATACCGGGAGCGGTAGTGTTTCCTGTTGTCATCGTAGTACAGCATGAGAGACAGTAGAGTTTTATCCATTTGTTCCCAATCTTGATTCCAATCATAATTCTCGAATTTCTTCTTGGGCTGAGCCAGTTGGTGTAGGGAGAGGATATGAAACCGCACGATTCGTTCAAAGCATTCTATTGCGATTCGAACGTCGGATATTTTTGATACCTGCTGTATGGAAAAGTCGTTCCGGATTGCGCGCGTTCTATCCCAGATAAAGTAGTGTACGGAACCTAGAGGAGCCTCGGCAAGCACTGACTTGAAGAGGTAGTCGCAGGTTTTCTGGGGACTGTCAAATCAATTCGACTACCAAAGATGGCGGGGATTCGTACCTGCAATACGAGGGGAGGGCGTAGATCGGAAGGTAATTGCTCTTCGAGACCAGCCGCTGCTCGTCGAAATTTCTTCACCATCCGATGCTCCGCTGGAACCTTGTTGGCCGGGCCATTTCCTAAACTCTCTGGATCCTAGGCGACAATAAGCCGGAGTTCATCCCTCCAACTGTCCTTCGAGGTATACGCACGTATTCCGGAAGCCAGACATCTTTCTGAACCACTCTTTCCACCCTTTCGAATTCTGCGCACATATCTTGACATGTTCCTACCGGCGTTATAGCATCCGCCAGTCTTCTAGGTTTATCAGGGTCCGCGAGGAATCCATTCGTGATGGCATCGCGTCGTTCTTGTTCGCGATTCTTCTTAAGCTAAGGCACGACGATGAAGAAGTCACTAAGAAAATTCCTCGTCAGTATGGACGGGGCGGGAACGTACGGTCTTGTATCTCTGTGCCCAAGAATCGCCTCCACCTGTGGAATTGATCCTTGTGCCCTGGAATGGGTTGGTTTGTGGTGTTGGTGTACTAGAGCGAACCGGCGGTCGTTGGTGATTGTTCTTCTGGCCGTGAAAGGGTTTGCTGGAATTCCGAGGACCTGAAGGTGCTGCTGTTGATGCGCTCGATGCGCCTCGCTTCGGGTGACTATCCCGTCGTCCAGTTCGTTCATCTCCGCTCTGAGAGCCATTCTGAAATGCACCGCGTGCCTGTCCCCTTCCTCCCCGACGCGCTGACGACATGGTCGTAGCTATTCTTCCCGATATCACCTGGACATTCGCTTGCTTAGTTGTGCAATCGCTATGCGGTCTAGAATAAGGGTGGAGATGGGGGACGGTCGCGGTGAGGTTTTCGTGTAAGTTCTTTGTTAAAAGTTGCCCGGAGAGAGATGTAGATCGAAGGTCGAGATGATTCAAGTGGTCTGTGCGCGTGATCCTATTGTGTGAATCAAACAATAAGACAATGTCAAATGGGCAAGAACATCAATCCCACATTTATGATCTAACGGAAGTTATCGTTCTTGAGGAAATATTTCCTCTGCCGATAAGTTATAGAGATATTCCGAACACAGTAGGTTTATAGCTAAGGCGAGCAAAACACTAGAATAGTGACTACATATCATCGTTAAAGCGGTCATATTAATTTCACATCAAACTCGACAAGTGTTGATGGAATGCAGTAATACCGAAATTGATTAAGGCTCCACTAGATTACTTATGCCCAACGCTGCAGTATCGCGTAGAGCATTTCTCTCTTCACTCTCCCAATCACATCAACAGGGGCTCCATTTCCTCCTTACATCCCTCCTCCCCTGTTTTCATTTCAAATAAAACGGGGCCACAGGACCACCTCATACCAAATGATTCCATATACCTTTCTGCCCCAAATAAAAACCAAAAGAGCAATCAACTGACTGCATATGCTCAAATCAGAGCAGAGTACACCGACAAGTCGCATTCCAAAACATTTCTTCGGCGACAGATCAGGCCTAAATCATCCGATTCGGCGGAAAATAAACCGCTTTTGTAAGTAGTCGTTAGTAAAAGATAGAAGAAACGTGCAGAACCTTCGAGCCCGAAATCCAATGGCAACGAAACGGATTTTGATGCAAACTCAACGCTTCACGAACGCCGCTAACGTTAGTATTAACGGATGCGCACATGTCGTAATAACATTACAAGCAAAGAAATTCATGAGGGGTATGAAATAGACTAGAGGTATAAAACCTGGACAATGCAAGATGAATGAATAGAACCCAGCAAATACAGTGGGGTTGGATGCTTTTGTCCGGAATACGGAGACGAAAGAGCTTTTGGGAGTTATATTTCGAAAACATTAGATCAAGGATAAACTCAGTGGTCAGCCATCAAGAAGTCGAAGATTTGGTCCTTGCTTAGGTGCGACAATGGCAGTGTGGGGTCAGAATTGTTGGTGACCCGGCATGAGGAAAGGCAAGCCATGCGGGTTGTTCATGGAGGTAGTCCGAAAGGTAGACCCAGGATACTGTGAGGTATCAAGTGACGATTGTGGTCCTCGTTCTTGAAGATCATGCGCTGAAGGCTGACTGAAACTCTGTGACGTAGAGGATGGCGCTAGTGAGATTGGACTTGTAACTGGTGTAGGGGTCTGATAGACCAATGGGTCCGTATGACCCACTGTTTGGAAAGAGTAGTCTATCCTTCCAGGGAAATTCGAGATCGCGGGTTGATAAGGATGCGTAGGAGTAGGCGCATATGAAGTCGGCGCAGGTGAAAACGGCTCGGCAGCTGGGGGATGATGCCAGCTATCGTACACCGCTAAGGAAGCCCGGGGTTTGTGGCTACTATCGCGTTGCGGCATGTAAGTCGGCGATGGGCCATCGTAAATGCCCCGATTACTCTTCACATCGTACCCGTACGACTCATCGATTTGCATTTGCGAATCTGCGAATCTTTGAGGAACTACATCAGGTTGCTGACTCGAGTATCTGTGCTGAAGATTGTTTTGAATAGTCATAGCCAGGGTATTGCCTGACAACATACCATCATCCCGGCTATAACGCGGAGCCTCCGAGAGAGGAACGGAAGTATTCAGCGGCTCGCTTTGTCTCGGGTGGTATCTGGGTACGGGCTGTGCAATATTCTTAAGTCCCAGGCTCGCAGTTGGGGAAACGAGTTGGTGTATACTTTGTATGGACGAAGGTGGTGACGGTACGGGTTTCGCTTTCTTGTTTGATTGCTTATTCCCGCCTGCCCTCGATGGCAGGCGTTTCTTTGGGACATCTTTGATGGGAGGAATGTCATACATGGTGCACATTGTGCTCCCATCTGTAGTAAAGTTAGTATTAGCACACTAGACGGTATCTTAAATTATGAGGACGAATATAACTTGCCAATGTCTTCCAGGTAGTAATCCTCCTCCATTTTGGCGATAGCATAAAGACTCTGAAGCAGCTTCTTCCTTCTTACCACCCTTTCAACCGCCTTTGAACGCTCTTCATTCCTGAGGTCCACATTCTTCGTAGACTCCTCCAGTTTGGCAATCCATCCCGGCCCCCTTTCTCTCATACGTAACATGACAATAGCTAGAATGATTCGCGCTATGCTGGTTAGCGAGAGGTCTACGACACGCATTGCTTACATACCTTCTTTATTAATATGGTCAGGCTCTTTATGAATGACCCGATCGATTGGCCACCACGGAGGCACTTTAGGTTCTCTATTCTGGCCCTCTCGCGAGCTGATGTATGGGTAATTGGTTTGCTTTTTAGGCTCTGCAACTTTGATCCACGCCTTGAGTATTTTCTTTAGCCCCATTTGCTGTATTTGGCGTAGGCGTATCTCGTAGGCTTCTTCAACAGCTTCTTCGTTACTGATGCAGAACGAGACTGCCCTCCGCTGATCCTGTCCCTGAGTTGTACGTGCATCCTCGTCCTGTGACTCATCAATCGTCGTCTTTCTACGGTGGCTAGAACCGCTTCGCAGAAGTCTGCCAGGAGGAGAATCAGGAGGGGAATCCAAAGGGGAATCCAAAGAAGAATCCATTGGTGACGGGTTTTTACCCTTGCGCGGCCTTGATATCTTCGGAGGCAAGTAGAGGCGGTTCCTGGCGGGAGATGGGGCATGCGACGCCTCGCTCTCATCAAAAAATGGTGTGCCAATAGAAAAGGCGGGCGAAATAGTCTCTTCGTCATCTGTTGGTGAATCAGTACAATTGTGTTTGAAAGAGATGCTAGCAACCTACCATGGCTGGCATGGTCGTCGACAGGGGGAGGCAAAGCGTTCCGTTTGCTAGCTTGTTGCAGTTGCTCCCAACCGGCCTCTGGAAAAAGTTGCTGTTTGAACTTGTCAATGTTTTCCGAAGCCTCAAAGGTGACCTGACCATCATCGTGCAAGATGGCCACAGCAAAAGCGCGCGCATGAAGACCGCACGATTCTAACGCAGCTTCAGTAGCGCGAGCAACAGCCTAGCAAAATGGTGGTTAGCAGGCGGGAGCTAAGCTGAGCAAAGCCAAAAAGCGAGCGTGTGAGCGAGCGGGTTGAACATGAGGGGCCAACAATGGGGACGTGAGTTCATGAAAGCGGGGCTGGCACGCACAGATGATCGAGGCTGCGCTATCCTCCTGCTCCCTGGATTTGAGCTGTCGAGCTCGGCGGACCTCGAGTCGCGCCCAAGGTCACGGCGCTGACGTTTGGCCGCCCTGCTGGACTCATTGGCCTCGTAGGAATGGGACACCATGGTAGAAGGGTGGGATCAGCTCCGACAATGGGCTCGGGCTTCCTTCGAACAGCTGGTGTCGGCCAGAGCAGCGTTGGCGAGCGGGTAAGGCTCGCTCAGGAACTCCAGGCAAGTTAAAATGACGTCTCAGGCACGGTAAGAAAACGCTGTGAGGACTAGCAGACGTTAGCCTGGCCACCATGGTTCTAATGGGCCGCTGCTCCTAGGACAGGGCCAAAGGGCGCAAATGGAAAAGATGAGAGAACTGAACGATGGGCTAAGAAAACGGTCGGCGTCCGGGGCAGGCAAAATACTCGAGTAATGTGCCAGAAGTTAAGCTTATCGTCAACGGAGTTACCCGGAACCCATGCCCTAGCAAGACTTCGCACTTCCAGGGGGGACTTACTGTTTATTACTCCGACGTCGATGGTTAACTATTAGCCTCCGCTGGAGTAGTGGAGCTCACCGGTTGCGGGTCTGGTGCGCGGGAGACAGACGGTCGGATGAGCTCGCACAAAACCTGGGGGATCCCCTAGCACTAGCTAGAGGGCGTGCGAGGGGGATGCGTCTGAACACCTGATCTCAACAACCTGCTCCCCAGTAATTGGCGGCCCTGGAGTGTAATGAACGGACGAAGCGAGAGACGGGCTGAAATGCTGTAAGAAACAACTGCCCTGAAACGCAGTCAGGGTTCAAACGACGGCCTGGCCCCGTCAAGCGGAGACGCAGGATAACAAGCAAGAATAAGCGCGAGGCGAGCCTCCTCAACCATAAGGAACCCAACAGGCCAGGCAAAGTGGTCGAGGGATGGCGGACGATGGAAACGGCTCCAGCTCGAATGGACAGGCACAGGCACAGCGCTACTTAAGAAGCATCGATGATCATGCCGGGAAGGTTCCCTGGCTGGACAGTGGGCCAAGCGGGCTGCTGAGTCTGGTCATTGTAGAAGAATGAGGCTGGACGAAGTGATACAACCTTTGGAAACAGCGGTGCCGTTGGCTATGCAGTCGCCCTAACAGGGACTGATCCGGCCAGACCGCAAGTACAGCCAGCGCAGCCAGTGCAGGACTTCTCGCTGTCTCCTTGGTTAACTACGATCTTGGGAGCGAGTGTGTGTGAGAAGAACCGACTTGACGTCTAGGGTCGTGATTGGGATTGCCCTTCGTCTCCTAGCTAGCCGCGTCGAGCGAGCGCTTATCTCAACGCCACGCGTCAGCCCGTTAGGACCACATTATGCAGCTAGAAGCGCGAAAGCATTGGGCAGATGTATTTCCTGTGCGTCCGCTTGGCTGCCCTCTGCCTGCCTGCACACACACACACACACCCACCCGAAGAAGCCGGGGACAATCTGGCGGCATGGCGTGCATAACGAACCATCATCATCGGCAGTCGTGCAACAAGAGACGTGCGGGCCGTAGCCTCAACCTTAAAAGGTCAACCCTTCGCTGTGCCTCACGCCCCCTCAGCCAGCCGTCACGATCCGAAATGCAAAGCCCGCTAATATATTGTGATCGTATCTGCCCGACCCTGCTGCAAGCCGTCATGATCGCCTGCACCCTGCTGTACTGCACCGTCCGAGCTTTGGTTACAAGAGCCAGCCAAGCCAGCTACGATCTCCGCTCCCCAGCGGTCTCCAACAAAGCGACGCCTCTTTCCTCTTACGGAATAAATGGTCGTTGTACCCCCTCGCGTACCTGAAGCCGCCAGGCTGACCCTGGTTTTCTTGCATCATGAGGACAGCCCTAGGAGGGTTGCCCGCCTCCCCTAAACCTCATTCAATGTTACAGCTCACCTCTTTCCGCATGGTGGAAATTCCCTGGTGGAAATTTTCGAGGGCTGCGGCGCTTTGGGGCCAGCCCAAAAGCAATGATATCTAGCACATTGGCGAGAACGTGAACCCCATCAAACTCTCGCTCATAAAATTTGGAAACCACCGTGTTTCAAGGACACAAACATCACCGCATAAAATGACCAGAAGACATGTGCTGAAAATAAATGTGATATTGTATGGCTCAGACTTCCCATGCTTCATGGGGATACTTACTACAAGGAGACAGCCGTATGCAGAGTAAAACGTGGTAGACATTTCTGCCACCCCCACCAACAGATGGAGACCCGCCAAAAGGAATCTAACGTCAGACCACCATTCTATTCATAGTTAGCTTTTGCGATGCACATGTTATCATCCTGGGCTAAGAAAAATGCGAGAACCAAGGTTTGCTTCCACCTGACAAAAACCAGGCGCATGACAACTCCCAAGCGCCCCACCGCCACTATCTACTGCTGTGAGACATCTAACGCATTTAAGAGATTCGCCTCTTTCACAAGTTCATAGAAGACGCCCTTTCGACGCACCAGCTCGGCCGGCGTGTCAAATTCCGCTACTGTACCATGGTCGAGGACGATAATCCTGTCAGAGTCCAGGATTGTGTTGATGCGGTGCGCAATTGTGATGATTGTGCGATCCCTGAAAATGCTGCTCCTCAACGTTGCTTGGAGCATAGCATCTGTTTCAACGTCCACGGCGGCCTGCGCATCAAGTCAGCTAAAATTTCAATCAAAGGTGTTAGGAAGACAGGCCGTTGCTTCATCCAAAACGAGAATGTTGCTGGGAGCTAGAAGGGCACGAGCTAGAGAAACAAGCTGTCGCTGGCCAGAACTAAGATTCGAACCTGGGCAGTTCATTAGCCACATTAACCTCGCCACGAGAACATATCTTCAGCCCTTACCTCCTTCGTTGATCTGCGCTTCTAACTTGCCAGGCATACTAGCAACGTAGTCTTTTAATCTTGCATGCTCTGTGGGACCGTCAGCTGCTAGCCTCGATCGAAATTCTCCGGTGAAACCCACCTAACACACTCCAGAGTTCGGTGTCATCGTGAACATGCCCAGGATCCAGATTGTCACGTACAGTGCCCTCGAACAAGGCAGCATCCTGAGGAATAATGGCCAACCGCCTCCGAAGGTCCAGAAGTCCAATTTGGCTTGTATTAAGATCATCGATACTCACATACCCCTCTGCAGGCTCTATGATGCGGAACAATGCCATAGTGAGAGAGCTCTTGCCAGCACCCGTACGACCAACCACACCAACCTTTTCATGGGCTTTGATCTTGATATTTATGTTCTTAAGAACCAAGTCTAGACCAGGCCGATACCTTGTGCTGTAGTTATTGAAGGATACAGCACCTTGCGAAGGCCAGCTAATGGGAGGTCTATTTTTTGAAATAACCTCGGGTGCTTCACTCGGAAGTCCAGCGTATTCCAGAACTCGTTCCACCGACACAATGTTAGTCTCGACTTCAACAGTTTGACGAACGATCCAGTTGAGAGACTGGGTGATTTGCAAAGCATATGACATGGCCAAGCCTACCATACCCCCAGATAGACCACTATGGCTTGACACGGAAATTATAGAAAAGCCTGCTGCTGCCAGAATAATGATGGAGCCTATAAACTCCAGCCGCACCGCAAGCCATCTGTTCGCATTGATAGACGGGAAATATGCTCTCAGGTTGGCATCTACACGCCACTCGTTCTCTAGGGCAAATCTCTGTTGCTGATTGTACGCACGGATGGTGCTAATTCCACTGAGAGATTCCTGGAAGTGCGCATAAATCGGGCTCCTGCTAACGCTGTCAAGTCGTTTCAATTCTCTAGAAGTGCGGAGGTAGTATCTCTGGATGTAGAGATAGAGTGCCCCAAGTGGGACGGTTAAGGCAAGAAAGATTGGGGTCGATGCCGAGATAACGACTAAGGTAAAAGCAGCTATCGATTGGTCAGTTGGCTAACCGAGTGGAACATCATAGGATGCAGGCAAACCTCTTGCCGAGTTTACAAATAACATGTTAAAGGTCCGGCTATATGCGGTCAGCGCCAACCAAAGAAGAGGATGTGTGCGTGGAAAACTCACGCGAGTACCTCATCTACGCGGTAGATGTCACTAGTTTTGTGCGAACACATTAGCAAAAGCCATGCCCGTCTCGAAAGCCGGATGGCGGGAGGTGGACCTAGCAGAGAAAATCGAGCAGCTTAATGCGCAGCAAGGGCATCGCACTGCATCTGCTACCCCACTCGACCAAGACGGTACACCAAGACATTTCTCCTGCGAATTTGGTTGCAGGAGGGTGAGAGAATGACAAGCACATACCTAGAGAAGCGATTCAATATGCGTCCTGCAGGAGTGGTCTCGAAGAAGCTCATTGGCGAGCGAAAGATTGCAAAAGCCATCCTTTCGTGGAGCTTCCGGGAAGCCTGGTCAAAAGTGGGAGGCGGCGTTAGCGATGCATGTCGGGACTAGGGGTATCCATGGCTAGACGCCAACACCGATGGCTAGTCAACTTACCTCGATGGAGCAGAAGATCCAGAGGATTAGAGTTTGCACCACCACCAAGGCGGCCGACCCTAATCCAAAGGCAAAGTACACGCCAATATATTTCCCGACGTGTGGATTGCCGCCGTACGATGCGTTGACTTCAGACCAGTGCTTCAGCCACACGCTGCCCCCTGCAACAATGATTAGCTAGTCTTTCTTCTCAACACTCCAGAAATTTCGGCCGTTGCGGCTTGACAAGCATCGAGCGTCTAGTATCGGCCCATTGAGAATCAACACCAAGCATGGGGGGTTCATGTGACACCAAAGAAATCTCCAATGCGTCAACCTACCTATCTGCGTCGTTTGCGCTCCGAACAGCATCAAGAGATAGATCGTGACGGCAACGAGATTGCTAGTTTTGGCATACTCGCCGTACACGTTCCATTTGACTTTCCCCTGCTCTGAGAACTCCTTGGTTTGTTTGCTCTTCAGCCCGGCACCCTCTTCGTCCGTCACCTTGCCACGAGGGCCGCGGAAGCTGGCCGCGCTTGCACGCCGCAACGTCACCGTGCTAGACTTGCGAGCAGTCCCGTTTCCAGTCCTCAAGGGTGCAAGTTGAGGGAGCCCTTCTTGCGAAGCCTCAGCCTCTTCTCGTTCCTCATCCTCTTCCGAGTTGGGACTCGTTCCGTATACGGTTGTCTCTTCGTCGCTAGTAATGCTCTCTGAGGCCCGGCTTTCGCTTTCGCTCTGATCTTCATTTTGCGACGTCCGTATCAGGTTTGCTATCTCCCCCTTCATAGCCATTAGTTGGTCATATGTGCCCTTCTCGAAGACTCTTCCATCTCGCAATAAAACAATCATGTCAGCCTCCATTAAAACCGGAATGGAGTTTGTCGCCAGAATCCTGGTCTTGCCAACTAAGAGCCCCTTTGGACCAAGGACGTTGTCAATCAAATGTCTGCCAACGTGCTGATCAACAGCTGACAAGCAGTCGTCAAGCAAGTAGACGTCGGCTCGAGCATAAACAGCACGAGCGAGAGTGAGACGTGCCTTTTGTCCGCCCGAAAGCGAGATACCTCGCTCTCCAACCTCAGTCTGGTCTCCGTCGGGAAGAGAAGCAAAGTCATCCAGGAGTGCACAGGCCTTTACCGTCTTGTCGTAGAACTGCGGATCCCAGCGGTGTCCGAAAACGATATTTTCTTTGACAGAAGCATTCATAATCCATGATGACTGAGGAACGTAGGCAGTAGTGCCGCGAAGGACGACTTCTCCCTTTATCTTCCACAGGTCGCCTAATATTGCTTGGAGCAAGGATGATTTTCCAGCGCCTACGCGGCCCACGATACAAGACAGTTCTCCTTTACGGGCCAAGAAGTTGATATCATGCAACGCCCTCCGCTCCTCGGCCTTGTTCCACGTAAACGTTGCATCACGAACCCGCACAGATTCTTCACCCATCTCTTCCACCGGTCCCTCCCTGATCACAGCATCGTCCTGTAGCTCCTCTGCAAGAAGATAGCTAGTAATACGACCTACTGCGACGCTGGCTTCAACAATGGACGTGATGACCATGGGAAGGACCGCAAGAGGAAATGTTAGTAGATTGAATAATGTGAGCGCAGGGAACACAATATCGGTCGTAAGCGGTTTATTTTGCGTAAGCACAAAGACGCCGAATGTTGAGCACGAAACAAGGAAAGGTGTGGTAGACCAAGTAAAGTTGGCGAATGCTTGCGTTGCTCCAATCTTTCGCAGTGTCTTGAGCTCCTGATCGTTCCGAATGTAATTTAAGCGGTTAATGAATGCTGTCGTCCACGCATAAAGTTTGATGGACTTCATATTGTTCAGAATCTCCGTCATCAGCCTCGTGCGTGCGTCCTTATTTTTCATCTGCTCTTTTTGGAGAGTCTTCATAATTCGAGCTATGAGTCCATTAACCGGTATCATGATTATCATAGCCCCAACGCCTGCCAGCATGCTAAATCCAACCAATTGATACAGAGACGTCATGCATAGGATGATCTGAAACGGTGCAGACCAAAGTTGCTGGCCATACTGGGCAAGATCCTGGAGTCTTTGCGTGTCCACAGCCATGTAATTGACAATGTCTCCAGTGGACTTGGAGGCACGACCTTCGTTTGAGAGCCTCGTAGATTTAGAGTATATGGCTGCGGTCAGAGCAGATTTAACACGCATCCCGGTTTCGAACGCTCGCTGGAAGTATTGGTGAAGAGCGGCTGTTTGAGAGACTGATACAGCGAACATTGCAAGCGCTATGGCTGCTCCGCGAATTACGGCCTGTGGATGGTCAGTTCGGTACGAGTCCACAAACGTGATAAGTAGTCTGAGCAGTTGTGGTTGGATAAATGCGAGACAATCACTGATCGTCTTGATCACGGCTCCTCGAAAATAAGGCCCTCCAAAACCACGGAACAGGGCCAACCACAAAGATGGATGCTTCTTCTCCAATTCATGGGCCCAAGCCTCGTCAAAAGAGGCTACAGTTGCTCGAGTTGTGTCCCGTTTTCGCAAGTTCCATAAATCGTCTTGGGTAAGGAAAGTGTGGTATCCCTGTTTCATCAATGGGGTCATCCAGCTGAATGTCAAGACCGAGAATACATTCGCATATTCGAAGGGGCATTCATCATCGTCCCCTAATGCATCGTATGCGCTCAACTGTTTTGGTACTAGCCATTCAAGGAAGAATTCGAGAGCCGCCAGCCCGACACTGACGCAGAAAATGACGAAGTATGCCAGATGGATTCGATACATCTGTTGTGATACAAGTGACTGTAGTTTGACTGCGTATGCAATAAGCAATGACAGCCAGTAGAAGAGCACAACTCCATTGGGATTGCGGGACCTCCAATGCTCGATGTATTGAATATAAAAGATTACGAAAAGCGATAGTATTGTGATTATCGTCGTCCAAAACCGAAAGTCTCCTGCCCAGACGCCTTTAAAGTATTCGATTTGGAGGGCAGCCTGCAATGCAGTGGTAATGATGAGAGCGCCGATAGTAATCTAGTAGACGAGTAAACATTAGCTTGGTGAAATTTGAATCCACGCTGAACAACCAGTAGAGCCCATAACCACTCAAAGGGAATATACAGAGATCAACCTACAAGTTTAGCGTAGAAATGCCAATTCTTCTTGACAGGCTGGGGTGTGCATTTCTTCAGCAAATACCACACTGCTCCTGCCCCTACAATGATGCCCCCCACAGCAACTGCGGTTATCCAAACATCCAGAAAGCAAGGGGTAAAACCATATCGGTGAGGACTCAGAGGCCCCCATCCTTCCGAGTTGCCGCATAACGGTTGCTGGCGGGTGTCTGTTGCCTCGAGATATCCGTGAGCGAAAGGCTTGAACGGAGTCAGCAGGACTTGCAAGTTGTCGTTGCCGTGCATTGATTGAGAGACGCTTGGTTATACCAAACCCCTCTATATGAGAAACAGGAGTTGCAGACAAAGTTTAGGCTGGGAGTCAGCGACGACGGCGCCTGAGAAGTGCGAATATTTGAACTGAAAGCTTTGACCAGCATCGGGGACTAAACTGCCGACGATCGATTACTAAGACCACCCCACCAAAAGGCTATCCGAAATACAAGACGAAGTGGCCTCAGGAGCAAGGGTCCAGAAACATCTTCCATGTTATAGAGTCTGTCAGCAATGCTTTGTTACTGCAGCATGATACGTAGAAGAGGAGGTCAACAATTGAACAAAGAACATCACCAAGCCTCATAGATCTGAAGAACACACCACGGATCACTTACTGTTTAAGCGCCAATACTCCCAAAAGTCGTAAGCGCTTACGCAGAAACTCGTCGGATCGTTGCCTGGAGCATAGACCAAAACAGCTTTATGCATGACCGGCTTCCACCCCCTCTGGCCACAATTTATTCCGCTATAGTACGCGGGCTCGCTCAATCGCCACCAATAATTGTACATAGTAATTGTAGCAAAGGCCTATGGTACGCAAGGGCTATTCTGGTTGTCTGAGAGGACTACCCTAAAGATCAACGTGCACGACTCCTCCCTTTCAACTTGTTGAAGTTTCTTTCCTCCCCCTTTTTGCCTATGCCTACGCCTACGTTGTGGACTTACAACAGCTGCCAAAACGCGAATACAGCGCTCAAACTTGGCATTATCGTACGGGTGGAAACCTCACGATATTTGACAAAGATGACAATGCTGTGGAGCGTGAACAGCCTGAAGTTCTTACAGCCAAGCATGGGCGTTTACTACGATCGCTATGTACAGTCGGTGGCAATCTGGCGAAGTTGAATGCGTAGCGAAATAAATTTTACTAGAGGGGTAGAAGCTTTATCCCATAAGCTGGTGAGGCCACTTCGAAATGTGGCCCGTGCACGAACACTAAAATATTGACAATCGGCCCAACTAAAATACAACTACTATAGGCCGCGATCGTGTTTCGGATAATGTGGATTTTGTCTAAATTATATATACATTATTCGGGCGACATTAAGCTTTAAAGTTGCGATTAATCTAAAGCTTTATTGTGATAATAAGGAAGACGATTTGGAAGGACCTAATTGGCTCGGTTAAAAGTGGCCTCAATCCACCAGCTTATAGGATACTCCATCAGCTTACCAAAAAGCTTCAAATCCCTAAATAAGGGTTGGGATCGTGTCCTACAATAAAAACTCTTTATTGCGATATTTTATTACAACGATATACTCTGTATTACGATCTATATCTCTTAATTAAAGCCTTTTTGGTGTATTTTACGATAAACTGACTTCTAATAATATTGTTAAGTTTCTGCCACCAAAATCGATATAACTAGAAGGAATTTTATATGATGGAAGCTATTTAGCCCGTAAAGTAGATACCCCACGCCCTTTTCGGACACTTGGTGACGTGTCGGCCTCCCTTTTCCTGCTTATTAACCCAACACGTGACTTTATGTATAACAATACCATCGGCCACCATCGTAAGTACCATGGTCACTCAGAAGAAAAAAAAGAAAACTCTGTTCTCTAAAATATGTTTTTCATTCGAAGACTGTTTTCGAAGCACGTCTTAGAATGCTCCCACGTGGCTCCTTTATGTGGATTAGGAAGAACTACCATATACGAAGAATCAGGATCCCTCATTGGGAGCAAAAGAAAAATCACGTGCATGCAAACGGTTGTTGTCCTCAATGCGGGGTAGAATGAATCGGGCAAAAGCAATAAACTAAAGTTCGTGCTTTACTTCTACTATACTACTTCATTTTCCGGCAGCAAGGTTCAGTTTCCTTAGATTTAATGGCTCTAGCGTGGAGGGATCAACGCCTGAGACCTAGCCCTGTCACACCTGCTACTATATACGAAGTCGGAGCGATATTATGGTTACCTTCAAAGGACCAAATCCCGGGTGACTTACAAATTCGAACAGAAATCGATGATGGATGTTTTGACCACCCTGCACTCATCATCTGGATTGACAAAGGATCCACAAAAGCGACCATATTGATTGTGAGTACTTCACGAGGGGGCTTATTTGCCTCAGTAACTTTCGTCTATCAGTACAGGCTAAGACCGCACAAGATTACCTCTTTCAACAGCCGGGGCCTTTTCGAAAAACACGGAAATAACAAAGCCGCGCGACAAGACCATCTGCCCATCTATCCAAACAACCCCCACCCTGACAATGGCGAACTTCTCTACCTGGAAGGCAACGCTGCCCTTCCAAAGAAAAGCTATGTCAAAACTGGAAAACAACACACAGTTGATCCATTCATTTTAAGATCGGACCGCAGTATGAAAGGCAAACTCAGTAAAGAATCGCTCACCGTTCTCATAAAATATATCAAATTCACTCCTCCAGTCGAACCCTCCCCTGTATTCCCTGCAGAATCCTCTACTTTGCATAGCCCTCAACGGTCAAGACCCCCATATTCCGATGCTCCGACACATCGGTCAGGGCTAGTGGAATACTCCGAAGTCCATACCCCTCAAGCTCGTGCAAGGGCAGAGGTATTAGGCGAAAGACCTCAAGCTCCTTCCCGCTCAACTACCGTAGCTCAAACGCCCTCTATTCGCCCTGCAGCGTATCATCCATGTCATGATAGTAGCACATATGGAACAATACCGGCCCAATCAGCGAACACACACGTGCGTCATGGATCATCAGTCTCATATCCTTCAGCAAGCACATACTCCACCCGTTCGCCAACCTACTATAGCTCTAGACCGGTGCTTCCTTTCTCCAATTACGATTCCGCAGCGAATGGCAATGGAGATACTCCATCTTGCTTATCGATCATATGTGGCGGCCTCGTTATGGGTACGTTACTCGGAGTTGGCTTTGTAGCCCTCTCATATATTAAGGGGCATTTCTTTTCATCTGCAATCGCTTAATGGCTTGATTTATGGTACTAGTCTTTGGTATGATGCATGCGAATTGGTGTTATTCTCGGATTCCAAGCCAGGATATGAATCGTAGTGATACAAATTGTTTTGGGTCTGTTTTATATATGATTCTTGCAGAATCTTAAGCCAGTTAACTTGGTTCAGATTTCATACACTGTTCTTATATCAATATTTGGGCTGGAGGACATCCGCTGAGATAGGAGTTGGAATCAGAAATCTACGGTCCTTGCTCGCACATGATTTGATGGGAATTGGTTCTAGCTGGTTGAAAAGCAAGCCATGCGTGGCGCAGCAGAGACGCATACCTTCAATCACCAATAGAACATTGCACAGCCCCAGCCTTGTTGCACTTACCCACAGTGCTGTGTTCGCTGTCCGGCAAGCCTCCACAAAACATAACCTTTAACGGATCATTGTAAAAGAAAAAACACGACTAAACAGTGCTGCCTACGAACTCAGAACCTTGAGGCACCGATAGCACCAATTAGGAGATTAAATCTCTGATCAGACCTTCTGCACAAGCACGCGAGGTTGTGGCTGCAGTACGCTGTGTGCAAGTTAGTTTCCTTTTGCATTCTACACTATCCGACTATCTGTCAGCCAGGAAGTTTGTAGAAGCTCATCCACGGTCACTTTATCCGTATGGGCGGTGTCAACCCGAAAATGAGGTTAGAAAATAAGGACTCGTATAGTATTGCAAGAGGCTCTATCCCTTAACACGTCAATTTGGGCACCCATGTTATCGATAAGAGCCTACCAATCCAATCAATAGAATTCACTGCCCATGCTTAAGAATACAAAGCTTTTGATTTTATAGCAAATTAATATATAGGCTTATTCTTTAGAGTTAAGTCGCTCGATATAAGGTCTCCAGCACTCGTCCTTCCTGCAGAACGGTATTTTACAGATACTACAGCCAAAATAAGTCCTTAAAGGACGCTGCCGCCTCTGCCACTCCTTACTATCGCGAGGTTTCCTTGTAGTATTTAGCAATAGCTTAGATAGAGCCTTCCTATTGCCTATGCACTCTACCTAAGTATTTTTACCAGCCTCTATGCAAGCCAAACAGTAGATATATTAATTAAACAGCTTAACTAGCTTGTACTACTATTACGGACGCTTTAAGTGTAATGCTACAACTACTTGGAGAAGAGTCGGAGGAAGCTAGTTGGTTAATAAGGGCACGGTCCAGGATAGAACCCGTGGAACCATGTGATAAGGAATGGTAAGTAAGTCACATAATATTGTACGCAGGGTACGCGGTGTACAAACGGAACGTACATACAATATATATAATACGTACTTCACGTATAAGGGAGTTTCTTAGGAGTATGGATATATATTTAAAGGACCACAGTCCCTACCTAGATAGTTTCTTTCCTTGTAGTGAATCTTAGAATATAATTAGAGTTAATCTGTTAGGCAACCACTCCACTAGTTATATTACTTATACTTTTACATTATTAACTTCCTGTTTACCTACATACCTAGCCCATTAGCGAGTCTACCGTGGTATTTCCCACAAGGCTTTGTTATACATTTACTACTAAGGTTATAGTATTAACAAAGTCAAACAACATGCCACCAAAAGCACTAGTCACGACGCCATCCACGGCAGCTACAACCTTAGGATTAGGAGGAGACACCAGTATAAGGGATACGGATTTACAGCTAGTCACGGTGGGTTAGTTATAGGAAATAGTTAATTAATTAATAGACAATAATTAAATACTTAAAGACAGAATTAATAGAATTGGAGCAGCTAAGGTTAAGTTACCCTTAATTAAATAATTCTTAGGAGAGAAGTTAAAGCTTAAAGGATTCCTTATGCAAATGCACTTTAAGGTTATATAGAAAGGAGTAAAGTTGGCAATACTTATAGACTAAGTAGCATATATAGGATTGTTCTTAACTAGAAGAGCACTTAAGTAGTTTAAATCTTACCTTACTAAAATCTAGATAAACAAAATAATAACTACTAACTAAGAAGTACGGTTTATATTTACTAACTAGAATAGGTTTATAGAGAGACTTATATAAATATTTAGAGACCTAGAAGCAATAACTATAGTAGAAAAAAAGCTTCAGAACCTAGTATAACGTACTTTAGTAATTAAGTATACAACACAGTTTCAGACACTTATAATATAGGTTAAGTAGAATAATAAGGCGCTTATAGCACAGTATAAACAGGGACTTAAGGCTAAAGTCTAAGATATAATTATCCTAATAGAAGATACAGAAACTCTAAGAGAGTTAATAGATTAGTTAATAAAGATTAATAATAGAATCTATTAAAGGGAACAAGCTAAGAAAGGGTAAGATAGAGTTCTATAGTTATATAAGGCGTAAAGCATATATTAGTAAATATAGAGTTATAAACTATAAAACAGTGGGCTAGAGCTAATAGACTTAAGCGGTATTAAAGAATCCAAGAAATAGAATAGGAAACTATAGAAACCTAAAGGTTAAGGATTAAGTAATTATAGGACTAAGGAGCAGAGGCTAAATTAGGGATCTTATTAACAGAAAACATTTAGGTAGACTTTATAATAAGAAGATTGGTTTAAATTAGGAGCTTGCATAAATTGCGGAAAATAAGGTTACTATACTAGAGACTACTAAGGTAGTTAGAGCAACTATATAGTAAAAGGAACTAAGTAATATGAACCAGGACTAGTAATAAGAAGGTTATATAGTATATTAGAGTATACAGTTAAACACTTCGCGTTTTATTACAATAACATATACTAAATTTATAAGGATGCTAAGTATAGCGTAAGCTATTAGCTATAAGAGCCAGAGTTAAGAGGACTTAAAGGAACCAGAGAGTTAGATAAAGAAAGCGATTAACTCTATAAGCTAGATTAAGATATTACAGTAATATATAGATAATAATTAGTAACTATAATAATAGAGTTAGAGTACTTATTAATTAATAGCAACAAGGAAGGAAAAGAGGCCAATTAGGGGCACTTAAACCTTAATAACGCAGTAGAAGTAGAGACTAAGACTACTATAAAACGCGGTTTAGTAACGGGTATTATAACACTATTAGATATAGCATCTATTACTTTATAAGACAGAAGGAGCAATATCTAAAAATAATTAAGCAAGCAGACAACTGCTAGTGCTAGCTCACTACTTAATAAAGGTAAAAGGCCAAAGGCATAAGATTCTTAAAAAGAGATAAGAGACGCTTAAGATTCTTAAAGTAAGATAAGACACACCTAAGAACCTATAATAGACGACAACTAATAGGAAAGGGTAGTAGCTTAGTTTAAAGACAAATTAATAAGCTTAGGATAACAATTCCTAAGAAGCCAAGATTTTAAAGAACAAATAAGGTCTATAATAGTAATTATAGGTAAACGCAGTGTTTAGCCTAAAGGTTAAAAAGTTAACATAGTAATTAAGAAGCAAGACGACTTTAAGGATCCTTTTAGAAGATAAAAACAAAAAGAAAGTATAGATAAGTTTAGGCAACAAATTATTATATAGCAAGAACAAAACCTAGACTAGAGATTAGCTATACTAGGATATATAAGGGATAGAGTACTAGTATGGAAAGTTATAAATAGGCCAAGGGTAGGAATACTAAGAGCTAAGTAGTTAGATAAACTGGAATAAGAAGAGGATCTATATTACAGACGCTTTAAGTATAGTATTATAACTACTTAGAAAAGAGTTAGAGGAAGCTAGTTAGTTAGTAAGGGCATAGTCTAAGATAGATCCTATAGAGCTATATAACGAGGAATAGTAGATAAGGTTACGTAATGTAATCTATATAATCTATACGATCTATAATAGAGTAGATAGAGTAGACAGAGTAGATAGAGTAATGACTTTCTTAGGAGTATGGGTGTGTATTTAAAGGACTACAGTCCCTACCTAGATAGTTCTCTTCCTTGTAGTAAATCTTAGAATATAATTAGAGTTAATCTATTAGGTAACTACTCCACTAGTTATTATCTGTTACTATTATATTGTTAACTTCCTATTTACCTATATACCTAGCCCAATAATAAGTCCACCATAGTGTTTCCTATAAGGCTTTATTATATATTTAATACTATAGTTATAGTATTAATAAAGTTAAACAATATGCTACCCAAAGCGCAAGTTACAACGCCGGTAAAGGCACTGGTTACAATACTATCTATAGTAGCTACGACCTTAGGAATAAGAGGAGACACTAATATAGAGGATATAGATTCGCAGCTAGTTACGGTAGATTAGTTATAAGAAATAGTTAATTAAATAATAGATAATAATTAAATACTTAAAGACCAACTTAATAGTATTAGAGCGGCTAAGGTTAAGTTATTATCTATTAAATAATTCTTAGGGGAGAAGTTAAAGCTTAAGGAATTCCTTATATAAATGTACTTTAAGGTTATGCAAGAAGGGGCAAAGTTAGCAATACCTATAGACCAAGTGGCATATATAGGATTGTTCTTAACTAGAAGAGCACTTAAATAGTTTAAACCTTACCTTACCAAAATCCAAATAAATGGAATAATAACTACTAATTAAGAAGTATGGTTTATATTTACTAACTAGAACGGGTTTACAAAGAGACTAATATAGATATTTAGAGACTTAGAAGCAATAACTATAGTGGAAAGAAAACTTTAGAACCTAGTACAACACACTTTAGTAATTAAGTATATAACGCAATTTTAGATACTTGCAATGTAAGTTAAATAGAATAATAGGGCGCTTATGGTATAGTATAAACAGGGACTTAAGGCTAAAGTATAGGACGCAATTATCCTAATAGAAGATGCGGATACTCTATAAGGGTTAATAGATTAATTAATAAAGATTAACAATAGGATCTATTAAAGGGAATAAGCTAAGAAAGGGCAAGATAGAGTTCTATAGTTGTATAAGGCATAGAGTACGCAATAATAGATATAGAGTTATAAACTATGGAACGGTAGGCCAGAGCCAATGGACTTAAGCAGCATTAAAGAATCTAGAAGATAGAGTAAGAAACTATAGAAACCTAGAGGTTAAGGATTAAGCAATTATAGGACTAAGGAGCAGAGGCTAAATTAGGGATCTTAGCAGCAGAAGACGTTTAGGCAGACTCTATAACAAGAAGAATAGTTTAAAGACGGAGCTTATATAAATTATGGAAAGAAAGGTCACTATGCTAGGGACTGTAGAGGTGGTTAGAGTAACTATATAGTAAGAGGAACTAAGTAAGGAGAACTAGGACCAGTAATAAGAAGGTTATATAGCATTTAGGAGTATATAGTTAAACACTTCACGTTTTGTTACAATAACGCATGCTAAATTTATAAGGACGCTAAGTATGGCGCAAGCTATTAGCTATAAGAGCTAGAGTTAAGAGGACTTAAAGGAACTAGAGAGTTAGATAAAGGATAAAATTAACTCTATAAGCTGGATTAAGATATTATAGCAATGTGCGGATAAAGATTAGCAACAATAATAATAGAGTTAGAGTACTTATTAATTAATAGCGATAAGAAAAGAAAAAGGCTAACTAGGGGCACTTAAACCTTAATAACGCAATAGAAGTAGAGACTAAGACTACTATAGAACGCGGTTTAGTAACGGGTATTATAACACCGTTAAATACGGCATCTATTACTTCGTAAGACGGAAAAAGTAATATCTAAAGATAACCAAGCAAGCAGATAACTACTAGTGCTAGCTTACTACTTAATAAAGGCAAAAGGCCATAGGCTTAAGATTCTTAAGATAAGATAAAATATACCTAAGAACCTATAACAGACAAAAACCGATGGGAAAGGGCAGTAACTTAGTTTAAAGATAAACAAATAAGTAAAAACGTTAGTTCTAGGTAAACGTAGTATTTAGCCTAAAGATTAAGAAGCAAGATAACTTTAAGAATCCAGCTGCAAGACGCAGAAAACAAAAAAGTATGGATAAGTTTAGGTAAAGGATTATTGTATAGCAAGAGCAAAAGCTAGACTAGAAAGCAGCTATGCTAGGACATATAAGGGATAGAGCACCCGTATAAAGAATTATTAATAGGCCTAAGGCAGGGACGCCTAAAGTAAAGTAGTTAAATAAACTGGAATAAGAAGAGGATCTAGGGATTCTAACTAGATTTAAAGAAAGACATACCAAAGGTTATTATAACGCAGTAATGATATGGTACTTTCTTATAAATAGACTATATACTATTATTATTCATTGCTTAACGTCCGATTCGGATCCCTGTTGGGCCCACGCGGACTACTCCTTATATACATGTGGGGAGAAAACTCTATTTGAGAAAACCCCGTGATCCATCTCCCCGCCTTTTTGGGACTCGCAATAGACTATATACACTAAACTAGTTGTATAGAAAGTGGTATAGGCAACAACATAATAATAAATAGGAAGATTTTTATATATAGCTAGATAAAAAAGTTATCCAAGACTAACCTATTATAGAGAAACGTATAAGTTATATTAAAGGAGTATTAATTATAATGTTAAGGAACCTAGAAGAGGGATCTAGGGACTAGAGAAGTAAATAATAAATCTTAGTACCTATAAACAAAAGACTAATAGTTAGATTGGCCAAATAGAGGTTTAAACTTAAGGTAAAAGACAAACTAAGAGTTAACCTAAGTTGCCTAGCGCATTATATACTATTGTGGATAGCTTGTATAAATAACATGTATAATATATATAGAGCACCAAAGGACAAAAACCGGAAGTACCCTATAAGGATATATTAGGCACTAGACGAGAAACGGTTTAGAGATGCTAAGTATATATATAGATGGCACCTAGTGGAAGTATAGAGTTAAGGGGACCTAATGCTTTAACCAGGAAGATTCCTTATAGAAGAGTGCCTAGGTAGACGATAGTGGTGGAACTGTTTAGAGAACACTTATCTATAGCATATAGAGGAAAAGAAATAAACTAAGTACTGGCTAAAAGAGGACTAAGTACAAACGGGATCTAGTAGCTAGTAGTTAGGAAAAGGGGAGGCCTATAGGACTAGAGGGAACTAGTAGTAGAGCCTTAAACCCTTAAAGGAGTTTAAGGTTAACACCTAAATCTATAAGTTAAATAGCAAGATTAATAGTTTAAAGTATTAATAGACAGTAGAGCAACGAGAAACCACATATCACTAGCAGTAGTAAAAAGGATAGGGTTACTATATAGGCAAAAGGAACACCTGTATCCACTAACAATAATTTTAGAAGATTAGATAGCCTATAGAGGAGGCATTATTAATCTTAAAACAGGACCTATTTAGTTAACTATTAAAGGGAGATAGGTTAAAATGTCTTTTAATATCCTACTGTTGGGAAAGGACGAGGCTATACTAGGAATACCTTAGTTACAGGAATATAATCTAAGGATTAATTAGGTTATAGGTTAGGTCAATATTAGAGATACTTAATAATATAGAATGCGACAGTAAACCAAGTTAGTATAGTACTAGGTTAGAGCGACGTATAAAGAGACTAAGTAAGGCTTAGGTTATATACTAAAGAGATACCACAAGTATGGTAAAAAGTTATAGTTACTAGAAAGTAAAAAGCTGTTAGAATATATAGTATAGGACTATAAAATAGAGTTAAAGCTAGGAACTAGTCTAAAGTTCTTTCTAGTCTATAAGCTTACTAAAACCAAGTTAGTAGCGCTTAAGGAGTTTATCTAGGAGAACTTATAAAAGGGATATATTAGACTATTATAGTCGTCAGCAGGATATCTAGTACTATTTATCCAAAAAAAACGGAAAACTTAGGATATGTATTAACCATAAATAGTTAAATAGCATTACACAAAAGGATTAATATCCTTTACCCTTAATTAGCAAAATCTAAGACAGGATAGGCAATGTAAAGATCTTTATAAAAATAGATCTAAGATAGGCGTACTATTAGATTAGAATTAAAGAAGGCAATAAATAGAAGGCAGCTTTTAGGTTAAAGGAAGGACTATATAAGCTATTAGTTATACAGTTTAGGCTTATAAATACACTAGCAACGTTTTAGAAATAAATTAATAGTATATTAGGAGAATACCTAGATAAGTTTGTTATAGTATACCTTAATAATAATATTATCTACTTAATAAGTGAGGAAGAACATAGAGAACATATTAAGTAGGTTTTAAAGAGATTACAAAAAGAAAAGATACTAGTAGTAATTAAGAAATGCGACTTCTTTACCTAGAAGACCGATTTTATCGGATTTATTATTAAATTAGGAAAAATTAGCATAGACCTAAAGAAAGTTAAAGCTATAACGTGGGTGACAGGGTTTTGACGGTGTGATGGGTTTTAACGGTTTTAAACACCAAAATACTGCCGCATACTAATTCGCAAGCAGAATATTAGTAAAAGGCATCGCGCAGTATTATTTAATTATATAAAAAATATAAAGCCGTAAATATA
>Ga0307507_10001743_pt1 | contig 47937 bp, 15 predicted proteins | sample 7_EM_MG_FD_207223 | JGI IMG/M metagenome (GOLD analysis project Ga0307507, IMG submission 207223) | Populus trichocarpa ectomycorrhiza microbial communities from riparian zone in the Pacific Northwest, United States - 7_EM | ecosystem: Host-associated > Plants > Roots > Unclassified | place...
TATAAAGTATATTAAGACACGCCTAAACAAACTATAAAGGGACCCTAGGGTGCCCTATAGGAGAAGGAACCAACAACCCTAAAGTAGGGAAGATATATTAGGAAAACAGGTAGAGAAAGTAGAAGAAAAATAGTACGGCGCTAGGGCCTAGGCCTATATAGAGAAGGAAGGGAGACACGCAAGAGGCCAGTAAAGATAATAGTAAGGGAGAGAAAGGAGCCAAAGTAGAGCATAAAAGAGTACTGGAAAACTATCTACCGTAATACAATACTAGTTGGACCGACGCTGGAGAGACGAATGGGAGTCGAAGGTATAGAGGCAGACTTAAATAAGGGGAACCTAAGCCGTAGTATGGGTAATGCTATGGGGGGTAAATACCTAAGGGCTCCAAGAGAGCCTAACAAAGGCGGAAAATACAATAGCAACACTCTTAAGGATAGGAATAATAGGACTAAAAGATTGGCTTTACTAGGTGGGTATCCTAGTAGATAGCCCAAGGTGTGAATATGGCTGGCCAAGACAGACACTAAAACACGTAATACTATTATGCCCCTTACGCACCGGCCAAGAAGCAATGCTCTTAGCAGCTGGCACAGAAAACTATAATATACTACTCTTAATATAGAAAGGCCTTAAGGCGGCTACCCGGTGGCTTATTAGCTAAAATATGCTAGACCAGTTCCGGGTTGTAAAGGAAATAGTAATAGAAGGTAAAGGGGCGAGTAATAGGCGCCCCCTAATAACTCTACAGGAGTAGAGTACAGTGTGTAATACTAGCGCGTCTATAGGTTTGTTATAGCAGCAATGGTTCCCAAGGAGGTTAAAAAGTAAGGTAGTAGAGCACCACTGGTAACTCGTAGGCGACTTGTAAGCGAGCCCTAAAAGGTGGGGAGACGGATCACGGGGTTTTCTTAAATAGAGTTTTCTCCCTATATGTATATAAGGAGTAGTCCGCGTGGGCCTAACAGGGATCTAAATCGGACGTTAAGCAATGAATAATAATAATAATAATATAATATTTATAAGGACGGATTTAATAAGGCTACTAATAATATGCTAGAGGACTTTTAAATGCTTAGGCTTATAGTACGTTTCTATTTTATTATATTAAGCAAGTTCTTTATTAATATTATCTCTAGCTAGTATATAATCTTCTTAATATATAGTATATAATGCCACAGTTAGCTATTTTATAGTGCGGATATATAATATCTTCATCTTAGCTTATATGGATATTATAATATTAATATTTAATATTTTACCTGCCTAGAGAACTCGTTAAGGCCCCTCTATAAGGGCCTATCTGGTATCCGGTACACTTAGGTGACTTAGAAGAGGGTCTTAATAGGCGTGGTGCGCGCGACCTAGTACAGCGACAGCGACGCGATGGCGACGCGACGGCGACCAGACGGCTCAACGAGGTGGAAACACGGGCAAAGCTCCAGGCAGCGGAAACACAGGCCAGCTTTGACGGCCCCATAGCGTTCGACTTACAGTCGACTTATAGTTAACCCACAGTCGACTTATAGGCGACTTATAGGAGGGTCTTAATAGGCGTGGTGTACGCAACCTAATGCGCATATATATAAGGCGACTTATAGGAGGGTCTTAATAGGCGTGGTGCTCGCAACCTAATGTATATATATGGGGGAGGCTATAGGGGAAACACAGGCCAGTTAGACAAGGACTTAACAGTTAGAGATATAGGCTAGCTTATAAAAGGGGGGGACACAAGCTTAGTTAGTAGGAAAGGGGAGAGTAGGTTGTCTGGTGTAGGACCTAGTGTCTTTACGGCCCCTCTCCTACAAGACACGGTTGGCCTATTATAAGGAGACTCCTATAGGCAACGCGAAATGGGAACTGGCAGTAGTATAGGGTGTTGCGCCCCTATATTACTACTAGCCTCCCATAGGGCGTAGTGCGTAGTAGCCACTGCTGGCTCTAAGGACCTTACCCCTTAGCTAGGCCCTAACCCTTAGTGCACCTGGTAGGCAGGCAGGATTACGTCCTAGCCGGAGAGACTACTATATAGCTTAAGAGAACGGATGCGCGTGTTAGTATACTAATAGACGGAACCGTTCGCCTCTAGGGCGGTACGCTAGTAAGGTATACTTAAGAAGCAAACAGGAGTTACTTAGGTAGGGGAGGCTTTTAGTCTAGGCCTTAACTGTAAAAGGTACCTAAGGCTTCTATATTGCAGGATACAGCCACGACGCCCTTATAGGATTACGCCAGTAGGCATATAAGAAGGGAGTTGCGACCCCTAAAAGCGGCAGCTTATGCCTATACCGGCGGAAATAATAAAGAAAGGCGTAAAACTAGAGGCTATGGAAGGCTCCTAAGCCGTGCAAAAGCATACTAACTCTAGGAGGAGATTCTTATATAGACCGCTAGGGGGCGGTCTAGTACTTGGGTTAACCCCATTATAAGATATCTAAAAGAATGGTAAAACCCCCTATTAATTAGTAATGGCAGCTAACTGCTTATAGAAAGCCCCCTAGGCCTTTAGGCCTAGGTAACTAGGACTAAATACTAGAAAACTGGGGTAGAGGCCTAGATAAGCAGGTATGTTAAACTTTACTATATAACTACCTGCCTAAAGACGTGCGGACCACTAATAGCACCTTAGCTTACGGATGTAGCTAGAGTATACTTTGCAATAGGCTACTACCTAAGACTTAGAAGAGCTATAATAATGTTTATCTTACGTAAAGAAGGCAAAGCAGACTACTTATTCCCAGGGAGCTACCGCCCTATTGCCTTAGAGAATACCCTAAGTAAGATCTTAGAAAGGGTAATAGCGGACTATATAGTAGACACGGCTGAGGAATATGCCTTACTACCACAAAGCCAAATAGGGGCAAGAAAGAACCGCTTAACACTATTAGCACTTACGCTACTCGCTGCCACTATTAAATCTGCATGGGCAATGCAAAGGGACTTCGTAGTATTAATGCTTAGCCTAGATATTAGTGGCGCCTACGACAATATACCCCACGAGCGTCTTCTATATATCCTTAGGGCAAAAGGCTTCCTAGAATAGATTATACAATTTGTTTAAGGGTTTATAGGTTAAAAAGAAACATTACTAGTCTTTAGCGGATACTAAAGCCCCCCTATTATAGTTATAACAGGAATACCATAAGATTACCCCTCTTGCCTATACTCTTCCTTTTCTTTGTAAGCAACCTGCTTAACTTCTTTAAGGAAGGGGCGACCTAGGGGATAGGCTTCGTTAATAATATAAACCTAATTACATATGGGCTAACAGCTGTAGAGAATTGCAGAACACTAGAGAAAGTATATAACACCTATATAGAATAGGCAAGATAATATAGAGTCCAATTCTTACTAGAGAAATACCAGCTAATCTATTTTATAAGAAAACGTAACCAATCTATAGATCTCTAGCACATAATTCGCATCTAAGGCTTTAGGGGTTAACTAGTTTAGGGCCTAAGAGTATTAGGAGTATAGGTGGACAGTAAGCTCTGGTGGAGCGTATATGCGGTATAAGCGGCCCATAAGGGCTAAATATAGTACATCGCATTATCTAGGATCGTCAACTCTATATAGGGTCCATGCTTCTAGAGGTCACGCCTACTATATACAGCAGTTGTCTGGCTAACTATAACGTATAGGTCCAGTATCTGGGCCATTGGAGAATCTAAGAAAGGCCCCCCTAAATTACTCCTTAAACTACTTTAAAAGGTCTAAACAGCCTACCTCCAGAGTATAACAGGTGGATATAAGCGAACGGCTACAGTACTGCTTGAGAAGGAAGCTAATATTCCCCCCCTATAACTATATATTAAAGCCGCTGCAATATAAAGGGCGCAAAAGGAACGCAACTCTAATGTTATAAAGTATATTAAGACACGCCTAAATAAACTATAGAGGGACCCTAGGGCGCCTTGTAGGAGAATAAACCAACAACCCTAAAGTAGGGAAGATATATTGGAGAAATAGGTAAAGAAAGTAGAAGAAGAATAGTGCTGCTTTAGGGCCTAGGCCCATATAGAGGAGAAAGGGAGACGCGTAAGAGGCTAGCTAGGACAATAGCAAGAGAGAGAAAGGAGCTAAAGTAGAGCATAAAAGAACGCTAGAAAACTATCTACTGTAATATAATACTGGCTGGACCAACGCTAGAGAGGCGTATGGGAGTTAAAGGTATAGAGGCTGACTAAGGTAAGAGGAACCTAAGCTGTAGTATAGTTAACGCCATGGGGGGTAAACACTTTAGGGCTCCGAGAAGGCCTAATAAAGGCAGAAAATATAATAGTAACACTCTTAAGAACAGGAATAATAGGACTAAAAGACTGGCTCTACTGGGTGGGTGTCCTAGTAGGTAGCCTAAGATGTAAATATAGCTGGCTAAGACAGATACTAAAATATGTAATACTGTTATGCCCCTTACGCACTAACCAAGAAGTAATGCTCTTAGTAGCTGGTATAGAGAACTATAAGACACTGCTCTTAATATAAAAAGGCCTTAAGGCGGTTACCTAGTGGCTTATTAGCTAAAATGTACTAAACCAGTTCCGGGTTGTAAAGGAAATAATAATAAAGGGTAGGGGTGTGAGCAATGGGCGCCCCCTAATAACTCTATAGTAGTAGAGTAAAGTGTGCAATACTAGCGCGTCTATAGGCTTGTTACGGCAGCAGTGGTTCCTAAGGAGGTTAAAAAGTAAGGTAGTAGGAGCACTATAGGTAACTTGTAGGCGCCTTATAGGCGCCTTATAGGCGAGTCCTAAAAGGCGGGGAGATGGATCACGGGGTTTTCTTAAGTTGGGTCTTTCTTAAGTTAAGTTTTCTCCCTATATGTAAATAAGGAGTAGTCCGCGTGGGCCTAATAGGGATCTAAATCGGACGTTAAGCAATGAATTATTATTATATTTAATATTTAGTAACCTAGTGTTGTATATAAGTGCAATTACACTACTCCTCTTAGCTGTAATAGGTGCCCTAAGGTATCTATTATAGATCTATATAGGTTTTATATATATTAGCTAGTGTTTTTCTATAAAATTATATAGAGCTCTAATAATTTTAATAACGCTTTTTTTTTTTAGTGAAAATAATTATAAGACCTAAAAATATTTAAGTAATAAAAATAATATATTCTAAAAGCCTAGGTTTTATTATATAATTAATTAACTTTAGAAAATAATATAAAATGGTAGTGTTAAGTTATTTTAATATCCGCAACCTCTGTAACGTAGATATTAATAATAAACTTAGCATATCTTGTAATACTCCCTTAGATGTAATTCCGGTGGTGTAGTACAAACGTAGTTAGTCCGCTTGCGGACCGATTAAAAATCCGCACTAATGGAATTACGTCTGAGCTTGCTGAGGTAAAAGGAATCCTTACCTTAGCAAGCTTAGACCATAGAATTAATTAGCGGACATACGTATATCCGCAAGCGGGTATCGCTAACCTTTTTTGTCAAAAAGTTGATTCTATGGTCTGAGGGACTTTCGCGAGATTTATTAAGCGATCCAACTTATTTTATATATAGAGCAGTCACCTTTTTTAACGGAATTGATCTACACCCCACAACAGCTATTATTTTAGAAATATTATTAAATTAATCTGTAGAAGCAGCTTTATAATTGATAAACTTTTGGGCTTTATATATGCGCCCGTTGTATTATTATAGCTAAGCTTCTGTTGAGTCTCGCATTAAGTCTTATATTTGTATAGGGATATATATAATCTTTAACACAATTGTTAAAGCCACATAGATAAAGTCTAGGGCTGTATATAGGCTTAAAATAATCGCAAGAACTAGCTCTATATAATTAATTAGCTTTTGGACCTTATATATACACCTATTATAATATTACAGCTAAGTCTGTAAGCCTTATGTCCTTAATAACTAGGTTTTTTTTTTGGCGAAAATGATCTTGACTTTAGGCAGCTGCAGGCCAATTTAGACCCAATATTTATAAAATATCAGGTTATCTCTCTAATCGATTAACTTTTAGTGGTATTTTAAGCCGTTCTAGTTGAGCAATTCAACCACGAGTATAGGGAAAATCATAGATATCGTTTACGCGCTTAATAAGTGTTGCGAAAGGCCCTTAGACTTACCTCAGCAAGCTTAGACCATAGAATTAATTAGTGGACTTACGTATATCCGCAAGCGGATATCGCTAACCTTTTTTGTTAAAAAGTTGATTCTATGGTCTGAGGGACTTTCGTAAGGTTTCTTAAGCGATCTGACTTATTTTGTATATAGAGCAGTCACCTTCTTTAATGAAATTAATCTACACCTCTATAATAGCTATTATCTTAGAAATACCGTTAAATTAATCTGTAGAAGTAGCTCTATAATTGATGAACTTTTGGGCCTTATATATACACCCGTTGCGACGTCCGTTGTGACGTCTGTTGTATGGGGAGATATATAATCTTTAACAAAGTTAATAAAGCTACCTATGTAAGGTCTAGGGCTGCATATAGGCTTAAAATAACTGTAAAAAGCAGCTCTATAATAAATAAATTTTTTGGGCTTTATATATGCAATATTTATTATAATATCCGCTAAGTCGGAGGTCTTAATACCGGTTTTTATTTTTTGGCGAAAATGATCTTAACTTTGGGCTATTATGGGCTAATTTAGACCTAATATTTATAAAATATTAGGTCGTCTCTCTAATCAATAAACTTTTAGTAGTATTTTAAGTTGTTATGGTTAAGCAATTTAACTATAAGTGTAGGGAACATTATAAAAAAAGTTGGATTTCTTAATGAGCGTTGCGGAACACGCTTAGACGTGATTCTGGTGGTTTCGCACAAACGTAGTTAGTTCGCTTGCGGACCGATTGAAAATCCGCACTAACGGAATCACGTCTGAGCTTGCTGAGGTAACCCTCAGACCACATTTTTGATTTTACGTGGAGCGGATATAAAATTATTCCGAATATGTGGTCTGAGCTTGCTGAGGTAAAAGGAATCCTATGACGCTAGCTACGCTCACGGCGTAGCGCATGTAACGGGTAGTCCCGTTACAATTTATTAATTTGGGCCTGCTAAGCTTACTAGATCTTATAGGGAGAATAAAACCTTGCCCCGCTATTGTTAATAGCGGACTGCTTAAATACAGGCTTTGTACGGAAGTTTAAAGTTAGCTTCGTAGTATTGGCCACGGAGGTAGCTTTACTGCTGAGGTGTCGGACACCGAACGACTACGGACACCGAAGGTCGAACTAGGGTTATTTTCCTTATGTATATTAGGGCTCTTAGAGCCACCTTAAATAAAAACAGATCACTTAGTCAATTCTGTGTCTCTACCTATCAGCTAGCTTATGTTATTTGTCTTGATACCTACCTAGCTGAAAGTTATAAGCCCAGTAGCCTTCTAAGCACTAGGGAGATCTCAGTGGCTAGACGAATACCACTAAGCCTCTTTGAGCATAGTTCGTCACGAAATATCGCGTCATTTACGCGTAAGCGCGTCTCTTTACGCAACCTTAAGAAAACAACAAAAGCCACTATAGTACCCACAACCACAGACTCTACTAATCCTCTTTTGCTGACCCAAAAGGACTAGCCTATATAGTTTTAATTTATCCGCCGAGAAGCAAGTTTTGTGAAGATCTGGGACTATATTGACTTAGATAAGACGGAAGATGAAATTAAGGAAAACACTGAGCCAGATATACCCTCAATAGCAGCAGCTCCTGTAGCACCAGCAGCAGCTCCTACAGCACCAGCAGCAGCTCCTACAGCACCAGCAGCAGCTCCTACAGCACCAGCAGCAGCTCCTACAGCCCCTGCGGCTCCAGCAGCAACTCCAGCGTCTACTAGAACAGCTATACCTAGGTTGTTAAGTTAGCAAGGACAACAAACTCAGCACTCTCTAGAGACACAGAGAATGCTTTTTAAGCTATACAAGCTCTAAAGACAAGACTATATAAAGCAGGAAGAGAAGATCCACACCTTTGCAGCACTGTTGCATGCCACCATAGGCACCAACTTCTTGGGATATCTCAAAAACCTTACCACACCATATTCGATTTTAAGGCAGCTAAAAAAGGTAGCAAAGCCATCTTAAGCTACGCTACAGCAGATAGTATTAGACAATCTTAAGAAACGGAAACAAGGACCTAAACATTAGACTCTGGAATCTTGGCTTTAGCTTTATATTACCATTATATAGAACGGCGAAGAGCTAGAGGAAGGGTTAATAGAGGTAATAGAAAGCAGTGTTGTATAAGCCTTTGTCTAGGACTGTAAGGAGATCTATCCAGCTCTATATTATGCCTTTATTTAAAAGATAGCAAAGAGATCAGAGAAGCTTAAAATGGCAACAATAATTAAGGAATTTAACCTCCTCTATAAGCATCTAAATACAGAACGTAATACTTATGCTATACTCTTAGGGCAGCTATCTGCAGATCCTATAATGTCTACTACCCCAGTACCTTCTTAATCAACTAAGACAAAGTGCTTTACTTATGGTCTACCCTATAAGTTAAAGAATTACAAGTAACTGTTTCAGTCTCTTTAAGGTCTGAACTTTATACCAAATAACAAGTGTCTAAGGAAGTATTAAGAATGGCTTAAGGTCCTAATAAATAAGCAGTATTATAATAGGAGGCTTAAGCAGATTAAGAGGAAAGGTCCTAGGTTAAGGACGTCTATATTAGCTTCGTCTACTGCTAAAAAGATTAAGGATCTGGATAGGCCCCAAGCTACAGCGGCTGCTGTATCAACATCCTTCTTATTATTATTATCGCATAATTACCTAGATCTGTCGTTAATTAATGCCTAGGGGTATAAAACTATAGCAGACACCCACTTCTGCAACGATATCAGATACTTCTGTGACTTTAAGCTAAGCATGTCCACAGTAACAGCTGGAGATTCTAGGGTAGAAATCCATAGATACGGTGATATTAACTTGGTAATTAAGGTGGGAAAATAACGCCTAACTTAGTATCTAATATTAAGGAACGTAGTATACGCTCCCTATTTTTATACCAATCTAATATCCGCAGCAAAGCTCTATAGGGTTGGAATAATTATTAACCAATCTATAAACCATCTGCGCTATAAAGATAATGGAAGCCTATTTAGTAACCTTATGAAATACGGAGGTCTCTACCTTATTGATGCCATTGCTACCTTACCACCTACTTCTACCGCCTACGCTACCTCTACCAGATTCTTTAAGACCTTAGCATATAATAAAGTATGGCATTAACGCTTACTACACTGTAATATAGAGTTAGTGGATTATCTGCTAACTACGGCAGATAGGGTTAAAGTGGTTAAGATGGATAGAGGAAGGACTCTATACGGTGTACCGCTTTATAAACTATGTATTCTAGCAAAGATAACACAGTAGACATCTTATAGAATATCTATAAAAGGAACCTACCCTTTTAAACGTGTTCACTTTAATGTTATTATGGAAGAAGACGGGTTTAATGGAGACACGTATATAGCTTACTTTTGGTATAACTACACAAAGTACCATTATACTTTTCCTATTAAGAATTATAAGCAAAAGATACTACTCCCACTCTTTAAATTAATAATAGCATTTACAAAGAAATTTAATGCTTAAGGTATCTGCATTTAGCATATAGATAAAGAGCAAGGTGTAGGCGCTAGGGTAAAGAGTCTCATCTAGCTTAACAGAGGTGTTATTAAGCAATTAATACTATATACCCTAGCTCAAAATGGACCTATAAAGAGGTTAGGGAGAGCCATTTCTAAATAAGTAAGGACTGCTATTATTAAAGCAAAGTTACCTATAGATCTATAGCCCGAGTTCGTGCTTCTAGTAGTGTTCCTACTTAATTAAACTCCCATTAAGTCTATTAACTGGAAGACTCTATTTAAGATGCTTTATAAACAGAAGCTATGGCTAGCAGGACTTTATATAGCCAGATCTTTAACCTACGTGCTTATTAAACACGGCATTTCTAGAAAGGTAAAGTTTAAGCCATAAGCCTAAATAGGTTATCTCGTTAGTATAGAAGCGTTAAATATTTATAGGGTATAGATACCAACTACTAACCGTATTATCTAATCTTATAATGTATAAATAGATAAGTTAAAGAGATATTAATCTCCTAAAATACTAGAACACCTCATTATCTCATAGGCTTAAAAGGATCGTTTTTAGCAAGTCTAAGACCTACTAGATAATCTTTAAGATGGCAGCAAGGACTGGATAGAGAACTTTAACAAAGAACTGGATGTAAGACTACTATATTTAGTAAATATTAACATTACTCCTACGTTAAAAAGCATTCAGATCTTAATAGAAGAACTCCGTTAGTTACCTACCCTAGAGCTAACTCCAGAACCGTCTATACCATCAGCGCCTTCAGCGCCTTAGCAATTACCATCTACTATAGCATCTACGCCACAGACATTATCTACTACTTAGTCATCTTCTAAAGTCACCAAACCACTATTCGTAGATCCTACACCTTATTTTAAACCTTAGACAATAGCAGGCTTATTATTAGGGGGTAAGAGATGTTCTAGCCGTAAAAAGCGGTCTACAGCAAAGAAGAAAGATATGCCAAATCAGGATCTATAACGATGAGCCTTTATAGTTTAAATTAATAACAGTAATAATCTTATTAATCCAGATACAACACTATTAGCTTACACCTTTTATACTGCTACTATAAAGATATACAGACCAGTGCTTTAATTAATATTCAATATCAATATAAGGGTGTATTGATATTAATATTGAACGCGCTTTCAGTATTAATACTATATTGAATATTAAACCTAGATAGGTCTTATGCAGAGTCTTGGCACGTATTTTAGGTTAAATTTAGGCTCTAAATCAATCAAATTAGGCTTAGAGCTTTAAAGGACGATTAATCTTTTATAGCTACTTGCAAATATCACAACCTTTGGCTTGGTGTTATAGTTATTAACTGCTTTAATAATCCTCTGCCGTCCAGCAAGACCTCATCTATTAACTGTATAGCCACTATTTTACCACCTACTGTAATGTTACTACGTAGCTAGCTCTTTAAACACTCTATATATTTAATATTTATACTTCCTAGTAACATACGGTCCTATAATATTGTTTGCTGAGCACCTAAGAAGACTTACTCTGCCTCTGCTAACATAGAGGGTATAGATAGTATATCAATCGCCATCTAAAAAAGTTATGGGTAGTTACTGCAATATGTTAGATTAAGCCACTAATTAAGCGCTGTTCCTTAGATTGATATAGGCTTTGCATTAGTAAAGTCTTTATATTCTTCTTTAATACTACTAGTAACATTAAGTAGGCGCATATAGAGCTTAGTGTCGGAAGGCTTATTGGCTTGATTAATTAAGGAAGTAGATACTAAGGCAACTGGGCAATTCAAATACTTATCCTCCTTGTCACGGCTAGCTTTCCGTGGGAGCGATCCAATAGATCAAGCAACAATAAGGGGCTATATTATGAATAGACTAAGGTAAGGGCTTAAAGAAAGGGACGCGGTAGACAACTATGTATATGTTCGGTCGTCGGGGCAACGTTAGGGCAACGTTGGGGCAACGTTGATCCGTGACCGACGACGCCTCAATAATAGCTATGTAGACGAACCGTCATATCACCCCCCTTTAAGCCAGGAGGATCGCCCTCAATCCTCATAGTCAGGCTCTCCTTGTCCGTCTTGCCCTTCCGTCCTTCTCTGCTTTATTGTCTTCCTCCAAGGGCTCTAGATCTACGTCCTTGTAATACGCCTCTAGCCATTGCAGCAGCCGTATGGGTGGTCCGGCATCATGGGGTCTCTCGTTGTGGAACGTCTTAATCTTATAGGGGGCGCCGATAAAGCCGTCTGCGTTATACCAGGTGTTGTCTAGGTCGTGGCCTACCCAGTTAACCTTATACTGTAGCCTTCTATAGTAGGTTCTACTAGCAAGGATCTTATTAATCTTGTACTCCAGCTCGCCATTAATTAGAACTGGCTCCTCTGGCTTCCTATTTTGGCCTAGCAGGGGGTTATCTGGGTCCTTTCGTAGTTGATTGGCATGGAAGACGTTTGACATCTTTATGTTTAGGGGTAGGTTGATGATGTATGAGTGTCCTTTCATGCCTAGAATCTTGTAGGACCCTGCGAGCTGTCTATTTAGCTTGATACTTAGTTGGTTGGTAGCCCAGCCCTTTCTAGTAACGTATACTTGATTACCTACTCCAAAGTCTGGTTCGCGGTGGTGCCTATTAGCTTGCCTTGTCTGCCACTCTTAGGCCTTTGCTAGGTTATCTCTTGCCCATTTAACTACGTCCTAGGTCCTATGTGCGAAAGCCTAAGCTTCTTATTATATCAGCTTCTTATAAGGTGTTAAGGTTGCTCATATACGTTTCTCCTAGTTAAAGTGAAGCCTTGGCTTAAATCCTAGCTCTAGCTTGTATGGTGCGAAGCCAGTGGATTTATGTGGTAAGATTGCCTGTGTAAAGTCCATATAGGGGAGGAGCTCTGACCAATTGTCCTAGTAGTGGTTAATAAAGGGCCTTAAGCGTTGGTTAATGTACTAGTTTAGTACCTCTGTATTACCATTAGTTTATAGGTAACCGGATATAGAGAGCTTTTACTTAATACCGGTTAGTTTATATAGCTTATCTATAAAGGCTAAGATAAATTGGGGTCCTTAATCTGATATAGCCATCTCCGGGAGGCCGTACACGCGCCAGACGTGTTAGTAGTATAGGTTTACTACGTCAGCTATAGTGGCAGTTTTATAGTAGGGTAGTAAGAAGGCTCTCTTGCCTAATTAATTAATGACTATAAAGACGTTGTCAAAGCCCTTTTTATCTATTAGGAAGGACTTAAAATCAAAAGAGACGTGCTGCCAGCAGCGTTCACCAATTAGTAGGGGGTGCAGCAGGCCTAGGGTTTTGTCCTAAGGTATATAGGTCCTCCTATAGGCCCTACAGTTTCTTATGTAGGTATTGCAGTCTAAGGGTAGTCCTGGCCAATAGTATTGGTCTGCCACGAGTTTCCTAGTCTTTGTCTTGCCTAGGTAAGCGGTTACCTAGCAAGAGTATACCTCTGCAATGAGGTAGGTACGGAGGCAGTTAGTATTAGGGACCATTAGCTTGCTAAAGTGGGTTAGTAGCCCTCCTTAGAGTTTCTAGCCCTTCTAGTCTTACTTAGCTAGCTAACGTAGCCCTACTAGCGACTCGCTAGTTTGATTAGCCTAAAGGACCTAATTAACCAGCTCGTACGGTTCCCATTTACGATTTACTACCACTAGGGGGTCCCTAGAGGTTTCCTCTAGTATAGCAATTGTAAGGGCGGGGTTGATCAAGTACATAGTGCGTATGGCTACGTCCTTCTCTTTCTGCGTCTTTAGGTCCTCTTGCTTTCATAATAGGGTATTAGCCACTATATTCGCCGTGCCTGGCCTATAGGTAATCCGCACGTGGAAATTAGCTAGTAGGTCCGCCTAGTGGGCCTACCGTAGATTCAGCAGCCTCTTAGTTATAAAGTACTTAAGGGCTTAATAGTCCGTAATTACTGTAAAGGGTGTACGCTAGAGGCCGACAAGGTGACCTCGCCATTCCTATAGGCCTCTTATTACTGCTAGCATCTCTTTGTTATAGATCTTATACCGCATCTCTTTAGGGGACATTATCTTTAAGAAGAAGGCTACTGGCTTCCAGGTCCCATCGTCTTGCAACTGGTTTAGTACCCCAGCTACTACTCCATTACTTGCGTTAGTCTCCACGCGGGTGTCTTGGAACGGTAAGTAGTACTTTATTATACCGCCTGATAGCATAAGGGCTTTAACTCGCTTAAAGGCTTCAAGCTCCTCCTCCCCCAGTAGGTGCCACGCTCCCTTCTTTATAAGCTTACTAAGCGGTTGTGCAACTCGGCCGTAATCCTTTAAGAAGGCCTAGTAGAAGTTACAGAATCCTAGGAAGGATTATACCCCTTTTACAAAAGTAGGGGGCTCCTAATTCTTAATTGTAGCTAGCTTGTTAGTGTCTATAGCGATCCCGTTAGTACCAATAATAAAACCTAGGAACTTCGTCTCCGTAACGTTGAACTTACTCTTCTTAATATCCGCCTGTAGGCCTGCCTCTTAAAGCCTTTACAGGATCTTTTTAACGTGGACTTTATGCTCTAGCGGGTTGTCTAAGTAGATAAAGATATCGTCTATATAGGCTATACAGAAATTGTCTAGGTAGTTAAAAAGGACGTTGTTAATAAATCTCTAGAAGAACGCGGGGCCGTTATATAGTCTAAAGGGTACGATGCGGTACTTGTACGATCCGTACCTTATATAGAAGGTAGTTAACTCCTCTACCTCTTCCTTTAGCTGTATATGGTAGAAAGCCTGTTGAACATCTAGCTTGGTAAAGATTTTAGCTCTTAATAGCCTGGTTAACGTCTCCTTAATTAATAGTAGCAGGTAGCGGTCCTTCTTAGTAATTATATTGAGCTTTTAAAAGTTAACGTAGAATTGTCACCCCCCTTTTAGTTTCTTAGCAAATAGAACTAGAGCTGTAAAGGGTGCGTTACTTGGTATAATAAACCCCTTCTATAGGTGCTCCTGTAGGTAGACCTTAATAAGCTCTAGCTGCTCTAGTGATATATTATATAGCGGGCTAGGAGCTAGATCGCGGCTATTGCCTTTAAGAATAATATTGTGGTCTACCCCCTCGCGATATAGTGGTAGTGTATCAGATATAGCTTTTGAGAAACAGTTAGCGTATTCTTAGTAGGGCTGCAGCAGCTTTTTATAGACAAGCCAGCGAAGTTCTTCCTTATTGTTAGGTAGAGCGTCTTGTGCCTTCTTATCCTCTATTAGTTGGTCTATCTTATAAAGGCTGGTATATCCAATTACTATGTCCCTACGCTTTGCTCCTTGTAGGAAGTTCCTTGCCTTAAGTAGCGCGATGTCTGCTGCTCTAAACTCCCTAGTAGATAAAGGCCTCCTTACTCTTGGCTTTAATGGTAAAGCTAGCCTAGGGTAAAACTAGTCTTCTATTTTCCTAATTGCATCTTGGGTATTGATCTTTTAAGTATACCTATAGTCGTATGGGGTCCGCTTGGCTTGCTTCGGCTTAGCCTATCCCTCCAGCTTAATTTTAGTAGAGGACTTCTTCTCTTAAAGTTCACTGATCGCGACTGTATGTTTAAGGATGCGTTGGGGGGTAGACTTGGACTCTTAATCTAGCAGTGCGTCTCTTTGATCTGCATCTCTCTAGTAATCCTTGTTGATTAGTAGGGGTAGGAGCTCCTTTTTTAGTATAATTACGTCCTGCCTACTATAGTAGTTTTTCTTGGTTCGCCATACTAAGACCCAGTATTTATAATTAATAAGGGCCCTAGTCTTCTTAAACTACCTATGGCCAATAAGAAGATTGTGGCGGCCTATATTGTAGAATAGGAACCATGTAGGGACTTATTGACCGTCTATAACTAGGTTCGCCTTAAAGAGCTATCTGATTATATCTATCTGCTAATTGTTATAGCCAGATACGGCAACTCCTTATCCTTTAATCTTGTAGAGCTTTGGTCGCAGTCGTTGCTTAATAATTAGCAGTAGCTTATGGTGTATAAAGGCCTCTCCGCCCGTACCGGAGTTAAGCAGGCTTACTATATTAAGAGCCACGCCGCCTAGCGCGATCCTGCATAGCGTTATAAGGGCTGCGCCTCCTAAGATCTTCTTTAGCTGTATGGGCGCTGTATTAATTGCTCCAATCTGCTCTAGGTAGGAGACTTCTCCTAGAGCTACTTGTTTTCTAACTCCGCTAAGTTAGTAACTATCTCGTACTCTTCGCTTTGGTTAATTGCTTTAGCTTCCATCTTCTTCGGCGCTGTATAGTTATTAGAGTAGTGTCCTTACTTGCCACAGTTAAAGCAGGTAACTGGCGCTTTTATAGCTAGTGCTAGAGTTAGAGGCTGCCGGGAAGAGGGGGGACCTTTAGTCTCTTTAGCGCCCCTAGTAGAAGCTCTCTTACTAGCCTGGGCTGCTCTGTGGTTACTTTGTTCCTTGCCTGTCTGCTTTAGACCTTGGGCGTACTGTTAGGCAGTCTTGTAATAGGCCTGGAAGCCATAGTCTTTATCTACCACCTTAACTTCTATTTGGACGCGTAGGCTGTTATAAAGCTTATTATGAAGCTCCTCTTTCCACTAATCTTGTGGCATCCTTGAGATATTTGCTAGCTATATAAAGTTAGATTAGAAATTGTTGAAGTCTCCTAGGTATGGTATCTTGAGGCTTTTAAGCTCCTGCTAGGCCTTGATGCGGCGATCTGGGTCTTTGAAGACGTTCTCTAGGAACTTAAGTACTTCTTTACTGGTAAGGTTGTGTTCCGCATCGCGCTCTGCCTCTAGGTAGGGTAAGAGGTGGTTATAAGCTTTGCCTCCTACACGCGTTTTAATATACGCTACTTTTGCATCCTCTTCCTGATCTGGGTTGTCTTAATAGAACCAGTCTGCATTAGATTGAAGCTTGTTTCGTATATAGCCGCTCTAGGCATAATAGGTAGGCTCTTTCCCATCTGTTAGCGTAGGTGGGTCTAGAAACTTTACTATATATCCTAAGCCCGTAACACTACTCGTCTAAGAGAGTGGTGTCCCTTCTCGTATTGTTCGTAACAGTATGCTTCCTTGCTCGCTGTCTTCCCAATCTAGGGCTTGTATAGTGACCTTGTGGCCTATCCTTAATATCTTCTAATTGGCCTTGCGGAGCTTGTCTATCCTGTTGTCTAAGTGCTTCTTAAGCTCCGCTATCTTTACCTTGGCCTTCTCTTTCCTATTAAGGGCCTCGTGCGCGTGGTTGTTTGTGAGACGCTATAGCATAGCGATCTGCTGTTCTATTGCCTTTCTTTATATTCCCTAGAGCTTCAGCTCTTCTATAAGTTTGGTTGTAGGGATTACGGCTAGGCTTTAGGTGGTCGCGGCTATGTACTCTCTCTTTGTCTCTATTTTAAAATATATAGGGTTCTTGTCGTCTTCTGATTGCGCTATAAGACGGTCCTATTTGCTTTTTATATCGTCCGCGAGCTCTGTCTCGCCGTAGTACGGTTGGAGCTCTGGCGGCTTGAGTGACGCGTCTACAGGTTCCTCACGTGCTGCTAGCGTTGGGTTGGTAGCTATCTTTAGCGCGCTAGGCCTTAACGCGCTCCTTTTTGCTATAGTGTCTCTTTTGCTTTCTTAGGCAACTCTTGCTACTAAGATTGTAATTAGGGTAATCCTTTTAATCTAATTACTGCAGTCTCTTCTTTTAGCTGCTTAATCCGCTGTTGTAATTGCCTGCCTTGAGTAGGGCTTAGAGGGTTAATTGGTCTATAGTTATAGTGGTAGAACAGCTCTCTGTCTAGCTACGCGTTTAACCGTTGGACCTAGTATTATATCGCCTCTATAGGCCAGTTGAGGTTGACCTTAGTTTAATGTTACGGCTAGCTTTCCGTGGGAGCGATCTGATAGATTAAGCAATAATAAGGGGCTATATTATAAATAGACTAAGGTAAGGGCTCAAAGAAAGGGGCGCGGTAGACGACTATGTACATGTTTGGTCGTCGGGGCAACGTTAGGGCAACGTTAGGGCAATGTTAATCCGTGACCGACGACGCCTCGATGATAGCTATGTAGATGAACCGTCACACTCCTAAAGCTTCCTCACTGTATTAAATGTAGGCTTATGCTAATCCTTCCTCCAGTGCTTTATAATATAGAGTTTCTAATGTAATAGATAAAGGAGGACTAATGCGGCGTATGTAGGAGTCTTGTTAGTAAGCTTATAATATTTATTAAAGGCGTACCAGCTCGTAATAATGGTAGAAAAAAGGCGTGCGTTTAGTTGAAATTGTTCCTATAATATCAGATTTAGCAAAGCCTTTAAGGTATTAAAAAAACTTACCTTTGAACGCTTGTAGTGTTTGATAAGTAGATCTATTGTATATAGCGTCTGGTTAATTAATAAGAAGTTACCCTGATTTATTAAAATAACCTTATAGAACGGCTGCAGGAAGGAGTGTGTTTTATTAATAATTTTCCAGTCTTCTAGCGTAAGGTAGTTATCTTTTACTTCTTTATACCAGTTAGTTGTATAGGTGTTAATTACTAATTAAACTTTCTCCTGCTTAATAATATTAAGGACTATAAACCATGAGTTCCAACGTATGTTATTATCCATAGGAATGGATCTTCCGCATAGAGCTTTAAACTTATTCCAGCAAGACTTTAAGGAGCGGATATAAATAATAAGGTTGTAAACTTTGCCTAGTGTACCAATCTCTCTCTAGCTAGCAGCTTTAGCTTTCTTTATCCTCTACGCAAGCTTTTTATTAATTACTAAATTCTTATTAAGATCCATCTGTCGCACGGCCTTATCTATAGCGTCTGTGTCTTTGAGGTAGAGGAAGGCTTAAAGGGCAAGGTTGACAATATAACCGCTGTATTAAATTCGGTTGTGAATAGGATTCTAGTATAGCAGTTTTCTCTTTTAAAGGCTTGTAGATATAAAGTGATATATCTTATTATTGGCGCCATAATTATCGCCATATATATAGCCAATTCTATTAAGAATATTATAGCCCTTAGCGACTTAAATAAAGGCAGCGGCTTGGTTCTTACTACCGTGTGAGGAAAGCTCCGGTAGAGCCAGAAGAGCCTTCTGTAATATACACGTATCTAAATTAATAAAGTGGGTAACAATTACTTGAAAGGCTTGGTGGTTTGGTGACGTCCATATATTAATTAAAAAGTGGATTTTTAAAAGAGAGTGATAAAGCTTTGATTTTAGTATTTTGTGATATACTACAAAGGAAGTCTTGATTAGCTTTGGTATAGTTTCTGCAGCAGTAACTAGAACGTCTTCTACTGTGTAATTAACTATTATAAGTAACGCCTATAGCTCTAGCCACGTAGCTGCATTATATAGTAGATTTTGAAGGGTAATTAATTGGGTAAGAGCTTTATTAATGGCTTCGTAATTAATAGTAGATTGGAGAATCTTTTCTTTATGCCTCTTAAGCCGTGTCTACTTTTGATTCTCCATCTTATTAAATATATTTGAAAGCCGTTCCTGCTAAAGCTTCTTGGCCTTGATCTCTCCTGCTTAAATCTTAATACCGTGCTGCTTTGCTAAGTGTACGCGGGTAGATGTAAGAGAGGTAGAGTCCTATTTATATATAGAACAATACCAGATCTTATTCTTACCATCGCGACTAGGCTTACTAGGAAGAGGGTTGTGGGCAAGACCCTAGGTAGAAGTCGCAGCGAGCTTGCGCTTTCGATGAGGTTTTGGAGGAGTTGAAGTATCTGTAATAGAGCTACTTGATTGCTCGTCGCCGGCGTTGGAATGGGTAAACCAATTAGAATTAAGCTCCGAAAGGATAGAAGAGTTGTTATTAGTAATATTAGTAGATAAGGGAGGCATAGTGTTAAGGGTGTTAAAGTAGGTGAGAGCTTTAAATTTTGAAAATGCGTTGTGTGAGAATTATGATGGTTAATTAGATGACTACAAATTTCTAAAATGTATAGGGCACTCTACTAAATTAGGAAGGTGTAAGCATGCGAGGAGGCTCTAAAAGGCATCTATTAAGGCATCTAAGCTCTTTTTTTACCTTACTTTTTAAAATATATTCAATATTTAATATATTGAATATTAACACCTTTTGTATTAATATTGAATATTGAACGTTTAATATTTAATATTTAATAACTCTAATCAATATTGAATATAGATTAAAGCACTGCTGCTGGAAATCTGCGCCAAGCAGAGCGTCCTGCAGAGCGTCCTCTAGAATGTATTTAACGCCAAGACTCTATACAAAAGCTTGCCAAGAAGGTAGAATCGAGGCCTCAAATCGAGGGCGCAGAGGACTCTGCTCAAGCAGTAGAGAACTCTGCTCAAGTGGTGGAGGCCTCAGTAGAGTCGCCGTAGGGTAGGAAGCTGCGCCTGCGCAGTTGTCGTCACCTTCCAAATAGCTAATTCATTAATCAATCAATCAATCACCTATATATTGCCTTTTATTTGAAGCTTCAAGAACGAATTTAATGCGTCTAGAGTTGAAATTCATATTCTGCCGGTGGGCGGTGAGCCAATTTTCCTAATTAGGAAGGTGCAAATTTAGATGATAGTGACCTCGGTTTTGTCGAGTTTCTTCCCTTTGTATTCGGCCGATTTTAGATTGATCGAGGAGCAGGAGGAGGATTGACGGGTGGCAGAGCCTTAGGAGGAGCCTTGTGGGAGGAAGCCTTTGAGCCAGTAGGCGGTTCAAGTAGTGCCAATTTGGGCCGACGTCGTCGTCGAATCTTCGGATCTTGATCGTCTGCTAGGATGAGGAGCGTCAACAACATAGCCGTCAATTATAAGGGGATTTGTAGTAGGATTCCAGCCGCGATTGAGGGCTTTTTTAATCAAATACTGAAGGGATCGACGCTTAATATTGGTAATATTTTCGATTTGATTTAAGGGTAGCTCCCATGGCCTTCATAGCTAGGGCCTAGGCCCTATTCACAATCTGATGGAGACCATAGTTAGTTTAACAATATTGAAGCTTTGGAGGAGTCCTATAAGCGATTGTACGATTTTGGTAGTGCTGGTGTCGCTGTGATGGAGAAAGAAAGGAGAGGAGAGCAAGCGAGAGTGAGGAGGGTGGCAGATGGTGGAAATTGAGCAGAACCGCATCATCACAGAGTGGTATCAATGTTGAAGCTGGTAATGCTGCGGGCGCTGCCGCTGCCACAAGGCTAGGAGTTGGCTGTTGGAAAACAAGCCCGCAACGACATCACGTGATGAGACTTGTGAGAGAAATCTCTTGGCAGGAATCTGACCAATCAGATAACTTCGACCGTCGGTTAAAGTTCCTTAAAATCTCTTCAACCACCTATATAGAAAATAAGCAATACACAGAGTTTTAGCCCTATAACCTTATTTTAATAGGTTATAAGCCCAGGTTCGCGCCTAATAAGCTAAATCCAATTACTTTATTATTTACAATAATTGCTATCGTAATATCACCATATATCCGCCCCACGAACTCTTCGGCGTTCGCCTCAGAGTCCTACATAGCTCAACGCAAGCCATAGTGTCACGGGACTGCCCGCGACACGCGCTACGCTAGACGCGTAGCTTTCCTTTCCTTATTTGATATCGCTTGGCAGATAGTTTATCCGCCCCGATTGCCCCTATATAGATTCGCCCGCAGCTGCATTCTTGTTGAGCTCTCCAGCAATCCTCTTGAGTCTCCACGACAGTTGTACGTAGCTATCAATTCTACGAATCTGATGCTTGTTCATCTAGCGTTCGCATGTGATACATCGTCATCGTGACACATAGCTTAACGCAAGCGAGGCATCACGTAATAGATCTAAAGCTCTACAACTCTACGAGGGCAATAGATATACAGAAGTTCTTAGTAGAGCGATTGAAGCGGTATATTAGGTCTATAAGCCTGCCAAATATTAAGCGCGTGCGGCCTCTCTCTCGCGCTCAGCTGCTTCCTTTGCCTCCTTAACCTTCCATGTAGCCGCCCTACTTGCCTTTACGGCCTCTTTTTTAACTCTCTATAAAATCTTAAGCCGCCCATCCCTGGCAGATATTAAGCCACCCTTTAAAACAACTCGTTGGTTGGGTTTTTGGCGCTTCGCGCGTGCGCGTACTGCTGCCTGTGTTGTATATAGGTCCTCCTTAGCTAATACGCGAAGTGTAGCATTCTTCCTAGCGCTCTTATAAATATGCATTAACCTATTCCTTTCTCTCCCTTAGGGCATATCTCGAATATAGTGGTATACTCCATCTATACATTTCTTAAGGCTGCGCGGCGTGTCTGGCGTGCGCGGCGGCTGGCGGGGTTATAGTATAGATAAGCGACAGCGGTTTGGCGTCGCAATTTAGTTAATATAAGCTTAGGATTATATAGAATAAGGCCAGTTTTTCCCCATCCTAAGGTAATAGCTGATTGCTTAAATATAGCTATATAAATTCTGTGTAGGGTATAGAGAAATTTAATAATGTTAAAGTTTATGCAGCCTGTTCGCATAGCCATCTTAACAGCCTGGTAATGGTAGTGTTTAAACGGCTGGAATAATACAACATTAAGAGGCTATAGAAAGTGGCTTATATAGGCTGGAATAGCGAATAGATGGATATTTCTCCGCTTATAATATTTAGCAAACTCTATTATAAGGTGTGAGCCATGGCCGTTAAGTAATAGTAACTAGTGCACGCCTTGCTGGCGCGCAGCGCTATACTTATTAAAGTGCTAAATCTATTTAAATGCGAGGTTATTATTTAAGTAGCCTACTGCCTAAGAGCCTAGCATATAGTTACCCAGTATATCCGTATAGTTAAGGTACTAATGCATAATCTAGGCGCCTTTAATAATAACCACTGGCGGTAGTACAATACTATTACTACTTATTGCCTCTAGCACTGACGCCCAATTACGGTTTGTCTTATTTGCTAAGTATAGTCTTATCCCTTAACCCGTTATGGCGCAACGCTGAGACCACCTTGGCACGCCTGTACACCAATTCCGTGCTAAACTATACGCGAGGCATCAACAGAGCATATAAACAGACGAATTCAGCAGTAAAATCACCACTTTTTAATGCCATAAAATGCCGCGAACATCCAATGACATTAACTATATGAAGTAGAAGGATCCTCGTACTAAAAAATTGAAAAAGCCACCACCAGAGCCATAGGCGTTACCGCCCTTTACTCCCATAGAAATAGACGACTATTTGGACCCCAGAGAGCCCTCTATACCCTCTAGTCTTAACCAGCACAACCCTCTAACTGTCTTTAAGCTATTCTTCACTAAAGAAATAATAGATAAGATGGTGGAGTGGACAAATAAGTATATAGTAATGCATCCTATACCTAAAGAGAAGGCTCTAAAAGGGAGGCCTAGAAAGTGGAAACCAATAAGCAAGCTAGAACTATATGCGTACTTTAGGGTTATAATTTATATAGGAATTACAATAGAGCCAGCAGTAGAGGACTATTAGGGCCCTATTAAAAAGGGTACTGCATATAAGGTGACCGACTATATATTAAAGGACCGATTTAAGCAGATTAAGAGCTATGTTTGTTGCAGTCTTATACCTTAGGATGGCTTTAACTGTATATTTAACCGCATAGATAAGCTTTCTAAGCATCTTTAAGTACTCTACCGCAAATTCTAAAGGCCTGGGCCTTACTTAGCGGTTAATAAGACTATTTAGAGGTTTATGGGTAGGGTACCTAAGATTATAAATATACCTACAAAGCCTACGCCCAAGGGCTTTAAAATATGGGTCCTAGTTAACCAGGGCTACGTGCTAGATTGGCTGTAGTATACTAAAGGCAATAAAAAGGGCCCAGTTAACCTTAACACGGCCTTCTTTAAAGAGGGCTTCACGAAGACCTAGGCTATGGTGTTAGACCTCCTTATACAGCGCCATCCTATAACTAATAAGCGACTCTATCCACCAGGCAAGCATATAGTTTGGCTTAATAATCTCTTTAGTAGCATAAAGCTCTTTAAACGGCTATATAAGCTTAGAATTAGGGTAGCAAAAACGGTTTAAATAATACGTACACATTAAGAGGAGCTAGGAGAGGAGGAATATAATATCCAAGAAGAGACAGTTAAGGTTAAGTAGCAAGCCCTAGAGCGGTCTAAGCTGTCTATGGCTTACACTGCTCCTTTTAAGAAGCATATAAAGACAAAACAGAAGGTGCCTATAGAGCCCTTTTTAGCATCACTTTTAGACTTTAAGCTAAGCTATAACACCTAGATTCCGTAGGGTACGCTCTATAAAGAGTTATCTAAAAGTTACTGGGTAATGGAGTTTGCCTAAAAGGATGCTATAATAGTAGGTGTCTTCCTTAACACCGTATTATAGAGCCGCTAATATTATATATTACTAGGTTAAACCTACCTTACAAAGCTTTAAAAACAGCCCTCTATAATAGCTACAGGCTATAAATAGACGGTTAAGATGTTTGGAAACAAGCCTAGAGTGGAATTGGATATACTAGAGTTTATAAAGGAGTATAATTTGTGGATATACGGCGTGGACATTACTAACCAGCTGTGGTCTTACTATAACACCAAGAGAGTCTATAGGAAGATATGGAAACCGCTCTTCTCCTTCCTACTTAACACCATTATAGGTATAGCTATCTACTCTCTATATATAAGGCCCCGCTCAGTAAGAGAGGGCTTTAAGCAACATTATATCTACAGTTCTATCGCGACCTTTAAGACACTCTCCTCTACGCCTCTATTAGAGCCCATAAGCCAATTTACAGCAAGAAGAGGAAAGGGACGATGGATATAGTATAGCGCCCAGTTAAGGAATATTAGTATAAGAAACTATAGAAGAAATAGGCTATCTGCTCTAGCTATGTAGAGGCCAAGCGCGGGCCTAAACACCATATACTGGCCTTTAAAAGCCACTAGCCAACCTATCTATAAACACTACAATAAAGAGGAAAGAGGACAGTATGGGCTAGAAGCGCCGTAAAAGGCCCCCGAGGACGAGTTAGGGCTGTTCTATATGTAATATTCCGTTCTGTACAAAGGGACCGTGTTAGAGCAAACATCTGGCTAAGCTTAATACTAAGGACTAGCTCTATAGATAGATATATATATATTAATCACGAATTTAAATAACCTTAGGTTGCTGTAGCTCTTGTCACAGCTACTAGAACAAGAGCTTCCTATTAGCTAGAGCCTTATTAATAACAAGGCGCCAGAAATAATGGGTTAAGGAATAGTGTCTAAAATACGCATAATAACCTACTGCTTGCCACCTATTCTAATATAAAAGCCAGACTTATTAAAGTTATATTTATCGCATAGCATAATACCATATTTCTCCTTAATGGCCTTATACTGGGTATACCACTCTTATATATCCATAGGATTATATGCAGCGGCTCGGCTAATTTCTATAGGCTTAATTTGGACCTTATATATTATATCCTTGTACCTTTTTATAAAGTTCTTTATCTAGTCGCGTCTAAGAGTAGGTGGCTTGGTGCCCTCTAGCACGTGTAGCTTTAGAATGCGCTAGGCAGCGTTATAGACCTAGTGGAGCAGTGGGGCGGTTCTAATTTGGTCTATATAATTAATATAAGCCAGGACTATAGCCTCCTAGTAGTCGCTAAGCTTCCTATTACTGCCCTTCCTTTCTATCTTACTTTGTATGCCCTTAAGGCGTCAGTACACGCGATTAGGCGGCGCGCCGTATAGGCGTGCAGCAAGTGTCGTATTTGGGGGGTCTATATTGCTATATGCATCAAGGGCAGCTTAGACGCGAATCTTAATAATTTCCGATTCTGTAGGCATGTTGTGGTGGATATAATTTGGTGAGAAAATAGGTGGTAGGCTATCTTGGGTGCATCTTGCGTTGAGCTACGGCTTGCGTTGAGCTACGTAGGACTCTGAGGCGAATGCCGAAGAGTCCGTGGGGCGGATAGGCGTTAAAAAGTCGTTAAACGTTTAGCCAACTTACGACGCCAAAAACCTATATAACGAGCGGCTATGTAGCTACTAACGACAGACTCTACACTGAATATAATAAGAGGATCCTACCGAGGACGAGTCTAATATAGTCTGTAAAATAGCGGCGCTAGAGGCTTAGGAGGGCCTTTTATTTAATGGATAACCTTACTATTATTAACAAATAGAATGATAGAGTTTTGAGAATAAAGCCTTATAATAACCATATTAATAGCGAATTAAAGGAAGCTTATCAGAACTGCCTATACTAGCTAAGGAATATATTAAGTTAAAACCTATACTATATAAATACTCCTTATAAAGGAAATAAATCTAATAATATTATCTTAACAAGGCCTATAAACTGCCTACTATAAACCATTTATTAAAGGAAATGGTAATAGAAGGCAAAGGGGCGAGTAACAGGCGCCCCCTAATAACTCTATAGTGGTAGAGTAAAGTTTACAATACTAGCGCGTCCGTAGGCTTGTTACAGCGGTAGTGGTTCCCAAGGAGGTTAAAAAGTAAGGTAGTAGAGCACTATAGGTGACTTGTAGGCGCTAAGTAGGCGAGTCCTAAAAGCGGGGAGATAGATTACAGGGTTTTCTTAAATGGAGTTTTCTCCCTATATATAAATAAGGAGTAGTCCGCGTGGGTTTAATAGGGATCTAAATTGGATATTAAGTAATAAATAATATAATATAAACCACTTATAAGCCTTACTAATATAAGCGACAAATATACCGCCTAAGCCTTTATTAGAAAGCTTATTAGATAGGAAAACTGGCTAGTATTTAGTTTTAATATATAAAACTACCTCTAATCTAAAAATATTAAGTAGGTTCTTAATAACCCCCTATAGCCCCTTTCTATAATTAAATTAATTAAAGAGAAATAGATAGACTTAGGCTTTACTATTAAATAGCTAAAAATTAAGCTAGCTAACTTAGTAAAAGAATGGGAGAAATATAAGGAATAGCTAGCCTATATAGCCGGGTTTATTAACTAGAACGTTAGTAATATCTATAAGCTATTTATATTAAACACTAGATAGGCGCTTAAGAAATAAAAGGCCCTAAAAAAACGCTTTAAGAATTTTAATCTAGTAGCTATTACTAATATTATAGCCGCCTTCTTTACTAAACGCGTTTAAGATTTTAAAAATATAAAGGAGTTTATCTCCTATACTATATTAAACCTTAGGCTATTATGGGACGAGGGTAGTAGCTATAAAATATATGTATTTAAGGAGTCTATAAGACGTTACGCGATTAATTATAAGGGTTAAGGGCGTAAGGAGGTGATATACCTATATATAGCTGACGTAAGCTATATATAAGGTGTATATAAGAGCACGGGGCTCTCCTATAGAGGCCCTTATGGTAGGGTTCTATAATACTACCCCCCCTCCTATAGAGGCGGAGCTCTGGTAACGCTATAGTTACTATATATATATAAAAGGGACACTTAAGGTATAGAGAAGAAAAAATAAGGGGTATTACTAAGGGATTAAAACAACGTTATATAATAAGGCTTGGTACCTAAGAATCCAGCTAATTAAATAACTTTAACCGCCGGTTAAAGTTCCTAGATATCTTGTTAATATTCTAGTTATATAATCGCACTTTGCCATTATATAATGGCAATCTACGGCAATCTCATGGCAATTTACCCTTACGTAGTAATATATAGCGGTTTAGCTCTATAAGGGCTCCTATAGAGGATTAGGCATAAAATCTTTACTTAGGCCCGGTTTCTATAGGTTCGCGTAGTAAAAGTTGCTAATTAGATCCTTTGCATTTTTAAAGTCTTCCTATACTTGCCATTCTAGCTAATCTATGTTAAATCCTGTATAGATAGCTCTGTAGTAGAGCTATTATCCTTTACCTTTACCAAAGTATTTAGAGTTAATAATTTATTTAATAGTCCACTTCTTATAGTTCTTATCTTCGTTTTTATCTTAAATTAGTACTAATAGGGGTTTAGGTTATATCTATTTTAGTAAGGGGTTAGGCTAGTAAAGGTGTAGTAGCTATAGGTAAAATATAGGCTATATTCTATAGGTGGCTAGGGTAGGCGGAAGCTCTAGCTTATATATAGCTCCCCTATTAATAACTTATTTAATTAAATAGGGGCCGAGGTTCTTATAATTAAGTAACTTTATAGGCCTCTATGTAGAGATATTATATATATCTAGCTATATATAGTTACCAACACGCATCTCTAGTAGTGGCGTTCTATAATAGTTAGCAAAGTAGGCCTACTTTACTTAAGCCTAGGCCATTTCTCCCTTATAGTAGTTAAGTAGATTTTTTATATAGTCTGTATACTAATTAGCAAGTAGTATCTTAAGGCGTTTTCTATATAGTAGTTTCTTTTTAATAGGTTCTGGTAGCTCTATACTAGATTAGGGGTAATAACCCTTATTTATAAAGAATGGGGTAAGTTCTATAGTCGTTAAGACGTAGTTATTTACTGCGAATTTACCTAGTAGAAGGTAATCTACCCAGTTATCCTAACTATAGGCGACTACCTATTATAGGTACGCTTTTATACTAGCATTAGCGTTTTCTAGTTATTTAGCAGTTTTATAATAGAAGGATATATATATCTTAACGGAGATGCTAAGGCGTTAGTAGATTTATCTCTATATATTGGAGTTAAACTATATACCTTAGTTAGATATAATTAAGTTAGGTAACCTATATAATTAGTAGACTTTATAGAGAAAGGCGTTAGTAATATTGCTAACGGCTACGCCTTTAGTTAGGATGTAGTAGCGCTTTTTTATAAGTTAGTATATTATTATAAGGATATTATTATAGGTACTGTCGGTATCACCCAAGTGCACTTGATTGGCCTATTAACTGATGGATTTGTTCTTGTCTAATAGGTGTCGAAAGCAGAGGATCGTAAGGATCGCGGTGCCTAAGTAGGGGGTTGATTAGTCACCATAAGGATGACTAATCAAAGACACGACGACGACACGTCAACGACGCGTAACCACGTAACTTCTGTCCATATATTCCGACACTGGTAGTTCTTTCTTTGTGCGTTAAACTGCTATCCTAAGACACATAACCATGTAACCTCTTTTCCATATATTCCTACACTAGCAGTACGGTGCCAGCGACGGGGTTGTATTCCAGGGAGTAAAGCTCTACCTGGTTATGTTTGGGTTGTAGGCTTATCAGCACAACCATAATTAGGATCGCAGGCGTATAGGCACGATCGGTTGGTCGATAGATCGCAGGCGCATCGGCACAATCGTTCGGTCGGGTCGTGATAGCAGGCGTATTGGCGCTATCGGTTGGTTAATGTATCGTATGCATATCAGCACGATTATTGTCTGTGTAGGTAGTAGTACGGTACCAGCGACAGGGTCGTTCGGGTGGTAGTACAATGCCAGCAACGGGGTTGTATTCGTAGGCATATCGGCACGAATTCTTATCTGTCCGTAGGCGTATTGGCACGTCTCAATTCCTCTGGCGGAGTTATAATTGTCGTAATGCAGGCAATAAGGCGGAAGAAGGAGGCACCAATATGTAGACTCTGTTGACGTGGTTTTCGTGGCTTGCAAAGGCCGTAGAGGGGGGGGAGAGCGCGCTGGCGTTATGGGCGCGCTGTTGGATGTGGTATTCGACGTAGCAGAGCTGCTAGGATCGTGGCAGAGTGTCGAGCTTGTATAGGGTGCTCTTCTGGAGCCAATTGCTTGCCCGGTGGGAAGCTGGGTATTTGGATGCTGCTGATACTGCTAGGTTGCTGTGACGCTGGAGTACTGCACAAGGCTGTTAGGTAATTAGGTATTGGGTGCTGCTGACGCTGCTAGGTTGCTATAACGCTAGATTACTGCACAAGGCTGTTAGATGTTGATTTGTATGCTAAAACGCGTACTGGGTATTGGTTTACTGCTAAGTTGTATTGCTACACTGGGTTACTACGTAAAGCTGTTAGGTAATTGGATACTGCACGAGGCTGTTGGGTTGCTGTGATGCTAGGTGCTATTAATAAGCTAGTGTGCTATGTACGGCTAGAGCGCTGCCGTAGTACTGCTAGGGTAGCTGCTAAGGTAGCTGCTAGGGTACTGCCCGAGGGCTGTTGGATGTTGGGTGCTGTTATGCTGGAGGTACGGCACTTAGTAAAAAGGTCGTACTAGGGGTTAATTTGCGTGCTATAGAATGTCTTGTGCGTTGCGTATTTGTCGTATATTCTAAGCTGGCTGGAATTAGGTGCTGCCGGAGCTGCTAGGTGCTGGTTTTGCTGCTAGGTACTAGAGTGCTGCTTTCAATTAAACAAAGCTGCTGGGGCGGCAAGTGAACCTTATTGCTCTATAGCCAACCGGTAAGGTTAACCATTAATCAATGTCGGTATCACCCAAGTGCACTTAATTGGCCTATTAATTGATGGATTTGTTCTTGTCTAATAGGTGTCAAAAGCAGAGGATCATAAGGATCGCGGTGCCTAAGTAGGGGGTTAATTAGTCACCATAAGGATGACTAATCAAAGACACGACGACGACACGTCAACGACGCGTAACCACGTAACTTCTGTCCATATATTCCGACAGGTACAGCCATGTTATTTATAGGGTAGTAGGTTAATAATAAAATTAACAGCAATATCCACCTATTATTATATAGGTACTAATAGGGTATGTAGTAATCCTTAGTACTTTATATTAAAAGCCTTAACGCGCTTATAACCATCGTAGGTGCCTATAAAATATTTAACTAAATCTATTATTTTAGGCCAGAAGTAGTATCGGCTAAGAAGTTTATAGGTTTCTTCTCTACCTAGGTAGCCACTTAATTAGAGGTTATAGGCTATTTAGATTAGTTACCATTATAGATTTTCTAAGCTGAGGATAAATAGGCGGCCTCTATAATAGAACCTGTTCTCTTTTACTTTTAAGGCTATTATATTAATCTGGCCTAAGCTTTAAAGGTTAGTAGGCAGCGTATAGGCGCTAGCAGTCTTTATGGTAATAAGTTAGTGCAGTAATAGGTTAATAAAGGTATTATATGCCGTAGTAATAAGCTTATTAATTTTAGGAGGTAACTTTAGTTCTATAGTATAAAGCTAAGGTATAGTTAGCTCTATTATAGGTAGCATGCCCTAGGCCAAATTTTATACTTTTGGGATTGTCTATTATTAGAACTAATTATAAGGATTATCTTTAGAGTAAGGAAGGTCTTGCGAGCGGTATATTAGGCTATTAGGCTTAGTACCTTATACTCCTAGCCTATATACAATTTTAAAGTTAAAACTAGAAAGGAACTTGTTCTAGTGTACTTAGCGTTAGTTTAGCTGTTTTATAGTTATAAAGTACTTAAGGTTATAATAGCCCGTAAGGACTTTAGTTAGTTAGGTTCTGCTAAGAAGAGTTCTAATTAGAATTCCTTAAACGCTTATATAATTATAAGGAGTTCCTTGTTATAGATCTTATAGTTATATTCTTATAGCATAAGCTTAGATAAGTAGAATGCAACTAGGTAGAGGAGGCCGTTATTACCTATCTAGGAAAGGACACCTATATTAACGTAGTCTAAGGAGCTAGTTTTAAGATAAAGTTATTATCCTAGTATAAAATAAGTTAGAATAGGTGCTTTAGTAAAAGCATCTTTAAGGTCTTAAAATGCCTTCTTATATTTAGGCGTCCAGATAAAATATAGATATATTTTTCTTCCTTTTATAAAAAGGCCTTTTATTTGCATTATTGCTATAAGTAGTACTATAATACCCAAGAAGTTATATATAAATTTTTAATAAAAGTTAGCGAAACTAAGGAAGGCTTATATGTCCTTAATGCAGTTAGGGGTTTACTATTTAGTAATTATGCGTACCTTTTTAAGGTCTATATAGATACCTTTAGCAGTAACAATTAGTCTAAGGTATTTTGCTTCTATAACTAAGAATTTGCACTTCTTTAAATAAATATAAAGTCCTATATCCCTAAGGTGCTATAGAACCTTTTAGACGTACTCAGTATACTTAAAAGGGTTATTACCGTAAATAAGTATATTATCCAGATATGCGGAGTAGAAGTCGTTAAGGTAGTCTTATAAGGCGTTATTAATATAGCTTTAAAAGCTACCTAAGCCGTTATATACGCTAAAGGGCATAATAGTATATTTAAATTGGCTAAAGCGTAATACAAATGTGGTTTTCTATTTATTACCTTCCTATATTTAGAGGTAGTTAAAGACAGCAATAATATTAAGCTTAGTATAGATTTTAGCTTAGCTAAGCTACTTAAAAGTCTAATATATAAGCGGTACAGGGTATTGGTTCTTAATTATAATAGTAATAAGTCCTCTATAGTTAACATAGAATTAAATACTTCCTCTTAGCTTCTTAGTAAGGAGAATAGGGGTAGCTATTAGAGATATACTAGGGTAAATAAACCCTTTATTAAGGTGCTCATTAATATACTTTTTAATAACTAGAAGTTTGTCTTTTAATATTAGGTAGAGTCTTTTATAGAGTAGCGTTTTTCTTTATTTAATATTAATAGTATAGTTATTAGGTTAATATGGGGGGAGTATATATTAATAAAGTTATAGTACCTTTTAGGGAGGAGCTTACGGAGTTCCTTATTAGTAAGTTCTTTTTTAAGCTTTATAAACTTCTTAAAGTCTAAAGGTAAAAGTCTATAGAGTTCTATAGGAGCGTTATCTTCTAAAAGGTTAACTATATCTATCCTATTACTATAGAGGATATAATCTTATTCTTTATTAAGTTTATATAGTTATAATTAGGAAGCTATAGTAACGGTCTAGCCTTTCCTATATACTATATGGTAGAAGGCTGCGGCACTTATATAGTAGCAGTTAGTTATAGGTAGAGTAATAAGGGGTTCCTTAGATTAATATCCTAGGGAGTAAATAGAGGCGGCTAGGGTATACCCTAGACAAGTCTCTCTGCAGTATTTAGAGTTAAAGGTTACTTTTTTCTTTTTCTAGTTAATAGCGGGGTTATATTATTTAAGCTAGTTTAATTTAAGGATAATAGGGTAGTTAGTAAGTAGTATAATATAGGCCCAGAGCTTTCCTAGTGCCCGTTTATATCTAGGTAGAGTTATACTATATAGGTAATCTTCTATATAGTATAGCTACTATTAGCAAGTTATAGGGCGCGGGCTTTAGTAAGGGGTAAAGTAAGTAGGTTATAAGTATACATAAATTAAGTATCTATAAATTTATTAGTAGCTCCGCAATTAATTATAGAACGGCTTTTATATTATTTTTTAGTAGTAATTCCTATTATAGGTAAAACTATCTATTTCTATCTATTTATCTTTACTAAGTTATCTATTAAGTAGGCCAATATATAGATCCCTTTATTATTAGGGCGTCCTAGCCCGCAACTTAGGGCTAAAACTTAGTATTTTCCACTTTCGTATCTAATTCTACTGCTATTACTATGTCTTTATCTTATATAGTAGTATTATATAGTAATATATTTGGTGTTTATAGTACTAGGTTAGGTATTAGGCAGCAGCTACCAAACCTAGATATTAGGCAGTTTAGGTTATCATAATAATAGCCTTTTTAATGGCATCTATAGCAGCGTCCTAGTTTCTAGAGTAGCTTACGCTCTCTATTCTAGGAGTTTTTACAGAAAGGTTAGTATAGAGAGGTTAATATTAGCTCTAGTAGTATTTAAGGTAGTAAGTGTTAGTAGCTTGGCGTATATAGGTTTAATAGGTCTAGAGGGCTTCTATAGGGAGGTCTTTAGGTAAGAGTTAGTAGTAGCAATCTAATTTAGTTATTACTTAATCTTCTATAGGGCTGCTACTATATTATAAATATTATTATAGTTATGGCTGGCGGCTGCGTAACTAAGGTAATAAGTAACTTTTTTAAGGAGATCTTCCTAGTTTTTAGTATTATCTTAGGTAAGGGCTCTAGTATATTCCTAGAATTTAATATAGAACTCGTTAAATAATTTAGTAGAGCTTATCTTTAGGGCATATAGTTTAGCTTAGTTAGTGGCCAGTAGGTTATAGTCGCGGTATATTAGGTTAAGATTATTAAGGACTTCTTAGTAGGACTACCACTTTTAGGGGCTATTAGTCTCCTATTAGGCGAAGAGTCAGTTAAATAGTATACCCTTTATTCGCCTAATAATATAGCTAATCTTAGTGTCTTCTATAGGAAAAAGGTAGGCGCTCTAAGTTAGTTTCTTATAGATTTATATCTTCTAGTAACTATATTCCTTACGGTCCCCTTAAAAGATTAGGGGATTAGGGTAATATATATTAGACCCTATAGTAGCAGCTTAGGTTTAATTATTATGGGTTTTATTATCGCTGCTTTAGTAGGGGTTCTAATTAAATAAAGCTGCTTAATACTAACCCTCTATTAAATATTAAGTAGGTAAAGTTACCGGGGGTATAGAGACTTAGGTAGCGTTATATACGGTAAAAAGGTATCTGGCGTTATTATAAATATACTTATTAAGCTAAGATTATAGGTATTTAATTATATCCTCTTTTTTAGTAACTGTAGCAATAAGTACAATCTTAGCTTTCTTTAACTGTTAGATGTCGTGTTTAGATATATAGAGGTTATCTTTAGTTTCTTAACACGTATTATTAGCGAGCGCCTTATAAGCTTATAGGTCTTAGATAATATCGCGGTCTTAAATAGTATATATCTTAGCTTATATAAGCTTTAAGTAGTAGTTCTATAAAAGGCGGTAGTATTTATTAGGTTTTTATACTACCATTTTTATAAATATCTCGGCGTCTTATATTTTAATTTTAATAGGTAGTAGCCCTTCCGCTTGCTTATCTATAATTATATAGTTAATAAAAGATAAAATATTATTGGTGTCTACCTCCTTAGGGGTTAAGGCTAGGGCTAATAAATTAAATTCTCCTAGGATTGATTGGCGTTATAGGTTAAGTATAAGTATTGGATTATTCTTTGGGTTTAATATAGTGGCTAGTAAGAAATATTATCTTACTATTATAGGTTCCTTAGAAGTATAAAGTAAGGTAACTTATAGATACGCTGCTTCTAATAGCGCCTGCAGTATTATACACCATCTCGTCAATTCCGGTTGTTAGCGCTTTTAATTAAGCCACCAACTAATACAAATTTAGTCTCTCCGGCTTGGCAGCTGAATATTAGAAAGAGACTGCCGAACAACCTCACCTAGCAGTTAATTTGAAGCTTTTTAACGCCTCTGCCAGCCGCGTCGTGATTAGGTGTATAGGTGAACTCCACACAGTAAGGAAAGCAACCGTATTCTACTATCTACTATATTATCAATAAAGCACAGACCCCGACACGTGGTGGCTATTGCAATACTCTTGCATACAGCCCGCCAATTCGGCGTCAACTAGTTAATTTCCTAGAGTCGAATGCTTGGGCACGTCGCCTTACCTACTCGGAGCTTTCCTTCTACGTAGGAGTCCCTTATTCCAACTCTACAGTCACCCAATATCTTAAGAAGGAGGGCTTTCAACGCTATGTTGCTTATGCAAAGCCCAAGCTTACTGCAGCTCACCATCGCGCTCAGTTAGCATTCGCATTAGCTTACCATCACTTCCAAAAAGAAGATTAGTAGAGAGTTATATGGACAGATAAGGCAGCTATGCATTATAGTAGGCACCAGCGGCTCTATATTATTAGAAACCCTAATAAAAGATTTTATCCTAACTGCCTCTATCCTAAGTTCACTAACATACCTTATATAATAGTATAGGCTGCATTCTGCGGTGCAGAAAAAGGGTCTCTACTATTTTGGAACAAGGAAGAATAGGGCAATATTACGGCGTAGGGCTTTCTAAATTATATATATCCAAAACTTAAAAAATTATATAACTTCTATAACGCTAAGTATGGTATATATTTCCCTAATTATAAATTTAGAAGTATTCTAATAATTATATAAATAGACAGAGCTCCCTGTTATAAAGCTTGTATTACTATTACTAAGTTCCAGGAAAATAATATTAAGTTACTTTAGTGGCCAGCAAATAGCCTAGATCTTAACCTAATTAAGGCCGTTTAGAATTTAATAAAGACTTAATTAGCTAAGTGGAAGCCTCGCCCGTTAATAAAAGAAGCAATATAAGCAGCCATTAAATCTAAATAGGAGAATCTGGAGGCCTGCTACTTTAAGGATCTGGTTGCTTCTATGCCTATACGCCTTTAGGCAGTAATTAAAGCAGAAGGGGGACCTACCAAGTAGTAGAGGATAGTAGAAAGCTTAGAGGACGATTAGGATCTTAGAGGACGATTAGGAGCTTAAAGGGATTAGAAGCTTAGAGGAGACATTTAGACACTCGTTTAATTGCTCAGCGTTAATTTAACACTTATTTGGCTACTGTAACTTTAGAAATATTCATATATAGGCAATCTACCATACAATCATAAGTTTTAAAAAGCTTTATAAATTTTTAATATTAAGGTCTTTTGAAGCTCACTGCCAAGACGGGGAAGCTTGTACTAATCTATATGAGGATTTCCGCCCGACAGGCGTCACTAATAAGGCGCTAACAACCAGAATTGACGAGGTGGTATAGAGACGTAGAATTGGTTATAGGCCAAGCGTTAATAGTAAAAAGGCGCAACGTAATGTTATAGGACGGGGGCAGTGGCTATAAGATATATATATTTAAGGAGTCTACAAGACGTTATATAATTGATCGTAAGGGTTAAGGGCGTAAGGAAGTAATATACCTACGCGTAGCTAATATAAGCTGTATGCGAGGTATATATAAGAGCATAGGGCTCTCCTATGGAGGCCCGTGCGGTAGGGTTCCATAATATTAACTACTAAGATCTCTTTAACTTCCTATTTCTTATCCTCTATAATCTAGATTAACGGTAGGGGGTTATTATACTATTTAGGTAATAGGTTGTCCATAGCCTTCTATAGTTAGTCTAGAAAGAAAATAGGATAGATTTTTATTAACTTTAGTAGCTTAGCTTTAAAAGAGTGCCCTATCCTTTTAAGGATCTTATAGGGGCTTGCTATTTAGTAGTCTAGTTTATAGCTCAGCCTTTAGGTTTTCTAGTTTTTTATTAACACCTATACCTTATCTTCTACTTAAAAGTCTACCTTGCAACAGTATTAGTTTATATTAGCCTCTTTCTTCTCTTATACCCTTTTTATAATTACTTAGGCAGTTTCCTAGGCTCTATATATTCTCTTAGCAAATATTTAGGCCTTTTTACAGCTAAGGCATTCGCGGACCATTATAGGTTCTATAAATCTATCCTAATTAAAGGATATCCGTAGCTTATATTTATAGAGTAACTTAAATAGCAATATTCCTATACTATTATAAGGGAGCGTAAGCTATGCGTAGTCTATTATAGGTAATAGTTCCAATTAGTTATTCTAGTAGTAGTTAATAAAGGGGTAAAGTTACTAGTTAAGGTACTAGTTTATAATCTTAGTTTAGCCGTTAGTTTAAGGGTAAAATATAGTAAAGAGCTTAATCTTAATCCTAAAAATATAGTAGAATTTATCCTAAAAGTCTAATATAAATTAGGGTCTATAGTTAGAGATAATTAACTTAAAAGCGCTATAGATCTAGTAAATATTATTAACGTATATACGGGCTATATCTTTTGCCGTTATAGTCTTAAAGTAAGGGAGGAAATAGCTTACTTACTTAGTTAGTTAACTACTATAAAGGCTATATTATAGCTATATTAGTCCATTAAAGATAATTTAAAATCTATTATAATATATTACTAAGGGCGTTTAGGGACTAGTAGTAGTTATAGCTATTTAGGAGTTTAATCCCTAGGGGTATCTATACGTCTATAAGCATAATAATTTTTAATAAATTATTCTATATTAAATAGGAGTCCTTACTAATAGTAATAAGGCGCTAATAGTTAGTAGGTCTTATCTTAACTAAGGTATACTATAGAGACTTAATAGTAAGCTTTATAGATTAGCTCTATTTATAGGTTATTAATATCTAGAACTATAAGCCGTTCTTAGTATAAGAGTAGTCTGTCTTCTATTTCTAAATTAAGGTTATCTTTTATAGCTTAGTTGCGGAAGGCTTTTAGGGATTTAGCTATACGGTTTGCGGTTAGGATGCGATTAATTAGTCCTATTAACTTATCTAGGATCTTTCCTTTTAAGGGTACTAGCTTATTCTATTTGAAGCTAGTTCCTCTAAAATATATAGGTTAAGCTATTTAGGATAAAAAAGGGTACGTATATAGTACTAAGCCTTTAGCTTATTTTATGGCTCTATATTCTATTCTCTTTAAATTAGGGCGTTAGCCTTAGAATTTTATCTATTAGGGCGGTATATAATTATAAAGAAGAACTAAGAGAGTATTTTAGCCTACTAGGTCTATTAGCTAGTAAGCTGCTTTATTATTATAAAACACTTAAGGGCTTTATAGTATAGACCTTAATCTAAGAGTCTATACTACTAAGCTTCGCGCGCTACTAGAATAATAATTATATAATAGCTAGCATTTCCTTATTATATACCTTATAGTTATACTTAGCTAGGGCCATTATCTTTAAGAAGAATATAATAGAGTACTATTTACTATTTAGGTATAGCTATAAGAGAACCCCTATTACTACTTTATTGGATATATCTATATTTAGTATTAATTTTATATCTAGGTTATAGTGATAAATAATTAAGGAGAAGATAGGTTAGTTCTTTAACTCCTTAAAGGCTTCTATATAGTTATTATTAAAAATAAAAGGTATATTGTTTCTAGTAAGTTATATAAAAGGCTTAGCTATAACCCTATAATTATATATAGACTAATAGTAGAAATTATAAAAGCTAAGAAAGGACTAGATCCCTTTTATAGTATAGGGAAATTTCTAGTTATAGATTGCCTTAACCTTTTTGGGATTAACTTTAATTCCTTTTATACTAACAATAAATCTAAAATACTTTATACATTTTACTCTAAATTTATATTTCTTAATATTAACTTATAGGCCTATATTCCGCAGCCTCTTTAGGACCTTCTTAATATAAACCTAGTGCTTAAGTTTATTATCTAAGTATATAAGAATATTATTTAGGTATGCTATGCAGAATTTATTAAGGTAGTTAAAAAGAATATTATTTATATACTATTAGTATATAGCTAGCCTATTTATTAGTCTAAAAAAAGGACTTGATATATTTATAAGAACCGTAGCAAGTATAGAATATTATTAGATTTTCTAATATAGGGTCTATCCTAATTTAGTAAAAAGCTTAGCAGATATTAAGCTTAATAAAGATTTTAGCTCGGCTTAGACATATAAGGGTCTTATTAATTAGGGGGAAAGGGTAATAGTCTTTTTAAGTAATAGCGTTTAGTTTTTAATAGTTAATATAAAAATAAAGGCCTTTATTAAGCTTTTTTATAAATAAAATAGGGGAAGTAAAAGGGGCCTAACTTAGCTTAATAAACCCCCTATAGAGTTTATTAATTAAGTATTACTTAGTTACTGTCTGAATAAGGTTCTGTAATATAGCAGACACAGTTGCTTGTAACTAATTGGGTTAACCACATAAGCTAAGCAAGCTCAGGAGATCCACCAAATTCCACCTATAGAAGTAGAAGAACAAAAAGAAGAAATCGATTAAAACCAAAACCCCCCCCACCGTGATTCCTACAGTTACTTTTAGTTCCTTTATAGTTTACTAGTAAAGGGGGCTATAGCCTAGAGAGTTGTTAGCCTTTAGTTAAATCTTATAATTATAGGTTTAGTAAGGGGGTAATATATCTAAAGCCGCTTTTAAGAACGCGTCTTTATAGTTTAAGAGGTATATAGGGAGGAGGCACTTAACTAGCCCCTTATTAGTTTTCTTTATTAGCCCTTTTTCCTTATTAATAATCTAGTTATAAAGACCTTACTATTCTTCTAATATATATTAAAGTAGAAACCTATAGTACTAATTACCGCAATATCTACTATAGGGGGGTTATATAATAGTAGGGATATCTATAGTCTTAGGGGATTTTAAAGTATTAGCGTTGTCTTTACTCCCTTTAGCTCTTATTATATTTTCTAAAGGTTATCCCTTATATCCTATTAACACGTCCTCTTCTATATTAGCCAGATTTTTATAATTTAAAAGTTATCTATATTACTACCGTTCCACTTCTATAAGTAAAGTCCTTTTTAACTATAGTACTTTAAGGAAGTATTATTATTAGTATGGAGTTCCTACTAGCCTTATAACGGGCATCTTCTTAGGTAAAGGCTAGGTCGCGGTTCCTAATATTCTACTAGTAAATAAGGTTAACCTTTATAGCTAATATCTTATAGTTATAATAGTGCTAAAGCATATTACCTACTATATTACCGTTTCTAGGGCAATTTGCCGCTTTCTAGGCAATCTGCCAAATTCTGCTATATTCTACTAGCATTACTTATAAAGCTAACCAATTAGGATTTTCCATCCCTAGGATGGAAAATTGCTATTAGCTCGCTTACCACTAGTGCCTTAGCGACTCCTTATATCTCTTTAGCCTCTAATAGTCCCCTCCTCCTTCTTTTTCTTAGCCTAGTATTTTTATATAGTAGTAATCTATAAGCTTCGGTTTAGAAGCAGTTATATAAGCCCGTTACATTATACTAAGCTCCCCCTATACAGCCTAAAAAGGCCTCTATAATATCCCACCTTAAAAAGAAACTTTATTTATGATAATGCGTTAACACGTTATACTTGGATACTAAATACCATATACGGCTTAGGAAGGCCCTAATAATATCCCCCTTATAAGCTAGACTGTACTTAACGTAAACCCTAGCATTAAAAATAAATTATATAATACTAACAAACCTTTAGGTAGTAAGTAATGGCACCTAAAGTAAGCTTATTTAAGAAAGCCGCCTCTACTTAAAAGAAATATAAAATCCAGTTAGGATTAGAAATTAATAATAATAATAATAATACTCTAGATATGCGCAAGTAGATTTATAATCTTGCGGCTAAATAGGTAGCTAATTGCCTTGCAGCTAAAGCTATATAGGAAACTCTAAATAAGATCCTAAAGAGCCTTGCAGCCCTATAAGACAGTTTAGTCTCCCCTACTAGGAGCCCTAGTTAGCCTATTTACTCTACTAAATATAATACCCTAGATAGTATGGATATAATAGCGAAGCAATTAAAATCTATTAAGCCTTTTAACCCTTAACAGCTATTTAACGGGATAAACCCTACCTTTAAGAATTAGAGGATCTAAGTATAAGGAAAGCTCCGTGTTAACTATAACTATTTCCCCTTTAAAGAAGCTAAAATACTCTACCTCTTTAGTTAGACTATTAGGGACGCCTAATAATACCTTTAGGCTAGGCTTAAGGATAAGTTACCTCTCTGGTTTATATCTATTAATAAAATAATATAGTATCTGGCTATTATCTATATTAATCTAAATAAAGTATAGGACGCCTATTATAATTTTAACTGCCTAATAATAAAGTTAAACTAATTATTTATTAAGTTTTAGACTTAATTCTTATACCTAGTAGGCGAAGGCTAGGTTCCCCCTAAGAATTATTATTTGGACCTATATAATAAGCTAATAGTTTAACTATAAGAAAAGATTGTAGTAGCCTTAAACAATCTACTAACCTATTAAAGACTTATAGCCTAATATTTGTTATTAGATTTAGAACTAAAATAAATTAATACTTATTCTAATTAACTAAAGCGTCCCTATAGTGACCAGAACTTATCCGCTGTATTGATAGAAGCTAGTGTTAGAAGATAAACTATAACTACCCTTATATTAAAAATGGTTATAACCGCTTACTTATAAGCCTTGCCTAACCTACTATATACTATACCTTTAGCTAATACTTATTGCAACACCCTAATTAACCATTTTATGGTTATATACTTTAATTATAAAAAGGATAGTGTCGGTATACTCACTTTATCAACGTGCACGAATATCACTGTATTGCGATACGTATGCGTTGTTGAAGTTGGTAGTTCTTGATTGTCTAGAAGTAAGGGGTTGCTCTAAAGTTAGGTTAGCTAGTCTTGCTTCGTGGTCTCGTAACCACGTCACATAACTAACATTCCGACACTGGAGCAACTCTAGAAAGAAGGCTAATCTATACTCCGAAGTTAAGTCTACTTCTAGACTATTTATAGCGTATACACAATAGCTAGAGATCTAATTAATACGCAATAAGGAGAAGAAGAAGAATTATTAGGGGTAATAGGTTAACATATTACGAGGGCCGCCAAGGCGCTAGTGGTAAGCGAGCCAATAGCGATTTTCTATCCCGGGGATAGAAAATCCTAATTGGCTGGTTAAATTCAGGGTCCGTACCATTATAATTAGTTATATAACGCTAAGTTAAGTCTAAGTTTGTTTATTTAACCCATCCTACAACTTATAGGTCGATTCGGTTTATATTAATAAGCTATTAAAGAGCCGCGTAGGGTTTTCCCTTTATTATGGCGTTAGTAGGGTTGGCCTCTCTATTAATCTATTTCACCTCTATAATCTGTCTCCGTTTATAGGCTTACCGGAGGCATATTACGTTAATTATTAGGCGTTTTTCTTGGGTGGTTCCAAGTTATACTAGACAGTTATATAAGGACTTAGAGTCAGTGCAAAGCACAAGTGGGAGGTTAATTTGTAGGATCTTGTCTACTATAGACTTAATCGCAACGCCGATGTTAAAGCCGTGGGCTGTACCGTAGAGTTTAGAAGCTAGTACGCTCTAAGTAACTCTTTTACACTTAACTAAGCTCTAATGGACGATATTGGCCTTCTTTATAGCATTAGCTAGTACGATAACATAGCCGATCTGTAAAAAGAGGTCCTTATTGTTGGCAAATAACGCGTCCGTAAATACTAGTAGCTGTAGGGTTTTAATGTCTAACTTAACAAACTTAAGGCCTCTATTGGCGTTCTTAATTTGCCAGTTTAGGCGCTTATTTAACTGTTTTGCGTCTTTCTTATTAGGGTTAATTACCTAGGCAGTAAAGGATAAATTAAATAAGGCTTCTGGCTGGTAAACTAAAGCGATATATACACCTCTAGCGCGTTAAGCGATGTACTGGTCCTTTAGGGTTAAGGTTTTTATAGCTCCTTTTAATCCCGTACTCGTGGCAAGTTTAGTGCTAATTATACTAAGGTTTATGCATTGTCGTTCCTAAGTAAGCGTAATGCTCCTATTAGTTAGTAGCTGAATAACTCCACCGTTAAACTTAATAGGTATATTAATGGTAAGTTGTTCCCGTTCCTTAGCTATAAACTTAGCCTTATATAGCTTGTTTTGCTCTGCGTTTATAAAGGTCTCATCTACTAGGAATAGAGTATTATTAGTTTATAGGCCTACAATACCAAAGGGTTTGTTGCTCTGTAGGAGACAGGGGTTGTACATAGACTAGTCCATATACAGCTATTAGATATAATATAAGTGATATATCTTAAACCAGTAGTTACTAGCTTCCGGTACTCCGTAAAGTGGTTTTATAACCTTTAAAACAGAGGCCTTATTAATCCCAAGTTACTTAATTAGCTCGTGCGGAGGTCGTACGTAGAATTCTCAATTTAGTGTGGTGGTTGATTATATATAGGCCTATAAAATATCTTGGAGGTAAAGTCGTGCCTATAGAAGCTTTATAGCGGCGATATAGAGAATTAGTCGTTAGCTAACTTATTAAATAGTTAGTAATTAGGTAAGAACTAGTTCCTTTTTTAAGTTATTATAAGCTTATATAACTAGTTAGGATTTCTTAAAGGCTTTATTAGTTCCCTTATTTTTAATCTTGTTAACAAATCGCGAATTAAAGAGTTATACGCCTTATGGTATATCCGTAAGTTTCACGATCTCAAAAACTCCCTTCTTAAGTAGACTAGTAAGCTCCCTTTATTAAAAGGCGCTAAATTAAGTACTAAATTAACTGTCATCCTATAGGTAGATAGTGATGTCCGTTATGGCCATAAGTAGAGGGTATTTGTGGGGGTGTCCTCTGCCTTATTTTAGGGGTTGTTGCTAAGCTTTAGTAGGTCTCTCTAAGACAGTCTTAGAAAGGACTAACCTAAATAGAGGTTTAGGTGGCAATTCTAGTCTAACAATTTACTTCTACAATTTAGTTGCTTAAAGGTAGGGTTTTACAACTGTAGATTAAAAGGCTGTAGGTCTGCTAGATAGCTTAACGGTGCATGTTTTACCCTTAACGGTAAGTAAGGTAAATGGCCCGTCCTAATAGCCGCTTTAGCCAGTGTTTCCTTCTCTCTAGACTAAAACAGGCGAATTTAGTAGGAGATTATAAATCGCATTAGTATTAGGTCTATTTCGCATATTTAGCGCGTTAGCAATCTATTATTTAGCTTATAGCTTCTGTATCTCTGCCATAGCCTTTTTAATTGCGGCAGCGCGTTATATAACTATAGGGGATAGTGCATTGGATTTAGCTATTTGGGGATAGGCTCTAAAGACTAAAAGTATAGGAACTAGTCCTTTAGGGCTAGCTAAATCATTAATTGCTTTAAACACTATTTAAAGTCCCATCTCCTTATCAATTTTAAGGATTTCAGTTATAATGATCTGGTAGGCTCGCCGTAATAGACTATAGTAGCGCTCTACCATTCTAATAGAGTTATGTGCTTTGACTAGTACTCCCTTTATACTGGTTCCTATAATAGTAGCGTATTGCTTAAATTCCTTGCTAACGAAGTTCTTTTTAGCGTTATAGGTAATTAGGTCTAGTAGCCCTAGGTAGGTATTAATCTAGCATATCCATAGAACGTTTTATATATATTTGGCGCTAATATCTTATAGCTATCTACCGGCTTAGAATCGCGTTCCTTTATTAATAACATGTAGGAGGGGTAATCCGCTAATATACATAATATCAACGATAATATTATAGTTAAAATTAACGTTGTCTTATAGGGTAAAGCGGAATCTGCCTGGTAATTTACTAAACTTTTAATAGTGGTGGCAGAACCTGGTTAGTTGCTTAATGGCCATTCTATTAGTTTTATGGCCAGCATAGTAGAGTAGCTTTTGCAATTTCTCAACTAAGGGATATCTAAATCGGCGATATAGGCGCCGTAGCTCTATATCTATTAAGTAGTAGGGGTTCGCGTTAAAGGATTTAGACAAATATAACTGTAGTAATAAGCTCTATAGGAGAAATAGGTAGCCAAACCATTGCACTACTAGCACTTTTTTAGTATAAGTGATAACAACGTTTCTAAGGTTATTATAGTAGATTTAGAGTCTATCTATATCCACTAAATAGAGTAAGAAGGGGGTATCTATATAGACAATATGAAACTGTATCTTACCTATAGGGGTAACAACATCCGTAGTTCCAATGGAGGTAGCAATTTTAATGCCGAACTGCACATTAACTTATCCTTTAGTTAAGGTATTAAGTCTTATAGATTAGTCCGCGTTCTATAGTGCCTGGAATTGTCCGTAACCGGCCATAGACTTCTTTAACGCACTAGTATTAATTATAATTCCTATAAATACTATAAAAGTATAGCGTAAAGCGGCGGTTGTTGTGTTATAGTTAAACGGGTTAGTTTCCGTAGTAGGTTCCGTAGAGGTTGCAGTAAGTAAGTAAATATAAGCCTTATTAGCTAGTTCTACGCTTATAGAGGTTGCTTCGTCTATAGTAAGAGTCCCAAATAATATAAGGTAGTAGCTATTAGGGTCTTCTAATTCTTCCTCGCTGTTATTATTATTAGTGTTTTTATTAGCGTTTATGTCTAGCATAAAAGCTTTAAAAGTCTTATTGCACTTATTGTTGTCGTCTCCTTTATAGTAGATAGTGTATTGTCTAAAGCGTTCTTTAAAGTTACCATTGCGGCCCTTGTTATTGTTAAAACGTCTTTTATACTTATCTCTAGAACGGTTCCGCTCCTCCTCTATATATTTCCATAAGCGGCAGGTCTCCTTTTAGCAAATGTAGCACTTGGTCTTTAGGGATCTGACGGTATTTTATCTATAGGAGTGGGTTCGGTCACAGTTATTACGGATATCACGGCGGTATGTGTAATCCGTAAAGTAGGCCCCTTAAGACGGTCTTATTAAGGCCTAGGAAGGGTATTCCTTCTTCTATATAACTATAGAAGATTGCAACTTGCTAATTAACTAGGAGAGGTCTTTAGAAGGGTTAGAAATGGCAATATAGCATACTAATACTCCTTAGCAAGCGGTGACTGGCTTATTTATAAGGAAGAGGTCTGTACGGAACTCTAGGTGTAATCTATAGCAATATTTTAGGAGCTTGTTAAGGAGTAGTTAGAAACTCTAATAGATTTACTTATTAGGGTTCTTATTAATAATTCCTTAGAAGTTGGTGGCGTTCTATTTAGTAAAATTTCTCCAATAGTACTCTAGTCCTTTAAAGAAGTGACGCATGTGGTTATATGCCTTAGTAAATAATCTAGTTAAAAGGCTGCTATTATAGTAGTAATCTTAAGTAAGTCCCTTTAGCATAGTTAGGAATGCAGTTATATAGCCTTTAGAAGGTAGACCAGCTCTCTTACAGATATTATAGAAGATAGTTAACTTAAAGTTAAAGCTATTACTCACTCCATTGTACTTCTGGTCGTCCGTGTAGATCTTAGCTACCTCTTTGCTGTATATAGGCAGGTGCATAGCAGGGTCAGTATTAGTAGTACTAGGGTGAAGATACTGGGTAGGAGGAGCACCAGGTAGAATAGGAGCAGTTACTAGAGGGAGGGTAGAGGCAGTTGCCGCAGGCAATAATTGCTAATTCTGCGTCTATAGGAGTTAAGTAAGGAGGGTAAGTAGTTAATCCTAGGTAGAGGTAGGTGCAGCTTACTATTAAGTGGCGGTTGGTGCAGTTTGCTAGGGTATAGATGCAATAGCTAGTTAGGGTGTTGTAGGGGTAAGTATTTGCATTCTAGGTATTATAGCTGTAACTATAGGCTGAATTACAGGCGTTAGAGGTAGTAGAGGTAGTTAATAGGTTACAGGCGTCAGTACCGTATAGGAAGGTAGTAGGCTGCGGGGGGGGGGGGGGGGCATAGGAACAAAAAAGAGGTTATAACTAACGGGGTTATAGCTTAATTTAATATCAGAGCTATTTGTATTAAGTTAAGTTATTCTCGTAGTGCTACTGTAATTATAGGGCTGACTTCCTTAAGAGCTTCTGTAATTTCCTTATCTATCCATTTATGAGGTTCCTCTTCTGTAAGGACATTATATAGAACCTTATAAAGTGGGTATCTGTTGCTGTGTATGGCGACATATACTCCTCTTTAGAGTAGGTAAGTACGGAGCTTTGCTCTAGTAACAGAGCGTATCTTTTTAAAGTCCTCAATGGTAAAGCCTTCAAATTCTTCTTAGAATAGCAACCATAGTATATAATCCGTAAAGTTCTTATATATATACTTATAGATTTTCGTTTCCATATATTCTTCCAAGTCTTCCTCTAAGGCAGTTGCTACATCAATCCCGTAACCATGTCTGGCGATTCTCTCCTTCTATTTAGGATCTATCTTGTTGTGCAAAGCAGTGTACTGGTCCTTATATATGTTGTAGTTTAAGGTTAAGGTCGAGGTTGAGGTTAAGGTCGTTGAGGTAAGGGTGTCGAGGTAAGGGTGTCGAGGTAAGGGTGTTTGGGTGTGTACGTCCTTTACAGCCATTAGGCCTGTAAAGTATTCTTAGCAAGACTGCGATTCTCTTAGCAATCTATTATATTGGCTGTAAGGCCAGTACAAATTCTCTTAAGCTTGAGGGAGGTTGCAATCTTCTCTAAGTAAAGATACAATTCTCTAGGCGATCTGACGCGTCAGCAGTTAAGCTAATACGTGGTCTTAAGCTTTGAGGGTAATATAGCTTTCTCCTTTAACTAAAATAGACAAGGCTAGGCGATCCGTGTACTGTTTCTAGTACGGTTTTTAAGCTCTAGCTTATTACGTATTTCCTAATCTATACGTCTACTAATCAGTGTCGGTATACTCACTTTATCAACGTGCACGAATATCACTGTATTGCGATACGTATGCGGTGTTGAAGTTGGTAGTTCTTGATTGTCTAGAAGTAAGGGGTTGCTCCAAGGTTAGGTTAGCTAGTCTTGCTTTATGGTCTCGTAACCACGTCACATAACTAACATTCCGACAGATAGTTATTTTATTTTATTTTATCTAAAGCTAAGGGATATAGGTAATATTAAGAAAATAAAGGAAGAAGAAATATTTAATAAGTTAGGAAAAAAAGAACCCTAGGGAAAAACTCCCCCCTAGGGAATCCTATTAATCTTAAGGGGATTAATTTAAGTTAGCTAATAGGTAGAAAATACTTTATAGTTCTATATATAGTATTTTAAAATAGATATAGAGTTAATATAATTACCCTTATTAATACTAAAGCAAATAGCTTTGCCTTTATAAATACTACTATAACGTATTTCACGGGTGAGCTGGTCAAACGGGTAAGCTAATCACTTCAAAAACATACCAAAAAATGGAAAAATCACACTTTAATATCTTAACAACCACTTAATAATAAATTTTAATAATTTAAA